>Ga0066698_10000515_pt1 | contig 14585 bp, 14 predicted proteins | sample GraSoiAngelo_147_FD_66457 | JGI IMG/M metagenome (GOLD analysis project Ga0066698, IMG submission 66457) | Grasslands soil microbial communities from the Angelo Coastal Reserve, California, USA - 14_1009_05_40cm | ecosystem: Environmental > Terrestrial > Soil > Grasslands | place: USA... | reverse complement strand
ATGTTCGTGGTCGATGGAGGTTTCACAGCGATCTGACATGGCATCAGTGACACAGCGATCCAAGACCGACAAGCAAGACCTGCGCCGTCAGGTGACGCAAAAGATCGAGTCGGCCGGGATCAAGCAGGTGCGCATCGTCACCGTCGATATGAACGGCGTTCCGCGGGCCAAGATGCTCACTGCGGATCGTTTCCTCGGCCACACCGTCGACCACGGCCATGCATGGGCGCTGCCGCTCGTCGCGGTGGACATCTGGCAGAACCTCCCAGACCGCACCGGCTTCGGCGAGGAGATCGGCTTCGGAAACGGCCTCCTCATCCCTGACCTCAGCTCTTTTCGCCAACTTCCCTGGGAGCCGGAGACGGCGCACGTCTTCTGCGACCTCGTCGACCGGGACCACAAGCCGGTGCCCACGCCGCGCCAGGTCCTGGCGCGCGTGCTCGAGCGCGCGACGGCACTGGGATATGAGCCGGTCTTTGGCTCCGAGTGCGAGTTCTACATCTTCCGGCCCGTCGACGAGTCGAAGCCGTCGAACCCTGGATTCGCTCCTCTGCAAGGGATGCAGGTCTGGTTCACGGACCAGGGGCTGGGGCAGATGCATCCACTCCTCGACCAGATACGCCGGCACCTGGTCGCGCTCGAAGTTCCCGTTTACGAGATCTTCAACGAACACGGCGGCGGCCAGTACGAGCTCAACCTGTCGCCCGCGACGGGGCTGGCGGCCATCGATGCCGTGTGCCTGATGAAGATCGCGGTCAAGGAGATCTGCTACCGCAACGGCCTGCGCGCAACTTTCCTGGGCAAGATCACCAACGATCCCGAGTTTCCCGTCAGCGGCTATCACCTCCACCAGTCACTTCGCGATCGACGAGGAAACGACGTCATGACCGATCCGTCAGGGTCACTAGGACTCTCCGACATCGGGCGCCACTACGTGGCGGGTGTGCTCGAGCACGCTGCCGGGATGACAGCCATCGCGGCGCCCACTGTGACGGCATACAAGCGCTTCACCCCCGGCACCTGGGCGCCGACTCGTGTGTCCTGGGGTTTCGACAACCGCACGGCAATGCTTCGCGTCGTGCCGGGCACGGAAGGCCTGCACATCGAGAACAGGCTCGCGAGCGCGGAGGCCAACCCGTATCTCCTCGCAGCCGCCATGACAGCCGCGGGTCTAGACGGGATCGAACGCAAGGTGGAGCCCGGCGAGCCTGGAAGCGGCAACCTGCTCGAAGACGCGAAGTACCCGTTGCTGCCCACGACGATGATCGACGCTGTCGAAGCCTTCGCAAAGGACGAGATGCTCACAGCGGCGCTGGGCAAGGAGTTCGTGCACATCTACGCAGCGCTGCTCAGATACGTGTGGAAGAGGTTCCTGAGCTACGTGACCGACTGGGAGATCCAGGAGTACCGCGACCTGCTCTAGGCGCGGAAGGCAAGCAAGGAGGAGGATGCGATGTCAAGCGGTTTGACGACAGTCGAGGGAAGCACTTCCGGTCCAGAGCCCGCGCTCCGACGCGACGCTGTCGGGCTCTGGGGCTCGATCTTCCAGGGTCTGACCCATATGGCTCCGGCTGCAGGCGTGATGACCGGCATCGGGTTCATCGCTGCCTCGGCCGGCTCGGCCATCCCGTTGGCGTTCATCCTCGCCGGCGTCATCTCTATTTTGATTGCCTATTCGATCAACCAGCTCGCGAAGCACCTGCCCTCGGCAGGCGGCTACTACACGTACGTGGCCCGAGGCATCAACCCGACGTTCGGCTTCATGACCGGCTGGATCTACTTCCTGTACGACCCGCTGATCCCCAACCTCTGCACGCTGGTCGTCGCGACCTACGTCTCGTCGACCCTCTCCCTCCTGTTCGGCATAAACGTGCCGTGGTGGCTGTACGCAAGCGTGGTCTACATCGGCCTGGGTGTGATCACCTTCCTCGGCATCCAGCCGTCGATCCGCACGGCGATTACCTTCACTGTGATCGAGGTCGCCATCACCATGGCCTTCTCGGTCGTCCTGATCAGCGTGCATGGAATCTCGGGCAGCGACCTGCAGGCCAACTTCACTCTGTCAGGCGTGCCCACAGGCTTCTCCGGCCTGGCCTTCGGAATGATCTTCGCGGTGCTCAGCTATACGGGCTTCGAGTCCACCATCCCGCTCGCCGAAGAGACGAAGAATCCTCGTTTGACGGTGGCCAGATCCGCCGTGATCTCGGTCGTGATGATCCTGGTCTATTACGTCATCTTCACCTTCGCGACAACGGTCGGCTGGGGTACGGGCCGCATGCCAGCGCTCACCGCTGACCCAGCGCCATACAACACGATGGGCAACTTCTACTGGGGCAAACTCGGCATCGGGCTGCTGACCATCGCCCTGATGAACAGCAGCTGGGGCTGCTCGCTGGCCGGCCAGAACGCGGTCGTGCGAGTGCTCTACAAGATGGGCCAGGTCGGGGTGCTGCCCAAGGCATTCGCGACCGTGCACCCGAAATACCGGTCGCCGCACGTCGCGATCATTTCCATGACGGCGCTCAGCTTCGTGGTCACGATCGGCCTCGGGCTCTGGCTCGGCCCGATCAGCGGCTTCGGCCTGCTGGCCACGATGATCAGCATCGGCACAATCCTGGTCTACGCGCTGGGCATGATCGCGGTCCCGATCTTCTACCGCCGCGAGCACCCGGACGAGATCAACATCTTCCTGACCTACGTCTTCCCGATCGTCGGCACGCTCATGCTGCTCCCTGTCCTCTACGCGAGCGTTTACCCGCCGCCGCCCTTCCCGCTGAACCTGGCGCCTTACATCGACATCGTCTGGATCCTGATCGGCATCGGCACCGTGATCTGGCTGGGCCGCACGCGGCCCCAGCAGCTGGCGGCGGGAGCCCAGGCAATCTTCGCCGACACCGGCGCGGCCAGCGACCTGCCGCGATGAGCCAGGCCCCGACTGCCGTCGCGCAGCGCCACATGATCATCGACGGGAAGGAGGTGGACGCCGCCTCGGGCGAGACGTTCACCACGTCCAACCCGGCGACGGGAGCCGTGCTCGCACGGCTCCCGAGCGGCGGCGCCGAGGACGTCGACCGCGCGGTCAACGCGGCCGACCGGGCGTTCGAAGGCGGCGCGTGGAAGAAGCTGCACGCGCGGGAGCGGGGCAAGATTCTTTTCAAGATCGCCGCGGCGATCCGATCGCGCGTCGACGAGATAGCCGAGATACAGACTCGCGACAACGGCAAGACCATCACCGAGAGCAGGGGCGAGGTCTCGTACGCGGCTGACGTCTTCGAGTACTACGGCGGAGCTGCCAACAAGATCTTCGGCAAGACGATCCCTGTCGCCGCCGACGGTCTCGACTTCACCCTTCGCGAGCCGCTGGGCGTGACGGCCGCGATCATTCCGTGGAACGGGCCGTTTGCCATCTCCGCATACAAGGTCGCGCCGGCGCTGGCCACGGGTAACACTGTCGTGCTCAAGCCGCCGAGCCTGGCTCCCCTGTCGGCGCTCGAGCTCGGGCGCATCGGCATAGAAGTCGGCCTGCCGAACGGCGTCCTCAACGTCGTCACCGGGGGCGGCGGCACGGCTGGCAACGCGCTCGTCGAGCACCCCAAGGTCGCGTTCATCGGCTTCACGGGCGAAACGACGACCGGCCAGCAGATCGTGCGCAAGAGCGCCGACACGCTCAAGCGCCTGCTCCTTGAGCTGGGCGGCAAGTCGCCGAACATCGTGTTCGAGGACGCGGACCTCGACAAGATGGTGCCTTCGTCGGTCATCGCCGTGTTCAACATGGCGGGCCAGGACTGCTGCGCGCGCAGCCGTGCCCTCGTGCACCGCAAGGTCTACGACCAGTTCCTGGAGAAGTTCGCCGCGCGGACCAGGAAGCTGCGGGTCGGTGATCCGCTCGACCCGAAGACCGAGATCGGCCCGGTAGTCAGCCGCGCCCAGCTCGAAAGGGTCGAGAACTACCTGCAGATCGGGCAGGAGGAGGGAGCCCACCTCGTGTGCGGGGGCAAGCGCCTCGGGCCGCCCGAGGGCAACCTGATCGAGCCGGCGGTGCTCGATCACGTAGACAACACTTACCGCATCGCGCAGGAGGAGATCTTCGGCCCGGTCCTCGTCGCCATTCCTTTCGACGACGAGGAGGAGGTGATCCGCCTGGCCAACGCAACTCCGTACGGCCTGGCGGGCTCGCTGTGGACGCGGGACATCGGTCGCGCACTCCGCGTGGCGCGCGGCGTCCGCACCGGCCAGTTCAGCATCAACACCAACTGGAGCGTGCACCTGGAGGCGCCGTTTGGCGGCTACAAGATGAGCGGCATCGGTCGCCAGCTGGGCATGGAGATGCTGGACCACTACACCCAGATCAAGAACATCTTCATCAGCCACGAGTGAGCCGCAGGGGTGTGTGAGATCCTCGCCGTCCGCTGGGCGACGCCAACGCGTTTCCAGGAGCTGGTTCCGTGGGCCGAGAAGGTCGAGTACTACGGCATCGCCAGCTTCGGCTGGGGCGTGGCGTGGCTGGAGCATGGTCAGGTGAAGCGGCACCGCTACGAGGGCCGTCTGTCCGAGGACCCTTCCGGTGTGAAGCAGCTCGCCAACGTCGTCTCGACCCATTTCCTCGTCCACTTCCGGCGCCCGAACCGGCTCAGCACTATCCAGATGGCGGACACGCAGCCGTTCCTGGCGGAGAAGGGCCGTTTCGCCTTCTGCCACAACGGCTCGTTCACACGCGAGCGTGAGTTCCGCGATCGATACGTGGGCCGCCTGCAGGGCAAGGCGGATTCGGAGGTGGGCTTCCGAGTGTTCGAGGAGATCCTCGACCAGGGCGCGAGCCCCGAGCAGGCGCTGGTCAAGACGCACGACCAGTTGGCGGGCAACGCCAATCTCGGCTACCTCGGTGCGGATGGCGAGATCGTCGTGTTCAACGCCTATCCGAACAACCGGTTCCACCGCTTTCGCGTCGACGGCGCTCTGGTGGCCGCGACCGAGCTGCATTCGGCCGACGACTCTTTGTTCCGCTTGGTGTTTCCTGGCGCGACCGAACGGCATGTGATCAGCGGCGCTGAATCGCTGGCGCAACCGGAGGCGGCCAGATGAGCCGCACCACGGCGCGAGCCCGGACCACGCCGAAGGTGCAGATCAGGCTCGCCTCGGTCGAGGTTCTGGCGCTCGACCTGCCGATGATCACGAGCTTCAAGACAGCGCACGGAACGACCACCAAGAAGCGGACGGTCATCATCCGGGCCGAGGACGCTGACGGGACCGTGGGCTGGGGCGAGTCGCCGGGAATGGACCTGCCCATCTATTCGGCGGACACGTACGACGGCAACTGGTACGCGCTCACCCGCCTGCTGGTGCCGCTGGTGGCGGGCAAGACGTTCGCCGGGCCGGCCGAGGTGGCCGCCGCGTACGCGGGATATCAGGGCTACAACATGGCCAAGCACGGCCTGGAATGCGCCGTGTGGGCGATCGCGTCGTCCAAGCTCGGCGTGCCGATGAAGGACCTGGTCGGCGGGGTGAAGACCGGGATCCCGACCGGCGAGAGCTTCGGCATCAAGCCCACGGTCAAAGACCTGCTGGCCGAGATCGACCAGCGGGTGGCCCAGGGCTTCTGCCGGATAAAGGTGAAGATCGAGCCGGGCTGGGACCTGGATGTGCTGCCGCAGGTCAAGGCAGCTTTCCCCACGCTGCCGGTGATGGCCGACGGCAACACCGGATACGACCCGCACGATTCTGGTCCATGGGACGCGCTGGACGCGCTCGGCCTGCTCATGATCGAGCAGCCGTTTCCCGGCGATGCGCTCGTGGAGCTTGCGGAGCTCCAGTCGCGGCTGCGGACGCCGATCTGCCTCGACGAGAGCGCGCTTACGTTTGGCCTCACGCGCGCGGCGCTCAAGCTGGGGGCGGGCCGGATCGTGAACATCAAGCCGGCGCGGCTGGGTGGGGTGACCCCCAGCCTCGCCGTCCACGACTGGTGCCTCGAGCACGAAGTACCGGTCTGGTGCGGCGGGCTGCTCGAGACGGGGATCGGACGCGGGTTCAACCTGGCGATCTCGTCGCTGCCCGGGTTCACCCTGCCGGCCGACATGTCGCCAGCCCGGCTCTTCTACGCGGAGGACCTGGTGGAGCCGACGTTCGACATCCGCAAGGACGGGACCATCGCCGTCCCGGAGCTGCCCGGCTGCGGTTTCAACGTGGACGAGAGGCGGGTGCGCAAATACCAGTCAGAGACCTGGAGGAGCACTTGAGGCTCGACGGCAGGGTCGCGATGATCACCGGTGCGGGCAGCGGCCAGGGCAAGGCCGCGGCAAAGCTTTTCGCCGAGCGGGGCGCGGCTGTCTGTGTCGCCGAGATAAACGCCAAGAACGGCGAGGCGACCGCCCGCGAGGTGCGCGACGCCGGCGGCCGGGCGATCGCCGTCACGTGTGACGTGGCCAGCGCGGAGCAGGTCAAGGCGGCAGTGGACGCGACCGTGGCGGAGTTCGGCAAGCTCGACGTGCTCTACAACAACGCGGGCCTGTGGTACGCGGCCCGGGGCAACTACCGTCCTGGGTTTGACGCTCCAAGCCCACTGCTCGAGGAGCACATCTGGGACCGCACCATCGCGGTGAACCTGAAGGGGATCTACCTCGGCTGCAAGTACGGCATCCCGGCGATGCAGAAGGCGGGCGGAGGCTCGATCATCAACACGTCCAGCGTTGCGGCGCTGCGCGTAGGGCGCGGTGCGTCGGATGCATACACGGCCGCCAAGGGAGGGGTGATCGCAATCACGCGAACGCTCGCGGTCGAGCACGCAAAGTACGGCATCCGGTGCAACTGCATCATTCCCGGCGCCGTGCGCACTCCGCTGGTGGGCGAGATGACCCCCGAGTACGAGGAGGCGGTCCGGCAGACTGTGCCGATGGGACGGTGGGGAGAGCCCGAGGACCTCGCCAGGCTGGCGCTGTTCCTTGCTTCGGACGAATCCTCATGGGTGACAGGAGGGATGTTCGTGATCGATGGAGGCTTCACCGCTGTCTAAGGCAGTCGGGTTCGACGTTGCCTCGCTCCGCAAGGAGCAGTTCCGTGTCACCGAGAAGTGGACGTGGTTCAACCACGCCACATTCGGGCCGCCGCCGCGCACCTACGTGGAGACGATCGAGGACTTCGCGCACAAGATGGCGGGCGCCGAGCTGCCCGAGGGCGCCGGCTTGTGGGGCGACGCCCTTGATCGCGTGCGCGCCAAGGCCGCACAGTTTTTCAACTGCGACGTCGACGACCTCGCGTTCTTGAAGAGCACGGCCGAGGGCATCGGCGTCGTCGCCCTGGGACTGGACTGGCGCTCGGGCGACCAGGTCATCGCCTACGACCAGGCGTTTCCCGCGGACGTTTATCCGTGGATGAACCTCGCGTCGCGAGGCGTCGAGCTCAGATTGATCGCCGATCGCGGGCGGCAGCGCTTCGACGTCGAGGACGTCGAGGCGCTGATGACGCCGCGCACGCGGGTCGTCTGCCTGGAGATGGTGAACTTCGGCAACGGCTTCCGCGCGCCTCTCGCTGAGGTTGCGCGGCTGTGCCACGAGCGCGGGGCATGGCTGGTGGTGGACGCCACCCAGGCCGCGGGCGCTATGCGCGTCGACGTCCAGGAGTTCGGCTGCGACGTGCTAGTTGCCCACGGTTACAAGTTCATGATGTCGGGCTGGGGCACGGCCATCTGCTACTTCGCTCCACACGTGCGGTCCAGACTCGGTGTGCCGGAGCCGGGATGGAAGAGCGTGCAGAAGATCCCGCCGCCGAGCCTGGTCGACTACAAGCTCGACTGGGCGGCCGAGGCCAGGCGCTTCGAGCCGGGGATCCCGGACATGATGTCCATATTCGGCACCGAGGCGGTCATCGACCTCATGACCTCGCTGGGAACTCGTCAGATCGAGGACCGAGTGATGGAGTACGGGGCTGAGGTCACCGAGGCGCTGGAAGACATGAAGTGGTCCGTGGTCAGCTCACACCGCAATGCCGAGAGGTCGGGGATCATCTCGGTGCAGCGCGAGGGCGTCGACATGGATCAGCTGAACCACCGGCTCCAGGAGAGGTACGTTGCGTGCGCCGTCCGCGAGGGCCGGATGAGGATCTCGATGCACTTCTACAACGACCGTTCCGACCTCGAACGTCTTCTCGACTGCCTGCCTGACTGAGAGAACTAGAGGTGGGTCTGCTTCAGGGCCGGGTGTGTCTCGTGACGGGCGGCAGCGCCGGCATCGGTCTGGCCACCGCGGGCGCGTTTGCTCGGGAAGGCGCGAAAGTAATGATCGGCAGCCGCGATCCGGCCCGCGGAGAGGCGGCGGTCCGCAAGGTGCGCGCGCATGGCGCCGAAGTTGAGTTTCGAGCAACCGACTTAGGCAAGCCGAATCAGGTCGAGGCGCTCGTGGCCGCCTGCGTGGACCGCTTCGGCCGGCTCGACTGTGCGTTCAACAACGCCGCCTACGGGGGTTCAGGCGCGCTTACGGCCGACACCGATGAGAAGGAATTCGAGGAGACAATCGCGGTGAATCTGCGCGGCGTGTGGCTGTGCATGAAGAACGAGCTCAAGCAGATGCTGCGCCAGGGCGGCGGCGGCGCCATCGTCAACATGTCGTCCGTGGATGGACTCACCGGATCGCCGAACGGCGCCATCTACTCCGCCACCAAGCATGGGGTCGACGGCCTGACCAGGTCGGCGGCGATCGAATATGGCCCGGAGGGCATTCGGATCAACGCGGTCTGCGGTGGTGGCTTCGCGACCGAGATGCTGGCGCGCGGGTACGGCCACGACCTGGCGTGGGTCGAGCGCTACCGCCGTCCGGCGATCCCCCTCGGACGCTTGGGTCGCCCTGAAGAGTGCGCCGAGGCGGTGGTCTGGCTGTGCTCTGACGCGGCGTCGTATGTCACGGGCGTTTGCCTGCCGGTAGACGGTGGCCTGCTGGCGGATTCAGCCTCCTACATGGCCCTGCGTTCGATTCCTGGAGACGCCTGAGCATGTGCGCCGGCTGCCACAGTCAAGTTCCTTCGTTGGCCAGCCGAGAAGTCGACATTTTCTCGATTGTCGTCAAACTCGCGCGGTATGTGATGGGGATTTTCCGGCGATGAACACGGACGCCCCTGAGGCGATGACAGCGACTGTCGACCTGCTCGTCGAAGGCAGAGCAGATGACGAGTCGGTCATGTCCACGGTGTCGCTGGTGCGCGATGCGAACGCGATCATAGTCATCGATCCCGGTATGGTGCGCGATCGCAGCCAGATCCTGGCGCCGCTGGCTTCACTCGGAGTGGAGCCGGATGGTGTCACCGACATCGTCCTGTCGCACCACCACCCGGACCACACACTCAACGCCGCTCTATTTCCCAACGCCCGTGTCCACGACCACTGGGCCATATATTTCCGCGACACATGGACTGACCGGGAGGCAGATAGGGTTCTGATCACTCCATCCGTGCGACTGATCGCCACCCCCGGGCACAGCCCTCAGGACATCACAACGCTCGTCGGGACGGCGGAGGGGGTCGTTGCGTTCACGCATGCCTGGTGGATGTCATCGGGGCCGGCCGACGATCCATACGCCGACATGGAGCAGCTGCACAAGAGCCGAGCTCGGATCCTGGCCCTGGCCGATCGCATAGTGCCTGGACATGGAGCCCCGTTCGGGCCGGATGGCGACACACCGCGCTGATGACGCCATCCAGGAATTGATGTCGCACTTTGAAGTACGACTGGTCGGGCTATTCCATAGCCAACCGCACCTCTAAATGAGCGATCGATATCTTTCGGTTGTCGCAAGCTATCGCCGGATGGCCCTGAAGGGTAGCGTTATTCGCTTGGCTTGAGCGGCCCTCCGACAATCTCTACGCCGTGACGGCGTGCGATCGTATCAAGGAGCGAACGGTCGACCGGACCAGGCGGGAGCTCTGAAAGTTCTTTGAAGTAACTTGTCATTCCAGCAGCTGGCGAGAACCAATAGAGAATCCGCGCGGGCGCGCTTCCGATATTGAAGTACGTGTGCTGCACCCCTTTCGGAACAAATATGAACGTGCCGGCTGGAGCTTCGACGTCCCGATTGCCGGCCCTGAAGATGAAGGTACCTTCCAAGACATAGAACATCTCCGCCGACTCGTGATGAACATGAAGCGGCGGACCTGACTGCGGAGGGGTCGATTGTTCGAAGACGGCGGCGATGTCATAGGTCTGGTCGCCACCTGCCTTGAGGAGGGTAGGCGCGTTGGAGGCACCGCGAACCTCTAATCCAGCACCGCGAGCCACCACGAGGCAACCGTCTTCCGTCAGCAATACCTACGCCCTCGTTTGAGCCCTGATGCGCTGCTCGAGGACCTTCACCATACGAGTGAGGGGAACCGTAGCGATGATGTAAAGACCCAGGATCACCACGGCGGCGGGAGCGACCTGTCCCGTAGTTTCCATGAAGTTTCTGCCGTCGTAGAGCAGCTCAGGCGCCCCGACTGCCGAGGCCAGTGTGGCGGACTTCATCAGGCCAATAAATGAGTTCAGAAGCGGCGGCACGACGAACGGGATGGTCTGCGGAATGATCACGAAGCGCGAAACCTGCAGGGGGGTTAGCCCGAGGCTCAGGCCGGCATCGCGCTGGGTATGGGCGACCGTGAGGAAGCCAGCCCGATAGTACTCGGCGCTGAAGACGGCATCCGAGACCCCCAGACCTACGATCGCAGCTGTGAGTGAGTCGATGTTGATCCCCACGGTACTCAAGCCGAAGAAGACGATGTACAGGACAACCAATTGCGGGACAGCGCGAATGATTTCTATCGAACCTACGGTCGGAAGCGACAGCAGCGGAGTTCGGGAGTCACGAGCTAGGGCGAGGATCAGCCCAAGAACGGCGGACACCACCCAGGCCCCGACGCTGATCTCTATTGTGACCAGGGCCCCGGGAAGGAGGTAGGGCATGATGTCCTGGATCACATTCATTGGACGCCGGCCCCTGTACTCAACCTGCCTTCACGTCTCCCACAGCACTCAGCCGCCGCATCGCCCTTTCCTCATCAGTGCGGGGACGGATTCCGAGCCGGCGCGCGACAGCAATCTCGATAAGCCGCGAGGCTTGAGACAGCGGCAGAATCAACAGCAGGTAGAGGATCGCGACTAGCCCGTAGACCTGAATCGGCTTGAATGTCTCGGCGATGAGCTGGTTTGCGACCAGAGTGATCTCGCTCACCGCGATCAGCGAAACCAGTGAGCTGTCCTTGATAATCGCGATGGCCATGTTGAGCGTGACCGGTATGGCTGGTGGCAGCGATTGGGGCAGGATCACGTGACGCACCGTTGCCAACCACCCCAGCCCAACACTCGAGGCGGCGTCCCATTGGGCCCGGCGAATTGACTCGAGTGAACCCCGGTAGAGCTCGGCGAGATACGCGGACTCGATTACTGTGAGGACGCCAACAGCCGTTCCGAAGGGGGTGATGCCAAGGCTGGTCAGCGTTTCCCCCAGGCCGTAATAGACAGAGATGGCTAGGGCGAGGATCGGGATGCTTCTGAACACGTCGACGTAGAGCCTTGCGAAGCCGCGTAGTGGAGCCAGCGGGCTGATGCTCATCATCGCGATGAGACTCGACAGCGCTATGGATAGGACTAATGTCCAAGCAGCCAGCTCAATGGTGACCACAAGGCCGGCCACCAATATCGCCAGCCAGCCGGCCAGCTCGCTCATCGCCTCCTATATAAGGAAATGCCGGCTGCCCGCGTTGTTGGGCAGCCGGCTTCCCTCCTGGGTTCGGTTGGTTTCAGCAGCCTTCTGCTGGAGTCATGAGCGGCGGTGAGCTCTGGGGCGTGCCTGCCGGCGCTCCATCCTGCGCGAGGATCGTCTTCCACTTGCCGCTGGCTTCCAGGTTGTCCCTCTCGAGGTTCATGGCGTTGGCCAGAGCCTTCTCGTTGCAGTTCACGATCCAATAGGACTCGTTCGCGATGATGTCGGCCGGGATGCCGAAATCCCCGCTAGCGACTGGGTGCAGGGAGATGTCAGTCGACAGGCTGAGGGGCGCATTGAAGTAGTTGAGGTCGGCGTCCAGGTACGCCTCGGCCTGGCCATTCTTGAACGCTGTCGCCGCGTCTGCCTGCGTGGTGTAGAGCTGCAGATTAGAGCCGAAGAACTTCTGGAAGTAGGGGGTCCAGACGTAACCAGTCACGGTCGCCACCTTGTGACCTTGCAAGCTGGATGGACCGCTGTACGAGAATGACTTCTTTGTGAACACGACCAGGCTCTCGAGGTCGACCGGATAGGTGTAGTAGTAGGTTTTGGCACGTGTCGGGTTGTAGTAGACCGGCTCACCAAGGTCCGCCTTTCCTTGCTGAACGGCTAACAGCGTCGAGGAGAATGTCGTCTGAAACAACTTCACCTGTAAGCCGAAGTCCTGGGCAAACGCATTCGCCCATCCTCCAGATAGCCCCCCGATCTCATTGGCACCGGGACCGACTTTCATCAATGGAAGGGCGGATCCATAGGTTGCGATGGTCAAGACACCGGGCGTGATCGTTTTGATCATCCCTTGAATCGTTGAGGACGAAGTGTTGCCATTGGTCGAGCTACCGCAGGCCGTTGTGACCAAGACCAGTACAACGCCCAGGGCCAGTCGCAACCTTGATCGATACATTCGTCAGACCTCCCGTTGGCGCGGCCGCATTCCATATGGGCTCCGGCTATCGATTATCGATTATCGCTAGACTATAACATCGTTCCGAGTTGAGAGCCGAGCCAGCCGTTCTGTCGTCCTTAAGCCGGCCCCGCGCCTGGGAAGAAGCGGTCCAGTTGCTTCGCAGCAAGATCCTCAGCGAGGAGCTGCCTCCAGGCACTCGCCTAGTTGAGGCCACCTACGCCAAACATCTTGGAATCAGCCAAGGCACCTTTCGCGAAGCACTCGCAAGACTGGAGCATGAAGGGCTGGTCATCTCCATCCCGCGACGCGGGACCTACGTGGCGGCGCTGCCAGTCGACACCGTCAATCAACTCTATGAGCTTCGGGAGCTCGTCGAGCCGCTCGCCGTCCGTCTGGCTATGAAGAATCTGAAAAAGGATGACGTCGATTACCTGGAGCATCAAATCGGCCGGCTGGCATCTCGCGTGACTTCGGAACGCGTGGATGCTGACATGGCCTTCCACCGACGGCTCTACGAATTGACGGGCTTCCCGCCATTGCAGAACATGTGGCCGCAGATCGAGGTCCTGACCCGCAAGATCCTGTCGATGGCCCGCCGCCTGGGCTCGGTCGAGAACACTCAGCACAACCATCAATCGATCATGCGAGCGCTCGTCAAAGGCGACGAGGAGGCGCTCGAACGAGCCATTCGAGCACACATGCAACAGACCACAGCACTTTTCGAGGGGAGGGCTCGCGCCGACGACATTGGGAAGCAACCGGCGCAGCCGCCAAGGAACGCACAATGACGAGAAGCCTGATAAAGGGCAGCGGGAAGTACGCGGCCGCCGTTCGAGCAAAGCGGGCGGGGTTGCTCGAGATATCGGGACTGGCAGCCTACGACGAGCACGGACACGAGGTGTTTCCCGGAGATCTCATGGACCAGACGCGCTATGTGCTCACGGAGCTGATGCAACCGATACTCGAGGAGGCGGGCGGCGGTCTGGACACCGTGTGCCGGCTGTCGGTCTTCACGACCAACATTCGTCAGTGGCCCACGGTGTGGGCGGAGGTTCAGCCAATCATCGGCACGCCGCCCGCGGTGACGGTGGTTGAGATACCTAGCCTGGTTGGCAAGATCGCCATGGTCGAGCTCGAGATCACCGCTTCCACCAATGGCAATAGAAGTGAACGGCAGGAGGTACGAGCAGTGACACAAGGTGCGGTTCCGGTGGTGCGGAAGTCCATCGCGGGCCGCGACTGGGATCTGCACGCGGCGGCGTTTCAACTCGGCGAGGGCGATCTGATCTTTCTGTCCGGGCTCGGCCCCACCGACGGTGACGGCAACACCGTCGGCGTCGGCGACCCCGGCGCGCAGACACGCCAGATCATCAGTTCGATGAGCGCGATCCTGCGCGAGGCCGGCGGATCGCTCGATGACGTTGTCCGCGTGCGCGTATTCGCGACCGATATGAAGAACCGGGCCGCGATCAACGCCGAGCGGATGAAGGCTTTCAAGGAGCCTCGGGCGGTGAGCACTTTCGTTCAGGTGAGCGGGCTTGAAGAGCCGGACTGGCTGGTGGCCATCGAAGCCACCGCGTTCATTCCCAAACTCGATCACTGAGAGCGGGACAAAGGGAGCAGGCAGATGTTGAAAGTCCTGGTCACCGATACCGACATGCCGTCGTTCGAGATTGAAGAAGGCATCCTCCGCCCTCTCGGGGCCGAAGTCCGTCTAGCGCCGTCATCTGACGAGACGACACTGGCGGCCGAAGCGAGTGACGCAGCGGCCATCATGGCCGGCTATGCGCCTGTGCGGGAGCCTGTAGTAGCGGCTGCTGCGCGAGGCGGGTGCCGAGCGATCGTCCGCTACGGGATCGGCTACGACAATGTCGACATAGCCGCCGCCGAGCGATTGGGCGTCCCCGTGGCCAATGTGCCGGACTACTGCACGGATGAGGTGGCGGATCACACCATGGCTCTTC
>Ga0066698_10000509_pt1 | contig 14626 bp, 11 predicted proteins | sample GraSoiAngelo_147_FD_66457 | JGI IMG/M metagenome (GOLD analysis project Ga0066698, IMG submission 66457) | Grasslands soil microbial communities from the Angelo Coastal Reserve, California, USA - 14_1009_05_40cm | ecosystem: Environmental > Terrestrial > Soil > Grasslands | place: USA... | reverse complement strand
AGAATCTCCTCGGTTGGGCCACATTCCCGTGGAACCTCGCCGGCAACCCCAACATGGACGGCGTCGTGATCCACTATGGCTCGCTCCCCGGCGGCTATCTCTCGCCGTACAACTTGGGCGGGACCGCGTCGCACGAGGTGGGGCATTGGGTGGGGCTCTACCATACCTTCCAGGGCGGCTGCGACGGTGGCAACTGCTCCGGCGCGGGCGACCTCGTGTGCGACACGCCCGGCGAAGCGACGGCGACCTCCGGCTGTCCGGGGAACAAGGACACGTGTCCCGAGGCGGGGCTCGATCCGGTCCACAACTACATGGATTACTCCACGGACATTTGCTACAACAACTTCACCCCCGGACAGGACTCGCGGGCCGACTTCATGATGTCCACCTACCGCCCGGCCATCGGCTCCGCGCGCCTCGCGAGCCAGAGCGCGTCCTTCAGGGCCGCGAAGAGCGCCGAGGCCTACGGGCTCCGCGCGATCCCCAACCCGTTCAACCCGCGCACCAAGATCGAATTCTCGATGCAGCGTGAGGGAAACGCCCTGGTCCGTGTCTACGACATCCAGGGCCGGACGGTCGCGACGATCGTGAACGGCAGGCTCTCCCAGGGAGCGCACCGGTTCGAGCTCGACGGAGACCACCTCGCGAGCGGGATTTACCTGGTGCAGCTTCGGGTGGATGGAAGACCGGTGGATGTGCGCCGGATTTCTCTGCTGAAGTAGCTCCGTCCGGACCGCTACGGTCCGACTTGAAACGAAAGGGGCCGGTCGAGAGACCGGCCCCTGATCTTTTCCTCCCGCGTGAGCGGGCGCTGCCGCGCCCTACTTTTCGGCCTTCTCCTCCTTCGCTTTCCCTTCCCCCTTCTCCGTTCCTTCGTCCTTCTCGGCGGCCGACGCTTTCTCCACCGCCGCGGCGCCGCCCTTATCGAACGCCTCGATCTTCTCCGCGAGATCGTCCGCCTCCCCCGACTTGCGGGAGATGAGCCACGCGAGCTGCTCTTTCGCCTTCGCGCGGTCGCCGCTCATGAGATACGCCTCCCCCAAGTATTCGTGAGCTTCCGCATATTCGGGCTCAATGGAGAGACATTTCTGGTATGCCTCGAACGCGCGCTTCAAGTCCCCGGTCTTCCGGGAACAGAAGCCCACCATATTCCACCCTCGGTAATAGGAAGGGTCGATCTGCGTGGCTTCGTCGAATTTCTTGAGCGCCTTGCCGAACCGCTTCTTGGCGGAGTCTGCCTTACCGGCAGCCAACTCCTTCTTGGCCTCCTCGACCGTTTCCCACCCCTTGGCGTAGATCTTTTCCGCTTCGGCTCGACCCCGCTTCGCCGCCGCTTCCGCGGGCTGAGCGGGGGATTCGGGCGCGACCTCCGGGGGCGGCGTCTGACGCGGCGGTTGTGGCGCGGTGCCGGAAGCGCGTGCCCCCGCCGCGAAGGCTAGGGCGACGAGGAGTGCGGGGATGATGCCTAGGAACGGGCGACGCGGGCTGCGGGACGATTGCATTGTGCCTCCTGAGTAGAACCGGATTCTCGGCAACGGCGGCCGAGGGGAGGGCCGCCGGAGACCTTCATAGTTCGCCCATCCAGCCTACCAGATCGAGCTTGATCCAGGTATCCTCCCGGGCCATGCACGACCCGATCACGACCCTTCTGATCCAGCTCGCGGTTCTTCTCGCCGCGGCGAAGGTTGCCGGGTGGATCTCGGTCAAGGCGGGCCAGCCGGCAGTTCTCGGTGAAATCCTGATCGGAATCCTGCTCGGGAACGTCACGCTCCTTGGCTTTCACGGTTTCGAGCCGATGAAGACCGATTCCATCCTGGCGATCTTGGCGTCCCTCGGCGTCATCCTCCTCCTCTTTGAAGTGGGGCTCCAATCGACCGTTCAGGAGATGATGCGCGTCGGGCCCTCGTCCGTCCTCGTCGCGACTCTGGGCGTTGTGACCCCATTCGCGCTCGGGTGGCTTGCGGGCGCCTGGCTTCTCCCGCACGAGACCGCCCTCGTGCACGCATTCCTCGGCGCGGTCCTCACGGCGACGAGCGTCGGGATCACGGCCCGTGTTCTCCGCGATCTGGGCTTCTCGCGGACCGTCGAGGCAAGAATCATCCTGGGCGCGGCCGTGGTCGACGACGTGTTCGGGCTCGTCATCCTGGCCGCTCTCTCGGGAATCATCACCGCGGCGAATCAAGGGGGCGGCGGGCTCAACGCCGCCGAGGTGGCGTGGATCTCGGTCAAGGCGCTCGGCTTTCTCGTCGCGGCCATCCTGATCGGGCGGAAGCTCACGCCGAGGCTGCTGGCATTAGCCTCCCGCATCAGAGTGACCGGAATGCTTCTCACGAGCGGGCTCGTCATCTGCTTCGGGCTCGCCTATCTGGGAACCTTGGTGGGGCTTTCGCCCATCGTCGGTGCGTTCGCGGCGGGGCTGATCCTCGAGGCGGGCCATTTCAAGAACTTCGAGGAGAGCCGGGAATCCAGCATCGAATCGCTGCTCCATCCGATCTCGACGTTCCTTGTCCCGATCTTTTTCGTGCTCACGGGACTCAAGGTCGAGCTCAGGTCCTTCGCGGACGGGCGAATCGTCGTGCTCGCTCTGGTCTTGACGGCCGCGGCGTGGGTCGGGAAACAAGCGTGCTCGCTCGGCGTCCTCGAGCGCGGCGTGAACCGGCTCGCGGTCGGTCTCGGCATGGTGCCGCGCGGCGAGGTGGGGCTCATCTTCGCGAACGTGGGCGCCACCCTCGCGATTGCCGGGCGGCCCGTCATCACGCCGGAGCTCTACTCGGCGGTGGTTATCATGGTGATCCTGACGACGGTCGTCACGCCCGCCGCTCTCCAGTGGGGCCTTAAGCGGACGGTCCCCCGCCCGACGGAGCCTCGCGCCCCCGCGAGCGCAAGGGCCGGCCCAGCACCGTAGAGAGTAGGGCGGAAGCGGCGCGCACTCGCTCGAGGTCGGGGGAGAGCGAAGCGCCGGCCCGGGCGAGCGCCGAGATCAAATCCTCGGTGGCGACGTTACCCGCCGCCCCCGGTGCGAAAGGACATCCGCCCACACCGCCGGCCGAGGAATCGAACACGGCGATCCCTCGTTCGTAGGAAGCAAGGACGTTCGCGATCGCCGTGCCGTACGTGTCGTGGAAATGCATCGCAAGCCTGTCCTGGTCGACGTGATCGAGCAGGAGATCGAGCAGGGCGTGCACCTCTGCGGGGACAGCCTTGCCGATGGTGTCGCCGATCGAGATCTCGTCGACCCCGAGATCCAGGAGCTGCCGCACCACCCCAAGAACCGCATCGGGCGCGATCTTCCCCTCATAGGGACACCAGAACGCGGTCGACACGTACCCCCGAACCGGAATTTTTTCGCGACGCGCTCCGTCCACGACCGGTCGGAACCGCGCGATCGATTCCTGGATCGAGGCGTTGACATTTTTGCGATTGAAGGTCTCGGAGGCGGCCGTGAACACGGCGACCTTCCGGACCTTCGCGCCCAGCGCGCGCTCGAGCCCCCTCTCGTTCGGCACCAGCGCCGAGTAGACCGTGGAATCCTTGCGCCGAATGCGCGCGAATACTTCCTCGGCGTCGGCGAGCTGGGGGATCCATTGCGGCGACACGAACGCGCTGACCTCGATCTCCTCGTAACCCGCATCCGAGAGCGCGTCCACGAAGGCAACCTTGGAGTCGGTCGGGACCGTTTTCGACTCGTTCTGGAGCCCATCCCTCGGCCCCACTTCGACCACGCGGACCTTCACGCGCGGCCCGCCGGCCCCGCGGAAGGAGCGCCGGGTGTCTCCCCCGCCGGCTCGAGCACGACGAGCAGATCGCCGAGCTCGACACGCTCCCCGTCACCGCATCGCACTTCGGCCACTCTGCCGTCCTCCGGCGCTACCAGGCGGAATTCCATCTTCATCGCCTCGATCGTCATGAGGAGATCCCCTTCGCGCACGATCGAGCCCGCCGGGGCCGCCACGTGGACGACGCGTCCCGTCATCGGCGCGCGAAGCTCATCGGACGAACGCTCGGCCCTGGCCGCCGCCTCCGGGCGATCGTGCTCCAGCAGATACGATCGCCCTTCGCAGGAGATCCAGACGCCGCGCCGGCCCGGCGCCACGGCGCACCGGAACGACTTCCCGCCCGAGCGCACATCGAACCAGGATCCGTCGCGGCTTACATCGGCCTCGATCCTTCGTCCGTCCGTCTCGAGCAGGACGTGTCCGGCCTTCCGTTCGTAGCCGAGAGAGAGGGGGGTTCGGCCGTGGCGCAACCGGAGGAGGCGGCTCACGGGGTCCTGCCCCACCCCCCGAGGCGCTGCCAGGGCGAGTAACGGTCGGTCTCCTCTTCCCCATCGCCCGCGGCCTTAGGCGACGTCAAGAACGTGGCGGCCGCCGCGAGTACCGCGTCCGGAATCTCCTTCGGCGCCTGCCACTCGCGGGATTCCACCGTGTGCGTGAACGTTTCTCCCTGCCGAAATGCCGCATCCTCCAGCAGGTCGATCAGAAACGACTGGTTCGTTACCACTCCCAGAAGCGCGGTCCCGCGCAACGCGCTCAGCAGTTTCGCTCTCGCATCCTCGCGATCCCGCCCGAGCGCGATCACTTTCGCCAGGAGCGAATCGTAATACGGATGGAGGGTCTGCCCTTCCGCGATGCCGGTATCGACGCGCGATCCGTCCGCCTTGGGCCACGCGAGAAGAAGGATCTTCCCGGTCTGCGGCAGGAACCCTTGGTAGGCGTCCTCCGCGCAGAGCCGCGCCTCGATCGCATGCCCGCGCAGCTCGGGTGTGCCCTTGCCCAGCGACTCCCCGAGGGGTCTCCCCGCCGCGATCAGGATTTGCGCTCGGACGAGATCGAGCCCGCTGCGCATTTCGGTCACCGGATGCTCCACCTGCAGCCGTGTGTTCACCTCGAGGAAATAGAATGTCCCGTCGGGGCCCAGCAGGAACTCAACCGTCATCGCGCCCGCATAGGAAGCGGCGCGGGCGAGCGACGCGGCGGCACCCTGCATCGCCTCGCGGAGCGAGGACGCCACGGCAACGGACGGCGATTCCTCGATCAATTTTTGGTGTCGCCGCTGGAGGCTGCACTCGCGCTCCCCCAGCGCCGCGACCTCACGACCGTCGGCCAGAATTTGTATTTCGATGTGACGCGCCGGATGGACGTATTTCTCGAGGAGAAGCCGCTCATCGCCGAAGGCCGATCCCGCCTCGCGCCGCGCGGCCTCGAGCGCGGCCGGCATCTCGTCTCGGGCGCGCACCAGGCGCATGCCGCGGCCGCCTCCTCCGCCCGAAGCCTTGAGGAGCACGGGATATCCGACCCGGTCGGCCTCGCCGAGCGCGCGCTCCACGGAGTCGACCCCTTCCGCCCCGGGTACGCACGGCACACCGCATTCCGCCGCCGTCCGGCGCGCGGCGGATTTGTCCCCGAGACGTGCCATGCTTTCCGGCGACGGGCCTATGAAGGTGAGCCCGGCGTCGCGGCATTGCTTCGCGAAAATCGCGCTCTCCGACAGGAACCCGTAGCCCGGATGAATCGCGTCCGCGCCCACGCGCCGCGCGGCCTCGAGGATGGCCTGGGCGTTGAGGTAGCTCTGGGCGGGAGGGGCGGGGCCGATCGCGACCGACTCGTCCCCCGAGCGCACGTGCGGCGCCCCGCGGTCCGCGTCGGAGTAGACGGTGACCGACGGGATCCCCATCTCCTTGAGGGTGCGACAGACGCGAACCGCGATCTCTCCCCGGTTCGCGACCAGAACCTTTCGAAAGGCCCGCGCCCCCTGGCCAACCGGAGCGCCTCGGGTGGCGAAATCCGCGCGCGCCGGGCTCACTGCTTCCAGGAAGGAGGGCGCTTCTCGAGAAAGGCCCCGAGGCCTTCCTGCCCCTCCGGGGACGCGCGCAACCCCGCGATCGCCCGGATCGCGTTCTCGATCGCGTCGTCCCGGGTGAGGGCGAGCGTCTCTCGGATGAGCCGTTTCGCCGTGAAGACCGCGCGCGGACCGTTTTCAGCGAGAGCTGCGACGAGCCGGTCGACGGTCGGATCCAGCTCCGCCGCGGAGACGATCTCGTGCACCAGGCCGATCTCCTTGGCCTGGGGCGCGCCGAAGATTTCCGTCGTGAGGAAATAGCGCCTCGCCGCGGATGCGCCTATTTTCGGAAGCACGAAGGGGGATATCACGGCAGGCGCGATCCCGAGCCGCGCCTCGGTGAAACCGAATTGCGCGGTGTCCACGGCGACGGCCATGTCGCAGCAGGCGAGAAGCCCCATCCCGCCCCCGAGTGAGGTGCCGTGGACGCGGGCGATCGTCGGAATGGGAAGCTCATCGAGCGTCCGATACATGGTCGCCATCCGCCGCGCGTCCGACTCGTTTTCGGACTGCGTGTAGGTCACGCTCCGGCGCATCCAGTTCATGTCGGCGCCCGCGCAGAAGACCGCGCCTTCCCCGGCCACGATGAGAGCGCGCGGCGCCCGTTCCGGAGCCGCCTCGTACAGCGCGCGGATCTCCTCCAGCGCGCGCGTGAGCTCCCCGATCAGAACGTCGTCGAAGGCGTTTCGGACTTCCGGGCGGGCGAGCGTAACGCGGGCGGCCGGCGACTTGATATCGACCTTGATCCGGGAGAAGGTTCTCATGGGCGTCGAGAGAGGAACGCGCGCGGAAGGATGGCGCCGCCCCTACATCCTGTATACGGGGGCCGGGCCCCGCGTGACCGGCGCGTTGAGAGCCGCGGAGAGCGCCAAGCCGACCACCTCGCGCGTCTGAGCGGGGTCGATCACACCGTCGTCCCAGAGATGTCCGGTCGCGAAGTACGGGCCCCCCTCCTTCTCGTACTTCGCGAGCACGGGGTCGGCAATCGCCTTCGCCTCCTCGGGCGACAGGGTCTTCCCCTCGCGCGCGAGCTGCTCGCGCTTCACCTGGACAAGGACCTCCGCCGCCTGCTGCCCTCCCATCACCGAGATCCTCGAGTTGGGCCAGGCGAAGAGGAAGCGGGGCCGGTAGCCGCGCCCGCACATCGCGTAGTTCCCCGCGCCGTGCGAGGCCCCGATCAGAACCGTGATCCGCGGGACCTGAGCGGTCGCGACCGCCTGAACCATCTTGGCGCCGTCCTTCGCGATCCCCCCCGCTTCATATTTCTTCCCGACCATGAAGCCGGTGATGTTCTGCAAGAACAGGAGCGGGACCCGGCGTTGGGTGCAGAGCTCGATGAAGTGTGTTCCCTTGAGCGCGCTCTCCGAGAAGAGCACGCCGTTGTTGGCGACCACCCCCACCGGATACCCCATCCAACGACCGAAGCCGCAGACCAGGGTGGTCCCGTAGTTCGCTTTGAATTCGTGGAACCGGCTCCCATCCAGGAGCCGCGCGAGCACCTCCCGAACGTCGTAGGGCTGCTTTAAGTCCGTCGGCAGCACACCATAGATCTCTTCAGGTGGGTAGGCCGGGTCCTCGGGCTCCTCGAGATCGAGGTCGACGCGTTTGACCCGATTGAGATTCCCCATGATGTTCCGGACGGTCTGAAGCGCTTCCGCCTCGTTCGCCGCCATGTGATCCACGACGCCGCTCACGCGCGCGTGGACCTCGGCTCCTCCCAGATCTTCCGGGGTGACCTCCTCGCCGGTGGCAGCCTTGACGAGCGGCGGACCTGCCAGGTAGATCGTACCGGTTCCCTTCACGATGACGTTCTCGTCGGACATCGCGGGCACATAAGCGCCCCCCGCGGTGCACATGCCGAGCACCGCCGCGACCTGCGGGATCGCCTCGGCGGACATGATCGCCTGGTTGTAGAAGATGCGGCCGAAGTGCTCCTTGTCGGGAAACACCTCGGCCTGCAGGGGCAGAAACACCCCGCCCGAATCGACCAGGTACACCGCGGGAACCCGGTTCTCGAGCGCGATTTCCTGCGCGCGGATGTGTTTCTTGATCGTGATCGGGTAGTACGTGCCGCCCTTGACGGTCGCGTCGTTCGCCACGATGACGCATTCGCGCCCGGAAACGACGCCGATGCCGGTGATGATGCCGGCGGCTGGGATTTCGTCGTCATAGAGACCGGTTGCCGCAAGCGGGCTGAATTCCAGGAACGGTGTATCGGGGTCCAGCAGCCGCTCGATCCGCTCGCGCACGAGGAGCTTCCCGCGATCTCGCTGGAGCTTCACGACCTGAGGCGGCGCCGCGTTCGCGACGGCCGTGAGACGCCGGCGCAGATCCTCGACAAGCCCTTCGTGATGCGCGCGGTTGCGTTGGAATTCGGCCGAGCCGGTCTTGAGGTGACTTCTCAATATCTCCATAGGACCCGGACACTCTAATCGCTGATCTTCCAAAGGGAAAGAGGGGAGAATCGGTCCCCGTTGGGTCTTCAGATGCTCCGATCGGCTGCCGATGAACCCCCTGACCCATCGCCATCCCACCTGGAGGATCCCGTGTCCCGAAACAAGGCCAACCTGGCCCAGAGGCAGGCGGATCGCAGGACGTGGGCCCTCCTGGGCCTGATCATCCTCGTCCTGTTGGGCTTTGTCGTCACCGTTCAGACGCTCTGGGTCTCGATCGTCCGGTCCGGATTCCTGGGCGACAACGTGCCGGTGAACGGCTGGATGCTGGTCGTGGGGCTCGTGGGGCTCACGGTCCTCTTCTGCCTGTACATCGTGCACCAGCAGACGAAGATCAACCGGTTTCGGTCGCGGCTCGTGACCGAGCAGATGGAGCTGGAACAGTCACGTGGGCGGCTCGCGGAGCTGACGTCGCTGTTTCAGCTCGGAAACAGTCTGCACATGGACCTCCCGCTGGACACGATTCTCGAAATCACGGTTCGGCGAGTGGCCAGCACGCTTCACTCCCATGACGTCGCGCTCTTTCTGTTCGAGGCGGACACGAAGACGCTCAAGTGCCGCGCGCGCTTCGGGCTAACGCCCAGGGAGCCGGAGGCCGAGATCCGGGCGGGCGAGGGCGCGGTCGGCTGGTCGGCGCGGCACCGGGAGGCCATCTTGATGTCCGCGACCGACCGGCAAGCTCGGTTCGCGGAGCACTTCATGGCGCATCCGGACGCGGGATCCGCGCTCATCCTTCCCGTCAATTTCGAGACCCGCTGCGTCGCGGTCTTACGCGTGCATCGCGCGGCGAAGGCCGAGCCCTTCAGGCTCGAGCACCGCGACATCGGCCAGCTCTTCGCGGATAACGTGGCGGGAGTGATCGATCGCGCGTTGGTCGTGCGTCATCTGGAACAGCGGGCCACCGATCTCAAGCCCAGCGCCAAGGGGGTGCCGGCCCCGCAGCTCGTGACGCCGTTTCAGGACTCCTTTCTCTCATCCGCTGAGAACGAACTCAAAGCGCCGCTCACGACCATCCTCGCCTATTCCGAGGTGCTGGACCAGAACGACAAGCGGATGACAACGTCCATGCGGCGGGAGTTCACGGCGCGGCTTCGGGGCGAGGCGGAGCGCCTGATGAACCTGGTCGACGACGTTCTCGACCTGGCGAGGCTCGAGACGGGGCGCTTCCTTCTCGATCTTCGCAAGGACAACGTGAACGCGATCTCACGCGCCGCGGCCGATGTCGTCCGGCCCCTCGCGACCGGGAAGCAGATCGACATCGAGCTCAAGCTTGATGAGAAAATCCCCGATCAGCACATCGACTCGACGAAGATGCGGCAAGCGATCCTGCATCTGCTGCACAACGGGATTCGGTTCTCCCCTGGGAAGGGACGCGTGACGCTCACCACGTGGCTCGGCGATGATCATGTCCGGATCGAGGTTCGGGATTCCGGCCCGGCGGTCGAGCCGGAGGCTACGCCCAGCGTCTTCGACATCGAAAATCAGGGGGAGGGGCTTTCGAAGCGGGTGAAGGATGGGCTGGGATTCGGGCTTCACCTCACCAAACGATTCGTGGAGCTGCACGGGGGCCAGGTGGGCGTCGGCGTGGGCCCGACCGGAACGGGCGCCGCGTTCTGGATCCGGCTACCTCGACAGGAAGGCCTCGAGAGCGTGATCGGGCGCGATCCATTCCTGGAACAGCTCTGGGAGCAGAGCTAGAGCCCGATCCATCAAGCGGGCCCGATCCTATGCCCGCCGGCCAGCGCCGCCTGGACCATCGCGAACTCCCCCACGTTTTCGAGTGTGACCATCCCGACGATCCCGCGCCCCGGCTCCACGACGGGCACCGCCGGACAGCCGCTCTCCTGCATCCTCCGGAACACGTCCTCGAGCATTTCCCCAGGCTGAGCCAAGCCGCAGTTTCGGCGCGTCACATCCGCCACCTTCGTATCGGTGCGGCCCCCCGCGAGGGCCTTGAGAAGATCCGACCGGGCGAGGATTCCGAGCGGCGGATCCGGAGCCGCTGCGCCGAGGACGGGAAAGTCCTGTTGGTGCCCGCCGAGCAATAGCTCCACGGCCCGCGAGAGGGGCTCCTCGGGACGAAGGGCTTGGAAATCGCGAATCATGGCGCGGGATACCGGAATGCCGTCGAACACGGAACGCATCTGGACGAACGCCGACTCCTGACCGGCCCCGATGAAGACGAACACCGCGATGAAAAGAAGCACCGGGTTTCCGAAGAGACCCAGAAGGCCAAAGAGGAGGGCGATCGCCTGTCCGACGTTGGCCGCGATCCGGGTCGCCCGGACGTAGTCGAGGCGCATCGCGAGCAGGGCCCGGAGCACGCGACCCCCGTCCATCGGGAACGCGGGAATCAGGTTGAAAACCGTTACGATCACATTGAACGAGAAGAGCCGTGCGACGAAGCTTCGCTCGAGCAACGTGGGGTCGCCGAGAACTACGACGCCGGATGAGACGTACAGGAACAGGAATAGTGCCGCCGCGATCACTACGTTGACCAACGGTCCGGCGAACGCGATCGCGAGTTCTTGCGCGGGTTTCTGAGGGATCCGGTCAAGGCGCGCCACCCCCCCGATCGGGAGGAGCGTGATGTCCCGGGTCACGACGCCGAACCGACGCCCCATCAGGGCGTGTCCCAGCTCGTGGAGCAGCACGCATGCGAAGGCGGAGAGGATGAACCCGACGCCCTGCACCGCCTGCGCGCCACCGCCGCGGGCGTAGCTCGCCCAGAAAAGCCACACGATGAAGAGCAGGAACGTCGCGTGGATCCGGACCGGAATACCGGCCACGCTCGCGATCTTCCAGGCCCAGCGCATGGCGATTAGCTGATGGGCAGATCCGCGCGGCTCACGCCGCGGGAGCCGGCTTCAGCTGGATCGCGACCGGCGCGGTGAGCGTGACCTTGAGCTTCTGGCCGGCGGGCACCACGATCTGGTCTCCCTTGGTCGCGACGGCAACGCCGGTCCCGAGCACCGCTCCGACCGCCGCTCCCTTCACGATGCTCTTCTTTCCGCCCAGGATCCCGCCCACGATTCCGCCTGCCACGGCACCGCCGCCGATCTCCTTGGCGCTCTCTCCCGCGTCCCCTTTGCCCTTGAGACGAAACGGCTCGCACGAGATCGCATAGCTCGTGCCGTCGGCCATCGTAAGCTCCGTGAAGCGAAGCGTGAGCTCCGCACCGCCCGCGATCCGCCCCGCAGGGTCGATGTGGGTGACCTGCCCGTGAATGGTGGCGCCCGCCGGAACGATGGTCTTCTCGTTGACCCGAACCGGCTCGAGCGTGCGGACCGTGACCGGATCCCCGACCTTGTTCCTGCCGGTGTCGATCGTGGTCTGCAGGGCTCCGACGAAGGCGGTCCCGGCTGTCAGCGTCTCTTCCTTTTCCTTTTCGGCCACGGCGGTGTTGCGGCCGCAGCCTCCGGCGGAGACGAGCAGGAACGCGAGCGCGGATGCGAGAAGCGCGGGTCGGTGGAGCCGCATGGCGAGGGATCGTTTCACGGGGTCCTCCTCGGTGGCTACTTGGCGGCGGCCGGGGTAGGTCGCGCAACCGGGTGATTGTCTCTCTGCGAACCCTGAGGGGTTGTCTTCGCTTGAATCCATGATGCCCCAGGGGACGCGCAAATGCACCTCCCCTTGTGCGTGGCGACGGGTTAGGTACCTTGATCCACCACCAGCCATAGATCCGCAAACGACAGAAATGTAACATCTTTCCCGGGGGTCGGGATCCCACTGCGGGCTTGACACCGGGGCGAGGCAGGCACGTAATTCCCCGCGGAATCGGTCCGCGCATTCGGGTTCCATCACTCTCCAAGGAGGGATTGTATGTACCGACGGATCCTCGTAGTCGCCGCAGCACTGCTTTCTCTCTATTGCATGGGGTCGCCGACGTTAGCGTACAGCGGGCCGGCGGCTGAGCACCCAAGTGTCGGGGTGGGCTTCCATGACACCGCCGCACCCCTGGGCGTGCGTTGGTGGCTCGCGAGCCAGAAGGTAGGCATCGATCTCGGATTGGGATTCCACTCGGACGACGCGGCGTCGTCAGGGTTTCCGGATGAGAAGTTGACGGGATGGGCGGTTGACGCGGGGGTGCCGATCGTCGTGAAGAGCTGGCCGAGGGTTCACGTCCTCTTCCGGCCCGGGCTTCTTTACCAGAGCCAGCAGGTGGAGAATCCCGCGACGCCCGCCGTGTTCGACACCGAGAATGCGAAGGACCTTTTCATCACTGGGGAGATTGAAGGCGAGGGGTTCATCCTCGAAAACTTCAGCGTGTCCGCGAGCGTGGGGCTCGCGTACGAGAGCTTCAATCCCGCGGATGTGGGGTCGCCCCCGTTCCCGGGCAACGAGACCTTCTTCACGACCCTGGGCAACAACTTCACGGAAGTCGGATTCCACCTCTACTTTCTCCACTAGACCTTAGCGCCGCCCGGCGCCAAGGAGCAGGCGGGCAGAAAAAAGGAGCCCCCGGAGTTTGCCTCCGGGGGCTTTCCCATTCTTGGATCCGGCCTGAAGCTTCGCGACGCCGCCGCCCCGGCGGGTCGGGGCTACGGCGAGAGGTAGCGCTTGAGCCAGGTGTGGATCTCGCGGTTCCAGACGAGCGAGTTTTGAGGCTTCAGGACCCAGTGGTTCTCGTCCGGGAAGAACACGAGCCGCGCGTCGATGCCCTTTGCCTTGTAGATGTTGTAGACCGCCAGCGCCTGGGTGTGCGGAACCCGGTAGTCGCGCTCGCCGTGGGTCACGAGCATGGGGGTCGTGAAGCCGCGTGCGAAGCGAGCCGGGTTCCATCGGTCGATCGCGTCGAGCTTGTCCCAAGGCTCACCGCCATAGGACAGGTGGCGCCCCTGTGTAATGTCGCTTGCGTATTCGGCGAGGAGGTCGAAGACCCCCGCATGGTTGACGAGACACGCGAACCGATCGGTGTTCCCCGCGATCCAGCAGACGAGGTACCCGCCGTAGCTTCCCCCGGTCGCGGCCATGCGCTTCTCGTCGATGAACCCCGTTTCGAGGAGTACGTCGGTGGCGCGCATGATGTCGGTGAACGGCTTGTCGCCGTGCCCTCCCAGGATGCACGCGGCGAAGTCCTGCCCCCATGAGGTGGAGCCATGGAAATTGACGCAGGCGACGACATACCCTGGCGCCGCGAACGCTTGCGGGTTCCAGCGGAAGTGGAAATTGTCGCCGGCGATCCCATGCGGCCCACCGTGGATGACGTGGACGAGCGGCCATTTCCGCCCTGGGTCGAAGCCGGGTGGGAGAACGAGGAACATCTGCACGCGATCGCCGTTCGCACCGGCGAACTCGACTTCGCGCACCTCCCCAAGGGCGACCTCGCTCATCAGCGCATCATTGAACTGCGTGAGCTTCCGGAATCCGCCCCCATCGAGCCGGCACGAAGCCGCCTCGGGGGGCGAGGTCAGCGACTGCGCGGTGAAGTACACCCGCCCGTCGCGCCCGATGCGCAGCCCCGAGATCGTGCCGGCCTCGAGCACGAGCTTCGGAGTCCCACCGGCCTTTCCCAGCGCGTACAGCACGACGCGTCCGCGGTCCTCCGCCTCGAGGACCAAGCTGCCGTCGGGCGCATGCTCCCACGCGGCCGGAGACCGGTCCCAGTCCTCGGTGAGGACCGTGTGCGTCCCCGCCGCCCGGTCGTACCGCACCATCCGTACCCTGTCGGCGTAGAAGTAGGGTGAGCGCTGCATACCGTAGACGATCGATTTCCCATCCCATGAGTAGCGAGGCCGGCTGCAATCGGCCGAATTGGGAGGGGTCCCTTCGGGGGTGAGGCACCGAACGGGGCCTTTCCCCGTCGTGGCCACGGTATGGACCGCCCAGCGGAGGAGCTGGTGCGGCGGCAGGCTCGAGTTCGCGGAAAACGCGATCTCCGCCCCGTCGGGGGAAATATCGTAGTGCCCGGCCGGGTCCATCAAATCGAACCAGCCGGTGCCGCCGGGCGTGAGGTCGGTCAGCCGGCGGGTTGGCAGATCGAACACGAAAAGATGCGGCCGTTCCCCGTCGAGGAGCCAGTGATCCCAGAACCGATACACCCGATCCTCGGTGATGTGGACCTTGACCGGATCCTTCGCGCGCTTCTCGAGCAGGTCCTTGGTGCCCTCGGGGGTCGGAGCCTCGTCGAGCAGCATCGCCACGAACGCGATCCTTTTCCCGTCCGGAAACCATTTCGGATCGAATACGCCGAGCGGAAAATCTGTTAACCGCTCGGCTTCCCCCCCGTCGAGTGGCATGATGTGGAGTTGTAGCTTTTCCTCAGCCCGGGCCCGCGTGAAGGATACCCACTGTCCGTCCGGAGACACGGCGGGATCGGTGCTCCCGTACTCTTC
>Ga0066698_10000507_pt1 | contig 14633 bp, 9 predicted proteins | sample GraSoiAngelo_147_FD_66457 | JGI IMG/M metagenome (GOLD analysis project Ga0066698, IMG submission 66457) | Grasslands soil microbial communities from the Angelo Coastal Reserve, California, USA - 14_1009_05_40cm | ecosystem: Environmental > Terrestrial > Soil > Grasslands | place: USA... | reverse complement strand
TTATTGTCCTCGCAATAATCACGATATCTTTGGTCGCGGGACTAAGGTGGACTTTCCGATTTCAGTGGGCCATGTTCGGTCTCGCAATGCTCGGCGTCCTAACGTTCCTCGGAGTCATGGCTACGACAAGCAATGCGACCTTCGTATCCAACTTCAATGCCAATTCAGGGCTCAATTACAACTCGGTGATCAGCGCTGCTCAAAATGGAGGCTACTCTCTTGGGTACACACTGACGGGCACACTCCTTGGTTCTGTCTTCAGCTTTCTGAATTACTACGGTTTCAACTTCAGCACCTTCGTTGGCGGTGAGGTGAGGAATTCCAACCGTTCGCAGCTCTACGGAATTGTCGGCTCGACGATAATATTCGCAGTTCTCATGTTCCTCGTGTTCGAATCGTCCTATGTTGTAATGGGGCAGCCTTTCCTGCATGCGGCTTCCTTTCTTTCCGGAAATGGGAATAGTGCCTGGACACTTCCAAGCGGCGCCGTCTTGCAGTATCTTGTAATTTTCGCAAATTCGAATCCTATAGTTGGGGTGCTTGTGCCACTTGCGATCATCGGCTCTGTCCTCGGTTCACTCACGACCATAATGCTGGCAGTCGTTAGGCAGAGCTTCGCTTGGTCCTTTGACAGGGTTCTTCCCACGAAATTCGCTGACCTGGATTCTAGATTTCACTCCCCGATATTCGGGATCGGCCTGGTCGTCGTGGTCTCGTTGGTCTTCGTTGTCCTAAACGCCTTCACAACAGTCCTGACATATTTGTCCTACGCAGCGTCCGGACTCTGGGCGACGACCGCGATTGTAGGACTTGCTGCGGCTCTGTTACCATACAGAAGGAGAGACTTGGCCGGCCTGGTGAGTAGGAACAAGAGAGTTGCACTGGTCGTTCTGGGCGTAGTGACCTTCCTCGGATCTTTGGCGGTAGCAGCGATCGCCCTGAGCCCAGCCTATCTCCTGGCTACGACAGGTGGCAGCGCCATAAGTCCCCTTAACGTCGCTGGACTCTTCCTGACTTTCATCGTGGGCTTCCTGATTTACGTGATTTCATCTGCTCTCCGAAAGAGAAATGGAATCGATCTGGCCCTGAGCATGAGAGAAATTCCACCTGAGTAGAGCAACCAAAGTAGAAACACCGCCCATTTCTGTCGTTGGAACGCTTAAATCGTATGAAGGGCATTTATTGATTTGATGCCCACTATTTCGAAAATAACATTTGCCCCACCTGGACCTCGGGCCAGGAAGCTTATGCAACGCGAAATTGAGCAGTTCCACCAACCATCGATTGATAGGCTCTACCCAATATTCACAAAACGTGTTCAAGGCGCGATAATAGAAGATGTTGATGGAAATCGATACCTCGATTTCGCAATCGGCTCGGGAAGCATGTCACTTGGAGGCGCGAATCCAGAACTCGTCAAGGTTGTGAAAGAACGGGTCGAAGAGTTAGCTCATGCTTCCTATCCTAGTATGAATGAAGTCGTCATAGAATTCGCCGAGAAGTTGACCGCCATAGCACCGGGGAGAGGGAAAAAGATGGTGGCAATTCTGTCAACAGGGAGCGAGGCTGGGGACTTTGCTTTTCGTGTTTCAAGGGGTTTCAAACAGCGGCCTCAATTTCTCAGTTTCTTTGGAGGTCATCACGGGTTTTCGCTGGGAGCCTTGGCCGTCTCAGGTCATTATGCGGCCATGTTCCGCAAGCACCCCCACCTTGTCCCTGGAATTACCCACATTCCCTATGGATATTCGTTCAGGTGTCAGTTTAGACACCAGGGGAACTCGTGCGGTGTTTCCTGCGCCAACTATCTTCAGGAGACGGTTCTGACCACGGTTTCACCACCAGAGAACACCGCCGGTCTGATTGTAGAGCCAATCCAGGGTCCGGCTGGAATCATCGTGCCGCCACCTGAATGGCTCCAGAGAATTTACAAGATTTGCAAGGAGAATGATATTCTCTACGTGAACGACGAGGTCTTTACAGGGCTGGGTAGAACCGGGAAGATGTTCGGAATCGAACACAACCCTGGAATTGATCCAGATATGACGATTCTTGGTAAGACACTCGGGGGAGGTATGCTTCCGATGAGCGCAGTGATTATGAAAAAAGAAATCGCTGAAACTGTTGAACCTGGAGCTACTTCTAGCACCCTCCACGGATACCCATTGGGTGCTGCCGTAGCCCTCCGGGTCATCGAGGTCATCGAAGAGTTCGGTCTGCTCGAGAAGAACCGAGAGAATGGCGAATACATGCTTAAGAGGTGCCTCGAACTCCAAGAAAAGCACCCATGGATCGGGGAAGTTCGCGGAAAGGGGCTGATGGTCGGCCTCGAATTCGTAAAGGACCTGGCGACAAAAGAGCCGCTTAGGAAGCAAGTAAGGGACATCTCTTGGAGATGCGTTCACAAGGGCCTGATCTTCGAGTGGTTCGGTTTGAAGGGGAATGTCATCAAACTGTACCCCAACTACTTCGTCTCGAGGCAGGAAATCGATGAAGGTCTCGATATCCTCGATGCTTCAATAACCGACGTTGAGCGCGGTAAGACGAGCCCCACAGACTTTCCGGCAACGTACGTTGTCTCGGCTGGATGGACGTAGCCAGAGTCGTTTACTATTCGGTTTTGGCTATGTAGAACAGATAGGGCTGCTTTTGCGTGGGATACGAGTCGGCCGCGGCAAAATTGATCCTATCAACGACCATGCCACTGATTGGCGTCCTCAGAGTTTCCAGAACCTGCCCTTGAAAGTTCAAAATCTCTCCGATGGGCTGTCCCTTCTTCACTTTCTCTCCGATTTTAACGAAGGGATTGAATAGCCCGGCTTTCCTATTCGAGACAAGAACCGGGGATGAAAGCTTTGTCTGTTTCTCCCTTAGGCCGGGCACGCCTGTGAGCATCCCAATCAGCCTCATCACATTCATTATCCCGTCATAGTGAATTTGTACGAATTTCTCTTCGACTTTGCCTTCACCACCCGATTCGCACATGGTGGAGGGAATCTGTTTCAAGGAAGCTTCTCCGTAGAGGGTGCCCGCCCCTGTTGCGGCATATGAGGTACCTTTTGGAGAACCAGAAGAAGCTTCCCTCGCCATAACAGCCTCAAGTACGTAATCAACAGGGAAACAGCTGGCGAGTTTTCTCGACATTGAATCCACCGACCGGTTTCCAGTGTGAGCATAATAGTTGAAAGGCACGAGGGCCTCGTTGTAGTCCCCGCCGTGGAGGTGAACAAGAAAGTCTGCCTTTTTCGCGATTTGTGAGAAAATTTCATGCGCCATCATATGTGAAACGGTCCCCGCCAAAGATCCTGGATAAGATGCGTAGAGGTTCACGGCATCAATCGGGTTCACGAAGAGCGTCCTTTCCTCGAAGGCCGGAGGATTGGCGAGAGGGACGACGATGAGAGTTCCTTTGATTTTTTCTGGCGTAATTGAACCAATCAATCTGACGGCGGCCATTATCCCACAATATTCGCAACCATGCTCGCCTGCAATCACTACGAGGGTCGGCCCGGAACTTTGTCCCTGCACAATCGTGACTGGGAGAGCAATCGAGGAAGCCGCTTTGTCGGCCACGTTCAGATAACCAGATATCTTGGTGCCTGGGCGCGAGTTGATGTTTCCGATCCGGATTACGCGATGTTGGTTCGTCTTCCTGCTCGGCATGCGATGAAGGGCTTTTCATTTGTTTATTTTAGTTAATGCCCCCTACTAATCCGGCCAGAGTGTGTGACTGGCGGATGTCTTCTGGCAGTTGGGCGCAATGCCTACTCCACGTGAAACATATATTATGTCTCCGATGAGTTTCGGATAGATGCGTCCAAAGATAATTGCCAAGCCCCCGGGTCCGAAAGCTAGAGCGATAATCAAGTCCGACGAAAAACTACTGATGCAGTCCAATTGGCGATACCTACCATTCGTGCCGAAGACGGGCGCGGGCTGTTACGTCGAAGACGTCGACGGGAACGTGTTCCTAGACTTGGTTTCCGGAGCTGCTGTCATGAACGTAGGGACAGGGAACAAAGAAGTGTTGGAAGCCATCTTCAAGCAATCCAATGAGCTTGTTTACTCTGCTATCCCAGGCTACTATTATCACGAGCTTGTCAACGAACTCGCGGAGAAACTGATTCGCCTTACTCCAGGATCCTTCGCAAAGAGATGTTCTCTTGGGTTGTCAGGGGCTGATGCAACCGACGTCGCGATGAAAGTGGCAAGATTTGCCACAGGTCGCCACAGGTTCATCAGCTTCATTGGTTCTAATCACGGACTCGGAACCTATGGTTCAACATCGCTCCAAGGTCTCAGCACGCTAATGCTTAGTGGGTTTGGACCGATGGTCCCTGGCATCACTCATGTTCCGTATCCCTACCCGTACAGATGCGCCTTCGGGCCCGAATGCAAGGACTGCGAAAACCGTTCCCTTGACTACCTCGAAGATTACATTTTCAAGACGATAGTTCCTCCGGAGGATACAGCCGCAATTTTCGTCGAGCCGATACAGGGTGACGGGGGAGTGCTGTCGCCAAGTACCGGTTTCTTCAAACGATTGCGCGAAATCTGCGATAAGTTTTCCATACTCCTTGTCGCTGATGAGGTCCAGACTGGATTCGGACGCACAGGAAGGATGTTTGCTTTCGAGCATCACCCGAAGGTGACTGCAGACATCGTCTTGCTCGGGAAGCCATTGGGCAATGGCCTTCCTGTAAGTGCCTGTGTAGGGCGCGAGGAATTCATGAAGCTTCCAAGGGGGTCCATCGCTATTACAGGTGCGGGCCACCTCTTAGGGTGTGCGTCGGCCCTCGCCGCAATCGAAGTAATCGAAAAGAGGCATCTCTGTTCAAATGCTGACGCCGTTGGTCGTTCATTCGCTCGGGGAATCAAGAATCTGATGGATAGATTCGAGATAATCGGAGATGTCAGAGGGAAAGGGTTGCTTATTGGGATAGAACTTGTGAATAGTCGTTCCTCAAGGGAGCCTGCCACGCAGGAAATCAAGGAACTGAACAAACTCCTTTACGAGCGCGGCATCCTGACCGCGTACGATGGACTTTACGGTAACGTTTTCAGAATAATGCCCCCACTGACTTTGAGTCAGGATGATGCCAAGATTGCGGTTGGAATTTTCGAAGAATCCTTTCGCGAGTTTTCAAGAAGGACTGCTAGGCAGTAATTGTTTGAGGACGTGAGTCAGACCTGTCTCAGCTCTCGCTCGCCATTGAAGTCAACCCATGTTCCGATACCCTCTGCTTTGGCCTTCTGATAGATATGCTGAGCTGACGCGAGGTCCGCCACGGCAAGGCCCAGTGACTTGAAAAGTGTGATTTCTTGATCGTTCGTACGGCCTGGGACCTTCCCGATTAGAATCTCCCCAATCTCTCCCTTGAGGTGACTATCGGTGATCTTACCTTCTTCCCTTGGGATTCTGAAGTCGTTTGCCTAGTTGAGGAGCGACTCGCGCCTGTCGATTGAAGGTCTGATTTTTCGCTCTTAATCTAACCCGAGTTCGGGTCCGGTTCTAGCATGGTTTACCTGGTGGTCCCGTCGGAGTCGAACCTAGTTCGTTCTTCATTTACCGGTAAATTAACGCTCAAATCCGGCCGCGGCACTTACGCCTACTCTGGAAATCCTCAACGGAGAGTCGACCTCGGCACAGAAACGAAAAGTGCTTATCCTACAGCGAAAAGCAAGCGTTCTAAACACTAGAGCTATCGCACGAACGGGAACCATGACTTTTCGGAAGTTGACTTGAACAGTCCGGGCTAGGATTTTCGTAGCGTTCATAAACCCTCAATCGACGCTCACAGAGCCCAGAGACAACAATCGCTTTGGCGCGCCTTCTCGAGGACGACGCGAAGAGGCTCCTTGCTAATGCTGGCGTAGCAGTCCCAAAGTCAACCGTTGTGACTGAACCAGAAGAGGCAGAGATCTTCGCTCGGGAGTTGGACCAACCCACCATATTGAAGGCACTTCTTCCGTTCGGCGGGAGGCAGAAGCTCGGTCTGGTGAAGACCGCGGAAACCGCAGAAGAGTGCTCAAGGACGGTGAAGGACCTACTTGGTGCCAGCGTTAATGGCTTTACTGTTGGGAAAGTCCTGGTCGAAGAGTTCATTAAGATTTCACGAGAGCTCTACGCTGCCGTACTGAATGATACTGCCAGCAGGAGACCTATCGTTCTGGTGAGTTCGCAGGGAGGAGTCGATGTCCAGGAGATTCATGCGAAATCACCGGAATCATCGGCTTATCAGGTCATTGACCCCACGGGCCGCCTCGAGCCATTTCGTGCAAGGGAGCTCTGGATAAGGGCGGGGGTCAGGGGGCCACTGCTGGTCGAAGTCACATCGCTCCTCCATCGGCTTTTCACGATTTACAGCAACTTCGATGCCACCCTCCTCGAGGTCAATCCAATCGCGATAACGCCGGAGGAGCGTGTTGTAGTGGCCTCCTGCGTTCTTGAGGTGGACGATGACGCATTGTTCAGGCATCCAGAATTGGAGGGTAAGGTAGTCCGCGGGCTGGACAGACTATGGAGGCCCTTGACCGAGAGGGAGCAGCTCGTTGTTCAGGCTGATCTCGATGAACCGTCGAAAGGCGATGTCCGATATGCGGAATTCGAGGGGGGTGACATCGGCTTCATCTGTGGCGGAGGAGGAGGAAGCCTCATGCTGCAGGACGCGGTTCGCGCATTCGGTGGAAAGCCGGCAAACTACTCCGAATGGGGTGGGAACCCTTCTGCTCGAAAGATGGAGACCCTTACGCGTGTAGTACTTTCCAAGCCAGGCGTCAAAGGCCTTTTGGTCTGTCTGAACATCAGCAACAACACCAGAATCGACACTGCAGCGGGAGCAATCACGAAGGTTCTGAAAGAGTCCCGCTTGGACACGAGTAGATTTCCTGTCGTGATAAGACTCGCCGGACTGAGCGATGAATCCGCGAAGGAGGTGGTTGAGAGCGCCGGTTTTGAATACCACGGAGAGGACTTGACCATGGATGAGTCGGCCCGATTAATCGTTGAGAGAATGAGGAATATTGGATAGATCGCCTGCATCGTTCAATTTCATCTTGGAGGACTGTCGGGTTCTGATTCAGGGGATAACAGGCGTCGAGGCAGCAGCAGTGGCTAAGCACATGCTCCAGTATGGGACTCGGGTCGTCGCTGGAGTGAGCCCGGGCAAGGGTGGGCGGACGGTGGAGTCCGTCCCTGTCTATGATTCCGTGGGTGAAGCCGTCGAGCAACACAGGCCGAATGTCTCGTTGATCTACGTCTCTGCTCCGTTTGTGAGGGACGCATGTCTCGAGGCCGTGGAAGCGGGCATGCCGTTGGTTCTCATCGTAACAGAGAGAGTCCCGCAGAAGGATACCATGGAAATTATCGCGAGAGCACAATCGAAGGGGTCGCGAATCGTGGGTCCCAACACTGTTGGACTCATCAAGCCGAGTCGAAGACTGAAGCTGGGTCCGATCGGCGGCGACAGGCCCGAGAGGATTTTCTCTGAAGGTAATGTTAGCATCATCTCGCGGAGTGGAGGGATGAGTGCCGAGACGTCTTGGATGCTCAAGAGGGAGGGGCTTGGTGTCAGCCTGAACATCGCCATCGGAGGTGACCCGATATTGGGAACAACCATGAAGGAGATGCTGCAGATTTTGGAGCATGACCCCGAAACAGGTGCCGCCGTTCTATTCTGTGAGCCAGGAGGTGCCATGGAGGAGGAGGTCGCAGAGTTTGTCCGTGGTGGGGAATTCAAGAAGCCGGTCGTGGCTTACGTGGCAGGCAGATTTACAGAGGAACTGCCTCGAGGTGTGAAGTTCGGGCACGCGGGCGCGATGATACAGAGCAACGCAGGGCTCCCCTCCACCAAGATGGAGGCTCTCAAGGACGCCGGCGTTCATGTGGCCGAGCGGTATTCTCAGATTCCGAAAATTCTGGAGCACTTGGTATAATGCGTCAGAAAGTGCTCCGCGCACGGCCTTTGTCTGGCGGCCGAGGTTCTCACGCTACGGGAACGGTACTGATTTCCGCATGGCGCTCTGGGAGTTCCTCCACAAATTCAGACGAGTTCAAACCGGTGGTGTTAACTCTTCAGCACCTAAGATGAAACTGAATACATGAGGAGATTCAGGGGCCGACAAGATAATGGCGCCCTTCAAACTACTCCAGACAGACTTAAATAAGAAGTTCGTGCTCTTAGTAACAAATGGGTTTGAACCTACTCAGTGTCCTTGTGAAAGGGAGTGCCTATGAGAGAGGTGCCCAACTGGGTCAGAAGGGGGGTCATCTCATCCGTGGCAATAGAGACTACTATTTCACTTCGTGGAAGAAGTATGGAGGACTAGACGAAGAAGCCGTCTACAAGTTCATGCGCAATTTCGTCGAGCCCGTCAAGAATTACGACCCCGAGATTCTGGAGGAGATTCAAGGAATGGCCGACAGTGCCAAACTGACCCTGGAGGACCTCATGGCGATAAACGCAAGGTACGAGCTTGCCATCTCTAGAATGGGAATCGCTAAACCCACAGGAGAGGCGTGCACATCCCTTGCCGCCACAGGAGAAGTGACGGCGAATGGCCATACGATTCACGGTCAAAACTGGGATTTCCGGAACCTCGAAAGGTGCATTCTGGTAGAGGAGATCCAAGACAACGGTAAGCCCAACATTGCTGGAATCACGGAAGCTGGGAGAATGGGAATTCTCGGTTTCAATTCTGCAGGGATAGGCGTGACTGCGAACGGGCTCATATCGCACCGCGATTCCGCCGACCACGGCGTTCCTTACTGGATCCTGATTAGGGGTGTCAACAATTCCATCACGTTGGATGGCGCCCTTTCAAGGGTCTTCAAAGCACAAAGATCCCTCTCGGGCAACATGATGATTTCTCACGAGGATGGCGAAGTGATTGACTTGGAGATTACCCCCGACAATATCGGAGTGATGTACCCTGAAGAAGGAATACTGTCGCACACCAATCATTTCATCGAACTCAGGCATCAAGTCCAAGACCTCTTCAGAACCTCGATTCCTGATTCTCTCATCCGCTCGCACAGGGCCATGAAGTTGCTCGCCCGGCGTCGCGGCAAGATCAGAGTCGAGGATTTCAAGGCCGTCTTCACCGACCATTTCAGTTATCCCAACTCAATATGCAGACATGCAGACCCGAAGGTTGATCCGATGAAAGGCTTCACAACGATAAGTTCACTGATTTACGACCTCAACACAAGGGTCCTGCATTACTCGGTAGAGAATCCATGCGAACACGGGTACCAGACTTTGAGACCGAAGTCTCTGGCTCCTGACAATGGCAAGATGGAAAGGGCAGTGGTCTCCAAGAGTCGCCAGAAAAGACCAATGACCTAGTCTTAAGTAGCCCCTAGCTGTAGCGCAATCACCCATTCCAGAGCGCTACGGGATGAACGTGAATTCGAGCAGGCTGAGGAAGAGAATCAGGGACTCCATCCTCATATTATTCCTTGTAGTACTTGTTGTCGCCTTTGCCATAGGTTCTTCTGGCTTCCTCCGTCCCTCGAACATCGTCTCGATTCTTTCGAATTTTTCGGTGCTGTTGATACTGTCGCTAGGTATAAGCTGGGTCGTCATGGCGGGGTCGCTCGACATATCTCAGGCGGGGATCGCTGGTTTGGTTGGGATCCTGATAGGACTGATTCTTCCCGTTATCGGCTATGGTGCCATCGCCGTTGGGATACTGGTGGGAGCAGGATTTGGATCCCTGAACGGCCTGATCTTCACCAAGGCACGGATTCCTTCCTTCCTCGTTACCCTTGGCACTCTGTTCGTGACGACCGGACTTGAGAAGTACTTAGCAGTAACTGCGCATGTTCTCACCAATGGCATACCGATCGAGGGAAGACTCGACGTCTTCCTTCCGACGATACCCCTTCTGAACGTCCCAAGAAGCTTCTCGCTTTTCTACTGGGCGGCTGGTGAAAGCATTCTGTTCTACATGATCTCGCAGAAGACAAGGTTCGGACTAAGGATCTATGCCATTGGCTCGAGCGCAAGTTCCACTCTGCTGTACGGTATCAATGTGACAGGTTACCAGGTCCTGGTCTTCGGATTGAGTGGCGCAATCTCTGCTGTGGCAGGCTTCCTGTACCTCCCCTACCTGAACACAGCGAGTCCGACTTTCACAGACTCCTTGACCTTCGTCACGTTGGCAGCAGTAGTTTTGGGCGGAACTGCTCTCGCTGGTGGTGTCGGCGGCTTTCACAGGACAGTCATTGGGGCCCTCATCCTGAGCATCATCAACAACGGACTTACCGTCATGGGATTGGACGCGCTTGCGCTCTTCGTAGTGCAGGGTGTGATAATAATCATCGCGGCGGTCGCGGTGTCGAGGGGCATCAAGACAGGCATCATCCAATGAGGTTGATGTATTGATTTGTTGAAACTCGGCGGGAGAAGGCTACAGGAGAGGCTTATCGTTTCGAACCTCGGACTGCTGATCGGGATGATAGTCTTGTTCTCTGTCGCGAGCCCCGGTTTTCTCTCGGTTCGAGGTATTATCGCCATCCAGCTCACTTTGGTCCCCATTCTACTGCTCGCTGTGGGCGAGACCTTCGTCCTGATGGCCCGTTCCTTCGATCTGTCAATTGGAAGCATCTACATCCTGACAAGCGTCTTCACTGCGCTCTTTGCATCGCAGCTCGGACCCGTTGCTATACTAGTCGGGCCAGCGACCGGAGCAATCTTCGGCCTGATGAATGGCATGGTCTTTAAGTTCGGAAGAATCCCTTCTTTCATCGCGACGCTTGCAACCATGATAATTTACCAAGGAGTGGCTCAGATCGTCGTGACGGGACAGTACTATCTCTTCGCTACCGAGGAGAGCTTCCGGGCAATTGCGATCTCCTTCGTTGCAAGTGTCATACCGCTCATGATGGTCTGGGCAATGATTCTGACTGTCTTCTTCATCTTCGTGGCTCTTAAAACAAAGTTCGGCCGCGTAGTCTATTCGATTGGAGCAAACTACGAGGCAACACGGTTCTCGGGCATCAATGTGATGAAGTATCAGCTTGCGGCATTCGCCATAAGCGGTTTCCTCGCAGGCGTTGCAGGGGGTCTTGCCGCCGCACAACAGGGAGGCGCCTCCGCCCTCCCATACCCCATCCTCCTGCCCGCTGTCGCGGCAGCGACAATCGCCGGGACGCCGATCACCGGAGGGGCAGGCGGACCACACAGGGCCCTCCTTGGCGCGTTGATGCTGGCTGTCTTGACAACAGGACTGAACGTCAATGCAGTCGAGACCAACCTCAAGACTCTGATCTTCGGGATAGTAGTGATAATCGCAATCTATCTGACAACAGACCGGAGGGTCGTACATCTCATCAAGTGATGGGATTTGGCTAGCTCGAGTGGTGAGGTACTGGAGCTGACAGCTGAGGGTATCGTGAAGAGGTTCGGAGATTTCGTCGCCCTCGACAACGTGAGTCTTGACCTTAGGGTGGGCGAGGTCTTGGGGGTCGTGGGTCAGAACGGCTCTGGAAAATCGACCCTGATGAAGGTATTGATAGGAGCACAGAAGCCTGACGCTGGAAGAATTCAACTCAGGGGCAGGCCATTTTCACCGAAGAACCCGCACGACGCAGAGTCGCACGGAATCTCGATGGTTTACCAGGACGGTGCATTGGTCCCTGACTTGAAGGTTTACCAGTACGTCTATCTCGGGCGGGAAGTCACCCGCGGCACCATATTGCACTCGCGCGGCATGAGGGACAAGACATCGGAACTGCTGGAAAATCTCAAGATTCCCTGCTCTTCTGATGATTTCATCCGTGACCTCAGCCCTGCGACCCAGAGGATGGTCTCCATTGCGAAAGCTTCCCTCGGTATGATCACCGGAGAGAACAAGAGTGATGAGAGGATCATCATTCTAGACGAACCTACTGCTCAACTGAGTTCGACAGAGCGTTCCATCGTCTTTGACAAAGTTCGCGAATGGAAGAAGCGTGTCTCATTCGTCATAATTTCGCATCTTCTCCAAGAGCTGATAGAGATATCCGACAGGATGACTGTCATACGAGACGGGAAGAATGTCGGGACCCTAGACCTTCACGAAAAGTCGGTAAGCGCGGCTGAGCTGCATAAGCTGATAATGGGTAGGGAGAGGCGGGACATAGTCGTAAGGAGAAACGCCTCCTTGACCAAAGTCCTAGAAGTTGAACTTGCAAAACAGCGGGTATTCGATGTCTCTTTCTCTTTGGGAGAAGGAGAGATCGTCGGCTTTTACGGGACAATTGGCTCCGGCGTACGGGAATTAGGCATGGCTCTGATCGGCTCACTCAGGATAGACAGAGGGGTCCTGAAGAAAGGCGGCAAGTCGTTGGGAGGGAGTATTGCTGCTCGTGTTAGGATGGGGATAGGCTACCTTACAGGTGATCACGCATCGCAACTGAACATTGAATGGTCTGTTCAGAGAAACATCTCTCTTTCCAACTGGGACAAAATACTTACTAGATTCTTGAAACTGGCAATGATAGATTCGCGGAAGGAAAGGCAGTTGGCTGAAGAGTACATGAAGTTGACGAACATTGCACCTCCCAATCCAGATGCGATATGCATGTCCCTGAGCGGTGGAAACAAGCAGAAGGTCATTCTTGCAAGATGGTTGGCGAAGGAACCCGACATCTTGGTCTTGGATAACCCCACCGCAGGTGTGGACGTCGGCACTAGGGAGGAATTCTACAGGCTCTTGGCGAACAGCGCCGCGAGCGGCAAGAGTTTCATACTGATAAGCGAGGACTTGGACGAGCTATCGACCCTCTGTTCAAAGTTGCATCTGATGAAAGACGGCAAGATTGTCAGAAGTCTCGCCAGCGCAGCCCTGGAAAACCTGGGCGACGAAGATATTCGTCAGATAATCAAGGGCCTCTAGTGACATTAACATTCCATTCTTTCATCCATCTTGTCTGGCTGATGACGTTACGATAACACCTCCAAAAGGAGTCTTTTCAAGTCCCCGATGCCTCCCTGAGGTGATGATACCAGAGCATGAAGAGGTCGATAAAGGATTGGAGATTAAGCCCCTCTGAGAGGTTGTTGTAGAAGCGTCCCGTCCTCTCCTTCATCTCTTGAAGAGCCTCTCCGTGACGTTCCCGCACCCGAACGTCACGTGGAGCCATGGTTTGCCTGCGATTGAGAGGCCGCGGGTACCATGAACCTCCGTCCGCCGCCAGCACGACAGCCTTCCCAATGCACGTATCGAGGACCCTCTTGACAAATGCGATGGTGTTGGTGTACGACGTTCAGTATGATGCATAGACAGTCTGAAGCTCCGGGTATCTGCATCTATCGCAGTCCATACGAATACCTGCCCTCCCACTTATCTTGAGCTTGGTCTCATCATCCCCACGATCTTCTTCTCCTTCCGGGGGACATACGAGATGATCCCTTCAGTGCAATGCACATCTGCAAACAGATGCATAAGTCGCACCTATCCTCCCTGCCTTGTACGTCATCAAGCGATAGGATGGTCCAGACAAGTACAGCAGTCAGGCAAGTACCTTGCTCCTCAGAGGTCGCTTGTTCCTCTTGAAGACGTGCGCATCCTGGACGTCTTTCAGGAGAACACTCCTGTATGTAAGGGTTAAATAAGGTTCAAGACTATCAACTCTAAATTGGACAACCCGCGGAAAAGGAAGTCGTCCGCAGATGGGTCTACCCTGACTGGAACAAGTTCAGGTAATTTGGAAGAGATAAGAAAACTGAATGAGAACCTTCCACTGCTCAGCCGACGGGTTACGCGACGCCAAGCAATCAGCTCAGTCGCCAAAGCGGCGATGGGTGTAGCGGCCGCAGCTGTCGTCGGTGGCGGTGCTTACGCCGCGTACGTTGCAAGCCAAGCCGCCACGCAAGCGAGCAAAACCACGACAACGACGAGCTCAACCGCCACGACCTCGTCTGGAGAGCAGCTCAAGTTCGGTCTGGTCTCTTTCAGCCTCTCCGACCCCGCTCCAGCTGCGTGGAGGGACGGGTGGGTTGCATCTTGCAACGCTCTAGGGGTTCAGCCTCTGGTGTTCGATTATGGTTTCGACGCCTCAAAGGCTCTGGAGGCTGTAAGAAATTATGCGGCGAGTGGCGTGCAGGCGATATGGGTCCAGGCACCGACAAACGATATTATTCCATCGATAGCGCAGGTCGCTGAAGAGAACAAAGTGTATGTGGGCTGGATCTGGAACTATCTGCCTAACCAAGAGCCTTGGACTTATGGTTCAGGAAAATACGTACTATTCAACAGAGATGTCGATGGGATATTCGACCACAGGGTTCCAGCGCGTGCCGTCTTCCAGTACATGAAAAATGAGGGAAAGGGAAACGGAAAGGCCTTCCTGATTTCGGGCCGTCAAGGCCAGATTCTCAGCAACGTCAGGGACTACGCGGTGTGGTACGAGTGGACGAAGTTCTACCCTGACGTGGACCTCCGCGGGTTCCTCTATGGCCAGTGGTCCATCGAACCCGCGATTGACGCAACGAATCAGATGGTCGCAAAGCATGGGAATCCCGACGGTTGTATCGGGGCCAATGACGCGATCTCGATTGGAATGGCCCGGGCCTTGGACGCATTCAATGTAAAGGTCCCAACGGCTGGCTCGGATGCTCAAATCCCCGCACTGAAGATCATGCTCGAAG
>Ga0066698_10000506_pt1 | contig 14636 bp, 10 predicted proteins | sample GraSoiAngelo_147_FD_66457 | JGI IMG/M metagenome (GOLD analysis project Ga0066698, IMG submission 66457) | Grasslands soil microbial communities from the Angelo Coastal Reserve, California, USA - 14_1009_05_40cm | ecosystem: Environmental > Terrestrial > Soil > Grasslands | place: USA... | reverse complement strand
ACCACTTGACCGAGCCGTGGTGCTTCAATTCCAGGGCCCCTCCTTTCGGACCTGGTACGATTGGACCTTCGATGGCTCTACGAGGCTCCAACCCCCCTTCCCGCACGCACAGACTGGAAACAGTCCCGACAGTAGACCGGTTTGCCTGCCGTCGGTTTGAACGGAACCTGCGTTGTCACACCACACGAGGAGCAGACCGCCTCGTGAAACTCACGCGAGGACATCCCACCCGACATCGGGGACGCGCTGAGTCCTCCCGCCACCGCACCCACGCCCTGCCGCTTCTTTTCGTCGCGGCAGCGCCGGCAGCGGGTAGGCTCATGCTGGAACCCGCGCTCCTTGTAGAAGGCCTGCTCCCCCGCAGTGAATACGAACTCCTCCCCACAGTCCCTACACTTGATTACCTTATCGTTCTCCAGCATGAAGCCTCCGAGACGTCCTCGCCTTTGAAAACACGAAACCCCCGGCGGGCGAGTAACGCCAGGGGCAAAGATGCAGCAAACGAAAGGCTCGTTGGGACGATGCGGGAAAGGTTGAATCGGGGTAGAGAGGATACACTGGGTTCCGCTCGTTGCTACGGGAGACGCCTCCGCCTCGCGGAGGTTTGGCGACACACACGATAACTATATAGAATTCCAGGTACTTGTGTCAAGGGATTTGCGCCGCCCCCATCCGGAACCCTCGACCTGCCGCCAAATTGGAGCGCTCTCCGTGCGCCCACTCGGGCGCGTGTATCGAGTCGTCGCGACTCTCGCGGCTCTCTTCCTCCTCCAGGCATCCCACGGGCCGGATTCGTTCGCGGCCTGGCCGGACCATCCGGATTCCCTCGTGATCCTTCACACGAACGACATCCACGCGCATTTGCTTCCCTTCGACGATTCGAAGGGGGCGGTCGTGGGCGGAGCGGCGGCGCGGGCCGCGCTGATCGAGCGGATGCGTGTCCCAAGCCGGAGATCGCTGCTTCTGGACGCCGGAGATGTGTTCCAGGGCACTCCTCTCTACAACTTCTTCAGGGGAGTCCCAGATTATCGCTCGATGACCCTCATGCGCTACGACGCGGGCGCGCTTGGCAATCACGAGCTGGACGACGGGCCCTCGGCCTGGCTTCGCACCCGTTCCGAGGCGGCATTCCCGATCCTCAGCGCCAACGTATTCGTCGCGGGGGACAGCGCGTGGGCCAAAGGGCTTTCCCCCGTGCAGGTCGGGGTCCGCCGGGGCGCACGGTGGATCGGCGGGGCGCCGGTCCCCGACGATGCCCCCCTCCGTTACCTCGCGACGCCCTACGTTGTGCGCGAGGTGGGAGGCCTGAAGATCGCGATCCTGGGCCTCACGACGAGCGAGATCGTATCGATCGTGAGCCGCGCCAGGAATCAGGGCGTCGCGGTATCCGACCCGATTCAGGTCGCGTCGGCGCTCGTCCCGGAGCTCAGGGCCAAAGCAGACCTCGTGGTTGCCCTGACCCACGTCGGAGTCGAGGTGGACCGCGCCCTGGCCTCGCGCGTCCCGGGGATCGATCTCATCGTCGGAGGACACAGCCATACATTTCTCTGGCAGCCCGTGTTCGTTTCCCATCGAGATCCGAATGGGGCCCGGAGCACGCCGATCGTGCAGGCCGGCCGCTGGGGAGAGCGGGTAGGGCGTGTCGCGCTCGCGATCGGCCCGGGCGGAATCGGCGGCCTGACCGGCGCGCTCATCCCCGTCCGTCCGGGCGATGGGGAGGACCGCCAGGTAGCGACGATGCTCCAGCCCTTCCGAGATTCGATCGCGACCGCTATGGACAAGCCGGTCTTCCGGAGCCCGGCCCCGGTGAGCATGTCCGGGCTCGAGCGAGGGGAAACCCCCCTCGGGGACTTTGTCGCGGACGTCATCCTCGAGACCGCGCGCGCGGACCTCGCGATCATGAACTCGGGCGGGATCCGCGCGCCCTTGCCCCAGGGCCCCGTGACCGTGGGCGACATCTACACCGTGGTCCCGTTCGATAACACGGTCGTGACCGTCCCCATGAAGGGGTGGCAGGTGCGGGAGCTCCTCGATTTCATCGCGGTCCGGCTGGGCAAGCGGGGATTCGCCCAGGTCTCGGGTGTGCAGTTCGTGATCCGCCGCGGGCGGGCGGCGGAGATTCGCGTGGGGGGCACCATTCTGGAGAGCGATTGCGTGTACCGCGTCGCGACGATCGATTTCCTGTACGGGGGCGGCGACGGCTATACGATGTTCGAGAAGGCGGGACCGGCCGAGGATACCGGGATCTTCACGCGGGACGCCGCCATCGACTTCCTTCGCAAACACCCCGGTTACGAATTCAAGAAGCGCGGCCGGATCCGGTGGGAAGGTTCGTTCCCGACGCGCGATCTGCTTCACTTCTCCCGGTAGCGAAGCGCGACGTTCGCGTCGCCTAGATTCGGAGGCACGTCGTAGGGTCCGGCGTCGGCGTCGAAGTATCCCGTCTTCGAGATCGTGATCTTGAAGGATCCGCGCGGAAGGCTCGGGATGACGTAGGCGCCGGCGGAATCGGTCTCGACCGAGCCCCGCGGAGGCGAATCGCCGGCCGCGGCGTCGAGCGAGTCGACGCTTCCCGCGGGCTCCCATCGCACGGTCGCTCCCTCAAGCGGCTCGCGGGTGTGGAAGTCCGTGACCACCCCCTCGATCAGGGGATAGAGGACCGCCTCGCGGGCGTTCACGACGCCCCAGCCGAATCGAGTGTCCGGCCTCTCGGCGCGGCTTGCGCTCATCGTGAGCGCGTCGCGCACCATCTCCGGGCCCCAATCGGGATGTCGCTCCATGATGAGCGCCACGCAGCCGGCCACGAGCGGCGTCGAGAAGGACGTGCCGTTCACGCGCGCGTAGGCGTCCCTGGTGCGGGCCACCGCGGTCAGCACGGCCACACCCGGCGCGACCACGTCGGGCTTCACCCGGCGGTCGTAGGTTGGGCCCACCGAGCTGAACCCGGCCAGATTGCCGATCCCGTTCACCGCGCCCACCGAGATGGCGCCCGGGGCGTCGGCGGGCGCACCGATGCTTCCCTCCCTTTGCCCTTCGTTCCCGATCGCGTTCACGATGAGGAGCCCGTTGGAACGCGCGAGGTTTGCGGCGCGCGTCGACACCGCCGTGCCGCCGTCGAGATCGCGCCATCGATACCACGCGTGGTAGGTCAGCGAGCTCGTGAGCAGGTCCGCCCCCTCGGCCTCGGCCCACTCCACCCCCGCACACCAGAAGTCTTCCTCGACCGGACGCTCCGAACCAACACGCTCCGTCATCCCCAGCAGATAGTCGGCGCGGTACGCGGGGCCGATCAGCTTCCCCGGCGCGTAGCCCCCGATCGTTGAGAGAACCGCGGTGCCGTGGACCGACTGGGTCGGCAGGTCCGTGCGCGGATCGTAGGACGGGTCGTTGTCTCCGTTCACGAAATCGCGGACCCCGCGGACTTCGAGCTGTCGCAGCGATTCGTGGTCGAGCTCGAATCCCGAATCGAGCACGCACACGAGGATCCCCTCTCCGTGAAGGCCCATCGCATGGACCTCGGGCACGTGGAGCATGTCGATCTGAAGGTAGGAAGGACCGGCGTTGAATTCGGCCTCGGTCGCGGCGGCCTCATCGCGCGACTCGCACGTGACCGGACGGATCCCCGCGACGAATGGAAGCGCGCCGATCCGCTCGAGCGCTTCGGACGATGCGTCGACGCTTACGGCATTGAGCCAGCGCGAGCGCGTGCGGATCACGCCTCCGCGGGCGGAGACGGCGGCAACGTAGGTGGGATCGGGCCCCAAGTCCTGGTCGCCGACCAGCGGGTCGGTCGCGACCGCTCCTTTCGGCGCGATGCGGTCCCTTTCCCTGGCGGCTTTCGCGCGTCGGATCATCGCGCGCGGCGATATCCGCCGGGAGGCCTCGGCGAGCGCCGCGTCGCGCGCGGGTCCCGGCTTCGCCAGGTCGCCGCGATCACGGAAGAAGACCCAGCTGGGTTGTGCCACTTCGGCGGCCGGCGCCACGGGGACCGGCGTGATCATGCTGGCTCGCGCTCGCGTCGAGATTGCGAAGGCCACGACCGCGCACGCGACGAGCGCCGCGGGAAGCCGGGCCACGTTCCACCAAGCGCGCGGGGAAGGCACCAACGGTTTCCTCTAGTACGTGAACCGAACCGTGTAGGTCAGGGCCGCCGACTGGCCGGGGGCCACCGCGACGTCGAACTCGATCGTATCGGCGTCCTTCTTTCTGTACTCGGAGGATTTCACGGTGATCTCCCAGTTCCCGTACAGCGTTTCCATGACCGTGACGGTCGCGGCCTTCTCGCCGCGGTTTCGAATCGTGATCTTGTACGCGTCCTCGGTCACGTTCCGCGAGACGCGGGAGTGCGATAGGCGGGTTCTATCACCCACGAGATCGAACGCGGTACCGGCCAGGATCTTGACCTTCTCCCCGGCCGGGGTGTGGCCGATCGCGTCCTCGCCGACCAGCGCGCGCATCCCGCCCGGGCCAGCCTCGTACACGCGCACGCGTCCCGCCGGGAGCGTCACTCCCAGACCCTGCGACTTCTCGTTTCCTAGCTCGAGACGCACGCGAACGCGCGATCCATCCCGCGCCGCGTCATATACGTAGGCTCGACGCGCGGGGACGCGTGTCGGCCCCACGAGGGGAACCTGCGTCGTCTCGAGGTAGGGAAGGTCCATGGCGCCCGCGACGGGGTAAAAGTGGTAGGCAAAGAGATCCTGGGCGCCTGGTGCCTGCGCCCCCGGGGTTGCCTCCTCCGCGGCCGGACCGCGGTCGGGGGTCTCCCCCGCGCGATGGAGCTCCCCGGCGACCAGGGCCACCTTGGCATCCTCGTAGGTCGTCCCGGTGCGGTTCACGATGGTGGCCCAGCCTGACAGCTCGACTTCCTTCTCCCCCGGATCGATCTCCGCGGAGTACTCCGCCGTCCACTCGATCCCCGAGGTCAGATAGGAGAGCATTGCGGGCAGAGCCCCGCCTTTCGCGCTCTCTACCTGCCATCGAAGCGAGGGGCGGGTGGCCAGGCCAGGACTCGACCGGAACTCGAGCTCGCTGAGCGAGCGCCGGTTCATCATGGTGAGGACCCCGACCGAATCGCGGCGTTCGATGAAGAGATCGTCTCCCTCGATTCCCACGAGGCGTCCGCGGTACGTCCTGCCGCCATATCGGTACCCAATCGAGTCGCCGAGGAAGCGGCGGAAGGCGCGGTCACCGCTCCAGAGGTCGTAATCGAAGCTCTGCCTCAGAACCCGAAATCCGTCCCCTTCGAGCCGCACGGAGGTTGAATCGATCCGGCGAGGCACACCCTCGAGCGTCACCTCGTTTCGGCCGCGCGAGAGCTTCAGTGCGTACGGCTCGCGCACGAGGGCGAGGTCGTTGTTGTAGATGACGAGCTCCGCCCGGCCGGGCGCGCGTTGGGCCAACACTGCGTGCGCCGCGTTGGGAAGCGCCATAAGGAGCATCGATAGGAGGGTGGGAACGATCTGCCGGAACCCGGCCATTCGACCTCCTGGTGCGTTACCGGTTTGGGTGTTTCTCTCGTATGAGGCGCACGTTACGGCGCTGGCGTGGCGCGGTCAAGAATCGCGGGCGACGGGCGGTGTCCTAATCGTACACCGCCGGGCGACGGTCGAGCCAAGTTTACGTTGACACGCTACCGTTACGAGGCTAACGTACGCGCGTCTTCGGGCCGGCAAGAACGGCCAGTCAAGGCTCGCTTTGGAAACCTGCAATGGTGTTGCCTCGCATTAGGATCTCGGCTTCAGCGCTGGCACGCGGCAAGGTTCAAAGCATCGATCGGTGTCGATACGCTGAAGCAATCCCCTAGAAAAAGACAAATGACGAGGGTGCCGGAGCCTCACGATGCGGAGCGGCCCACACGCGCGCGAATGGGCATCGGCCCGGGGCCTCTCTATCGGCTTGTGTCTCAGCTCGAAGCAGCCGCAATCGGGAGGAGGTGAAGATTCAATGCGCAAGCGCGGAACCGTGAAGTGGTTCAATGAGTCGAAGGGATTTGGCTTCATCCAGCAGCCGGGCGGCGAGGACGTGTTCGTACACTACTCGGCCATCCAGGGCGAGGGCTTCAAGACCCTCGCGGAGGGGCAGGCGGTGGAGTTTGAGATCGTCGAGGGCCCGAAGGGCAAACAAGCAGCCAACGTGACGACGGTGTAAAGCCGTCCCATTCATCGATAGAATGCCGCCCCGGCGCGCACCTTCGCCGGGGCGAACTATTTCCGGCTGTGGCCCGGATTCACTTTTCCCTATATAGTCCACGCCTTGCATGGCTGAGCACCTGCCGGAAGGACCCACGCCCAGCATCCCCGAGCTACCTCCCGACCAGGGAGGGCCGGTCCAGGTCTCCCGCGTGACGCGGTTCCTCCAGCGCGCGTTCGAGATCGTCGTAGGGCCCGCGCGCCGGATCACGGATCCCCAACTATTCCATAAAATCTCGCTCGCGGCGTTTCTGGCTTGGGTCGGTTTGGGCGCGGACGGGCTCTCGTCGTCGGCCTACGGTCCCGAAGCCGCGTTCCGCGCGCTAGGGGAAAACACGTTTCTCGCGATCCCGCTCTCGATCCTCACCGCCTTCACGGTCGTTGTCATCGCGGTCAGCTACATGCGGATCATCGAGCGCTTTCCCGCGGGAGGCGGCGGGTACGTCGTCGCGACGAAGCTTCTCGGCCCGGGGGCCGGCCTCATGTCCGGGACCGCCCTCCTCGTCGATTACGTGCTCACGATCGCGATCTCGCTCGCGAGCTGCTCCGAGTCGATCTTCAGCTTGTTTCCGCCCTCGCTGCAGGCGCTCAGGATCCCGTTCACGTTTCTCCTTCTCGGGGCGCTCACCCTGCTGAACTTGCGGGGCGTCCGCGAGTCGGTCGCGGTCATCTCCCCCATCTTCCTGATCTTCATCGTGAGCCACGTGGGGGCGATCGTGGCCGCGGTCGTCTTGAACCTCCACCAGATCCCCGTCGAGGTGAATCATCTGCGGGAGCAATCAAGCCGGGCGGTGCAAGAGACGGGGTGGATCGCGCTCCTCATGCTGCTTTTCCGAGCCTTCACGCTGGGCGGCGGCACCTACACAGGGATCGAGGCGGTGAGCAACGGCGTGCCGATGCTGCGCGAGCCGAAGGTCGAGACGGCGAAAGCGACGATGCGGTACATGGCGTTCTCGCTCGCGTTCATCGCCGGGGGAATCCTGTTCGGGTATCTGCTGTACCAGGTTCACCCGGTTCCGGGAAAGACCCTGAACGCGGTGCTGTGGTACGCGGTGGCCGGGCAGCTCTTTCCACCCGGGAGCCATCTTGGGAGCGCCCTCGTAGCCATCGTCCTGCTTTCGGCGGGCGCCCTGCTCTTCGTCGCGGCGCAAACCGGTTTTCTCGGCGGACCCCGGGTCCTCGTCTACATGGCGCTCGACCGCTGGGTCCCGTCGCGGTTCGCCAACCTTTCCGAGCGGCTGGTCAGCTCGAACGGCGTCATGTTCATGGGGATCGCCGCCGCCGCCGTCCTCGCCATCACCGGCGGGGCTGTGCACGTTCTCGTCGTACTCTACAGCATCAACGTCTTTCTCACGTTCTCGCTCGCGCAGCTGGGGATGATTCGCGACGCATTGAACTTGAGACGCGAGGGTAAGCCTTGGCGCCAGCCTCTGACGGTGAGCGGCCTCGGGTTCCTCGTCACCGGCCTACTCCTGATCGGAACGGTTGGATTCAAATTCAGTGAGGGAGGCTGGGCCACGCTGCTGGTCACGACGATCCTCGCGATGTGCTGCGTCGCGATCCGGCGGCATTACATCCGGACCGCGCAAAGCCTGCACCGCCTGGACGACACGCTGACCACGGTTCCGCTCCCCCGGGGCGAGCCCACGGCCGCCCCCATGCAGCGACACGCGCAGACCGCGATCCTGACGGTGACGAATTTCGGAGGGCTGGGCATCCACTCGCTCTTGAACCAGTTCCGGATCTTCCCGAATCAGTTCAAGCAGATCGTCTTCATATCGGTGGGCGCGATCGATTCAGGAAGGTTCAAGGGGGCGGACGAGATCGAGTCATTGCGGACGAGCACCGAGAGGGAGCTGCAAAAGTACGTCGACTTCGCGCGGAAGCTGGGGATCCCAGCCGAGTATCGCTACTCGATCGGAACCGACATCGTGGACGAGCTGGAGGCGCTCTGCCTCGAGGCGAGCAAGGACTACCCGCGCTCGGTCACGTTCGGCGGCCAGCTCGTGTTCCAGAAGGAAGGAGCGATCGTCCGCTGGCTCCACAACCAGACCTGTCCTGCGCTGCAGCGACGGCTCGCGTTCCATGGCTTACCCATGGTGATTCTCCCGGTACGGGTCTACTAGAAGCACTGCGGCCGGCCTCGCGGCGACGGGCCGGGCCGCGGCGACGGGCCGAGCCTCGCGGCGACGGGCCGAGCCTCGCGGCGACGGGCCGGGCTCGCGGCGACGGGCCAGGCCCCGCGGCGACGGGCCGGGCCTCGCGGCGACGGGCCGCCCGCACGGCACTGCCTCGAAAAAGACAGAGGGCCCGGCTCAGGCAGATGTGTGGGCGCCGGGCCCTTCCAGTCTTCGTTCGGTCCCGCGTGGACCGGGGCCGTCGCGGACGATGCTTCCCAACACCTCAAGGCGCGGTCCCTCCACCACACCCTGGGAGCGACGGCGCCGGGTTCCACCGCGCCGTCCACCTCCCCCTCCGACCACCCCGTCCACGGGCTTACCCATCCAGCGGGTCGTGATCCGCGTGCTCGTCACGCAAGCAGGGGCGCACCGGCCGCGGCACAATACTGCGGCTTTGCAAACCGCGTGCCGTTGGGCGAGCGTGCATCTGACTTCGTTTAGACGCCTCTCGGGTGGCCCCCGTGCGACGAATCGCTGACGGCGTCAGATGGCCGGGCTGGCGGTCCCCGTCAGCGGACTCCGGCCTTTTCGCCCTCGTACGCTTGCTTCAAGGCGTTAATGTCGAGCTTCTTCATCTTGAGGAGAGCCTCCATCACCCTCTCGGATCGGGTGGTATCCCTGTCCTTCATCCATTCGGCCATGATCGCGGGAACGATTTGCCAGGAAAGGCCGAATTTGTCCTTCAGCCAACCGCACGGCCCTTCTTCTCCACCTTCCGAAAGCTTCGTCCAGAAGTGGTCAATCTCTTCCTGCGTTTCGCAGTTCACCATCAACGAAATCGCCTCCGAGAACTTGAAGATCGGGCCGCCGTTCAGCGCCATGAACTCCTGGCCATCGAGCTTGAAGGTCACGGTCATCACCGATCCCTTCGGCCTTCCGGCGGCCGCTGCCGCCGAATCTCCATAGCGGGTAATGGTCCCAATCTTGGAATCCTTGAAAATGGAGGCGTAAAAACGCGCGGCTTCTTCGGCTTGGTTGTCGAACCACAAGCAGGGGTTGATTGCTTTCATTGTGATCCTCCTTGTTCAGTATACAAAGTCTTAGGGTCTTAGGCTCTCAAGCCCAACGGGCCCATCGGTCAACGCCCGGGCCTCATTTCGGTCTGTAGTACCTCCGCATCTACCTATGCGACGAACGAGGGTTCCCGGAATCGACAGGTCAAGTAGTTCTATCCAGGGTCGACCATGGAACTACTCGCCGCCATCCGTCGCGATGACCTTCCATTCAATTTGACCGCCTTCTTGGACCCGGTATCTCAACAGAACCGGCCGCGCAACATGGCCGTCCTCAGTGTATGCGTATACCCAGTCGTCCGTTAGGATCCGAATCTGGGTCGAATCGTAAAACCCGAATCGGCTCCCACCCTTCGGAGGCTGGAACGGCAATACCTCCGGGTGTCTTTGAAGGTCCGCAATGATGTCTCGGATTGGGTTCTTGAAACGGAGGCTCCTGAGGCGATCGACATCCGACTGCGGTATGGGGTGCGGACTCAGCGCGCGCTCTCTCCTAGTGGTTGCCAACCAATCTTCGGCGGGACCACCTGCCTTAGTTGAGTCGGGGGCCTTCGATACGGGTGACCCTGATCGCTGCTCCGAGCACCCCGCGAATAGAGTAACCAGGACAAGAATTACTAGTCGGATTTGCTTCACCTCTCCTCCTCCGGCTCGAAGAGCCTCGGAAGAAGCTCAACCATCGCGACCACATCGAGCAGGTTGTGGTGGAACACAGGGAGGAGCCGGTGCGGCTGGCCGTGCTTCACGTACTCGTGATAGGCGCCGGGAATCTCGGAGCCGTCGATGTCCCCTGCTCGCAGGCGTCGCAGCACGCGCCATTCGAGCGTCTTGAGTCTGCAATCGGGCAGACGATCCTTCCATCGGCGCCTCACCATCCAGAGAAGGTCCAGGTGCGGGATCCGGGTCTCGAAGCGCAGCCGGTGGTACACGGCGCGGTGGCGCAGGAACGGAAGGTCGAAGGTCTTCCCATTGTAGGTGACGAGAAAATCGTGCTCGCCCAGAACCCGCTCCACCTCCGCGATCAGGGAACGCTCCTCGGCGTAGTCGCGGGCGAAGAGCTGCCTCAAGACGAGATTCCTCTCCCCGACATGACAGAGCCCGACGAGAAAGACAGGCTGCGACTGAAGCCCGCACGTCTCGATATCGAGGAACAGCATACGGCGATGCCCGAACTTCCGGAAGAGTCCTCGCTCGGGCGGATCCAGCGCCTCGATCGCTTCAGGGAGCGTGTGGGGCACGGGAGCCTCGTCGGGGTCCGGCAGCCTCCCGATCTGCTCGTACTTTTTGAGCAGAGGGGTCGGGCGCTCGTTCAGCTCCGTGTAGAGCCGTTCGTGAACGAAGACGGCTCCCTCCCGACCGATCAACATGCCCCCGGGAAGGATGTCCTCGATCGAAGTGGGTACGATCCGCTGCTCGCGCGGACGGCGCACGGCGGGGTCAAGCGTCGTGCCAGCGCGACCAGCTGCAGCCTCGCCGCGGAGCATCTCCCCGATCCGTTGCCGAAGCGTGTAGGAGATCACCGGCCGAGCATCCGCCGCAGCAGCGCTACGGTCGCCGCCTTGCTCGGGATCGGCCAGCCTCCGTAAAGATCCGGGTCCTGCTGTTGGGCGGGGCGCAGCACAGGTAGCCCGACACAGGAGGGACATCCCAGCTCGCACGGGCAGTCCTCGACCAGCCGGAGCGAAGCGCTCAAAAGCTCCCCGATGATCGCGTACCCGCGCTCGGCGTACCCCAGTCCGCCCGGATACCGGTCGTAGATGAAAATCGTGGGCTCTCCAAGATTCGCACTGTCCAGGATCCCGCCGATGTCGGGCCGGTCGCACATGACGTGAAGCGGAAGAATAGTGATGAGAAGGTTGCGAAGTCCCGACATCCCCTCGCGCGGGTTCATTCCGGCGATCTTGACCTGATTTCGCGTTCCCTCTCCCGGCTGGATCCAGAGCGCCACGGTGTCCAGCTTCTGCCGTGGAAGATCCAGCGGGTGATAGCCGATGGCGTCGAGGCTCCGGAACCGGATCTTCTTCATCGCGACGGTCGCCCACGAAACCGCCGCCGGCCCGAGTCCGATCGTCTCGCCTCCGAGCTTCTTCGATTCGCGCGTCTCCTCGAGCTTCAAGTGCGTGTCGAGCACGGGTTGTGTGTAGTAGTCCACCCCTCGCGGCTCGACGTAGGCAATCTTTTGCTTCAAATCAAGATCGCGGACGAAATAGGTGTCGCCTTCGTGAAGATAGATCGCTTCTGGATACAACAGCTCCGGCGCGCTGATCGAATCGACCGTGCCCAGGACCGCGTTCTCGCGCGTCTGGTCGAGGATGGTGAATGTGTCGTCCGAGATCGTTCGCAGATTCACCTTCCCCGCCGGGTACTCCGCGGAGGACCAGTAGCGGAGCCCGTCGAGCGACTTGAACGAGCCTTCCTCCTCGAGAAGCTCGGCGATCGCCGTGGCGCGGCGACCGAAAACCGCTTCGTCCTCCTCCCTCAAGGGAAGCTCGTAGGCGGCGCACGAGAGCTGCGAGGCAAGCACGTAGGGGTTCTCGGGATCCAGGACCGCGTTTTCCGGCGACTGGCCGAAGAAGTAGGAAGGATGCCTCATGAGGTACTGGTCGACCGGGTCCTCGTATGCGACCACGACCGCGAGCGAAGGCGCCTGCTTTCGGCCCGAGCGCCCCGCCTGTTGCCACGTGCTCGCGATCGTGTTCGGGAATCCCACGAGGATGGAGGCATCGAGCGAGCCGACGTCGATCCCCAGCTCGAGCGCGTTGGTCGATATGACGCCGCGCAGCTCTCCGTCGAACAACCGTCGCTCGATCGCGCGTCTTTCTTCGGGCAGGTACCCGCCTCTATAGGGGCTCAAGAGATCCGCCAGGCCCCGCGACTCACGCTCCAGCCGCTCGCGGGCGTAGCGGTAGATCAGCTCGGCGACGACGCGCGCTTTGGTGAAGACGATGGACTGGACCCCGCGCTTCATGAGGGCCACCAGGATCCGCTCCGCATCGACGGAGGCGCTTCGCCGCTCGGGCGAATCGGGGCCGAAGGTGCGCGGGTTCCAGAGGACGAAGACTTTCGGGCCCCGCGGCGAGCCGTCGTTGTCCACGATGTGGACATCGTCTCCCACCAAAATCTCGGCCAGCTCTTGTGGATTCCGGACGGTCGCCGAGGAGAGAAGGAATTGGGGCTCGGCGCCGTAATGGCGGGCGATGCGCCTCAAGCGGCGGAGCACGTTCGCGACGTGAGACCCGAAGATGCCCCGATAGGTGTGCACCTCATCGACGACGACAAAGCGCAGATTCGAGAGGAACCTGCTCCACCGCGCGTGGTAAGGCAGGATTCCCTGGTGGAGCATGTCGGGATTCGTGAGGATGGCGTTCCCGCGCTCGCGAAGCTTCCGGCGCGCCGGGGCGGGCGTATCGCCGTCGTACGTGCCGGTCGCGAGGGCAAGGGCGAGCTCGCGCGAGGCGTCCGCAAAGCGATGCAGCCCCCGGAGCTGATCCTGCGCGAGCGCCTTCGTGGGGAAGAGGTAGAGCGCGGTGGCCTCCCTCTCGAGGAGGAGCCGCTCAAGAACGGGAATGTGATACCCGAGCGACTTCCCCGAGGCGGTGCCGGTCGCGACCACCACGTGTTTCCCCGCGCGCGCGCGATCGATCGCCTCGGCCTGGTGCGAGTAGAGCCGCCCGATCCCCTGCGCATCGAGGACGTGCGCGAGCGCACGAGGCAGCGGCTCGGCCAGCTCTCCGTAGCGGGCAGGGCGAGCGGGCAGGCTCTGGGCGCGCACCAGCTCGGGCTCGCCGCGGCCGCGAGCGTCTTGCAGCGAGAGAAGGAGCGTCTTGAATTCCTCGATCGACTCGACGGCGGGTGACGCCGCCTGCCGCGGCTGAGGTTCGAGCAGATCCCCTAGGCCGACTTGCTGGCTCGAACGTACGGGATTGGTCTTCATGCGAATATCACCCTGGTCGGAGAGATTTGAGAGCGAGCCGCATGCGCTCCTCGAGCGTGGTGCCTGGGATGGTTTCCGATAACGCAACCGCACGGCGCGCCTCGTTGGCCTTACATCCGAGGACGCGTAGGCCGGCCAACACGGCCTCGGTGTGCTCTTTGGAGGGCCGCGCGCTTCCTTCTGCCGCCGCGAGCCGTGCATCGTGTCGCTTTCGTCTCATGAAACGCGCGCCGAACACCCGCTCGGCTTCGTACTGGTTATGGGCGCGGCATCGCAGCCGCATTCGATCTACGGACGCCTGTCCCCCTAGCGCCACGGGGTCGACATGGTCGAATTCCAGGAAGCGGCGTGCCGTGCAGCGGGTCCCGCTCGCGCTCACGAAGGTGCATTGACCCCGATCCCGCTCCCAGACGGCGCGCCGGACAGGGGCCGGGACGTAGCGGCCCCGGGGGGCCGGGCGATTTCCTGCAGTCGATCGTCGAGGCCGACGGGTGACGACCCCGAGCTTGCGCTTCTCGAGCTGTGCGATCAGAGCATCAAGCGCCCGGTCGAGCACCTGCGCAACATCTCCGGTGGGGAGGGCATGGCTCAGTAAAGCTTGGGCGTGCAGCAGCTTGTCGTGGGTGCTCTTGGCAATAATGAGCTGCATGAGAAATCGCTCGGCGGTAGTAGGTAGCACCGCACTTTGTAATTTAGGGATGTGCTCTGGCGCACCTTGGCTGAGCGCGCTGTCGTCGTGTGCGGGATCTCCTCCGCTATGCGATGGCACATCCAGCTGGAGCTCCGAATGAATTGGTGTCGTGGGCCGCACTCGCACGTCTGGAAGCTGAAAGTGCCTCGCAAGCAGCTCCTCGATTTCGGTCTTGCGCTTGTGGGTCGCTGACTCGATCAATCCCCTCGCGTTTTCCGTCGTGAGATACGGCGCAAGCAGGCAGACCCCAGTCAAATGAAGTCTGCCTTCAGCGATAGCATGGAAGATGGCCGGGAATTGCCGAGCCGCCCGAGCCGCCTGAATGCGTTTCTTTGCCGCATCCTCTGACAGGCGTAGCTCGCCCACGCAATAGGCATGCATGGATGAGTAGCCCGCCGGGACATACAACCGGCGGGCGTCGACCTCGGCGATACAGGCCAAGAGGGTCGCCGTGGTGGCGCGATCTCGAACCACAATCGCCGCCAGATCGCGAAGGAGGACTTCATCACCAACATGGGTCAGCGCGTAGTTCTGCATGGAAACACCTTGTCACGGGGTGGTGATGAGGAGGCAGCTGAGCCATGATCACAACAATCCAGTCTGCTCGGCGAAACTGGGCTCCGGCAT
>Ga0066698_10000505_pt1 | contig 14648 bp, 14 predicted proteins | sample GraSoiAngelo_147_FD_66457 | JGI IMG/M metagenome (GOLD analysis project Ga0066698, IMG submission 66457) | Grasslands soil microbial communities from the Angelo Coastal Reserve, California, USA - 14_1009_05_40cm | ecosystem: Environmental > Terrestrial > Soil > Grasslands | place: USA... | reverse complement strand
CAGAAGCTGCACCGGATGGGGTGAGGCGAGTTGACCCGTTTCTTCATTGAGTGCCGCCTTAGCCGACCGGGGCCGGCTCGGGCCTTCGCTCCTTGCTGGGTTCGAGTTTGGCAATGACCTTGTCCACGATGCGATAGGCCTTCGCTTCCTCCGCGGACATGAAGAAGTTCCGGTCCGTGTCCTTCTCGATCTTGGCCAGCGGCTGCCCCGTGTGCTTCACGAGAATGTCGTTCAGCGCCGTGCGCAGGGCCAGGATCTCCTTCGTATAGATCTCGATGTCGGTCGCCTGCCCCTGGCTCCCGCCGAGGGGCTGGTGGATCATGACCCGAGAATGCGGGAGCGCCGAGCGCTTGCCGTTCGCCCCCGCGGCCAGGAGAAGCGCCGCCATGCTCGCGGCCTGGCCCATGCAGATCGTCGCGACGTCGGGCCGGATGAACTGCATGGTGTCGTAGATGGCCAGACCGGCCGAGACGATGCCGCCCGGGGAATTGATGTAGAGGTTGATGTCCCGATCGGGATCTTCCGCTTCGAGGAACAGGAGCTGCGCGATGACGAGGTTCGCGATGACGTCGTCGATCGGCTGGCCGATGAAGACGATCCTATCTTTGAGCAGCCGGGAATAGATGTCGTAGGCCCTTTCCCCGCGCCCGCTCTGCTCGACCACCATCGGTACCAGCGACATGTGCTCGTTTCCTCCTTGCCTGTATATCGGGTTACGCGACCGCCATCTTAAGCCGGGCCTTCTCGCGGAGCAGCGCGAAGACCTTCCGTTCCGTCAGATGTGCGCGAGCCCGCTCGCGGTGCTCGGCGCTCCGGAGAAGCCGTTCGGTCTCGGGCGGAGGGCCCTCCCCCTCCGCGGCCCCTCGCAGGGCTCCGTCGATTTCCTCGTCCGTAACGGTTACCGACTCGGCACGGGCGATGGCGTCCAAGAGCAGGTCACGCTTGATGCGCCGCTCGGCCATCGGCCGGTATTCGTTGCGGAAGCGGTCCTCCTCCTCGGGGGTCCACTCCTTGCCTTCTCCCCTTAGACGCTGAACCAACTCCTCCAGATACTCGCGGACCATGGATTCGGGCAGCTCCATCGGGTTTCGGGCGACGATTTGGTCGACCAGCGCCTCTTCCTGCTCGCGCTGGGCTCTGAGACGCGCCTCCCCCTCCATGTTCAGCCGGACCCTCGCCCGAAGCTCCGCCAGGTCGCGCATTCCGGCGACCTCGCGGGCGAATTCGTCGTCGAGCGGCCGGACGCGCCGCTCCCGGACGCCCTGGATATCCACGGAGAAGGCGGCCGTACGGCCCCTCAGCTCCTCGTTGCCGAATTCCGGCGGGTAGGCCACCTCGAAGTCGCGGTGGTCACCCGCTTTCGTCCCGATCAGGTTCTTCCGAAACTCAGGAAGGAGCCCCGAGGCCCCCAGCTCGACGAGCGCGTCCTTTTGCTCGGTTTTCCGGATTGGCTTCCCCTTGGCGTTCAGCCGGACGTAATCCACAAGGACCGCGTCCGCCTCCCCGGCCTCACGCTCCACGGGGGCCCACTCCGCCGTCCGCTGCCGCAGCTCATCGAGCGCCCGGTCGACGTCTTGGTCCGGAACCTCCGTCTCCTTGGCCTCAACGTCCAGGCCCAGATAATCCCTTGGTGTAACCTTAGGCCGGATATCGACTTGGGCTTCGTACGTCAGCGGCTTTCCGCGCGAGAAGTCGATCTTCTCGATGGTCGGGTAAGAGATTGGCTCGAGCTTCTGCTCCCGGACCACGGACTCGTAGGAGCGCTTTACCACCCTCTCGAGCACCTCGTGCTCCATGGAGTGACCGAACTGGAGCTCCAGCACGTTCCTGGGCACGTGCCCCTTCCGGAAGCCGGGTAGCTGGACGCGACTGCGGAACTCCTCGACGACGTCCTGGAAAGCACGCTCGAGGTCCTCCGAAGGCACCTCGATCACGAGGAGCTTTCGCCAAGGGGATCCGTGGTCACGTATGTCTACTTTCAAGTAGCGGCTCCCGTTCAAGGTGGTGCGAGAGGGGGGAGTTGAACCCCCACGAGTTGCCTCACGGGATCCTAAGTCCCGCGCGTCTGCCAATTCCGCCACTCTCGCGAAGGCAACCCGAGTCTAACAGCGAAGTGGTTGTGGTTCAAGAACATTGCCCGTTCAGGCAGGGGAAGCTGCCTTGGGCGCTCTTTTGGGGGCGGTCCGGACCACCTCCGCGACCCTGGCGACGACCTCATAGCGACCGAAGGAGGGCATGAGGTATGCCCCCTCGACCAAGTCCTTCGCCTTGAGGAGGAGGGCCCGGCACATCTCGACCCCTACCTCGATCCCCTTTTCCCCGGCGTTCCGCATCGCCTCGCGCGCGTGCTCCGGGATATTGATCCCCGGCACCTCGTTGTGGAGAAACTCGGCGTGGCGGTGACTCTGGAGCGGCAAGAGCCCGAGGAGAACCGGGACACGCTTTTTCCCGAAGGCCTCGAGAAAGCGGGTCAGCGGCTCGAGCTCGTAGAGCGGCTGAGTCATCGTGAATTCGGCGCCCGCGTCCATTTTCTGCTGAAAGCGCTTGAGCTCGGCCTCGATATCCTCCGAGGCCGGGTTCACCGCGCACCCAATGAGAAAGCGGGTGGGCTCGCCAATCGAGTTCCCCGCGAGATCGGTTCCCGCGTTGAGCTGGCGCAAGATTCGGATCAGTCCGACCGAGTCCACGTCGAAGACCGCCGTGGCGTTGGGGTAGTCGCCGGCCCGCGGCGGATCGCCGGTCAAGGCGAGGATGTTCCGGATGCCGAGCGCGTGCGCCCCCATGAGATCCGACTGGATGCCCATGAGATTCCGATCGCGGCACGTGAAGTGAAGTATCGTCTCTACGCCGACCTGTTGATAGATCATCGACGCGAGCGCGAGCGAGGACATGCGGACGCGGGCCATCGGGCTGTCCGCCACGTTGATGACGTCGACCCCGGAGCTTTTGAGAAACTGGGCCCCCTCGATCATCTTCTTGGGACGCGCGCCGCGCGGCGGGTCCACCTCCACGCTCACGACGAACTCGTGGTTGGCAAGCTTCCGCGCGAGAAGAGAGCGGGAAGCGGGGTCGCCTGCCGCCGGCTCCTCGACGACGATCTGCGGGGCCTGCGGCACGGGCGGCGGTGCCGACGCGCCGTCCAGGGCGGCGGCCTCCGCGGCACCGGTACCCGGACGCGCGAGCGCCTCGCGCATGCGGCGGATGTGGGCCGGCGTCGTTCCGCAGCAGCCTCCGATGAGGCGCGCACCCGCGGCCTTGAGCCGGATCGCGTAATCCGCGAAATAGTCGGGCGAGGCGAGGTAGAGAAACCGGCCGTTCGCGAATTGCGGGAGCCCCGCGTTCGGCATGACCGAGATGGGAAGCTCGGTGCGGCGTGTGAGACGCTGCACGATCTCGAGGAGCCTCTGCGGCCCGACGCTGCAGTTCGCGCCAAGCACGTTGACCCCGAGGCTCTGCGTGACACGCACCACGTCTTCCGGGTACGCGCCGTAGAGCGTGCGACCATCCTCGGTAAACGTCATCTCGGCGACGAGCGGAAGGTCGGTCACCCGGCGCACCGCTTGAATCGCGAGCTTCATCTCCTCGAGGTCGGTCTGCGTCTCGATGATGAGGAGATCGACCCCTCCCTCGACGAGCCCCTCGACCTGCTCGATGTAGGCCGCGAGCGCCTCTTCCTTCGGGATCGTGCCGAGCGGTGCGACCGGTTTTCCCAGGGGGCCGATGGCGCCGGCAACGAAAACCACTTCCCCGATCTCCTCGCGTGCGTTCCGCGCGAGCTGTGCCCCCGCCCGGTTCACGCGGCGGGCGTCGTCTCCCGATCCATGTGTCGCCAGGCGGATCCGGCTCGCGCCGAACGTGTTCGTCTCGATCAGCTCGGCTCCCGCGCGGATATAGTCGCGATGGATGGATTGGACGAGCGCGGGCTCCTGGAGGTTCAGCAGATCAAAGGATCGGTCGAATGGAATGCCGCGCTCGTAGAGGAGGGTGCCCATCGCGCCGTCCGCCAGAACGACGCCCTCCTCGAGACGCTTGAGGAATGGATTCTTCAAACTCGGCAACTCCATAGGGGAAGGGATGCTTCCATCGCTTGTGACATCGTACTATACTGCGCGGCTTGCCGTGGACGAAATGAGGGAGCGCGCGACTTCATGAACATTCTCGTTTTCGTCAAACAGGTCCCGGACACCGAGACGCGGATCCAGCTCAAGGACGGCGCGGTGGACACGACCAACGTGAAATGGGTCGCGAACCCCTATGACGAATTCGCGATCGAGGAGGCGCTGCGGATCCGAGAGCGCCTCGGCCAGGGGAAAGTCACCGTCGTGAGCCTCGGGCCCGACCGCGTGAAGGAAGCGATCAAGTACGCGCTCTCCCTCGGCGCGGACGAAGGGGTGCACTTGAAGGGGGACGGCGTGGCGCTCTGGGACCCGCTCGCGGTCGCCACCGTCCTCGCGGCCGCGGCGCGAAAGCTTGGCTTCGACCTCGTCTTCACGGGGAAGCAAGGGGTCGACAACGACTGGTCGCAGACCGGGATCATCCTCGCGGAGTTCCTGGATCTACCCCACGTTTCGGTGGTCGTCGGCCTCGAGCTTGATCCCCCCGCGAAGCGGGGCGTCGCCAAACGGGAGGTGGAAGGCGGCGCGGAGACCGTGGAGTTCGAGCTCCCCGCCGTGATCACCGCGCAAAAGGGACTGAACGAGCCCCGCTACGCTTCGCTCAAAGGAATCATGGCGGTGAAGAAGAAGGTGATCCCCGAGTGGACCCTGGCGGACCTGGGCGTTGATCCCGCGTCGGTCGGAGAGGGCGCCGCGGCCATCCGCTTCGTCGATTTCTCGCTCCCGCCTCCTCGACCGGCCGGCAGGATCCTGGAGGGAGAACCCAAGGAGACCGCGCGAGAGCTGGTCCGCATCCTGCACGAGGAGGCGAAGGTCATCTGATGCCCATGTTCGCCGTTCTCGCGGAATTGAAAGACGGCGCCGCGCGGAAGATCACGCTCGAAATGCTGGCCGAAGCGCGGCGGCTTGCGGCCCTTTCCGGGAGCGGAAGCGTCGGTCTCATCGCCCTCGGACCCATGGCGCCGGAGGAAGCCGAACGACTCGCGCACCAGGGCGCCGACCGGATCTATCACGTGGAGGGAGAGGCACTCGCGGGATACGCCGCCGAAGCCCACGCGGAGGGAGCCAAGGCCGCGTTGGAACGCGCGAAACCGGACACGCTCTTCATCGGGGCCACGTCCCAGGGCAAGGATCTGGCGCCCCGGGTTGCCGCGCGGCTTCGCGTTGGGCTCGCGTCGGATTGCACCGAATTCACGCTCCAGAACGGAGACCTCGTCGCCCGCCGGCCCATCTACGCCGGCAAGGCGTTCGGTCGGGTCGCTTGGAACGCCGCGCGGCCCCGGATCGCGACCATCCGACCCAACACGTTCACGCCCTTGGAGCCCGATTCGTCCCGCAAGGCCCAGGTGGAGAAGGTTCCGATCGGACCCGTGAAGGCACGCGCCCGGGTCGCCGGCTTCGAGCGGTCCGAGGGAGAGATGCTCGATCTCACGGAGGCGAACATCATCGTGAGCGGCGGGCGCGCGATGCAGGGCCCCGAGAACTTCGAGCTTCTCCGCAAGCTGTGCAAGGTTCTGGGCGCGACCTTGGGAGCATCGCGGGCCGCGGTCGACGCGGGGTGGATCGACCACAGCCATCAGGTGGGTCAAACCGGCAAGGTGGTCAATCCGACGGTGTATTTCGCGGTCGGGATCTCAGGCGCGATCCAGCATCTGGCCGGCATGTCCTCCTCCCGGACCATCGTCGCGATCAACAAGGACAAAGACGCCCCTATTTTCAAGATCGCGAGCTACGGCATCGTCGGCGACCTCTACCAGGTCGTGCCTCTCCTCACCGAGGAGTTCGAAAGAGCCCTCAAGGAGTAATGGCCGACGGACCCGGCTTACGAAACCTACTGGATGCGGAAGAAGCTACTCCGGCAGGGAGCCCCGCGATTCCCGGTGCGTCGCTGGTGGGAAACCGATCATTTGTGCGAGATCGAGCAGATCTATTTCGACGCAATCCGGACCTCCCCCAGCGTGCTGGACGTGGGGGCGGGCGATCTGAGGATCATGGGCAAGCTCAAGCGCGCCGGGTACGCGGGCGAATACCACACCCAGGATGTGGGAACCGAGGGCGCCTACACCTACCGGGATCTGGATGAGATCCGGCGCCCCTACGGCGCGATCCTGTGCCTGGACGTGATCGAGCACCTCGCCCTGCGGGAGGGGCTCACGCTGATCCGCAAGATGATTTCCCTGCTCCAGGGAGGCGGCGTGCTCGTGCTGCAGACCCCGAACGCCGGCTACATCCCTGACCCGCGATCCTGGGACATGACGCACGTCCAGACCTATAACCCGGGGGACTTGTGGGCGTTCTTGACCTGCGAGGGGCTCGATACCACCGCCTACCGGGTTGTCCTGCGCGATCCGAATCCAGGGCCGATCGTCTCGACGCGGATGGCCATCACCGCGTACGTGAAGCGACGCGTCCTGGGATGCGACTACGCGAACAACATCGCGGTCATTGCCCGGAAGGCCCTTGGGCCCGCGTCCGGGCTCTGACGGCTCAAGTCCCGAATTCCTCGCGAACCCGAGCGCATTTCGCGCTACCGGACGCCACCTTCTCACCGGTCTCGGCATCGAACGCCTCCGCCTCGGCCGTGATCAGGCGCCCCTTATCCTCGACCACGCGGCTCTCGAATCGGTAAGACTTCCCCGCCCGGAGCGGCCGGAGGAGCCTCGTATGGAGCTCAGCCGTGACGGCGTGAATCCCCAGCGCGTACAGGAGACGGATCATCACTTCGTCGAGGACCGTCGCGACGAGGCCGCCGTGCACGATGTTCTTGAACCCGTGATGCTCCTCGCGCGGCGTCCACAGCGTGTGCATCCGCCTGTCCAGGGTCATCTCGAACTCGAGCTTGAATCCGATCGGATTCTTCGGCCCACAGCAGAAACACATCCCATCGTCTTCCGGCATCGCCCCGTCCCCCTGCGTCACTTCTTCTCCCGAGGGGATCCCCTCGGTCTCTCCCTGGTTTCCGCGGCCCCGCCGTTTCCGTTCGGGCGCCCGGCCCGGCCCGCCGGCGCGCGCCGGCGGTGCGTGGCGGGCATCGCCTCGCGGTTCCAGCGCGCGACGAGATCCTCGAGGACCTCGCCGACGTGTTCTACGACACGCTCCCAGAATTTCCCCGCCGTCCGCGCGTTGAAGACGGGATCGCTGCGCTTGCCGCCGTAGTACAGGAGTGAGCCGGGCGCGGGAAACGCCAGGATGGAATCGCGGTGCTCGAAGGCGAGCGACGGATCCCACCGGCCGGGAAATACCTGATCCGGGGCGATCGCGAGCATCGCCGCCGTCTCGTCCGCGCCCGCGTGCCCGCCGGGGGCGCCCAGGATCTCCTCGACGTAGGGCCTCATCTCGATCCACCACTGGAACACCGCGACGAAAACCCCGGTCTCCTCGTGGGCGCGCCGCGCGGCCTCCTTCAGCGCATCCGTGTTACCCCCGTGCCCGTTCATCACGACGATGTTCTGGAAACCCTGGTGGGCGAGCGCGGTGATCACCGCGGTCACGTACTCGGTGAACGCGGGCGCAGGCACGTGCGTCCCCCCGGCGAGCGCGCCCAGGTGCGCCGTGACCCCGTAGGGAATCGGGGGCGCGACCGCGGCGTTCACGCGCTCGGCGACGGCCTCGCTCAATCGAAGCGGAATTTCATTGTCGGTGCCGAGGCTCGTAACCCCGTGAGCCTCCAGCGTGCCGACCGGCAGGAGGGCCGTGTTGATATGTCGCGGAACAAGCTCCGCGAACTCCATCCAGTTGATGCGGTCGATGCGCCGCTCCCTTGAAGCGGGGCGGGCTCTGCTTCGCGGCATGGGAATCGCTCCTTAGGGATGGCGAGCAAGGACTCGGGCCGAGGGCATTGTACATCGAAGCCGGGCGCGATAGGATGCGTGCTCTCTCCCAATGCTTGGAATCGGGCAGGAGGCCACGGACCTGACTCCGAAAAACCCCATCGAAGAGCTGAGAAAGCGCAAACAGGCGGCGTTGCTGGGCGGCGGCAAGGATCGGATCGCCAAGCTCCACGCCGAGGGCCGGCTTACGGCCCGCGAGAGAATCGATCTCCTCCTGGACCCGGGCTCCTTCCAGGAGACCGGCGTCTTTGTCGAACATCGCACGAGCGATTTCGGGATGGCCGAACGGAAGATCCCCGGCGACGGCGTCGTTTCGGGATACGGGACCGTCGACGGAAGGCTTGTGTTCCTGTTCGCGCAGGATTTCACCGTGTTCGGAGGAACGTTGAGCGAGCCGAACGCGAAGAAGATCTGCAACGTGATGGATCAGGCCATCGAAAACGGCGCGCCGATCATTGGGCTCAACGATTCGGGAGGAGCCCGCATCCAGGAAGGGGTCCAGTCGCTGGGCGGCTATGCCGAGATCTTCCTGCGCAACACCCTCGCCTCGGGGGTCGTGCCGCAGATCTCGGCGATCATGGGAGCCTGCGCGGGAGGGGCCGTTTACTCCCCCGCGATCACCGACTTCGTGATCATGGTCAAGGGCACCAGCCACATGTTCGTGACCGGCCCGAACGTCATCAAGGAGGTCACCAAGGAGGACGTCTCCTTCGAGGACTTGGGCGGGGCGATGACCCACAACACCAAGAGCGGCGTCGCCCATTTCGCGGTCGACGACGACGAAGCCTGCCTTGCCGCGATCCGCAGGCTCCTCTCGTTCATCCCCTCGAACAACGTCGACGACCCTCCCCGTGTCGTGTCGAAGGACCGTCCCGACAGGATGGAGGCGCGGCTCGGTACCATCATTCCCGCCGAATCGAACAAGCCGTACGACATGAAGGAGATCGTGCGCCTCGTCGTCGACGACGCGGACTTCTTCGAGGTGCACGAGCACTTCGCGCCGAACCTCGCCGTCGGCTTCGCCCGTCTCGATGGACACGCCGTGGGGATCGTTGGAAACCAGCCGGCCGCCCTGGCGGGAGTGCTCGACATCAAATCTTCCGTGAAGGGCGCACGCTTCGTGCGTTTCTGCGACGCCTTCAACATTCCTCTCGTGACGTTCGAGGACGTGCCGGGCTTCCTTCCCGGGACCGAGCAGGAATGGGGCGGCATCATCCGCCACGGCGCCAAGCTTCTGTATGCCTATTGCGAGGCGACCGTCCCGAAGCTCACCGTCATCGTGCGAAAGGCGTACGGCGGCGCCTACGACGTCATGTCCTCGAAGCACATCCGCGCGGATTACAACGTCGCCTGGCCCCAGGCGGAGCTCGCCGTGATGGGAGCCGAGGGGGCTGTGAACATCGTGTATCGCAAGGAAATCGAGCAAGCGAAAGACCCCGGCGCGGCGCGCGCCAAATTCGTGGCCGATTACAACGAGAAGTTCGCGAACCCCTACGTCGCCGCGGCGCTCGGGTATCTCGACGACGTGATCGAGCCTCAGGAGACACGCCCGCGGCTCATCCGGGCGCTTACGGCGCTCCGACACAAGCGCCAGTCGCTCCCGCCCAAGAAGCACGGGCTCATCCCGCTCTGAGCGTCAGGAGCCCCGTGAAATCCGTCCGCGCGAAGTCGCTCCCCGTGAAACCCGTCCCGCCGAAACCGGTCCGGAAAGTTCTCGTCGCGAACCGCGGCGAGATCGCGATCCGGATCTGCCGCACCCTCCGCGAGATGGGGATCGGGTCCGTGGCGATCTATTCCGACGCGGACCAGGATTCGCCCCATGTGTTCGCGGCGGACGAGGCGTATCCGGTGGGACCCGCCCCCGCCGCGCAGAGCTATCTGAACGCCGAGCGCATCCTGGACGCCGCTCGCTCCGCGGGAGCCGACGCCGTACATCCGGGCTACGGGTTTCTGTCGGAATCGGCCGCGTTCGCGGATCACGTTCAGGACGCGGGACTCGTTTGGATCGGGCCTTCGCCGGCCGCGATCCGCGCCCTCGGCGATAAGCTCAGCGCCCGCGCGCTCGCGCTTCGAGCCGGGGTCCCCGTGCTTCCCGGCACGGAGGAGCCGATCCGCGATGCGAGGGAGTTAACGCGTGCCGCGGACCGGATCGGATACCCCGTCGTGCTCAAGGCGGCCGCGGGAGGCGGCGGAAAGGGAATGCGTCGCGTGAACTCAGCCGAGGAATTCGAGCAGGCGATGCGGCTCACCCAGGGGGAGGCGCGGAACGCGTTCGGGGACGACCGCATCTACCTCGAGCGCTGGCTCGAGAAGCCGCGGCACATCGAAGTCCAGATCCTCGGCGACTCGCATGGTCAGGTGATCGCGCTCGGCGAGCGGGACTGCTCGATCCAGCGGCGGCACCAGAAGCTCGTCGAGGAGACCCCTTCTCCCGCGCTCGACGACTCCCGGCGCGCCGCGCTCTGGGAGCTGGCGGTGAAAGTGGCGCGGGCGGGAGGGTACACGAACGCCGGCACGGCGGAGTTCCTCATGGATCAGGGAGGCGGGTTCTATTTCCTGGAGGTGAACGCGCGGCTTCAGGTGGAGCACCCGGTCACCGAGATGGTGCTCGGAGTCGATCTCGTGCGCGAGCAGGTCCGCCTCGCGTCCGGTGAGAAGCTCAGCATGCGCCAGGAGGACGTGCGTCCCCTCGGCGCGGCGATCGAATTCCGAATCTATGCCGAGGATCCCGACGGGGGGTTCCTGCCTCAGACCGGAACCGTGCATTCGATCGAGCTCCCCCAGGGCCCGGGCGTGCGGTGCGACGTGGGGGTGCGCTCGGGAGGGGTCGTTCCGGTGCACTACGACCCCCTGATCGGAAAAGTGATCGTGTGGGGGGAAACGCGCGCCCACGCGCTCGCGAGGGGCGCCCGTGCGCTCGGAGAATGCGTGCTGGAGGGGATCCCCACCACGCTCTCCTTTCACCGCTGGCTCTTGGAGCAGCCTGCCTTTCGCGCGGGGGCCTACGATACCGCGTTCCTGGCACATGAATTTCGGAGCGTCGCGCCGGCCACGTCCGCGCGCGACGAGGAGGACGCGACGTTGCTCGCGGCGGTCTACGCCCACGTGACCGCGCGCGAGCCACGGTTTCCCACCGCGGATGCAGGAGCGCGACTCGGCGGAGGGGAATCGAGCCGCTGGCGACTTGCACATCCCAACCTGCGCATGGCCCTGGGGCCCCGGGGATCGCGCTGTCGCCCGTGAGGCCGACATGAGAATCCTCCTCTCGAAAGGCAGCCAAGACCTCGAGGTCGAGGTCGAGCCGGAGGGCTCCGCGTACCGGGTCACGCTGGGGGATCGGACGCACCGGGTGGACGGCGTCATCGAGAGCGCGATGCGGGTCCGGATCGACGCCCGTCCGGTGGAGGGTTGGGTGAGGCGTCAGGCGGAGACGATCGTGGTCGACCTTCACGGTCGCACCTTTCGCTTTCGCATCCGCGATCCACGGGCGCCCAAGCTCTCGCGCCGGCGCTCGCTCGAAGACGCCGCGCGCGGGGAGCTTCACGCCCCGATGCCGGGGCTGGTGGTCCTGGTCTTGACCCACGAGGGAGAGGAGGTCGAAGCAGGCCGGCCCGTCGTGGTGATCGAGGCGATGAAGATGCAGAACGCGCTGGTCGCGCCGGTCGCGGGCCGCGTGCGTTCGATTCCCGTGACGCCCGGATCCGCCGTCGAGACCGGACAGCTCCTGCTCGCGATCACCCCCGCGGAGGCCTGACGACCCGATGTCGCGCGCCGACCTGGTCCGCTCCAATCAAGCCCGCGACCTCCCCGGCGAACCCCCCTATCTACGGGGCATCCACCCCCTCATGTACCGATCGCGTCTCTGGACGATGCGGCAGTACGCGGGCTTCGGGGACGCCCAAGCTTCGAACCGCCGCTACCACTACCTCCTCTCGCTGGGCCAGACCGGGCTCTCCGTCGCCTTCGACCTCCCGACCCAGATGGGATACGACGCAGACCACCCTCGCGCCCTGGGCGAAGTGGGACGGGCCGGCGTGGCGATCTCGACGATCGACGACATGGAGCGGCTCTTGCAGGGAATCCCGCTCGACCGCGTGAGCCTTTCGATGACGATCAACGCGACGGCGATGATCCTGTTGTCGCTGGTCGTCGCGGTCGCGGATCGACGCGGCATTCGGCGCGAAAAGCTCCAGGGCACGGTCCAGAACGACGTCTTGAAGGAGTACATCGCCCGCGGCACGTACATCTACCCTCCCGGGCCGTCCCTCAAGATCGCCACCGATCTCTTCGAGTTCTGCGCGGAAGACGCCCCGCAATGGAATCCGATCTCGGTGAGCGGGTACCATATCCGCGAGGCGGGCTCGACCGCGGTGCAGGAGGTGGCGTTCACGCTCGCGAACGGGCTCGAGTACGTGCGCGCCGCCGTGGATCGTGGGCTCCCGGTGGACCGCTTCGCGCCTCGAATCTCCTTTTTTTTCAACGCACACAACGATCTCTTGGAGGAGATCGCGAAATTCCGGGCTGCCCGCCGCCTCTGGGCGAAGCTCATGGAGGAGCGGTTCCACGCGCGCGATCCGAACTCGCTCAAGCTCCGCTTTCACGCGCAGACGGCGGGATCGACCCTCACCGCGCAGCAACCCCACAACAACATCGCCCGGGTCGCGATCCAGGCGCTCGCTGCGGTGCTGGGCGGCTGTCAATCGCTCCACACGAATTCCTTCGACGAGGCGCTCTCCCTGCCGAGCGAGGAGGCGGCCACCGTGGCTCTGAGAACACAGCAGATCATCGCGTACGAGAGCGGCGTTCCGATGACCGTGGATCCCGTGGGCGGAGCCCAGGCCGTCGAGGCGGATACCCTCCGAATCGAGCAGGAGGCGCGGAGCCTGATCGAGGCGATCGACGCGATGGGGGGCGCGGTTCGCGCGATCGAGGCCGGCTTCCAGACCCGCGCGATCGAGCAGAGCGCGTACGAGCATCAGGTGGCTGTGGAGCGCGGCGATCGCGTGATCGTCGGCATGAACCGCTTCTTCGATACCGACGAGCAGGCTCCGCCCGCGTTCACCATCGATCCGGATCTCGAGGCGGCCCAGGCCAAGCGCGTCCGGGACTTCAAGGCATCGCGCGACGAGCCGCAGGCGCGGCACGCGCTCCAGCGATTGGACGAAATGGCGCGCCGCGACATGAACCTCACCCCCGGCGTGATCGACGCGATCAAGGCCGGGGCCACTCTGGGAGAGATATCCGATGCGTTGCGACGAATCTATGGTACCCATGACCCGAATGCCTGACGCGCCGTGAATCTCTTCCAAGCTGGCATCCTGGGCGCGATCGAAGGGCTCACCGAATTCCTGCCGGTTTCCTCGACCGGGCACCTGATCCTCGCCGCGCACGCCATGGGTCTCGTCGGCGACGTCATGAACGATTTCGAAATCGTCATCCAGGCGGGCGCGCTCCTGGCCGTCCTGTGGCTGTATCGCGCCCGCGTGGCGGAGGTGCTCGGAGGAATCGCGCGCCCGCGCTCGCGAGGCGGCTCGCTCCTGATGAAGCTCGCGATCGCGTTCCTTCCCGCGGCCGTCGTCGGACTGGCGTTCCACAAGGCGATCCAGGCCCACCTCTTCGGCCCCCTCCCGGTGGCGATCGCTCTCTTCGTCGGAGGCGTCGTCATGGTCTGCTTCGAGCGCTGGCGCCGAGCGCGCCGTGGGACCCCCGCGTTCGAGAGCGTGGACGCGATTCCTCTGAGCGTCGCGTTCGCGATCGGGCTGTTCCAATGCGCGTCCCTATGGCCGGGGGTCTCACGCGCCATGGTGACGATTCTGGGGGGACTCCTCCTGGGATGCTCCGCGGTCGCGGCGGCGGAGTTTTCATTTCTGCTCGCCCTCCCCACGCTTGGCGCGGCGACCCTGTTCGACTTCGTCAAGAGCCGGGACGCGCTCCTGAGCGGCGCTTCGGTCGGCCTCGAGGCCACCGCCGTCGGCCTCGCCGTAGCCGCGATCGTCGCGGTGATCGCGATCCGCTCCTTTCTGCGCTACCTTACCCGGCACGGTCTCGAGCCCTTCGGCTGGTATCGCATCATTCTGGGGCTGGTGCTCTTCGCCCTCCTCTGGCATCACGCTTGGGGGTTCCGATGAGCCCCGTGCTGGGTCTCGCCCACGTCGGGATCGCGGTTCGCTCCCTGAAGAGCGCGGTCCCTCTCTGGGTTCGTGCGTTCGGCTTCCAACACGCCGAGACGACCGAATTCGACTCGATGAAGCTCCGGATTGCATTCTTGCGAAGCGGCTCTTCCGAGCTGGAGCTCCTGGAACCGACCGAGGTTGATTCCCCTGTGGGCCGATTTCTCGAAAAGAGGGGGGAAGGCATCCACCACCTCTCGTTTCACGTTCCCGATCTCGAGCGGGCGCTGGAGCAGGCGGCCGCCGCGGGCCTCGAGCTGATCGACCGGACGCCCAGGGAAGGAAACCATCACACAAAGATCGCGTTTCTCAGCCCCCGGACGTTGAACGGGGTGCTTGTGGAACTTTGTGAACGGAGGGGGTCATGATTGGTACGAGGGTTCTCGTCGCGGCGCTGTCGCTCGGATTCGTATCCGTTGCCTGCACGGAGGCGGCGCCCAATCCGAAGTTATGAGCAAGAGAGGTAGATCGATCCCGCGCCGTGTGCGCGCGGCGCTGCTTCTTCTGAGCGTGGCGCATTCGGGATGCGCCGG
>Ga0066698_10000499_pt1 | contig 14752 bp, 14 predicted proteins | sample GraSoiAngelo_147_FD_66457 | JGI IMG/M metagenome (GOLD analysis project Ga0066698, IMG submission 66457) | Grasslands soil microbial communities from the Angelo Coastal Reserve, California, USA - 14_1009_05_40cm | ecosystem: Environmental > Terrestrial > Soil > Grasslands | place: USA... | reverse complement strand
CTCGGATCGAAATCGCCCATCTTGGTATCGAGAATGTGCTGGGCGAGCTTCAACATCTCGCCGGGCACCTTCACGTCCGCGATGTCGCTGAAAATTTCCTCAGGCTTGCGCACCTCGTAGCCGTAGCGCAGCGTCGTTCCCAGCATGCCCTTGCCGTGCGGCTCCACGGCGATGACCCGCTCGCGCTTGGCGAGCACGATGCGGCCGAGCGCGACCATGCCCTTGCCGCGCATGGCCTCGCGGATGACCCCGAACGCTTCCTGCCCCACGCTGTCGGTCGGGGCGATGTAATAGGGGCTGTCGTAAAAACGCTTGTCGATCTGCGTCGCGGGGACGAAGCTGTCGATGTCGATGGTATGCCTGCTCTCCACCTGGATGGCTTCGAGCTCGTCATCATCGACCTCGATATAGACACCTTTGTCGATCTCGTAGCCTCTGCCCTTGTTTTCGGCCTCGACCGGCTCGCGCGTCTCTTCATCCACGAGCTGCTGGCGCAGCCGATTGCCGGTCTTTTTGTTGATTTGCCGAAACGAGATGCGCTCGGACGAAGAAGCCGCGGGACTAAGCGCAATGGGACACGAGACGAGCGAGAGCTTGAGATAACCCTTCCAATATGCACGCGGCGCCACGGTTACACTCCCCGGAAAACAACGACCTCGCCTAGCTAACAATTTTTCCGCGGCGCTTGGAGTCCTGCTTTTGTTCTTGCATCCTCGATGTAGCGGTCGGACGAGCGACAAAGACAAGCGGTTGACGCATGCAGCGGCCTGCGTCTGCGGCACCAGTGAACGCGGTAAAAAAACTATAACGAGCGCATGCGGGGCCCTCATGTGTTCGCGCGGGCACTCATGCCTGCCCATGCGCGCCGCGATCGCTTTCGCTCATCTCGCTCTTCAGGGCTGCCGCAGTGCGCTCGATTCCGCCGGGAACGATGGCGCACAGACGAAAAAACGCCCTGGTTCCAGGAGCTTAGAAATTTTTCTGCGGGCGCAACGTCTGCTCAGCTGAAGCGTTGGCCCAGCGGAGTAACAAGAGGAGTATGTCATGAGGAACCTGCTCTTGGCTTTGGCCACCGGCGCGTTGCTCATCGGGACGGTTCCCGCCTCGGCCCAGATTTATGGAGGCGTGGATCCTTATGGTGCAGGCGTTCAGGTTGGCCCGTTTGGGTTTGGCGTCGGGCCGCGGTATGATTACGGTTGGCGTGGTAGCGAATATTATGCCTTCGGCGCCGACTGTCCGATGGTGAGGGAGCGAATCCATACCAACGATGGCCGCGTGATCGTCAGGGCACACCGTGTCTGTCGGTAACGCTGGTTAAGCCAGAAACATAAACAAAAAGCGCGCGTGGCTCCGGATCATTCCCGGGGCCACGCGTTTAAGCGTGCATTGCAGCTTCGAGGCGAACCCGTCATATCCGCAGGAATTTTGGGACTGAAATCTTGTTCGTAGTGCCGCCAGAAACCTGCCGATTGCCGCAACGAGCCGACATCGGAAGAACGAAACCGCGCTAAGCGGATCTCTCACCGGCGTACGGAACGACGCTCAAGCTCGCCGACCAAATGCAATCCGACCAACCCTTGCGCTTGCCGACTTCGGCACGCAGCCAGGCCTTGTACTGTTCAACACACTTTTGCGAACAAAAACTCTTGAACGCTCGACGGTGCCGCACCAGCCCGAACTTGCCGTGGCAGTAGGCGCAGTGGTTCTTCATAGCTTCCTCCCCGAATGGCGCCTTTACCGGCCGGTTGAGGATCACGATGGGACAAATGCACTGCAGCAGATGCTATTGCAATGCAACATTAGTATTACAGCTTTATATTGAGAATTGGTTGAGGTGGTTTCCCGGATCCAGGCTTGCTAGCGAGTATTGACCTTTCGAATGCGTGGCCAAGCGCCATGGATCAGCCCATTCGATACGCGACCTCGCCCGATGGCGTGCGCATCGCTTATGCGGTGATGGGGAAAGGCACGCCGGTTGTGCGGGCGTCACACTGGCTCACGCACTTGGAGTACGAACTCAATAGCCCAGTGTGGCGGCACCTCCTTCTTGGGATGGCCACGCGGCACACGCTGGTTCGTTACGACGGGCGTGGCACCGGCTTGTCCCAGCGGGATGGAGTCGAAATCTCGCTCGAGCGATGGGTCGATGACCTCGCATGCGTCGTCGACAGCCTTTCGCTCGAGCGCTTCGTCCTGCTGGGCGTATCGCAAGGCGGCGCAATATCGATAAAGTATGCTGCCCGTCATCCCGAGCGCGTGTCGCATTTGATCATTCACGGTGCTTACGCGCGCGGTTTCCTCCATCGCGGCAATCCCGACAAACAGCGACAGTTCGTCGCGCTCAACCGAGCCCTGATCCGCGAGGGATGAGGGAGCGAGCACGATGCCTATCGGCAGTGGTTCACCTCGCAATTCATCCCGGGAGGGACAGCCGAGCAGTCGCGCTGGTTCAACGATTTGGAGCGCGTCTCCGCAACGCCGGAGATGATGGAGAGATTCGTGATCGAGCTTTCCACCATCAATGTCGCCGACCTTCTGCCGCAGGTGAAGGCCCCGACATTGGTCACGCACTGCACGGGCGACGTGCGCGTGCCGTTCGTGCTCGGGCAGGAAATCGCGGCCGGAATTTCAGGCGCCAAATTCATCCCTTTGGACAGCCGCAATCATGTTTTTCTCGCGGACGAGCCCGCCACGCGGATTTTCTTCGATGCGGTTGCCTCGTTCCTCGGCGATCCCCCGTTTAGAGGCGCGCTACCGGGAACGGCGACATTCAAGGAACGCGCGCAGCGGCGAATCGCGGCGCTCGAGCGAAACTGGGTGATCAAAGCGGTTGCGATTCTCGCCGCGCTCGCAGGCGCGATGATCTCGTTTCTGCAGCTGTTGCGCCTGCTGCGCCAGTGAGACTTTCCCGAGTCTCAACGCCACATCATTGCGCCTTGATGCCCGCCTCGCCGATGACCCTTCCCCATTTTGCGGTTTCCACCCGGAAGCGGGCCGCGCACTCTTCGGGAGTGCTGGCGACCGGCTCGTAACCCAGCGCTGCCAATCGTTCGCGCATGTCCGGCACGGTGATGGCGCGCGCGATCTCGCGCTGAAGGAGCGTGATGATTTCCTTGGGCGTTCCGGTCGGCACGACGGCGGCGAACCACGATTCTCCTACCACCTCGGGATAACCGGCTTCGGTCATGCTGGGCGTGTCGGGCAGCGCCGGCGAGCGGCTCTTGCTCGAAACGGCCAACGCCCGCAACTTGCCGTCTTTGACCAGCGATACCGCCGGCGGCACCGAGCCGAAAGAAATCGGCGTATGTCCCGCAAGCGCCGAGCCGATCGCCGGGCCGCCGCCATTGAAGGGGACGTGTACAAGGTCGAGACCCAGTGAGATGCGGAACAGTTCGCCCACGAGATGGGGCGGCGTGCCGGTACCCGGCGACGCGAAACTGTATTTACCGGGGTTGGCCTTGATAAGCGCGACCAGCTCGCCGACGGTCTGCACCGGCAGCGCCGGATTGACCGTGAGCACCGCAGGCGCGCTCACCGCGATCGTGACCGGATCGAAGTCCGCGGTGGGGTCATAAGGGATGTGCTGGTACAGCGCGGGATTGACGACGTGGTTCGCGCCATTGACGAGAATGGTGTAGCCGTCGGGTGCCGACTGCGCGGCGCGACCCGCCCCAATATTTCCGCCCGCGCCGGCGATATTCTCGACATAAAACTGCGCCCCCAACTGCTCGGAGAGCTTCTGCGCCATCAGGCGAGCGAATACGTCGGTCGGACCGGCGGGCGCGAACGGCACGATCACACGCACCGGCCGGGCAGGATAACTTTGTGCCGGGGCGATGCGCGGGAGAAGCACGGCGGCAGCGGCGGCGGGGAGATACAGAAATTGGCGACGCGGAAAATTCATCGAGGGCCTTCGAATAGCGCCACCGGGGGCGCGCTGTACATTAGCTCTTTTTTCGGTCTCGCCGCTGATGAATTTGCGACATCGGGCGGCCTTACGCCAGTGTCGGTTTGCTGACGGTGGACTTTGCGAAATCGACGTGATACGTCGGCAGGGTTGTCGAACACGCACCGACCGGTGGCGTGTTCTCTGCACGGATCTTTCGGTCTCCCGTATCGCTTTGGTGAGCAGCGCCTGAGCGCATAGTCCGAAATGGTTGATGTCGGTCAATTTCTCGGACTACGCGCAGCCAAGCGGTCGAGCCCATCGGCGCCAGCGGCAGCTCAAGCCCGCATTCTCAGCGATTCCGAGCCGACGTCTCAGCCGGCGGTGCGCTTCCGCGCCGGCCAGATCGCCATCCTATTCATTGCGCTGGCCGCCATCGCCTCAATCCCGATCCTGCTTTATCCCTGGCCGCCGCTGTCCGACTACATCAATCACCTCGCGCGCATGCATGTGATCGCCACGATCGGCAGCGATCCCAATCTCGCGCTGTTTTACCAAATCGAATGGCAAGTCATTCCGAACCTGATGATGGATCTGATCGTTCCGATCCTGCAGCGGGTCATGAACGTCTATCTGGCCGGACAGGCCTACACCATCATGACCTTCGTGCTGATCCTCTCCGGCACCCTCGCGCTCAACCGGCAGCTCTATCGCCATTGGTCGGTGCTGCCGCTGATCGCCTTCCCGCTGCTCTACAACAACGTCTTCCTCGTGGGCACGATGAACTATTTGTTCGGGATCGGGCTCGCACTGTGGGCGCTCACGAGCTGGGTTGCACTGCGCGAGCGCGCGGTAGCGCTGCGTCTGGCCGTGTCGACGCTGTTCGTGCTGGCGTTGTTCTTCTGCCACCTCTTCGCCGTCGGCGTGTATGGACTGGGGCTGCTCGCATTCGAGCTACAGCGGCTCTTGGGGCTGCGATGGCGCGGGCCGCTGGCGGTGGATGGAGCAGCCAAGCCCGGCTTGCCCCCTTGGCTGGATTTCATCGTGAGCGGGCTCCCCTTCCTCCCGGTGGTGCCGTTGTTGCTGATGAGCCCGACTTGGACCCTGCGCTGGGATTTCACGTGGGAGCTCAGCGGCAAAGTCAACGGCCTCCTATTCGTCATCGAGGTCTATTCCCGTTCGGCAACGTTCTTCCTGGCAACGATCGTTGCAATCGCTGCCGTCTTTGCCGCCCGCCACCGGGCGCTGCAATTCCATCCCTTCGGCTGGATGCTCCTGGCGGTCGGCGGCATCACCTATTTGGCGCTGCCACGCGTGCTCTTCGACACGTACATGGCGGACCAGCGCCTGCCGATTGCGCTGGCGTTCATGATCATTGCCTGCGCCCATCTCGACCTGCGCGACGAATTCGTGCGCCGGGGCTTTGCCACTGTCTTGGTTCTACTGTTGGCCGTGCGCGCGTTTGAGGTGCAAGGCGTGTGGCGGGAGCTTTCGCGGGGAACCGCCTCGTTCCGCGATTCGGTGCGACACATCGAGCGTGGCTCGAAAGTGTTGGTCGCTTACGCCGATCCCGACAACGGGGACAACGCACGCGATCTTTGGCTCACCCACGCCGCCTGCCTGGCCATCATCGAACGCTCCGCCCTGGTCACAACGGCGTTCACGGTCCTCGGCAAGCAGGTGATGCATGTGCGCCGCGATTACCGCGACCGCGTGGATACGGAGGACGGAACGCCGCCTTCGATCCGGCAGCTCCTCTCGCACACGGAACTGACGGATTGGGATGACGACCCGCCCTATTGGTCGCGCTGGACCACTGACTACGATTACCTCTACATCTTGTTCACGGACCGCGACTACGCCAATCCCGATCCGACGCGGCTCACGCCGCTTTTCGCCGGCAACAGGTTCGTCCTCTACCACATCGACGGGGCGCAGCTGGCGCGCGCACGCAAAACTTCGAATTGACGTCGCGCCTATGGACCGCCCGCGCGCGAGGGAGGCACGCGCTGGAGCGACGACGTGACGACGTCGACTTGGCTTGCCTGGCACTCCCAAGCCTTGGCCGCGGTGCGATTGAACCGCAAGCATCGCTCGCGCGACTAAGGTTAAAAGTGGGAGGCTGGAGATGAGCGAGCGTCGGATTACACAGCTGTTTGGACTGATCTTGGGTGCCCTATTCACATGCACCCTCGTCCTCAACGCCTTCGCCTTTTGAGGCCACACGGGCGCGCCCTCCCCAAGGTTCTCGTCCCTGCTCGGCGTTATGCTTTGATCCCCGCTGCCCGAGGCCTTTTGCAGCAAGCCCGCGCATTTGTCCCGACTCGACCGCGCCAGGCGCGAGCCCCTGTTGGCCGCCGGATAAGCTCATCGCCGTCTGTTGGGCACACCCGCCGCCCGCGCGGCGCGAACTCAGCGCCTTCCATCAGACCTTGCAAAAACATGTGCAGCGCAGCGAAGGCACGGGGCAAGTCGTCCTTTCAGACGCCTGTAGCGGATCGTTCAGCCCGCGTTCAGCGTCGGGGTTGAACTGTTGGGTCAACGACGACGTTTCACCCTCACCCTTCGAGCTCACAGAGAGGTGACACCATGAAGAAGACTCTCACCGCTCTCACTGCGGCGGGAACAATGGCTCTAGCCACCGTGGCGACGCCGACCACGGTAGATGCCCGCTGGGGCTGGTGGGGCCCGGCCCTCGGCGCGTTTGCAGCCGGAGCCATCATCGGCGGCGCCCTGGCAAGGCCGTATTCCTACGGGTATTACGGCGGATATTACCCGGCGTACTCCTATTCCCCCTACGGCTACTATCCCGCGTACAGCTATAGCTACAGGCCAGCCTATTACGGCTATGCCGCTGCGCCAGGGCCCTATTTCAGCTGCTGGCGCTACCGGTACGGATACCGCTATCGCGTGTGCTGAACGGCTCCCGCCCGATCGGGCGGATCGGCAGCCTGACCCGGCGCTCCGCCCTGGCAGGAGCGCCGGCCTTTTTTTCGCTTCAAAGCTTTGTCGCCCCGTCCCCGGGACTGACCAAATTCCGACAAATTAACCGGCATGATCTGGGAACGGCTGAACACGGGGATGGGTCAGTCGGGGGTATTCGGACAATCGCAACACCTCGGAACTGCGCTCGGCGACCGCCGGCGCTCAAATGCTCGGCACCCGCCGAAAGGAGACGCTGATGAAGAAGACATTTGCTGCATTAGCTGCGGCTGCGACTGTCGCGACGGCAATCGCCGTCGCGCCCACGCCTGCCGATGCTCGCTGCTTTGGGTGTGGGGTCGCCGCTGGCGCGGTTGGTGGTTTCGTTGCCGGCGCCATCGTCGGCAACGCAATCGCGAATTCCGCGCCGGCACCAGCTTACGTCGCACCTGCACCGGCATACATTGCTGCACCTCCACCTGGCTATGTGGTGTACTCGGCCTATGGGGCGCCGCTGCCCGGACCGAGATGCTATTGGACGCGCCAGCCCGTCTATGACGTCTATGGGAACGTCGTCGGATGGCGTGGCCGACCGATCGCCGTCTGTGGGTAAGCGCTTCGCACAGAAAGAATGCTTTCACGATCAAACCCGGCGGGTCTCACCCGCCGGGTTTTTCGTTTGGCGCAATCGCGGCTGCGGATTCGGGACACCGGTCGTCTATGCCCGGGGATCACGGCAGAGGATGTGATGCCGAAGCAATCAGCCGCATTGCGAGTCAGTTCCTCGCCGCTCGCTTCTGCATGTCATCGACCACGGCCGCGGTGGGCCAGCAGTCGACCTTGAGCCGATTCGCCTTCTGATAAGCGCCAAGCGCCGAGCGCGTGAGCATGCCTGCCTTGCCGTCGATCTTGTCCTTGTAGAGGCCAAGCTTGGTGAGGGTGCGTTGCATGCTCTCGACCTGCGCAGTGCGCAGCTGCGTGTTCTTGCTCCAGGGCGTCTCGAAGGCACGCGGATCGCCGATTCGATCGCTCAGGTGCCCCACGAACAGCACGTAAAGATCGGAGAAATTGTATTCCTTGATCACGTAGTAGTTCTTGAGCGTGAGAAACGCGGGCCCGTAAGTGCCTTCGGGCAGCAGCAGCGACGCCGGTTCACCGAGCTCTGCCGGCGTGGGCTTGCGGCCATGGGCGAGCGCAAATCCTTGGCTGAGCCACTCGCCGAGCGGCCGCGTCACTTCGGGCACAGCGATGGTGCAGTCGACGCCTTGCGGCGCGCGCGCCTCATAGGCCCAGCGCGTGCCGCGCTGCCAGCCTTTGCCGACGAGCTGCTGGGCGGCGGAGGCGAGCGCATCCGGCACCGATCTCCAGATGTCCTTCTTGCCGTCGCCGTCGAAATCAACCGCGTATTTGTAGAATTCGGAGGGCAGGAACTGGGTCAGGCCCATGGCGCCGCCCCAGGAGCTGCGCATGTCGGCGAGCTTGACGTGCCCCTCTTCGAGCATCTTGAGCGCATAGAGAAACTCCTGGCGGAAGAAATCCTTCCGCCGCCCGTAATAGCCCTGCGTGGCGAGCACTGTCACGGCGTTCTTCGGCAGCTTGTAGCCGCCAAACGCGGTCTCGCGGCCCCAAATCGCAAGCAGGATGTTTCCGGGGACGCCAAATTGCTGCTCGATGCCGGCGAGTGTGCGCGCGTGCTCGGCGGCGAGCTTTTTCGCCTGTGCGGCAAGGTTAGCGATCGTGGTCTCCTTGATGTAGTCGGCCGGCGTCTGCACGAACTCGGCTTGCCCGCGCGGCGGCGCGCCTTCCCGGCCGGGAAGATCAAGATCGGGCAGCGTGAGATCGGGCTCGAGCGCGCGCGTCGCCGCGTCGAACGTCGCCCGCGAAACACCGAGCGTTTCCGCCTGGGGCCAGAGCTCCTGCAACCACTTTTGAAAACCTGGATCGGCTGCCCGCGCGCATGTGAGCGCGGCGATCCACACACTTATGAGGATTGCCGCATAGCTACCAAGTCGACGCATGATCGCTTCCCTCTACGGGCCAAGGCCCGGCTCGATCCCCTGCCGCGTTCGGCTGCAACGATTCAAGCCGGCCAAGCGTTAATAAAAATGCCAAAAGCGCCCAAGATATGGAGCCGCCGATGCTGCAAGTACCGCTGGAGATCGCCTTCCACAACATCGAAAGTTCCGATTGGGCGGAGCAGCAAATCCGAGCGCGGGTCGCCGATCTCGAAAAGCTCTACGACCGGCTGGTCTCGTGCCGGGTACGGATCGATCAGCGCGCCAAGGATCTCACCGGCACCATCCCCCCTGTGGTCCACATTGAGCTCGGTATTCCCGGCCGCGGCGACCTCGTCGTCAGCCACGAGCCCGAGCACTTGCTGCGCAAGTACCAGCACCCGGACCTGCACAAAGCCATCAACGAGGCGTTCCGCATTGCCGAGCGGCGGCTGCTCGACCTCAAAGAGCAGCGTGACGGCCGCACCAAGGCCGGCGATCACGACACCGAGAACCAATCGCTCGGGCAGATCGCGGAGGTCACACCCGAGGAGGATTTCGGATTCCTGCTCACCAAAGAGGGCGGCCTGCTCTACTTCCACCGCAACTCGCTGCTGTCCGGCGACTTCGATGATCTCAAGCCCGCAGACGAGGTCTATTACAATGAGGACGTGGGCGACACGGGCCCGATCGCAACCAAGGTGCGCCTGAAGGGGAGAAGCTCGGACACGCAGTAGTGCTCGAAGCTAATGTTCAACGCGCGCGCCAATTCAGCAGCTCGGCGCTCGTCGCGAATTCCACGTCCGCCTATCGCACTGCCACGATGAAGAGCCGTGGAAAGCGCAGCAGCACGCGACCGTCGTGTCGCGGCGGATAGGCTTTCGCGATACGCGCCGTGTACTCGGCCACGAACCCGCGGCGCATAACCTCGTCGAGCGGGGAAAGAAACGGTCGTAACGCCGAGCCGCGGAACCACTCGACGAGGGCGTCCGGGGCCGCCATCACGTGGTTATAGACGGTGTGCCAGATGTCGAGCTGCGCGCAATGGGGCTTGAGCAAATCGTAATAAGCAACCGGCGTCGGAAGGTCGTCGCGCGCGGCCGCGGCCAACGCGAGCGGCGCGGCCCACGGTCCGCTTGCCGCCACCTCGCGCATGAGGGCGAGCGCCGGCTCCTCGGTGTTGTCGGGCATCTGCACCGCCAACACGCCGCCCGCGGGAAGCGCCCCAAGTAACCGCCGCAACACGGCGGGATGGTCAGGCACCCATTGAAAGACCGCGTTGCCGAACAACAGGTCGGTGCGCTCGGGCGGGCTCCAACTGGCGAGATCGGCTTGCGCGAACTCGCTATTGGGAAGCCGCTCGCGCGCCTGGCGCAGCATGTCGGGCGATGAGTCGACCCCGATCACCTGCGCCTGCGGAAAGCGTTGCAGCAAGAGTTCGGTGGAATTACCGGGCCCGCAGCCAAGATCGACCACGCGGCGTGCGGACGTGAGCGGCACCTGCGCCAAGAGATCGCGCGGCGGGCGGGTGCGCTCATCCTCGAACTTCAGGTATTGGCGCGCGCTCCAGTCCTCGATCATTAGCGCGAGAACTTCTTGTACTTGATGCGCTGCGGGATGATGGTATCGGTCCCGAGCCGGCGCATCTTGTCGCGCTCATAATCCTGGAAATTGCCCTCGAACCATTCTACGTGGCTGTCGCCTTCGAACGCCAGAATGTGCGTGGCGATGCGGTCCAGGAACCAGCGATCGTGGCTGATGATGACGGCGCAGCCGGCGAAATCCTCGAGCGCCTCCTCGAGCGCGCGTAAGGTATCGACGTCGAGATCGTTGGTGGGCTCGTCGAGCAGCAACACGTTGGCACCCGACTTGAGCATCTTCGCTAGATGAACGCGGTTGCGTTCTCCGCCCGACAGGGAGCCGACCTTCTTCTGCTGGTCGGCGCCTCGGAAATTGAAGGTCGAACAATAGGCGCGCGAGTTCACCTCCCGCTTGCCGAGCTGAATGATGTCCTCCCCGCCGGAGATTTCCTCCCAGACGTTCTTCTTGCCGTCGAGCGCATCGCGGGATTGATCGACATAGCCGAGATGCACCGTTTCGCCGACCTTGATGCTGCCCCTGTCCTGTTTTTCCTGGCCGACGATCATGCGAAAGAGCGTCGTCTTGCCGGCGCCGTTCGGCCCGATCACGCCGACGATGCCGCCGGGCGGCAGGCGGAAAGTGAGATCGTCGATCAGGAGGTTGTCGCCATAGCCCTTGCGCAGCTTCTCGAAGTCGACAACGGTCTGCCCCAGCCGCTCCGTGACCGGAATAATGATCTGCGCGCTTTGCGCGGTCTTCTCCGCCGCCTGCTTCACGAGATCTTCATAGCGCTGATAGCGGGCCTTCGACTTCGCCTGCCGCGCGCGCGGGGACGCCGCGATCCATTCACGCTCGCGCGCGAGGGTGCGCTGGTGCGCCGCCTCTTCACGACCCTCCTGCTCCAGCCGCTTCTGCTTCTGCTCGAGCCAGGCAGAATAATTGCCCTGATAGGGGATGCCGCGGCCGCGGTCGAGCTCGAGAATCCACCCAGTGACGTTGTCGAGGAAGTAGCGGTCATGGGTAACGATCAGAATCGCGCCCGGGTAGTTGCGCAGGTGGGCCTCGAGCCAGCTGACCGACTCGGCATCGAGATGATTGGTGGGCTCGTCGAGCAGCAAGAGGTCCGGCTGCTCGAGCAGCAGACGGCAGAGCGCCACGCGCCGCCGCTCGCCGCCAGATAGCGTTTGCACGTCGGCCTCATCCGCCGGGCAGCGCAGCGCCTCCATCGCCTGGTCGATTTTGGAGTCGAGATCCCAGAGGCCCTTGGCCTCGATCTCGTCTTGCAGTTTCGTCATCTCGTCCGCGGTCTCATCCGAGTAATTGACGGCGAGCTCGTTATAGCGATCGAGAATTGCCTTCTGCGGCCCGACGCCCTGCATCACGTTCTCGCGCACGCTCTTGCCGGCATCGAGCTGCGGCTCCTGCTCGAGGTAACCCACCCGCGCGCCTTCGGCCGCCCATGCCTCGCCGGAGAAGTCAGTATCGATGCCGGCCATGATGCGCAGCAGCGTGGACTTGCCCGAGCCGTTGACGCCGAGCACGCCGATCTTGGCGTCCGGATAGAAAGACAGATTGATGTCCTCGAGAATCTTCCGATTGCCCGGATAGGTCTTCGAGAGACCTTGCATGTGATAAATGAATTGACGGGCCATCAATACGCCCCGCTCGCGTTGTTGGGCGCCGATCGGCGCCGGATGTGGGGAGGTCGGGGCTGATGTAGCGACCTCTCGGGCCGAGAGCAAGGCCGCGCCAAGATCGCCCCTGCTCGATCACAAACGCGAGAAGATGTGACGGGCATCACATCCGCCGTGCGGCGATAACCGCATGTGACGCTTGGAAGACGGTCGAGGCAGGCTCGACGAGTCTTACGAAGGTTTAATCAACCGAACAGACAATTTGTTGAACTCGGACGCTGCACGCGATGACAAACGAGTGGATGAGGCGACCAGTACCCGGCAAGGCGGTCATGATCAGGGCAACCAGATTCCGCAACCGTGCTGCTCGCCTTCAGGCGCGGCTTGCCGCAGACATTGGCGAGCTCTTGCACGATCTGGTCAAAGCCCTGTTCGATCCGTACCGGCCGGAGCGCTACTACATGCGCGGCCCAGGGCCCCGGTGGCGTGCCAAGCATGACCGCGCGCAGAGAGTCGACGCGGTTGCAGTGCCCGCACCGCTGCCTCGCGCTTCCAATGCGGTTGCGGTCGCAGTGCTGATTCGAGGCTCGTAAGCTCGTTGCGCGCCCCGCCCCAGCCCGGCCATTCGTGCCGTCGCGGCGCCGAAGTGTGACCTAATTGCATCGATCCTTAACCCTAACCGTAGCTTTTCTGCAACGCTCGCTCACGAATCTGAAATCACTAGGGAATTCGTACTGGTTTTTAACAAATTTGCCGGGACAATACGCGCAAAGGGGCGCTCCGGGCGATGGGGACGGAGCGAACGGGGAGCCGGCGCCAGTCGCGCTGGATGGGGTCATGGCAAAGGCAATTAGACGCGGCGCGAGCCAAGGTCGGGCGCGAAGCGTGTTGGCGGATCTCGCCGAATTCGTAGAGACTTTGACGCGAAGCCTGTTCGATCCGTACCGGCCCGAACTTTATTACATGCGCGGGCCGGGCCCCAAATGGCATGCCAAACACGATGGGATGCCGGCGCTCGTGCGCGTGCGCGCGAAGCGCTGAGCGCGCACACAGAGCGGGGATACTCGCGTAGAACGGACGAGTTCTCGGGCGCCCGCAGGACGCGGGCCGGGTTCCCGCACCCGGCGAGTTTGGCGTGATGCCCGCTAGCACGCGGTGACGGTCTCCTTTCTCTCAGGATTTCCGCCAAGAGGCGCGGCGATTGCGGCGCGTGGCGATTGGCCTGTGCTATAGGGACGAGCCCACCCTTCCTTCGTCTCCACAGGCCAACACACGGATATTGTCTCATGCCTCGCCATCGCTGCGCGATCCTCGATGATTACCAGAACATCGCTCTCACCGTGGCCGACTGGTCGAAGGTTTTGGGCGACCTCGACATCAAAGTGTTCAACACGTATCTCGGCGGAGCCGATGAGGTCATCGCGGCGCTGCAGGACTTCGAGATCGTCTGCGCCATGCGCGAGCGCACCGCCTTCCCGCGCGCCGTGATCGAGAAACTGCCACAGCTCAAGCTGCTCATCACCACCGGCCTGCGCAACGCATCGATCGACGTCACCGCGGCCAAGGAGCGCGGCATCGTCGTCTGCGGCACGCCAGCAGTCGGCAGTCCGACCTCCGGCATTGCCATCGGCCTGATGCTCGAACTAACCCGGCGCATCGGCTACGAGAACGCGCGGATGAAGGCCGGGGCGCCTTGGCAGACGACGATCGGCCTGGATCTCGAGGGGCTGACGCTCGGCGTCCTCGGGCTGGGCAAGCTCGGCACCCGCACGGCGAAAATCGCTCAGGCGTTCGGGATGAAAGTCCTCGCCTGGAGCCAGAACCTGACGCCGGAAAAATGCAAGGAGGTCGGCGTCGACTATGTGGGCAAGGAGGATCTGTTCCGCCAAGCGGACATCCTCACTATTCATGTGGTCCTCTCCCAGCGCACGCGAGGCCTCGTCAGCGCGAAGGAACTCGCCCTGATGAAGCCAACGGCCTACATCATCAATACGTCGCGCGGGCCGATCATCGACGAGCCGGCGTTGCTGGCGCTGCTACGCGAGAAAAAGATCGCTGGCGCCGGGCTCGACGTATTCGATGTCGAGCCGCTGCCGATCGATCATCCGCTGCGCAAGATGGACAACGTGGTCCTCACGCCGCATCTCGGCTACGTGGCCATGCAGAACTATCGCGCCTATTTCGCCGGTGTGGCCGACGACATCCGGGCTTTCCTCGACGGCAAGCCCATCCGCGTGCTCGATTGACGGGATCGTTGTTTCCTGATCACCGCGCCATGGCGGACGGGGGCGGACCGAGCGGGGCGCTCGTTACCGCAGCTCCTGCCGACGGAATGGGCGCACCCGCGGAGGATGTAGCTCCGAGCGGAGCAATGGGCGTTGCCGCGGTCGGCGCCGGCGGCTTGCCCGGCAGCACCACCACGCGAGCGCCGACTTTGACCCGGGTGTAGAGATCCGTAACGTCCTCGTTGGTGAGGCGGATACAGCCCGAGGACACGAAGGTCCCGATGGTCGAGGGCTGATTAGTGCCGTGGATGCGATAGATCGTCTTGCCGAGATAAAGCGCGCGCGCGCCGAGCGGGCTGCCCTCGCCGCCGGCCATGAAGCGCGGCAGATAAGGCTGGCGCGCGATCATCTCTTCCGGCGGATTCCAATCGGGCCATTCCGCCATCTTCGAGACCTTCTCCGCGCCGGCCCACGTGAAGCCCTCGCGGCCGACGCCGATGCCGTAGCGCA
>Ga0066698_10000487_pt1 | contig 14835 bp, 16 predicted proteins | sample GraSoiAngelo_147_FD_66457 | JGI IMG/M metagenome (GOLD analysis project Ga0066698, IMG submission 66457) | Grasslands soil microbial communities from the Angelo Coastal Reserve, California, USA - 14_1009_05_40cm | ecosystem: Environmental > Terrestrial > Soil > Grasslands | place: USA... | reverse complement strand
CGCCAGCGTCTGGACGCAATCGCCGACCGCCGCGCGATCGGCGGGCGCGAGCGCTCCGAAGGCGCCCATGACGCGCGGCAGGTTCGCCACCAGCTCGAGGTCGTCCCCTCCGACGCCGGGCCGCGAGGCGGCCCCGGCCCCCAGCTCGCGAGCCGCCCCCTCGTCGCCTTCCACGGCGGCGCAAAGGCGCTCGAACCGGCGCTCGATCGCGCCCGCGGTGCCGGGCCACGAGTCCTCGAGCGCGTCGGCGGCGCGGCACAGCAGGTAGGCGACGCGAACCGCGTCGCCCATGCTCCCGCTCAGGAGCCGGATGCTGATCGCGAAGGTGCGCGAGACCCGCGGCAGGGTCGCGCGGCAGTAGGCGATCTCCGAAGCCGCCCGCGCGGGGGCGTCCGGGCCGGCTCGACCGCCGGGCTCGAGGGCGGCGTCCAGGTCTCCGGTGCGCCGCGCGCCGCCGGGCGCCGTCATCAGACCTCGTCGATCTCCGCCGACCAGCTCACGGCCACGGCGCCGCGCAGCGAGGCCGCGGTCGGGCACTTCTCCTGGTGCCGGGCCAGGGCGCGATCCACGACCTCGCGGGTCCCCTTCGGGATCCGCAGCCGGTAGCGAATCCGCACCTCGGTCAGGACCGGCAGGCCGTCGCGGACCTCGTTCGCACCCTCGGCCTCGGCCGAGATGCAGTCGCTCGCCAGCCTCACTTGACGCACCTCCAGTGCGCCCTTGAGCGTGCCGAGCATTCAGCCGCCGGCGGCCGCGACGATGTAGTCGACCGGGAGCGGAAGGTCGCGTTCGGGGGCGAGCTTGTAATGGTCCTTGATGGGACCGTGCACGCCGAGCTCGATGGTTTGCCCGAGCGGGATGCGGGCGCGGCGATGGAGGCCGCTCACGACCTCGATGTCGGCGTGCGAGCGATAGAGGGGCTCTGGCATGGGATCCTCCACGGGCACGGAACACAAGCGTCCGGGGCAAGGCTCATCCGGGCGGCCCCAGCATAGGGCGGGCTTGCCGAGGGCGCCACGTTTCAAGCGGCGTCCAGGTTTGATCGATGTTCGCCCTGTGCTAGGTTCCGACGCCGGTCCGATCGTGGCGAGCATGACGGTCGATGCTTTGCGCCGCGGCCGGCCCGCTCATCCGGCGGTCGCGCACTCAATGAGGCCCCGATTGTCCTCCAACCGTGACCCTGTGATCGCCGCGCGACTCGGGCTCGCGGCGTCGCTCGGCATGTTCGGGCTCATCGTGATCGGGTCGGTGGTGAGGACGACGGGCTCGGGGCTCGCCTGTCCGGACTGGCCGCTCTGCCAGGGGAAGCTGATCCCGCCTTTCGAGTTCCACGTCCTGATCGAGTGGCTCCATCGCGCGGCGGCGCTGCTGGTGAGCCTGCTCGTGACCGGGCTCGCGGGCTGGGTGCTGGCGCGCCGCGAGCTGCGCGCGACGCTGGGCGGGCTCGCCGCCCTGGCCCTCGTGCTCCTGTTCTCGCAGGTGCTGCTGGGCGCGCTCACGGTGTGGAAGCTGCTGAGTCCTACAGTCGTGAGCGGCCACCTGGCGATCGCCCTCCTCCTCTTCTCCTGCACGCTCATCATCACCGCGATCGCCGAGACGCAGTCGAGCCCGCCGGCCGTTCCGGCGGCGACCCGGCCGGCGGCGCTTCTGCCGGTCTTCGGCCTGGTCTGCGGGCTCACTTACGCCCAGGCCGTGCTCGGCGGCATGGTGAGCAGCAGCCACGCGGGACTCGCGTGCCCGGACTGGCCGACCTGCAACGGGGAGTGGTTCCCGCCGCTCGCCGGCCTGGAGGGCCTCCAGATGCTTCACCGTTACGGAGCGTACGCGGTCACGGCGGCGATGGTGACGGCGGCGGTGATGGCTCGCTCGGCGCCCGATCCGGGGATCCGCGCCGGCGCCTCGACGGCGCTCGCCCTCAACGTCGCCCAGGTGGTGCTCGGCGTCAGCAACGTGCTGCTCGGCACGCCGCCGTGGCTCTCCGCCGCCCACCTCGCGACCGCCGCCGCGATGCTCGCGCTGCTGGTCCTCACCACCTATCGCGTGGCCTCGCTCCCCGCGCGCGAAGCTCGCCTGGTGGCCGCCCCCGCGCCATGAGCATGGCGCTGGCGCGTCCCACGGCGAGGAGGCTGCTGCTCGCGTACCTCGATCTCACCAAGCCGAGGATCATGACGCTCGTGATCCTCACCGGCGTCCCCGCGCTGCTGATGGCCCGCCCCGCCTTCCCGGACCCGCGGGTGTTCTGGGGCACGCTCGCCGGCATCGCGCTCTCGGCCGGCTCGGCCTCGAGCTTCAATCACTACTTCGACCGCGACATCGACCGGTTGATGCGCCGCACCGCGACGCGGCCGCTCCCTTCGGGGCTGCTCCCGCCCTCGCACGCGCTGGGCCTCGGGTTCGGCCTCGCCGCGCTGTCGTGGATCGTGCTGCTGGGCACGTCGAACGCGCTGGCCGGCCTGCTCGCGCTCTTCTCCATCTTCTACTACGCGGTGATCTACACCGTGTGGCTCAAGCGGCGCACCCCGCAGAACATCGTGATCGGGGGCGGCGCGGGCGCCGCGGCGCCGCTCATCGCGTGGGCCGCCGTGAGCGGGAGGATCGACCTACCGGCCGTCCTGCTCTCGGCGATCGTGTTCCTGTGGACGCCGCCTCACTTCTGGTCGCTGGCGCTCTACCGGCGCGACGACTACGCGCGGGCCAACCTCCCGATGCTGCCGGTGACCCACGGCGAGCCGGAGACCCGGCGCCAGATCCTGCTCTACACGCTGGCGCTGGTTCCGGTGACGCTGACCCTCGGCCCGCTCGGAGCCGCGGGTCCGGTGTACTGGCTCCCGGCGACCCTGATGGGCGCGGCGTTCATCTACTACGCCTACCGGCTGCGGCGCACGGCGCGGGTGCCGCACGCGATCCACCTGTTCCGCTTCTCGATCCTCTACCTGTTCTGCCTGTTCGCGATGCTGGCCGTGGACGCCCTGATCCGCACGCTGGCGCGGGGCGCCGCATGACCCGGGCGATGCTCTTCACTCCGCCGGGCCCTCATGGTAGCTTCCCGCGCTGTTTGCTGGGGGCCAGTCCGGAGTTGCGGTGGAATCCCAACCGAGGAGCTCGATGGCGGCTCGAAGGCACACACTGAAGCGTCGGCTCGCCGCGATGGGGGCCGCCCTGTCGTTGATCCTGCTGGCGGGCTGCACGCTCCACCAGTTCCCTCAGAGCTCGCTCCATCCCCAGTCCAACTACGCCCAGTGGGTCCAGGATCTGCTCGAGCAGCTGACCTTCTGGGTGGTGGTGATCTTCGTCGCGGTGCAGGGGCTGCTGATCTTCGCGGTGCTGCGCTTTCGTAGCCGCCCCGGGGCCCCGGAGCCCAAGCCCATCCACGGCAACACCGCGCTCGAGATCGCCTGGACCATCGCCCCGGCCATCATCCTCACGCTGGTCGCGGTGCCCACCGTGCTCACGATCTACCGGACCCAGTCTCCGCCTCCTGTGGGGTCGCTCAAGGTCAAGGTCGTGGGGCACCAGTGGTGGTGGGAGTTCCAGTATCCCGAACTCGGCTTCACGACCGCGAGCGAGATGATCGTCCCGGTGGGGCGCCCGGTCGCGGTCGACATCGAGAGCGCGGACGTGATGCACAGCTTCTGGTTCCCGGCCATGGGGGGGAAGCGCGACGCGATCCCGTCCCGCACCAACCACCTCTGGTTCACCCCCGACAGTCTCGGCGACTTCCCCGGGCAATGCGCGGAGCTGTGCGGCATCTCGCACGCCAACATGCGAATGAGGCTTTCGGTCGTGACCCCCACGCAGTTCGAGGCCTGGGTATCGGGCCAGAGGGGTCCCCCGATGGAGCCGGACTCGACTTCGCCGGCGGGGGAGGGAAAGCAGACCTTCGCGCAGAGCGCCTGCGTCGCGTGCCACACGATCCAGGGGATCTCCGCCGGCGTGGTCGGCCCGAACCTGACTCACTTCGGCAGCCGGCACACCATCGCCGGGGCCATGTACGAGAGCAACCCGAGCAACCTCGGCAAGTGGCTCGAGAATCCCCCGGCGCGCAAGCCCGGGACGCTGATGCTCAATCTCGGCCTCTCGCCGCAGCAGATCTCCAACCTGGTCGCGTACCTGCAGAGCCTCAAGTAGCGAGCGCAGAGGAGAGCCCATGGCCACCACGGTAGCCGGCGTCCACGCAGTCCCGAAGAGCGAATCGGGGCTGTGGAGCTGGATCACGACGGTCGACCACAAGCGAATCGGCGTCCTCTACGGGGTCACGGCCTTCGTCTTCTTCCTGATCGGCGGCTTCGAGGCGCTGCTCATCCGCATCCAGCTCGCCCGGCCCGAGAACACGTTCGTGGGCCCCGATCTCTACAACCAGCTGTTCACGATGCACGGCACGACCATGATCTTCCTCGCGGTCATGCCGCTGTCGGCGAGCTTCTTCAATTTCATGATCCCGCTCATGATCGGGGCGCGCGACGTGGCGTTCCCGAGGCTCAACGCGTTCAGCTACTGGGTGTTCGTGACCGGCGGGATCTTCCTGAACCTCAGCTTCTTCCTGGGCGGCGCGCCGAACGTGGGGTGGTTCGCCTATTCGAACCTGACCTCGTCCCAGTACTCGCCCGGCCACGGCGTGGACTTCTGGGCGGTGGGTCTCCAGATCCTCGGCATCGCCTCGCTGGCGGCGGCGTTCAACTTCATCGTCACCATCATCAACCTGCGCGCGCCGGGCATGAAGCTCATGCGCATGCCGCCGTTCGTGTGGATGACGCTGGTGACGTCGTTCCTGATCATCCTCGCCTTCCCGGTGATCACGGTCGCCCTGGTGTTCCTGCTGTTCGACCGCTTCGTCGGGACCCACTTCTTCGTCCCGAGCGGCGGGGCCGACCCGCTGCTGTGGCAGCACCTGTTCTGGCTGTTCGGCCATCCCGAGGTCTACATCCTCATCCTGCCGGCGATGGGCATCGTCTCCGAGGTGCTGCCGACGTTCTCGCGCAAGCCGCTGTTCGGCTATCCGGTGGTGGTGTACTCGGGGATCTTCATCGGCTTCATGGGCTGGGGGGTGTGGAGCCACCACATGTTCTCGGTGGGGCTCGGGCCGCTCGCCGACTCGTTCTTCGCCCTCACCACCATGCTGATCGCGATCCCGACCGGGGTGAAGATCTTCAACTGGCTCGCCACCCTGTGGGGCGGAAAGATCGAGCTCAAGACCGCGATGCTGTTCGCGCTCGGGTTCATCGCGCTGTTCACCATGGGGGGGCTCTCGGGCTTCATGCACGCCTCGCCGCCGGCCGACCTCCAGCAGACCGACACCTACTTCGTGGTCGCCCACATCCACTACGTGCTGTTCGGGGGCGCGATCATGGGGGTCTTCGCCGGGATCTACTACTGGTTCCCGAAGATGACCGGCAAGTTCCTGAACGAGACGCTCGGGAAGATCCACTTCTGGGCCACGATGATCTCGATGAACCTGACGTTCTTCCCGATGCACTTCGTCGGGCTGCTGGGCATGCCGCGCCGCGTCTACACGTACCCGCCGAACATGGGATTCGACACCATGAATCTCCTCTCCACCATCGGCGCGTTGCTGCTCGGCGCCTCGGTGCTGGTGTTCGTGGTGAACTTCGTCAACAGCATCCGGAACGGAAAGCCCGCGGGCAGCGATCCGTGGGGTGGGGGCTCGCTCGAGTGGGCGATTCCCTCGCCGCCGCCGTCCTACAACTTCGCCACCATCCCGACCGTGCGCAGCCTCGACCCGCTGTGGCACAAGGAGGGCCGCGAGGCGGCGCTGGCGGCGAACCAGGTGCGCGGCCCGATCCACATGCCGCCCAGCTCCTACTGGCCGGCGGTGAGCGCGCTGGGCGTCACCCTGCTCCTGTCGGGGATGGTCTTCGGCTGGTTCGTCGGCATCCCCGGCCTGATCCTCATGCTGCTGGGGCTCTATTCGTGGGCCTTCGAGCCCGTGACCTGATGCGTTCCCCGACCCGAGGAGGAGCCTGACGTGGCGGTGGCGGCCCTTTCCCATCCGGCGCCCGAAGCGCACCCCACCAGCACCGGACTCAACAGCCGGAAGATGCTCTTCTGGGCGTTCCTGGGCTCGGAGTGCATGTTCTTCGGCTCGCTGATCTCGACCTATCTGATCTACCGGGGCCGCGATTCGGCGGGTCCGCACCCCCACGAGGTGCTCAACATCCCGTTCACCTCGTTCAGCGCCTTCGTGCTGCTGATGAGCAGCCTCACCATGGTGCTGGCGCTGGCCGCGGTGCAGCACGGCAACCTACGCGGCACCAAGATCTGGCTGGCCGCCACGGCGCTCTTGGGGATGACGTTCATCGCCGGACAGTGCTACGAGTTCACCCACTTCTTCTACGACGGGCTCAAGCTCCAGTCCAACCTGTTCGGGTGCACCTTCTTCGTGCTCACGGGATTCCACGGCACCCACGTCACTGTGGGCGTGATCTGGCTGTGGTCGCTGTTCATGATGGCGGTGCGCGGGAAGCTGCCGGTGGAGCGCGCCCTCGACGTCGAGATCGCCGGCCTCTACTGGCACTTCGTGGACGTCGTGTGGATCGCGATCTTCACGCTGGTGTACCTGATCCAGTAGGAGGGAGGGCACGATGAGCGAGCATCACGAGTCCACCCGATCCCCCGGGGAGCACGCGCATCCGGGCGCCAAGGAGTATCTCGGCATCGCGGTGGTGCTGACCGTCATCACGGCGGTCGAGGTGGCGGTGTACTACGTGCCGGCGATGCGGCCGATGCTCGTGCCCGTGCTCCTGGTGCTCTCGGCGGTCAAGTTCTCGCTGGTGGCGATGTTCTACATGCACCTCAAGTTCGACCATCGGCTCTTCTCGTGGCTGTTCGTCGTGCCGATGATCCTGATGTCGCTGATCGTCATCGGGTTGCTGCGGTTGTTCGGGCACTGGTGACGGCGACCGTGCTCGGCCGGGGGGTGCGGCGATCCGGCCGCGGGCCCCGCGGGGAAAAAATGGAGCCCCGGGGAGGACCGATCCCCGGGGCTCTCGAGTGGTAGCGGGGGCTGGATTTGAACCAGCGACCTTCGGGTTATGAGCCCGACGAGCTACCAGACTGCTCCACCCCGCATCAATGGAGCGACCGTAGCCCGGCTGGACGCGGCGTGTCAAGCGCGAGGCCGCGGAAGGCGGGCCAAGCGAAGCTGGCTCAAGGGCCTTCGGGCAAGGGCCTTCGGGCGAATTGCGTCCCCGCCCGGTCCTGGCTATTCTCGCGCGCCTTCGTGCCGGACGCACATCTGTGGGGCCAACGCATGTCCAAACGGCTGATCGCTTTGTCTCGAGTCCGATTCGGGGTGGTGCTGGCTGCCGCCGTGGCCCTCGGGGCATCGGCTCGCGAGGCCGGGGCCGCCGCCGAGGTGCACCGGCTCAACCTGGTGATCTCCGCCATCCCAACCCAGGTCGCGGCCACCGACTTCAACAAGGATCTCGACCAATTCAACCGCCTCATCCTCGAGCCACAGGGGTTGGAGGGGATCAAGAAGATCACGTTCGCCTGGTACTACGACTTCCAGCTGCGCTACTTCGTGCGGCAGAACGTCGCCGTCTGCGCGGGAGTGGGCCAGCTGCGCTCGGCAACCAAGCGAGAGTACCTGCCGGCCATCGAGCAGGACGTCGAGCTGCGCGCCGAGATGCTCTCGGTTCCGGTGCACGTCGGGGGTTTGTATTACTTCCAACCCTACAACCAGGGAGACTTCCAAGCGCGCGCGTACCTGGGAGGCGGTCTGATGAGCCTGGTCTACAACCGTGAGCGCTTCGGGCTCAACACCACCTTCCCCGGAGCGAGCTTCCAGAGATCGGGCCGAGGGGACAGCCCCGGCTACTACGTCGAGGCCGGGGCCCACATGTTCTTCGCGGCGCGCTACTCGGTGCTGGTGGGTGTGATCTACCGCAGCGCCAAGATCCGGAACCTGGAGGGAATCGTTCATACGACTGCCGGCAGCTTCCGGGTCCCGGTGCCGAACCTCGACACCAGCGGGGTGGGGGCGCGCATGGCGGTCGGGATCGGCATGTAGTGTCCCGTTCCGGGACACTCGCCGCTCAGTCCCGGAGCGTGCTGGACGAGTCCTCGCCGCCGCGGATCCGGTAGATGATCTCGCCCGGCTTGGCCATGCCGGTCTTCTCGCGCAACGCGTGCTCGGCCCGCTCGCGGCGGGCCCGCGGATCCCGCGCCTCGGCCTCGAGACGCTGGAGCTCGCTCGTGAGCTGCTCGACCTCGAGGCTCACCCGGCGGTTCTCGCGGCTCAGACGCCAGATGCGGTAGAAGCTGTGGTCGCTGATCAAGCCCGCCCACACCAACCACGAGACCAGAACCACCGCGACCCAGCGGAACCCGCGCCGCGCCGGGCTCTCGGGCGGCGCGTAGCGCAGCAGGCGGCGGCGCTGGAGCCGTTCTCCAATGTCGCGCATGACGTCCCTGTCCTTCCTTCCTGCCGGCGCTCGCTCGGAGCGGCTCGCCGGCGATCCCCCGGTCCGGCCTAGTCCATTGGCCGGGCGTTCCGTCGCAGCGCGGCCGCTCCCGGATAGTAGGCGCTCGAGCCCAGCTCTTCCTCGATTCGCAGGAGCTGGTTGTACTTGGCCACCCGATCGCTGCGGCACAGCGACCCGGTCTTGATCTGGCCCGCGTTGGTGCCGACCGCGAGGTCCGCGATGGTCACGTCCTCGGTCTCCCCGGAGCGGTGCGAGATCACCGCCGTGTAGCCCGCCCGGTGGGCGGTCTCGATCGTGCTCAGCGTCTCGCTGAGGGTCCCGATCTGGTTGACCTTGACCAGGATCGAGTTGGCGATGCCCTCGTGGATGCCGCGCGAGAGACGCGCGACGCTGGTGACGAACAGGTCGTCCCCGACGAGCTGGATGCGCCCCCCGAGACGCTTCGTGATCAGCTCCCAGCCGCTCCAGTCGTCCTCGGCGAGGCCGTCCTCGATGCTCACGATCGGGTAGCGATCGCACAGCGCGGCGTAGTACTCGACCATCTCGGCCGCGGTCAGCTTCCGCCCCCCTTCTCCGGCCAGCACGTAGGCTCCGTCGCGGAAGAACTCGCTCGCCGCCGGGTCGAGCGCCAGCGCCACCTGCTCTCCGGGCCGGTAACCAGCCTTCTCCACCGCCTCGACGATCACCTTCAGGGCCTGCTCGTTGCTCTCGAGGCTCGGGGCGAAGCCTCCCTCGTCGCCGACCGCCGTGGAGAGACCGCGCGCCTTCAGCACTCCGGCCAGGGCGTGGAACACCTCGGTGGCCCAGCGCAGCGCCTCGTGGAAGCTCGGCGCCCCCAGCGGGACGATCATGAATTCCTGGAGATCGAGGTTGTTGTCCGCGTGGCGGCCGCCGTTGAGCACGTTCATCAGGGGCACCGGCAGGGTGCGGGCATGCACCCCGCCCAGGTGCCGGTAGAGCGGCACCCCGAGCGCGGCGGAGGCCGCGTGCGCCACCGCCAGCGAGACGCCGAGGATCGCATTGGCGCCGAGCTCCCCCTTGTTGGAGGTGCCGTCGAGCTCGATCAGCCTCCGGTCCACGGCGGTCTGATCGAACCCGTCCATGCCGAGGACCTTGGGGGCGATGACCTCGTGGACGTTCCCGACCGCGTTCCTCACGCCCTTGCCCCGGAAGCGGGCGGCGTCCCCGTCGCGGAGCTCCAGCGCCTCGTGCTCTCCCGTGGAGGCCCCCGAGGGCACAGCCGCGCGGCCTAGGGCCCCTCCCTCGAGGCGGCAGTCCACCTCGATGGTCGGGTTGCCCCTCGAGTCGAGGATCTCGCGGGCCTTGAGGAGCTCAATCGCCATCATGGCCGCAGCAGGCTACGGTCCAGGCCCGCGACAGTCAAGGCTCGGAGAGCCGTAATCCCTTGATGGGCCGAGGGCTTGCCCTCCGGGACCGGGCCACCTATCTTGCGGCGCCATGAAACTTTCGCCCCCCGGCCCGCGTATCCCGGCCTAAGGCCTCGGTGTGGAAAGCGCCGATGACCCCGAGGTCGTTCGGAGATGCCTGGCGGGGGACGAAAGAGCCCACCGCCAGCTCGTCGAACGTTACCAGCGCCAGGTCTACTCCGTCGCCCTGCGCATGGTTCGGCAGGTGCAGGACGCCGAGGACCTCACGCAGGAGACCTTTGTCCGGATGTTCCGCGCTCTCGATCGCTACGACCCAACCCGGCCGTTTCCGGCCTGGCTCTTCACCATCACGTCGCGCCTGTGCATCGATCATCTCCGCCGCCGCCGCCTGAAGGCGATTTCCCTCTTCCAGAGGGAGCCGGGCTCGCATGAAGAGCGGATGATCGACCCGGAGGATCCCGGGCTCAGGCCGGATGAGCTGGCCGTGCGCGGGGAGGAGGAGGAGCGCTCGCGGGAACTGATCGACACGCTGCCGCCTCACTATCGGATCGTAGTGATGCTCCGCCACCAGCAGGACCTCTCCTACGAGGAGATCGCGACGGCGCTCGGGCTGCCGCTCGGCACCGTCAAGGCTCGCATCCACCGGGCGCGGGCGCTGCTCAGGGGGCGGCTGGAGAGTGAGAGACCATGAACGTCTGCCATGAAGGGGCGCGGCTCCAGGATTACCTGGATCGGGAGCTGTCGCCGGAAGCGGCGCGCGAGATGGCCCGGCACGTGGCCGGCTGCGCGCGGTGCTCGGCCGAGCTGCTTCTCTACCAGCGGGTGTTCGAGGCGCTGGACCGGCTTCCCCTGGCGGAGCCGCGACCGGCCCTCTCGGAGCGGATCCTCGCCCGCGTCCTGCCGTCCCGGGTCCGCAGGCGCTGGGTCGTGGCTGCGGGATGGAGCTACGCGGGGGTGTTCGCCGCCCTGGTGGCGGCGGCCGCGGCCTGGTTCTCCACGCCCGGCGGCCGGGCGGCGGTCGCGCTCTTCACCGGCGAGCTGTCGAGACGGATGGTCCAGGCGCTCCTCTTCGCGATCAACGCGCTGGCGTTCGCCGTCGCCAGCCTTGCCGACGGCTGGGGCTTCATGAGCATGCTGGGCCAGCGCCTCGCGCCGTTCGTTCGGGCGCTGTCGTCGCTGCTCTCTCATCCCACGATCGAGACCGCGCTCGGGCTCGCGGCGGCGGCCTGCGTGGCGCTGCTCTGGTGGATGCGGCCGCGGGGGAGAGGGCCACACAAGGGGGCCCGACATGTCGGCGTCCTGGGGATCTGATCCGAGCTCGGGATGGAAGGCGGTGGCGCGAGCCGCCGTCTGGCTCCTGGCCTGCGTCTGGCTAGTCCTCCCTCCGCTCGCCGAGGCGGGGCTCCACAGGCACTGGGAAGCCGCCGACAGCGCGCGCCAGGTCGAGCGCATCTCGGTCAGCGACCGCGGGATCGAGATCGAGCATGGCGGGAAGCGGGTCCTGTCCACCCGCTCGGGCCGGGCCGACGGCAAGGTGGTGATCGGGGACTGGAAGTTCGACTTCGACACCGATTCCGGTTCCCGGGACCACCGCCGCACCCACGTCCGGGTCCCCGGCGTCGTGGTCGACACCGACGAACCCGGCCTCGTGAGGGTGTTCGCGGATGCGGACGTCCCGGCCGGCGAGCGGGTCGAAGGCGATGTGGTGGCGGTGTTCGGGTCGGTCCACGTGGGCGGTCACGTGGCGGGCAACGTGGTCGCCGTGTTCGGAGCGGTCCGCCTCGAGCCCGGAGCGGTGGTCGAGGGGGACGCCGTGGCGATCGGCGGGATGCTCGATCACCCGCACGGCGCGACGGTGAACGGCGAGAGCGTCTCGCTGGGCTTCCTTCCGATCGCGTGGGGCGTGCCGACGCTGCGCGCGCTGCTCGGGACGGTGCTGGTCGGATGGATCCTGTCGCTCTTCGCCGGCTGGGTCCTGACCCTCATCATGCCGGATCGGCTGCTGCGCATCGCCGCCACGGCCTCGCAGCGCACCGGCTGGTCGCTGCTCCTGGGTCTCTGCTCGGCGCCATTCCTCGTCATCATGATCGGGTTGCTCGTCATCACCGTGATCCTGATCCCGCTGGCCTTCGTGCTCCCGATCCTCTACTTCGGGGCTCTGTGGACCGGCCAGATCGCCACCTCCTACGTCCTCGGCTCGCGGATTCTCAGGCGCCGGGTCGGCCAGGGCTCGCCCTTGGCGCCGATCGCGGCGGGAACCCTGTTCGTGGCCATGTTCTTCTTCGTCGGCGCCCTGATGAGCGGGCCGGCGGGTTCCTTCCGGACCATCGCGCTGTTCCTCGCCCTGCTCGGAGCCCTCCTGATCATGGGGCTCTCCACCATCGGGGTCGGGGCGGTGTTCCTGTCCGGGCTCGGCGTGCGCCCTCGCGGCTTGTCGTTCGAAGAGGCCTCGCCGGGGACGGTCGGCACGGCGCCTCTCTCGGGCGCTCCGCCTCCGCCGCCGGCAGCGGCGACACCGCCCGGCGCTCCCGGCATCTGAGGCTGGGGGCGGATACCCAGCGGGACAACAGCCCTGGGGCGTATCCCCCCGGCAGCCCTGCCGGGTAATCGCGAGCCGCCCGGAGAACGCGAAGGCGGCTTCCCGCAACTCCGTTCCGAGCTTGCGGTTGATCGATCGGCGGCGCTGAGCCTTGGCGCCCGGCGGCGCCCCGGCCGTGGCACATTTGTGGCGTTGCCCCGGAGCATGAAGACCGAGGATCCGATCCGCCACGCGCTCCCGATCCCGCTCGCGACCTGCCTTGCCGCGGCCGCGCTGATGGGAGTCTCCGGGGGAGCCGCCAGGGCCAACGAGCTCCTGGCCGGCGGGGAAGCGAGCGGCCTCGTGATTCACGACGCCGGCGAGACCCTGCAACGGTACTGCTCGCGGGATTCTCGGGGCCGGCTGTGGTTCGGGCTTCCCGGAGGCACGCGGTACGAGCTCGTCACCTCGACCGCGGACCCCGCGATCGCCAATCCGGGCGACGGCGCCTTCCACACGTTCGACGCCGCGGAGGTCCGCGCCGCGCTCGCCGACGTCAGCTACCCGCTCGACCGGATCCGGGCCGATGTCTTCATCCTGCCGTACCCGCGCCGCCGCGGCCTCGAGTCCGCGGCCGGCCCGCAGGTAATCCTGCTCGCCCCCGGGGTGCGCCCCTTGTCCCGCGCGCAGCAGCACGCCGAGCTCGCCCACGAGCTGGGCCACGTGGTCCAGTACGCCCTCATGCCGGACCCCGACGGATCGTCATGGGCCGGTTACCGGCGCCTGCGCGGGATCGAGAACGCCGCGGCTTACTCGGCCGCGAGCCCGCACGCCGACCGCCCCCACGAGATCTTCGCCGAGGACTTCCGCGTGCTCTTCGGCGGTCCGCTCGCCAGCTCTCCGGGCTCGATCGAGAACTCCACGATCCGGCCTCCGGCCGAGGTCGCCGGCCTCGGCGCCTTCATGCTCAAGCTCTCCGGCGCCCCGAGCCCGGCCGCGCGCTCCCTGACCTTCACGAACCCGTCCCGGGGCCGGATCACCTTCTCCCTCCCGGGCGGCCGATCCGAGACGCTCGATCTCTTCGATATCGCGGGAAGACGACTCGTCAGCCTGGCACCGCGCGAGGGGCAGGCCCGGGCGGAGTGGACCTGGGACGGCCGCGACGCGAGCGGCGGCCCGGTCACGCGGGGCGTGCTGTTCGCACGCGTGCGCGGCGCCGGGAAGTCGGTGCGGATCTCCTGGCTGCCCTGAGCCGCTAATGTCGCACTAGCGACTCGGGAACAACGACTCCAGATCGAAGTCGTCGGTGATGGCGCGGTCGTGCTGATCGCCGAGACCCGCGAAGTTGCGCACCGCGTCGAACAGCGAGCGCGGCAGCGCCGTTAGGACCCCCACGCCGGATCGCCGCTTGGTAGCCACCTCGCCGGACAGCCAGCCCTCGCCCTCCTCCACGTCCTCGACGCTCAGCGGCTTCAACGTCACCGAGACCACGATGTAGTAGCGGGCCCGCGGCTCCAGCAGGCCGACCCGGCCCGCCGGGAGACTCAGGGGCCGCGAGAGCATCGTGCTCACCGAGTCGAGCGTCGAGACCGCGAGCGGGGGGGCGGCGTTGCGCTCGATGCGGTAGGTCCGGGTCCAGACGTCGTAGCGGATCTTGACCGAGGCGTCGAAGCCGCTCTCGAGGCGGTCGAACCAGCCGGTGCGGTGCCGCCAGAGCTCGGCGTGGAGCTGGAGCGTGGCCGGCATGCCCCGCGACAGGCTCTCCTCCACGCGCGGCGCGAAGGGGTCGCTGATGAGCACGTCCACCCACACGTGACCGCCGTTCTCGCGGGGCTCGGCGAGGCTCACCTCGAGAGCGGCGGCCGGGCGGGCGAGCAGCGCTGCCAGCAAGGCGACGCCGGCCAGCGCCGACACCGGGGGTCTCGGCCGCGGTGGAGCCGGGGCATCGCGGGGGGTCCGACGCAGCAAGGGCAGCACGCGGGCGGTCCGGGGTTCAGAAGGGCCGCTGAAGCCTCATGCTGATCACGAAGCCCGGCCGTGCCGCCTGGAGATCGCGGGCGAAGTAGACGCGAACGTTGTCCTCCGAGGTCGACAGCCCGAGCCCTCCGTCGGCCTCGAAATGCTGGCGGCCGAGGTTCCAGCGATGCGCCGGGTCGAACCAGGCGCGCCCGCCGTCCAGGAAGGCGATGGCGTGGAGCCCGCCCTCGAAGATGCCCGAGCGGAAACGCCACAGCCCGAGCGTGTATTCCGCCTGCCCGAGCAGCATCTCGTCGCCCCGGTAGCGGGCGAAGGGGTGCGCGCGCAGGCCGTCCACGCCGCCCGCCGTGAAGTGCTCCTGGGCCGGCAGCTCGCCGTCGAACGTGTGTCCCCCGACCGCGCGGATCGCCAGCGTGCTGGCGGGGGAAAGCCGCAGCACGCTCCTCACGTCGGCCAGCACGCGCGTGAACCGGTAGTGGCCGCCGAGCCCGTGGCCGGCTCGCCTCAC
>Ga0066698_10000479_pt1 | contig 14890 bp, 13 predicted proteins | sample GraSoiAngelo_147_FD_66457 | JGI IMG/M metagenome (GOLD analysis project Ga0066698, IMG submission 66457) | Grasslands soil microbial communities from the Angelo Coastal Reserve, California, USA - 14_1009_05_40cm | ecosystem: Environmental > Terrestrial > Soil > Grasslands | place: USA... | reverse complement strand
CAGCCGTTCCCCGTTCTGGAACAGCGCGAGGAGCGCGTCGTCCAGCGCCTTGGCCATCGGAATGCTGCGGCTCATGGCCGCGGCGTCGGCGCCCTCGGCGAGCATCCACGTGCCGCCGCGCTCGACGCCCGCCTCCTCGAGCAGCAGGCGCAGCGGCACGCCCGTCCACTCGCTGCAGGAGACGAGGCCGTGCGTCTGCCCGGCGGTGAGGGTCGGCGGTGTCGGCTGGTAGAGCAGCTGACTGTTGCCCGCGCACTCGATGAAGTGCACGCGCGACACCATCGGATAGCGCAGCAGCGCATCGACGGTGAAGACCAGCGGCCGCCGCACCATCCCGTGGATGAGCAGCCGGTGCTTCGCGGGATCGATGTCCGGCACCCCGCTGTGGCTCCGCTCGAAGTGCAGCCCGCTCGGCGTGATCGTGCCCTCGAGCGCCTCCAGCGGCGTGCGAATGGCTCCGCTGCCCGTCGTGCCGGGCTGCGAGCGGCCCAAGGTCCGCGTCACCTTGCTCTCGTACTTCGCCGGCATGCCGTAGTCGTTGAACCCCGCGCCCGGCGATTTCATCGAGGCCGGCACGTCCGGCGGCTCGACAGCGGCCGCGTCGTTCGTTCGACGCGTCAGCAGTCCGCTCGCCGCGAGCGCCGCCAAGGCCCGGCCGAGGAATCGCCGTCTGGTTCCGTCCATGACGCCCTCCCTGCGACGCGGAGACTGTGAGCCGAGCGGACGCGCGCTGTCAATCCCGCAGCCTCGGGTCGAGCAGGTCACGCAGACCGTCGCCGAGCAGGTTCGCGCCGAGCACGACGAGCGAGATCGCGATGCCCGGCATCGTCGCGAGCCACCAGGCGTTGGAGAGATAGTCGCGTCCCTCGGCGAGCATGAGGCCCCAGGACGGCTGCGGCGGCTGCAATCCGAGCCCGAGGAACGACAGCCCGGACTCGAGCAGCACCATCGTCGCAAACTGACTCGAGCACAGGACCAGGATCGGTGCCAGCGTGTTGGGGAGGATGTGGCGGGTGACGAGCCGCACGTTGCCGGCGCCGAGCGTGCGCGCCGCTTCGACGTACTCGGTCTCCCGGATCGTGAGCACCGCCGCCCTCACCGTCCGCGCGTAGAGCACCCAGCCCGAGACCGCCAGCACGCCAACGAGGGCCGCCGGGCTCGTCCCCACGACAGCGACGATCGCGATCGCCAGCATGATCACGGGAAATGCCAGCTGCACGTCGGCCAGCCGCATCAGAAGGTCATCGACGCGGCCGCCGGCGAGACCGGCCAGCAGGCCCAGCACGACACCGACGCCGCCGGCGAGCACCACCGCGCCCGCGGCCAGCGCCAGCGACAGGCGGCCGCCGTACAGGACACGCGCGAGGATGTCGCGGCCCAGGTTGTCCGTGCCAAGCGGATGCGCGGCGGCGCCTCCGAGACCCCGAGGGGGCGTGAGCCGCTGCGCAAACGAGGGCTTCACCGGATCGGCGGGTGCCAGCCATGGCGCGGCGGCACTGGCGGCGACGATGGCGATCAGGATGAGGCCACCGACGACGATCATCGGATGGCGCGGCAGGCGCCTCATCCGTAGCGAATGCGCGGATCGAGGACCGTGTAGAGCAGGTCCACGAGCAGGTTGATGACCACGAAGATCGTCGCGGACAGGATCAGGATCGTCTGCACCACGGGAAAGTCGCGAAAGAAGATCGCGTCGACGACGAGCTTGCCCATCCCGGGCCACGCGAAGATCGATTCCGTGATCACCGCGCCGCCGAGCAGCGTGCCGATCTGCAGGCCGAGCACGGTCAGCAGCGGGATCGTGGCATTGCGGAGCGCGTGGCGCAAGACCACGCGCCGCTCGCCCAGCCCCTTGGCGCGCCCCGTGCGGATGTACTCCTGGCCGAGGATCTCGAGCAGGCTCGCGCGCGTGAGCCGGGCGACGAGCGCCGTGGGAAACGCCGCCAGCGTGACCGACGGCAACACCAGCGACGCCCAGCCGCCGAACCCGGAGGTCGGCAGCCAGCGCAGTGTGACGCCGAACAGCAGGACGAGCATGATGCCGAGCCAGAAGTTCGGTAGCGACTGTCCGAGCACCGCCAGCACCGTGCCGCCGTAGTCCCACGGCGTCCCCTGCCGCACCGCCGTGAGCACCCCGAGCGAGACGCCGACGACCACCGTCAGCGCCATCGCGGCGACGGCGAGCGCGATGGTCGCCGGCACGCGCTCGATCACCACGCGCAGCGCGGGCGCGCGGTACTGGAAGGACTGGCCGAAGTCGCCGCGCACGACGCTCCGCAGAAAGATCTCGTATTGGACCCAGAGCGGCTCGCGCAGGCCGAGGTGCCGGTTGAGCTCCTCGACGGCCGACGGCGGCGCACCCTCGGGCAGCAGCATCTTGGCGGGATCGCCCGGGACGACGCGAAGGATGACGAAGACCAGAATCGAGACGCCGACGAGCGTAACCGCCGACTGCCAGAGCCGCCGCAGCAGGTATGCGCGCACCGCCGCTACGCGATACCAACCTCGTGCAGCAGCACGTAGTAGTCGCGTCGCGCCTCGAAGTTGCGCAGCCGGTCGCTGATCGCGTAGATCGCGACGCTGTAGTACGGCCAGATCTCCGGCTCGTCCTCCCAGAGAATCTTCTGGATCTCCTCGTACTTCTGCTGGCGCACCTTCGGATCCGGGACGCGGCCTTCGGCGATCAGCTGCTCCACGCGCGGGTCGTTGAATCGCGTCATCTTCTCCGCCCCGGCCCTGGTGAACCACTGACCGAAGTACCAGTCGGGATCGTGCGGCATGTGGGCCCAACCCGAGTAGAACAGATCGTAGTTGCCGGCCGTCCGCTGCTCGCGCGCGGTGGCGATCTCGAGGTTGCGGATGTTCACCTTGATGCCGACGTCGCCGAGCATCGCGGCCACCGCCTGGGCGATCTCGAGCTGCTTGGGATAGAGGTCTTTCATGAGCACGAAGTCGAGGGTGAGATTCTGAAAGCCCGCCTGCTTGAGAATCGCGCGCGCCCGGTCGGGATCGTACGGCTTCTGCCCGAGGGTCGTGTGGCCGATGAGCCCCGGCGGGATCGGGCTCACCACCGGACGGGCGTAGCCGAGCAACAGTTCCTTGATGATCGTGTTGCGGTCGATGGCGAGCGAGACGGCCTTGCGGACGCGTGGATCCTTGCCAGCCTCACGCGCGAGCTGGAAGTGCCAACGCTGTGCCTCGACAGCGGGCGTGTCGAGCACCTTGATGCCGGCCGTCGCCTTGAGCGTGGCCACCATGTCCGGCCACACGCGGTCGATGACGTGGATCTCGCCCGCCCGCAGCGCCGCCGCGCGCGTCGAGAGCTCGGGGATGAACCGCACGGTCAGCTTGTCGACCTTGGGGATCGACGGCCGCCAGTAGCGCGCGTTGGCCTCGAGCTCGACGTGGTCGCCGTGTGTCCACGACAGGAAGCGGAACGGCCCGGTGCCCACCGGCTTGGTGAAGAACGCCTCCTCGTGGGCGCCGGCGGCGGGCGGCAGCATGCCGAGCATCGTGAGGTGTGCGGGCAGCGAGCCGAACGGACGCTTCGTCGTCACCGTCACGGTGAAGTCGTCGTCCTTGCGCACGTCGTCGATGTCCTGATACACGAACGACTTGATCAGCTTCGTGTTGTCGCGCACGCGCTTGAGCGTGAACAGCACGCTGTCGGCCGTGAACGGCGTGCCGTCGTGGAAGCGGACGCCTTTGCGCAGCGTGAACCGCCACGTCGTGTTGTTCAGGGCCTTCCACGACTCGGCCAGCGCGGGGACGAACCGGTCGTCGTTGGTCACGTCGAGCAGCGGATCGTAGACGTGACGCAGCACCGACGTGCTGGAGATCGAGTAGTGGTTCGCGGGATCCAGCGTCAGCATGCGCTCGGACAGGCCCGCGATCAGCTGGCCGCCCGCGGCCGGCGCGCGGGATTGGGCTCGTCCGGGCCGCGGACGCGCGGCGACGCCGAACGCGGCGCCGCCGACGAGGAAGTGGCGGCGAGTCAGACGGAGGCGGCTCATGTCCGGGATGCTATCCGATTCCAGTGCCTCCGGCGAGCCGCCCCTTTACGATCGCGCGCGGAGGGGCGGGCGACTACGACGCGCGTACAGCGTCGAGGCCCTTCCAGTCGAACTCCACACCGTGACCGGGACGCTCGGGCGCGAGGGCGGCGCCGGCCTCCAGTCGCAGCGGCTCGGCGATGAACCGATCGAGGCCGAAGCCGTGGGCTTCGAGGTACGAGCGATTCGGCGCCGCCGCCAACAGATGCACGGTGACGTCATGCGCTCCGTGCGACGTCACCGGCAGGCAGAACGCCTCGGCGAGATGACAGATCTTCATGAACACCGTCACCCCCCCGCAGTTGGTCACATCGGGCTCCGGAAACGTCACGCCGCCGGCGGCGATCAGCTGGCGAAACTCGGCGAGCGTGTGCAGATTCTCGCCGGCCGCGATCGGCAGTCCGCCCTCGCGCACGATCCGCACGTGGCCGGGCACGTCCTCGGGACTGGTCGGCTCCTCGAGCCACACCGGATCGCACTCGGCGAGCGCGCGCGCCGCCCGGATGGCCTCGTCGACGCTCCAGCGCATGTTGGCGTCCACCATCAGCGAGAACTCGGCGCCGAGATGCGCGCGCATGGCCCGTACGCGCTCGATGTCCTCGCGCAACGACGGTCGGCCGACCTTCAGCTTGATCGCGCGGAAGCCGCGCGCGAGGTTGTCGTCGGTCTGTCGCAGCAGCGCGTCGACCGACAGGTCGAGATCGATGCCGCCGGCGTAGCACGGCACGCGCGGATCGAACCCACCCAGCACGCGCCAGAGCGGGCGTTCCTGGCGACGCGCGCGCAGGTCCCACAGCGCGATATCGACGGCCGACATCGCCAGCGCCTGGGCGCCCCCGCGGCCGCCGTAGTGCAGCGCCCACCACATGGCCTGCCAGACCTCCTCGATACGCTCGGCGTCGCGTCCCATGAGCAGCGGTGTGAGATCGCGCGCGATCAGCGCGTGCACCGCGGCGCCGCCCGTGCCGACCGTATACGTGTAGCCCACGCCCTGGGCGCCGTCGTCGTCGTGGAGCCGAACGGTGACGAGCTCGAAGCCGCGGATGGTGCCGTGCGTGCTGTCGGAGAGCGCGGTGGGCAGCGGGATCAGATAGTGGTCGGCCCGCACGTGGCGGATGCGCATGGGCCGCTATTCTAATCGAGCGCGAAACTCGCGTATGCTAACCGTCATGACGACATCCGATTTCGAGTCCCTGCTCTCCACCCGCGCCCGCTACGCCGTGCCCCTCACCACGCCGCGCGCGTCGATGAACCCGCTCTACGAGTTCGGCGGCGGCTATCCCGATCCCGTGTCGTTCCCCTATGAGGGCATGATCGAGGCCACGGCCAAGATGATGGCGGCCGAGGGCGCGGCGGCCATGACCTACGGCGAGCCGCAGGGCTACCTCGGGCTGCGCGAGCTGATCTGCCACAAGTACCAGCTCTTCGAGATGATGAAGGCCGCGCCCGAGAACATCGTGGTCGCCAACGGCTCGGGCCAGGCGTTGTCGCTGGCCTTCAGCGCGTTCGTCGATCCCGGCGACCCGATCATCTGCGAGGCCCCGACCTTCGCCGGCTCGCTCAACACGATCCGTCGCCACGGCCCGCAGATCCTCGACGTGCCCGTCGACGACGAGGGCATCGTCACGGACGCGGTGCGCGAGCGACTACTCGGGCTGCGCCGCGCGGGCCGGCGCTGCAAGCTCATCTACACGATCGTGAACTTCCAGAATCCGGCGGGCCCGAGCCAGTCGCTCCGGCGTCGCCAGGAGCTGCTCGCGCTCGCTCACGAGTTCGACACGCTGATCCTCGAGGACGACGCCTACGGCGAGCTGCGCTTCGAGGGCGAGACCCTGCCGCCGCTCTATGCGCTCGATCGCGGCGGGCGCGTGATCCGGGCGGGAACGCTCTCGAAGATCCTCGGCGCCGGCGTGCGGCTGGGCTGGCTCTGCGCGCCCAAGGAGATGATCCCGCCGCTGCAGTCGTTCCTCTTCGGCGGCGGCACCAATCCGTTCATGTCGCGCGTGGCCACGTACTACCTCAAGGACAACCTCGCACCGCACGTGCAGCGGCTGATCGGCGTCTATCGCGCCAAGCGCGACGCCATGCTGCGCGGACTGAACGAGGTGCTCGCGGGCACCGACGCCGTGATCAGCCGTCCCGAGGGCGGCTTCTTCCTGTGGATCAAGCTGCCGAGCGGCACGGACAAGGCACGCCTCGCGGAGCGGGCGGTCGCCGCGCGCATCCAGTACACGCCCGGTCCGGTTTTCTACGCCAACGGCGGCGGCGAAGACCACATTCGCCTGGCCTTCAGCTACGAGCAGCCGGACAAATGCTACGAGGGCGCGCGTCTGCTCGCGAAGGCTATGCTGAGCGCCTGAGCGGCGGCGCGTCTTCGCCGGTAGGATGCTTGAAGAAGGTCCCGGTGAAGACGACGGAGTTCGGGAAGACGACGATGCGTCCCGTCGGCTTCGGCGGATCGCCGGCGAGCTCGCGCAGCCGGATGCGGACGAACCCGATCTCCACGACTTCGCCGTTCACGTACGCGAAGGGGCCCTGCAGGCTCACGCGGTCGCCGACGCGGATGCCGTCGGGTGACAGCATCGCGAAGTAGCCCGCCAGCGCGAGGATCACGTTCTGCAGCGCGAAGGCGATGCCCGCCGCCGCGAACCCCAGCGCGGTCACCAGCGCCGTGAGCTCGCTCGCGAAGTGGAAGACGATCACGAGCGTGAGCGCCGTCGTGACCACGATGGTCCGCAACGTGAGCAGCAGCCGGCGGCGCGACGCGTCGGCGATGTAGCGGAGCGTCAGGAACCGCCACAGCACGGCCCCCGCCAGCACGACGAGGATGACCGCGACCAGCCGCAGCAGCTCGACACCGAGGCTCTTGAGAACGTCGCGCGTCTCCGCGTCGAGCGCCCGTGTCCAGCTTCGCAGGTCGTCGCTGTAGCGGCGCAGCAGCGATCCCTGCTCGCGCAGCGGCACCAGCACCGCCGCCAGCGCCTTGGCGCGCGCGAGGCCGGTCTGGAACTCGCGGTCACCGTCGGCGGCGGGCGCGGCGTCGGGATTCTCAGCCAGCGTCGAGAGCCGCGTGCCGAGCGCCCGCAGCTCCTCGCCGATGGCGCGTGTGTCCGCGGTCACCGAGCGTGAGAGCGCCGCCGTGGACGCCGACAGCTCGTCGACGCTCGTGCGGCTCTGGCGCAGTCGGATGAGGCGATTCACGAGTCCCCACGTTCGCGACCCGGTGTCGACCGCCGGCGCGGCGGCGGACTCCGCCGTCGCCAGCCTGCCCCGCAGCTCCGGCACCGACTGCTCGAGCGCGTCGATCTGCTGCGAGAGGTCCATGGGTGCGCCGCTCGCGAGCGACGCGCTGAAGCCCTGCAGCTGCTTCATGATCTCCAGGCGCGCACGCTCGAGCTCGAGGCGGCGGCGCGCCGCCTCACGTTCGGCGGCCCGCGCGCGCGCGAGCCACTGCTCTTCGGCCTTGACCGCCATCTCGAGGCCCGCGCGCGCCCCGGCCAACCGCTGCTGCGCCGCCGGCTTGGCCGCGGTGTCGGAGCTCTTGAGCAACGCGGCCCGGGCACGCGCGACGGCGAACGCGCGCTGCAGCGTCTGGCGTGCTGTCTCCTGGTCTTCCGCGGCGAACAGCGCACCGGTTCGATTCACGTCCCGCATCGTGACCCGCGCGTCGCGATACCACTCGATCGAGGCGTTGAGCGCCGCCAGCACGGCGTCCGAGCTCGGCGCCGCCGGCGACGCCTCGGGTGTGGCATCGGCCGCGATTGCACCGCCGATGCCCGCACACAGAAAAATTATCGCGAGGATTGCCGTGACGCAGGTGCGCATGACACGCCTGAAGCACATGGACGCAATGACCGTGCCGCCGGCCTCGTCGCAATGAGGAGTACGATGTCGTCATGACACGGGCGCTGGGAATGACGTCGGCGGCGGTGATCGTGCTGAGTCTGCTGCCCGTGTCTGTGGACGCGCAACATCGCGCTCCCCGCCCGGCTGGGGTGCAAGGACAGCATCGCGTTCAGGCCCCGTCGCATCGTGTGCACGGCCAGTCGCGGAATCATCACTTCCATCACCGGTCGCTCGGCTCACGGCTTGTCATCGTCGCGCCGTTCGTTCCGTTCGGGTATGACTCGACCAGCGTCGTCTACGCGGCGCCGCCGGTCTATTACGCGCCGCCGCCCGTCGTCTATCCCTCGCCCGCGGCGTACGGTCCGGGACCGGCGTACGCGGCTCCTCCGGCGCCGACGTCGGCGCCACCGCAGGAGATCGAGCCGCTGCAACGTGAAGTGGTCTTTCCGAGCGGCCGCTACGTGCTGCGCGGTGACGGGATCAACACGCCCTACACGTGGGTCTGGATTCCCAATCCACCGACGTCGCCGCCCCCGGGGACGCCATCCAGCTCGCGCAACGTCGAGCGGTCGGCATATACGTGGACCGATGCCGACGGCGTGACGACGTGGACGGATCGCCTCTCGAACGTGCCGCCCGAGCATCGCGCGACGGCGCGGCGCGGTTTCTGATCTCACCCTTCAGGAGGAGCCGATGATTCGCCCCGTCCTCACCCTGGTGCTCGCGTCGATCTGCCTGCTGGCGAGCATGGCGAGCGCCGACGACGTCCAGCGCCTGTACGTGCTCGATTGCGGGCGCAACCTCGGACGCGATCAGGCGCGTTGGTCTCCGGGCGTCAACGAAGGCCGGGCGATCGAGTTTTCGGACAACTGCTACCTGATCCGCCACGCCAAGGGACTGCTGCTCTGGGACACGGGCGTGCCGGACGCCGTCGCGACGATGCCCGACGGCATGGTCGTGGCCAACGGCGCGATCACCTACCGACGCGCGAAGACGCTCGCGAGCCAGCTCGCCGAGCTCGGGGTGAAGCCCGCGGATGTCACGTACGTGGCGCTCTCACACACGCACGGGGACCACGTCGGCAACATCGCGCTGTTTGGGTCATCGACGGTGCTGATCCAGGGCGCCGAGTACGACTGGGCGATGGCGGGAGCCAACAAGCCGGCCTTTGCCGTGTCACAGAAATTCGAGCGGCTTGCCGGTGATCACGACGTGTTCGGCGACGGCAGCGTGACGATCCTGTCGACGCCCGGCCACACGCCGGGGCATCAGTCGCTGCTCGTGCGCCTGCCCAAGACCGGCTCCGTGGTGCTCTCGGGCGACGCGGTGCACTTCCGCGACAACTGGGAGCACCGGCGTGTGCCGTCGATGAACACGGATCGCGCGCAGACGCTCGCGTCCTTGTAGCGCCTGCAGAGCGTGCTCGACGAGCGCCGAGCGCAGCTGTGGATCAATCACGACAAGGCGCAGAGCGAGGGTCTGCGCTACGCGCCCGCGTACTACGAGTAGCGCGCGCTCAGCGCAACGCCTGCCGCAGCGATCCAGTGATGAGGCTCACACCGCGGAACGCGGTATCGATCAGGCGGCCCATCGGCACGAAGCCGTGGATCATCCCGCCGAACGAGACGGCGTCCACGCTCACGCCCGCCTCCCGCAGCCGCCGCGCGTAGGCTTCGCCCTCGTCACGCAGCGGGTCGTAGCCGGCGGTGACGACCAGCGCCGGCGGCAGACCCGCCAGTGACGGCGCGCGCAGTGGCGACACCCGCCAGTCGGCGGCGTCCTGCTCCTTGGCGAGATACTGCGCGCGGAACCAGCGCATGCTGTCGCGCGTGAGCATGTAGCCGTCCGCCAGGTCCGCGTACGACTGGCTCTCGCTGACGAGATCCGTCACCGGATAGAGGAGTATCTGCAGCGCGATGCGCGGGCCGCCGGCCTCGCGCGCGAGCAGCGCGACCACGGCCGCCAGGTTGCCTCCGGCGCTGTCGCCGCCGACGGCGAGGCGATCGGCATCGACGCCCAGCTCCGCCGCATGCGCCGCGATCCACCGCGTTGCCGCCCAGGCGTCGTCGGCCGCGGCCGGAAACTTGTGCTCCGGCGCCAGGCGGTAGTCCACGGCGATCACGCTGACGCCGGCCTCGGCCGTCAGCTGGCGACACAGCACGTCGTGGGTCTCCAGATCGCCGATCACCCAGCCGCCGCCGTGGAAGTAGACGAGAACGGGCAGTCGCCTGGAGTCCGATACGCCCGGCGGTCGGTAGACGCGCAGCGGGATGGCCTGCGCGCCTTCGGTAAGCACGTCGCGCACCGCGCCAATCTGCGGCGCCGGCGGCGTGGACGCGGGCCGCGTCTCGCGAAACATCTGGCGCGCGTCTTTCGGCGTCAGCTCGTGATACGGCGGGCGCCCGGACTTGACGATCAGATCGATGACATTCGCGGCCTGGGGATCAAGCGCCATTGCGCAGTACCTCGGCCGCCTGCTTTTCGACCACCGTGCCGGCGAAGAAGTCGGGATTCACCTCGCCCCAGAACCGCACGGCGTTGGCGAACACGAAATCGCGGAAGTCCGCGTCGTCGAGCAGCCCGTGCTCGACGAGCTCGTACGCCTCCGGGACGACGTCGGCCATGTCCGGGACGTCGAAGTGCCCGATGTCGGACGAGAAGATCGCGTTCAGCCGCGCTCCCATGGGATTGGCCTTACGGTTGAACGCCCACGCGTTGATCGGATCATCGGCCTCGCAGCCGAAGTAAAAGCGCGGCACGAACAGCTCCTTGAGGTCCGCCTTCTTCGTGATCTTGCAACGGAAGTAGTCGTCGACGTCCTCGACGCCGCCCGTCATGGCCTGCGTCTCGTCCAGGCCCTCGCCGCGGCCGACTGCCGACACGACCTCATCCTGTGCGTACTTGCGCGCGAAGTCCAGCAGCCGCGCGCGGTCGAGCTTGTCCGGATGCGTCGACTTGATCGCCTCGCCGTTGCGCTTCTCCCAGTGGCCCACGAGGTCGGCGTAGAGCATGCAGGCCCAGCCCACGCCGCCTTCGAGGAAGGCGAAGTTCAGATCGGGGAAGCGGCGCGTCACCCCGCCGAAGAAGAGGCCCTTGCAGACGGCGTGGCCGGCCGAGGCGAAGTGGCCGATGTGGTTGAAGCAGAAATTCGACGGCGAGTTCCTCAAGAGAATCGAGCGCGCACCGTTGTGGAACGACGGCGCCAGCTTGAGCTCGCGGCACTTCTGCCACACCGGATCGTAGTCGTAGTCGCTGTCGATGCCGATGACGTCGAACCACTCGGCGTACTTCGCGGCCTCGGGCTGCTCCTGAGCGACCGCCGCCACCGGCCGTCGCATCAGCCCGCCGACCATGATGACCTTGAAGCCGAGCTGCGTGGCCGCGAACTCCAGCTCTTCGATCGCCTCCTCGGGCGTATACATCGGGATGATCGCGGCGGGGATGATGCGATCGCCATAGGGACGGAACTGATCCGCGGTGAACACGTTGTACGCCCGGCAGATCGCGCGGCGCATGCGCGTGTCTTGCAGGCGATGGTACGAGAGCCCGGAGGTCGGATAGACGACCGCGACGTCGATGCCGAGATCGTCCAGCCGCTCGTACATCAGCCGCGGGAACATCGCGGTCGCACGGTCGAGCACGTTGTCGCTCGGCGACGACCAGAAGCCCTCCATGCCGGCGCGGCGCCGTCGACGCTCCTGGAGCGACATCTTCAGCGCGTTCGGGATCCGCGACGCCGCCAGGGCGAGCCCCTCGACCGCGGCCTCACCGGCGATCTTGCGGAACTGCTCGCGCATCACCGGCAGGTACTCGAGCCAGTGGCCGTCCGCGTCCACGATGGGATGATGCAGGCGCGAGTGGAGCTCTCGAGCTGTCATGGCTGACCTCACTTCTTGCGGGGGTCGTCGGCGGGATTCACGAAGGTGATGTCGGTGGGCCCCGTGCCATGCACCTCTTGCCCGAGATTGCTGTGCACGATGGCCAGCCGCGCGCCGGGGAACGTCGGCGGCTCGACCCAGTTCAGCCTGTCGGGCGTGCTGAGGACGGCGAGGAGCCTCCGCATCAGCGTGTGTCCCTCCCGATCGGTTGGCGTGGCTGCCGGTGGCCGGAACGATAGAACCGCGGCCGGTCCGCGTCAAGCGACAGTGGCGCCCGAGTGACGGCACGAGCGTGACGCCGACCGCATCGCGCGCGGCCAAGATGCGGTCGGCGCCCTCACGCGTGGTGACCGCCGCCGCGCCGCTACTTTTTCGGTCCCTGCCAGTACTTGGCGTCGCTCGGAAAGACCGTCTTGCAGCGCGTGGGCTGTGACGGGCCCTCGAGCGTGTCGGCCGCGGCGCGCCACTTGGCGTAATGAGGGGCGGCCCGATGTGCCTCGAGCGCGGCCTCGTCTTTGTAGACCTCGTAGAAGTAGTACGTGTTCGGGTCGGCGTCGTCCTGCAGCACGTTGAAGCGATAACAGCCCGCCTCGTCGCGCTCGGAGCCGAGCGCGTCCTGCTCGATCGCGGCCAGGAAGCGCGCGCGCTCGGCCGGCTTCACGCGGACCTTCACCCAGATCGCGAGCACGGCTCAGCTCCGGCGCGCGAGCGGACCGCGCAGGAGCTGCCCGGGAAGCGCACCCGTGGGCTTGCCATCACGCAGGATCGTCTCGCCGTTGACGACCGTCGCCGCCACGCCGCGGCAGCGCTGCACGAGGCGCTTGGCGCCGGCGGGCAGATCGGCCACGAGCTCCGGCATCTCGGCGCCGATCGTCTCGGGGTCGAAGACGACGAAGTCCGCGGCCATGCCCTCGCGGATGAGGCCGCGATCGGCGAAGCCCCAGAGCGTCGCGGGCACGAGCGTGAGCATCCGCACCGCCTGCGGCAGCGTGAACGCCTGCTTCTTCCGCACCCAGTGGGCGAGCAGGTGCGTTTGCAGCGAAGAGTCCATCAGCTGCGTGACGTGGGCGCCCGAGTCGGAGAACGTCACGCACGCGCGCGGATGCTTCATGATCTCGAGCGCGTGGTCCTGGTCCTCGTTGGCGACCGGCATCAGAAAGAACAGCTCGAGGTCCTTTTCCAGCGCCAGGTCGATCATGGCCTGCGCCGGATGGACGCCGCGCTCGGCGGCGACCTCGGCCACCGAGCGATGCGGGCCCTCGACCGTGTCGAACACGAACAGCCACTCGTAGGGCTGCGGCCGCGCTTCGGTGCCGAGCGCCTTCTTGTCGGGCGTCTCGTTCGTGGCCTCGACGAGCTTCTTCTTGAACTCGGGATCGCGCAGCCTGGCGATCTTCTCGGCGACCGAAAGCTTGCGCAGCTCCTTCCAGAGCGGCAGCCGGTCGAACGGCATCTGCGTCTTGAACGACAGCAGCGCGGAGAGCGAGCGGCTGTGGGCCTGGGCGAACATGCGCCCACCGGCGGCCGCGGTCTCGTCGAGGAGGGCCATGTACTTGCGCCAGACCTGCGGCGCGCCGCGGCGCCCGAACACACCGAACGTGATGGGCCGTCCGCTCTCGACCGCGAGCTCCTTCAGCCGGCGGTGATAGTCGGCGAGGCCGGGGTTCTCGGCGTCGCGATCGACGTTCTCGCCCGCGATCTCGAAGATCCCCGCGTTGAGCTCGCCCATCGTGTTGACCAGCCGGCGCACTTCGTTCCACTCGGCGACCCGACTGGCCACCGGGCGATGGTCGGGCGTCTCATGGCTGGGCGAGCGCGACGTCGTGAATCCCATCGCGCCGGCGCGTAGCGCGTCGCGCAGCTCACGCTCCATGGCGCGCAGCTCGTCCTCCGTCGCCTGCTTCTCGAAGGCGCGCTCGCCCATCACGTAGGTACGCAGCGCGGAGTGGCCGATGTAGCCGGCGTAGTTGATGCCCTTCGGCAGCGCCTCCAGCGTGTCGAGGAACTCGGGGAACGTGGTCCAGCGCCAGCCGATCCCCGCCTCCATCGCCTCCGGCGGGATGTCCTCGGCCCTCTGGAGATTGCGTACGACGAGGTGCTTGTCCTTGGCCGCGCACGGCGCGAGCGTGAAGCCGCAGTTGCCCATCACCACGCTCGTGATCCCGTGATAGCAGGAGGACGTCCCGAGCGGGTCCCAGAAAATCTGCGCGTCCATGTGCGTATGACCATCGACGAAGCCCGGCGCCACCACGTGGCCCTCGGCGTCCAGCGTCTCGCGGCCGCGCTCGCGAATGCGTCCGATCGAGACGATGCGTCCGTGCCGCACGCCGACGTCCGCCCGGAACCCGGGCAGACCCGAGCCATCGATCACCGTTCCGTTCTTGATCACGAGGTCGTACGGCATGGAGTCCTCCCGTGCCGGCCGTAGGCGCCGGCGGAACTGGCCGTATCGTACCTCACGCGGGCTGGCTGCGCGCGGAGCGGAATGCGAGAGCGCGCTGGGTCGTCAGCGGCTGTTCGCGGACGGGCTCCACACGACGTTGACGTCGGTGGCATCGAGCGCCGCGGCCGTGTCCGGCGTACGTCGCGTGCTCGTGGTCGTCGTGCCGGGCGAGGCGGACGGCGTGGGCGCCAGCTGGATGACGAGCTCTGCGCCCGGCTCGAGCTGCGCGAGCGTGAGGTGCTCGGAGCCGCGGTGGACGTTGGCCGACGATGCGACGCGCACGATGGTGCCGTCCGTCAGGACCAGCTGCTGCCGCGCGGCATCGACGCGGGCCACGGTCCCCATCCGCGTCTCGGGCGCGCGCACGGTGACGGGCGCCGCGCCGCGGACGAGCACGCGGTCGCCCGGCTTGAGCGCCTGCACGGTCGTGGGCTGGTAGACCGCGGTACGATCGTTCGCGCGCAGAACGCGGCCGTCGCTGAGGGTGATCGTTCCAGACGACGCGTCGACGGAGGCGACGGTGCCGGTCGCGTCGATCGCGGCGCCGACGCCGGAGGACGACGACGCGGTGTCGGGCGGCGGTGCGGCACCGGCGACCTGGATGTTGTTGACCAGGCCCTTGACGCCGCTGACGGCGCCGGTGATCTGCGCGGCGCGGGAGCGTTTCTCGA
>Ga0066698_10000476_pt1 | contig 14901 bp, 17 predicted proteins | sample GraSoiAngelo_147_FD_66457 | JGI IMG/M metagenome (GOLD analysis project Ga0066698, IMG submission 66457) | Grasslands soil microbial communities from the Angelo Coastal Reserve, California, USA - 14_1009_05_40cm | ecosystem: Environmental > Terrestrial > Soil > Grasslands | place: USA... | reverse complement strand
CAACAGAGAAGCTCCCTGACGTATGAGAAGCATGACCGGCTACGGTCGCGGCGAGACCGATCACGGCGGGACAAAATTTAGCGTCGAACTCAATTCCGTGAACCGGAAGCAAAGCGACATTGTGATCAATCTGCCACGCGATCTGGCCGAGCTCGAGCCGCGCATTCGCCAGACGATCAATGAAAATATTTCGCGCGGGCGGACCAATGCCACTGTTACCTTTCACAGCGGCGCAAACGGCGCGCGCAAGCTGGCGCTCGACACCGAGCTGGCCCGCTCATACCACGAAGCGATGCGCGCCTTGCAAAAGGACTTAAACGCGCCAGGCGAAATCACGATCGCCACAATCCTCCAAGCGCCAGGGGTGATGCGATTCCCGGAGCAAGTCGTAAATGTGGAAGAAGCATGGCCCGCAATTGATCGAGCGCTGCGCGCCGCGCTCGCCGATCTAATCAAAATGCGAGAGCGCGAGGGCAAACATCTGGCCAAGGATCTGATTCATCGCCTGAAAGCGATTCGGAAAAAACTGAAAGAGGTTCGCGCGCTGCATCCCGACGTGGTCAAAAGGTATCGCGCGGCGCTTCTCGATCGGGTTCAAAAGGCTGGGCTGCCGATTGCCAGCGACGACGAACGTGTGCTGAAGGAAATTTCCTTCTTCGCTGATCGCGCTGACGTGTCGGAAGAATTGACGCGTCTGGAAAGTCACCTTGCACAATTCGCGCATCATCTGCGCAGGAATGAACCGGTGGGTCGGACGCTTGAATTCATCACGCAAGAAATTTTTCGCGAGCTCAACACCCTCGGTGCTAAAGCTAACGACGCCGCCATTTCACAGCGCGTCGTCGCTTGCAAAGGGGAATTGGAGAAGATTCGGGAACAAGTCCAAAATCTTGAGTAACCAGTTCGGCCGCCACGGAATTCTCTTTGTCATTTCTGCGCCCTCAGGCGCGGGCAAGACCACGCTGGTGGAAGCGCTTCGGCAGACTCCCGATCTTTTTTATTCTGTTTCCTGCACCACGCGAGCGCGGCGCGGCGGTGAAATTGAAGGCGAAGATTATCAATTTCTTTCCGATGCAGATTTTCGAGCGCGAGTCGCGGCTGGCGATTTTTTAGAACACGCGCACGTCCACGGCGATTATTACGGAACTTTGCGCGAACCGGTGCTTACAAACTTAAAAGAGGGAGTTGATGTTTTGATCGATATTGACACTCAGGGCGCGGCCGCCATTCGCAACTACGACGATCTGTTCATCCGCCAGGCCTTAACCGATATATTTATCATGCCGCCCGATCTCCAAGAATTGCGCCGCCGCTTGCTGAAGCGGGGAACGGAAACAGCTGGACAAATCGACTCCCGTCTCGCCACAGCCGCGCTCGAGATGGAATCGTGGCGCGATTATCGCTACACTGTCATCAGTCGATCGGTCGAAGAAGATTTGCAAAAGGTCCGGCACATCATGAGCGCGGAAAGTTATTTGAGCCGGCGTTTGATTCAGAAGTAATTTGATTCGCGAATAACTTGTCGATCTGGAATGGAAAAAAGCTCCAAAGGCAAACGCGATAAAACCAGCGCGCGAAAGGTGGTGCGCATTCCGCCGGACACAAAATCCGTGGTGCTCGGCGTCACGGGATCAATCGCCGCTCACAAATCCGCGGAGCTCGCCAGTATGCTCGTGAAACAGGGTCACGAAGTTTTTGTCGTGATGACGCAGGATGCCACTGAATTTATTTCCCCCCTTACATTGCAAACGCTTTCCAAAAACCCGGTGACAACCAGTTTCTTTGACGAAAAGGAAAATTGGCGGCCCGGCCACATCGAGCTCGCCGATCGCGCGAACCTGCTTCTCATTGCACCGGCCACCGCGCATATTATTGCGGAACTTGCTCATGGTTTGGCCGGTCATCCTCTCGCTGCCATCGCACTCGCGACGCGCGCGCCGATTCTACTGGCGCCCGCAATGAATGGAAAAATGTGGGAGCACCGCGCGACACAGGAGAACGTCGAAAAATTGAGGGCGTGCGGCGTCGAGTTTATCGGGCCAGAAGAAGGAATGCTCGCGTGCGGTTACGAAGGGCTCGGCCGGCTGTGGAAAGTCAATGACATCGCATTTCGCGCTGAGTTCATGCTGGCACGCCAGGATAACTTGATCGCGTGAGATTTCTTATTACGGCCGGCCCGACACGCGAGCCGATCGATCCTGTTCGTTATATTTCGAACCGATCTTCAGGAAAAATGGGCTACGCCATCGCCGAAGCGGCCCTCGCAGCCGGACACGACGTCACTTTGATTTCCGGTCCGGTGAATCTCGATCGGCCGCCTGGCGCGCATTTTATTTCGATCTCGACCGGTGACGAAATGCATGGCGCCGTTCATCGACATCTGCGCGATTGTGACATGCTCGTGATGTGCGCGGCAGTTGCCGATTACAAGCCGGCAAACGTTTCCGCACAAAAAATCAAAAAGCGCAACGAAACTCTCTCGCTCGAATTGGTTCCCACACGCGATATTCTCGCGTCGCTTCCTAAACAAGATCGACAGTTTCTCGTCGTGGGGTTCGCCGCGGAGACAGATGACCTCGAAGAAAACGCGCAAAGAAAACTGCGCGAAAAAAATTGCGATGTCATCGTGGCTAACGATGTGAGTCGGGCAGATTCGGGAATGGAGAGCGATGCAAATGAAGTCATCATTTTCTTTCGAAATGGCGGAAAAGAAAATATTTCTCGCGCACCGAAAAAAAATATCGCGCGCGCCCTCGTAAAAATATTTTCAAAATTCGCGAGAAAAACGTTTGACAAAAAAAATGTGACGATTAGTGAACTCGATTAAGTGAAGTCATTCCCAACTCTTCACCAACTTCCGCACGTTGCGGATTGAAAGGGGGGAATAGTCGATGGCAAAGAAAAAGAAAGCAGCAAAGAAAAAATCAGCGAAGAAAAAGAGGCACTAAGCCCAACGCTCGATAACGGCCCCGAATTCCTTCGGGGTCACAACCCCTAACTTCAACCCGGGAGGAGAATTTATTTTCCTCCCGGTTTTTTTTGCCGTTTGATTTCTGTAGCGGCTTCGTTCTGTGAAGCGCGAGGCTAATGTGTTTAACCCCAACGTATCGCGCCGCCCACAGGGCGGCGACTACAGGGGGAGAAGTTATTTTTTCTCCGGGTTTTTCTCGATCCGTGCACGATTAACGATGTTGATCTTGCGTCAATTTCGATTTCGGCTGTGCACTCTGTGCCCTTTGTGCGAGGTAGTCCTGTTATGAAGCATTATCTCGATGCGGCGGAGAAAGCTGCGCGCACTGCAGGCGAACTGCTTCGTAGAAATTTTCAACGACCGCTTCGCGTCAGTTCCGCCGAAGCGCACGATATCAAGCTGGAGATTGATGTTGAAGTGCAGGAATTAATTACAAAATTGCTTCTGAAAGAATTTCCTGAGCACGTGCTTTACGGCGAAGAAGGGATCGTTGGCGATCAATCCAGCGAGCATCAATGGGTCGTCGATCCACTTGATGGCACCGTCAATTATTTCTACGGCATTCCGCATTTTTGCGTGTCGATTGCGTTGCGTCTCCGCAGCGAGATCATGGTAGGCGTCATCTACGATCCAATCCGTGAGGAAATGTGGGCAGGGCAAAAAGGCGAGCGCCCAAAATTGAATGGCCATCACTTTCATGTGAGCGACCGGGCGGACCTGGCTGACGCCATCGTCTCGGTCGGACTTTCCAAGACCAGCGTAACGATTGAAGCTGGCCTGCCGCTATTGCAGCGGATGATCTATCGCGTTCGCAAATGCCGCTTGCTCGGCAGCGCCGCGCTCGACATGGCTTACGTCGCTTGCGGACGTCTGGACGCTTACATTGAACAGGGAATCAGTCTCTGGGACATTGCTGCAGGCTGGCTTCTAATTGAAACTGCCGGCGGAACTGTCGATCTTCGTCCGCGCGAAGACATGAAAGACAAATACAGCGTTGTCGCCTCCAATGGCGTCATCGATTTAAAACTCTGACCCGGATGATTCGGTGCGGAATCGGCTACGACGTGCATCGTCTTGCGACAGGACGAAAACTGATTCTCGGCGGCGTGGAGATCGCGCACTCGTGCGGGCTTAAAGGACACTCGGACGCGGACGTCTTGTCCCACGCGATCGCAGATGCGCTGCTGGGCGCGATTGGCGCGGGCGACATCGGCCAACACTTCCCAAACACCGACGAATCAATTCGCGGCATGAGCAGCATCGAGATTTTGCGAGACGTAAACGCGCTGCTGACGAAGAACAAAGCGCGCGCAATCAATGTCGATGCAACAATTCTGGCCGAAGCGCCGAAAATTGCGCCACATATTCCCGCGATGCGAAAAATAATCGCGCAAGCAATCAGCCTGGACGAATCACGCATCGGCATTAAAGCGACAACAAACGAAGGCCTCGGTGCGATCGGTCGCAGTGAAGGCATCGCCGCAATGGCAATTGCAACGGTGGAAATGGTAGGGCGCGACCGCCGGGTGCGCCCCAAAACCAACGGACGGCCCAGCGGTCCGTCCCTACCCAGTTAATGGCACTGCGCTTTTTTAATACCTATTCGCGCCAGATCGAAGAATTTCAGCCGCGCGATCCAGCGAAACGCAAGATCAGCGTCTACACATGCGGACCAACCGTCTACAGCCGCGCGCACATTGGAAATTTTCGAGCTTATATCTTCGAGGATCTGCTCCAGCGACATCTCGAGCTGCGAGGCTACAAGGTGCATCGCGTCATGAACATCACCGACGTGGACGACAAAACCATCCGCGGCGCGCGCGAAGCAAAAATTCCGCTCTCGAAATTCACCGCCCCGTTCAAGCAGGCATTCTTCGAGGATATCGAAACCATGCGGATCAAGCGCGCCGACGAATTTCCCGCTGCGACTGATCCGCGCTACGTCGACAGGATGATTGAGATGATTGACACACTCATCTCGCGCGGTCTTGCTTATCAAGCGGATGACAAGTCGGTTTATTTTCGGATCAACAAATTTGCCGATTACGGAAAGCTCGCGCATTTTGATCTCACGCAACTGCAATCGACCGGCCGAGTAAAGCACGACGAGTACGACAAGGAACACATCGGCGATTTCGCGCTTTGGAAAGCCTGGGACGAAGAAGATGGCGATGTAGGTTGGGAAAGTCCGTGGGGGCGCGGCCGGCCGGGCTGGCACATCGAATGCAGCGCGATGGCAACGGCGTTGCTCGGCGATCAGATCGATATCCATTGCGGTGGCGTCGACAATATTTTCCCGCACCACGAAGCGGAGATCGCGCAGAGCGAAGGCGTCACCGGGAAAAAATTTGTGCGCCACTGGTTGCACTGCGCGCATCTGCTGGTCGACGGACAAAAGATGTCTAAATCGCTCGGCAACTTTTACACGCTGCCAAACCTTTTAGAGAAGGGATACACTGGACGCGAAATTCGGTACGCTTTGATGCGGGTCCATTATCGTGCCCCGCTCAATTTCACCTGGAAAGGTATGGAAGAAGCACGGCAGGCACTCACCCGCATCGATGAATGGCTGATGCGCCTTCGCGCAACCGCTGCAAAGAAAATCGACAAGGGAAAAACCGGGATGCAACTCGGTACGCAATTTGAAGAAGCGCTCGATGACGACCTGAACATTTCCGCTGCGCTTGGATTCTTGTTTGAGTCGATTCGCGAAACGAATCGCGCGATGGACCAAAACGAAATGGACGCCGCGACTGCGAACGCGTGGTTGGATTGGTGGAAGCGGATCAACACGGTTCTCGATCTCGAACCGGAGACCGAAGTCGGGGTGCCGGCTGAAGTAGCGCAGCTTGCGAAGGACCGCGAAAACGCAAGGCGCGAAAAAAATTGGAAGCGAAGCGACCAATTGCGGGAGCGAATTTCCGCGCTCGGCTGGGAAGTGCGCGACACGAAAGACGGGCCAAAGGTTACGCCGCGTAGTGCAGCGTGATCTGGGGAGCGCACGCGCCTCGCGTGCTGGCGATGGCGCCCTCGCCATCGCGAACTTTATTGCCTCTCGCTTCTTCCTGGTGCGCTGCGTTGGTTTCGGCGAGGGCGCCGAAACCGGCACTCGAGGCGCGTGCGCTCCCCAGAATTTGCGCTCGCAACCGGCCGATCGATTGATCATCTTGGATTGATCATCTTGAATCGATAATCATGTTTGCGCCCGCCGATTTTCTTGACCTCGAACATACGGCCCATCCGAAATTGTTCGAAAACCAAAATCATGTCTGGGACGCGCTCAAACAGATTGCCAGCTACCTGCAATTCCGCTTGAAGCCCACAATTTTGAGCGAACTAATGGGCAAACCTTTCATCAGCAACCATGTTTTCATCGGCAGAGGAACGATCGTCGAGCAAGGCGCGGTGTTGAAAGGCCCGGCATGGATCGGTGAAAATTGCCATATCCGGAGTGGCTGTTACGTGCGCGAGAACGTGATCGTCGGTAATCGCGTGGTGATGGGGAACTCGTGCGAATTCAAAAATTGTATCCTCTTCGACGAAGCGCAGGTGCCTCATTTTAATTACGTGGGTGATTCAATCCTCGGTTACCACGCTCATCTTGGCGCAGGCGTGATTCTCTCGAACGTAAAACTCGATCACAGCGAAATCGCCGTCGTGACGCCCGATGACAATATCGCAACCGGCCTCACAAAATTCGGCGCGATCGTCGGCGACCGAACGGAAATTGGTTGCAATGCGGTTATCAATCCGGGCTCGCTCCTGGGGCGCGATTGCATGATTTATCCGGGCGTAAACTTTCGCGGCGTCCTTCCCCAAGGCAGCATGGTCAAGCTTCGGCAAGAGGTTCAGGTGCTGGAGAAACGCGATTGGCCTACAACCAAGACAGAGTGATCGCACGAGCACGAGCAAGAGTGAGAGGCAAGAGTAATGAAAACACTGGCGGATGGGCGGGGATTCGAACCCCGGGTGCCTTTCGGCACACACGCTTTCCAGGCGTGCACAATAGACCGCTCTGTCACCCATCCGTTTTGTTTGCTGCAGTGGCGCTCTATGACCGTCCCACTTTATATCCAAGCGCCCACAGAGCGCCGCTACAGTTGTCAAAGTTGCAACCGGCGAAACAATTCGTCGAGCGGCAATTGAATGCCGATGTAAAATTCGCCGAAGTCCGCATACTCGGCGCTGACCGGATCGAAACGCATTTGGTAAACGATCGCCTTGATCTGAAATGTGTTGCGCGCAAACAGAGTCACGCCCCATTCTGCATCGTCCAGACCAGTCGAACCGGTGATGAGCTGTTTTACTTTGCCGGCAAATTCACGCCCGACCACGGCGTGTCCTTTCATTAGTTTGCGGCGTTCATCATACGGGAGCGCGTACCAGTTGCGCTGCTCGCCGCGACGTTTGCTCATATTATAGAAGCAAACCACCGGCCAATCGGGCAACCTGGGATAAACGCGTTCCTGCCGGTAATGCTTCATCTGCTCGCGAAAGGATTTCATCGCTTCTGCGAACTTCTCCGAGTCCGGCTTGATGTTTTGCTCCTTCTCGAGCGTCCGCGCGTAATCTTCCTCTGTCGTGATGTATTCACTTTCCTCAGTGAGCGAGAGATAACTGTAAACTGGTGTCAGGATATCCGCGCCTAACGAGAGCGAGAGTCGCTTCTCGATTTTGTTAACGTCGTGCAGGTCGGGCGTGATCAACATGAACCCGATATCGGCTTTCGGCGTGACCATGTTGAGCGTGAGCGTTTGAGTCGAATCCATTGCCCGAACTTCTTGCACAAGCGACGCGAGATTCGTCTTGGCGACATTTTGTTCTTCACGGTTGAGCAATTGCCATTGTCCGTACTCGACCCGGTAAAACAGATGCAGGCAATGCCAGCCCTCTTCGGGAATGAGCGCCGTGTTCTTCTCCATCATCGCGCTAGTCTCATCCGTGCGGAAATCTGGTCAAGGGTAGCGCACACGTCTCGCGTGTTGGCGAACGCGTCCCGCGGTCGCGAACTTTCCTTTGCCTTCATCCCTTCGCGCGGCCGAGATGGAAGACAAAGTTTGTTTGGCGCGACGCCAAAACCAGCAAGCGAGCGCGGTGCGCTACCCGGATGGTCGTTCATCCGCGATAGCGCTCTCCGCGCGCGGCAAATGCGCCATGCAATATTCCTCGCCGTCGCGCGCGACGCGGAAGTCCAGATTCGGATCGCTTAATTCCGTCGCTCCGCAGACTGCGCATTTATGAAGTGGTTCAGTCTCGCTGCGAGATTGCTGTGCAAAACGCTTGCGCCGCGCCGAGACTTCCCCACGGTGCCGCGCCTCGTAAATGATCTCTGGGCCAAAAAAGATCAGATAATTCATGAATGCCGCCACCAGCGCCATGCGGTAGGAATTTGGGTTCACAAAAAATCCAAATAGCAAAAAGGCGGCTGAAACCCAGGCGAGCCATTTGATTTTCACCGGCAGGATAAACAAAATGTAAATCACCTGATCGGGATAAAACCGCGCAAACGCGAAAAACAAGGACGCGAACAACATTGAATTGGAAAATCTCGCGCCGAAGAAAAATGCAGCGGCCGTCGTGCCGATCACTCCGACAAAAAAATAGAGCGTCAGCCGAAAAGCCCCCCACGCCTGTTCGAGTCCGTCGCCAATAAACCAGAGAAACCAAAGGAAAAGAATGATCCACAAAAAGCTGGCGGTTTGCAGGAGAAAAATATAAGTGACCAGCCGCCAGACTTCCCCATGGAGAACACGCGCCGGATCCAGATCGAGCACGAAGCGAAAATCCGGATTCAGCCGCACCAGCATGAACACCAGCGCGGTGAGGCCTACGACGATCCGCATCAGTCCCGGGACTGCAATAAAACCGAGGTGTCGTTCGAGTTTGTCCAGCCAAGCCATTGTGTTGCGGCATGGTAAAGGAGCGCGGCGCAGCTTCAAGGTGGATCGCCACTCTGCCAGACAATGCTAATCAAAATGCGCCTCCGCGGCCAAATTTTAACATCGAGCATGGGACTGCTCGATCCACCTTTGACTGGGTAGACGCGACGCTTAGTTTCACCGCGTGAGCGAGGTCGCACAAAAACGTACTCCACTATACGACGAGCACGTGCGGCTGGGAGCGAAAATCATTCTGTTCGGCGGCTGGCTGATGCCGGTGCACTACACGAGCATGGTCGAGGAACATCAGGCCGTGCGAAACAATGTCGGCATTTTCGATATTTCGCACATGGGCCAGCTGATTGCCGAGGGAAGCGGCGCGCAGGCATGGCTCAACACCATGCTCACAAATAATGTCGACAAGCTCGACGTCGGCACGGGTCAATACACTTTTCTCCTCAACGAACGCGGTGGAATCATTGATGATCTGATCGTTTACCGGATCGACGACGACAAATTTCTACTCGTCGTTAACGCATCGCGAACTGATGAAGTTTTTGAATGGTTGAAGAGACATTTGCGCGGTGGCGTCAAGATCGAAAATCGCAGCGCCGATTTTGGCGGAGTCGCGATTCAAGGACCACGCGTGGTAGAACTGCTTCACGCGCTCTTCGGCAAAGATGTCGAGCTGCCGCCGCGAAATGCGATTGTCGATCTCAAGTTCGGTGGAACAAATGTTTCCGTCGCGCGAACCGGTTACACCGGTGAGGACGGCGTGGAAGTTTTCTTTCGTGCGAGCGACGCCACGAAATTTTGGAACGCGGCGCTCGAAACAGGTAAGCTGTTCGGGATCAAACCGTGTGGTCTCGGCGCCCGTGACACATTGCGTCTGGAGATGTGTTACCCGCTCAACGGTTCCGACTTGTCGCCCGAACGAAATCCAATCGAAGCTGGACTCGGCTTCTTTGTCGATCTGACGAAACCAAATTTCATCGGTCGCGACGTTTTGGTGCGAACGAAAGAAAGTGGGCCTCGCGAAAAGCTCGTTCCGTTTCGCATGAAGGAAAAAGGGCCGCCGCCTCGCCCGCATTACGCAGTTTTTGAAAACAGTGAGCGCATTGGCGAAGTAACCAGTGGCACAATTTCTCCGAGCTTGAATTGGGGTGTCGGGATGGCGTATGTCTCGACACCGCATGCGAACATCGGCACAAAGATCGACATCGAGATTCGCGGACAAAAATTTCCTGCCATGATCGAAAAGAAACCGCTCTACAAGAAATCATGAATGTCCCAGACGATTTGCTCTACACCGAATCACACGAATGGATTCGCCGCGAAAGCGAAAATGTCCGGGTCGGCATCACCGATCACGCACAATCAGAATTGACTGATGTCGTTTACGTCGAGCTGCCGAAGGTGGATCGGCAGGCGAACGCAAAAGAAGCGATCGCAGTCGTCGAATCAGTCAAAGCAGCCAGCGACATCTACGCGCCGGTCAAAGGGACCGTTGTCGAAGTGAACAAAGCGCTTGAAGCAGATCCTGGGTTGCTCAACCGCGAACCATACGGTCAGGGCTGGATTTTTGTTCTCAAGCTCGACAACGCCGAGGATCTTAAACAATTGAAAGACGCGGAAGGGTACCGAAAGCAAATTGGGTAAACTTTTTAGGCGAAGCTTTATAAGCATGCGGACGTCAACGGCGCTTATTCTCGCGGCCGTGTTGCTTGTCGTGAACAGCTGCTCGCCGCGCGCTTTTGATGCAGCACGGGAGGAAGCGAAGCTGCTGCGTCGAGATTCCGAATGGGCGGAGGCTGCGTCGTCCGGGAAGGATATCGAAAAAATCCTGTCATATTGGAGCGATGACGCGCTACTGATTTATCCGGGACAGCAGGTGCTGGATGGCAAAGCGGCGATTCGCCCTTACGTTGCGTCCAGCTTGAGTATTCCTGGATTTAAAATCCACTGGGTTTCATCCAAAGCTGTATTCTCGCCGGACGGCAAAATGGCTTACATGCCCGCGACCGAGGAACTCACTGCGCCCGGTCCGGATGGCGCGCTAGTCACGAAACAGCTTCGAGGAATTGCTATTTGGCAGCGCGACTCCGACGGCGAGTGGCGGTGTGTTGTGGACATCGCCAATGAGCAGCCAACCACGCCGGCGTCAAGTAATCCTCGTTGAAATAGAAGTTCGTTTCGGCGAGTCGCCGAAACCGGCACGCGAGACGCGTGCGCTACCCAATCCGGCTTTATCCGCGTAATCCGCGGTTGAATCTCAGTGACTAACTTTTCTTAATAACGAAGCCGATGTAGCCCCAGCGGCCCCATTCGTAATGCGACGTGCGCTGCGCGTCGCGGCGGCCGGTTTTTCCATCGTGCGCGTATGTCTTCGCAACAAATTCCGGGAAAGCCGCGTTCATCTGCACGTCGTGCGACACCAGCAATGCGCCGTCGCGCAGCCGGGGCCAAAATTCTTGGAACTCCCAAAACATGTGCCGGTAGCTATGCGAGCTATCGTGCAGAAACATATCGATGGATGACGGCAGTTGGTCGCGCCTAAGGAAGTCTTCCACTTTGCCGCGGAGCGGCAGGAATCCGCCTGAGGTGGACCGCAATTCGTCCGGGATCAAAGCGCCTTGCTCGCAATTTTCGCTCCATTCGATGCTGTACAGCCTGGCAGTGGTGAGCTTTTCATCCGCGAGCGCTTTCAAGATAAAGGCTGATGACATCCCAATAAATCCACCCGACTCGACAATCATCGCCGGTCGAAGCCAACGCGTCAACGCGTAGAGCGTTGCGCAATCGAGGGCCCCCATCACTCCTTCACTGCCGAACGAATCGCGACGCCGGATCATTTGCGCCATGAAATCGCCCGCTCGAATTTCTGCCGCAAAACGCGCGACGGTGTCCCACATGGTGTAGAAAGGCGTCGAAGCCGCCTGGATTTGATTTCGCTTGTTGGCTCGTGCCTGCCAAGGCCACTGAAACGCGCGCATTTGTGATATGAAAGGCGAAAACATTCGCTGCACTTTCAACCGACGCGAATTTTATTTCCTGTCTCAGGGAGAATGGCAAGTAAGCCGGATCCGAGGCAAACTCGCCCTTTTCTAGAGGGGAACGCTGTGCTTAATTCCGGGTTTGCCTGTGAGCAGCAAACCGAAGCAGCGCGAGATAGAGCCTAACTTTGAGGGTGCAATGGATCGCCTGGAAAAAATCGTCGAGCAAATGGAGTCCGGGAAACTGCCTCTGGAAGATCTGATCGTGCGCTATGAGGAAGGAATGAATCTTGTAAAAGTTTGCCACGAACGACTTGCCAACGCCGAGCAAAAGATCGAAATCATTGCTCGCACCAACGCGGGCAAAACCGTAGTTAAGGATTTCGAGCCAGCGCCTGAACCGGCCGCTCCGGCCAAAGTGGTCGATGAATCCGAAAGCACAAATGATGAAATCAAACTCTTCTGAGTCCGCCAAGCCGGCCGTCGCGCCTACACGCTTGCTCGATGGGATCCGCTCGCCCGCAGATGTAAAAGCGCTGCGCGAACAGGATCTGCCGCAGCTCGCGCAGGAAGTACGCGATGAGCTGATCAAAGTCCTTTCACAAACAGGAGGACATCTGGGTCCAAATCTTGGCGTAGTTGAATTGACAATCGCGTTGCATCGCGTTTTCGACACGCCGCGTGACCGGTTCGTTATGGACGTCAGCCATCAAGGCTACGTCCACAAAATGTTTACTGGGCGACTCGATCGTTTTTCTACGATGCGGCAGTACGGCGGCCTCAATGGTTTTCTTTTACGAACTGAAAGCGAACACGATTGCTACGGTGCCGGTCACGCGGGTACTGCGCTTTCCGCTGGGCTCGGCATGGCAGTCGGCCGCGATTTGCGCGGCGGTGACGAGCATATCGTGGTCGTGGCGGGCGATGCCGCGCTCACCTGCGGGATCAGCTACGAAGCGCTTAACAATGTGAAAGCGCACACCAAGCGCTTCATCGTTGTGCTCAACGACAATGAATGGTCGATCGCGAAGAATGTCGGCGCGATCGCAAATTATCTAAACAGCATCGTGGCAAGCCCCACTTTTGCTCACCTCCACGACAAAGCGCGCGATTTCGTGCGGGCGATCGCCGGAAAATCCGTGGTTCAGTTCGCACATAAAGTCGAAGAAAGCGTGAAAGGTTTGATTGTTCCCAGCGTCATCTTCGAGGAGCTCGGACTGCGTTACTACGGGCCGATCGATGGGCACGATATCCCATTATTGATCCGGACATTTGAGTTTTTGAAAACACAGGAAGAACCGGTTCTGCTGCACATTCTCACAAAGAAAGGCAAAGGGTATGAACCGGCCATCAAGCAGCCCGACAAGTTTCACGGACTCGGCAAATACAAATTGGAGACCGGCGAGACCGCGCCAGCGCCAACGCCTACCTATTCGGAAATTATCGGTAAAACGCTCGCGAAATTCGCGGAAACCAACCAAAAGATCGTCGCGATCACGGCGGCGATGCCGAGCGGGACCGGCCTCTCGCATTTTGCCAAGGCGCATCCAGATCGGTATTTCGACGTCGGGATTGCGGAAGAGCACGCCACACTTTTCGCCTGCGGGCTCGCGACGCAGGGTTTGACGCCGTTTCTCACGATCTATTCCACGTTCTTTCAGCGCGCCTACGACATGGCGATTCACGACATCGCGATCCAGAAACTAAGCGTCAGGCTCTGCATGGACCGCGCCGGGTTAAGCGGGGACGACGGCCCAACGCACCATGGGCTGTTCGACATCGGCTACCTGCGGCACATACCGAACTGGGTGCACATGCAGCCGAAGAACGAAGACGAATTTGTCGATATGCTCTGGACGATGGCGCACTACAACTCCGGTCCAATCGCCATCCGTTACCCGCGAGGTTCAGGGACGGGCGCGCAAATCAAAGCCGAACCAAAACTCCTCGAGATCGGCAAAGCGGAAGTCGCGCAACATGGGCGCGACGTGGCGATTTTCGGATTGGGCAACATGTTTGAAGTTGCCGAAGAAGCCGCGGCCAAACTTGAAGAGAAAGGAATTTCCGTTGCGCTCATCAATCCGCGCTGGATCAAGCCGCTCGATATTGGCACGCTCGAATTCTTCGCCCGCAGCGTCGAAGTCGTCTGCACCATCGAAGATCACGTTTTGCACAACGGTTTTGGCTGCGCGGTGATGGAGCAGTTGCAGTCGCAAATGATCAAAACGCCTGTGGTGCGTATCGGTTGGCCCGATCAATTCATCGAGCACGGCAGCATCCCGATCCTGCGAAAAAAGCATGGCCTCACTGCGGACGTGCTCGTGGAAAAGGTGCTGCCGCTGTTGCGCAAGAAATCCACTGTCCAGCCGACTGCGGCTTGAGTTGGGCCAGCAACAGGGGCGACGAAACCGAGAAACCGTTGCGTATCTGCTAGTCGCTCTAGACGACATATTGACCCACGCAAGGAAAAACGGTTAGAGCGTCGGCTCGCACCGATCGGAGCGAACTGGGAGCATCGCTGAACGTGATTACATGCGGCGAGACGACGAAGCGCCACAGATTAAGTGGAAATATGTATTGATCATTCTGACCGGTGTAATCCTTCTGATCACGTTCGGCGTACAACATTGTTCAACAACGCCCGAGAAAGACCCCCACCTTACCAAAGGCTCTCTGGTCCTAAATATTAACGAAGCAACCGCTGAGGAGTTGCAAACGTTGCCGGGCGTTGGTCCCGCGCGGGCTGAGCGCATTATTCAGTATCGGCCATATCAATCTGTGCAGGGGCTTTCGAAAACCGCGCATTGCCAAAAACCGTTGTTGATGCAAATCGCTCCCTATTAAAGACAACCGGCAAGAACGAGCGAACAGCGGGTCAGCATTGATTAAAAAGCGAAGGGCGCCTTCGTTTCCGAAAGCGCCCTTCATGTTTTCGATGGCGATAAGCCGAATTCTGTCCGGCTTATTTCTCAGCCGGGATGATCATTTATCTCATCCGGCTTGCGCGGGATGCCCGATCCCGCAATTGCGGGACCATGATGCGACGATACCCGAGGAT
>Ga0066698_10000474_pt1 | contig 14943 bp, 12 predicted proteins | sample GraSoiAngelo_147_FD_66457 | JGI IMG/M metagenome (GOLD analysis project Ga0066698, IMG submission 66457) | Grasslands soil microbial communities from the Angelo Coastal Reserve, California, USA - 14_1009_05_40cm | ecosystem: Environmental > Terrestrial > Soil > Grasslands | place: USA... | reverse complement strand
GGGGGCGATGAGAGGTAATCGCGCCGCCGGCTTCACCTACCTGGAGATGGTGGCCACGGCGGCCATCCTCATGATCCTCGCCTCGGCCGTGCTGCCCATGGCCCGCGTCGTGCGCACGCGGCAGAAGGAGCTGGAGCTGCGCCGCTCGCTGCGCATCCTGCGCACGGCCATCGACGACTACAAGAAGGCGGTCGACACCGGCAAGATCGGCGGCACCGACGTCAAGGTCGGCAGCGAGGGCTACCCGCCCGAGCTGCAGACGCTGGTCAAGGGCGTGAGCCAGGTGGGCAAGATCGACGTGAAGCTGAAGTTCCTCCGCCGCATTCCCCCGGACCCCATGACCAACTCGACCGAGTGGGGGCTGCGCTGCTATCAGGACGATCCCGACAGCACGAGCTGGTGCGGCGAGAACGTCTGGGACGTGTACTCGAAGAGCACCGCCAAGGGGCTCGACGGGACACGGTACAAGGACTGGTGAAGCGCGTGCGGTCACGGGAACTCGCCCGAAACGTGGTAAACATTGGCGTGCCGCGCTCCGCCGGCTTCACCCTCCTGGAGCTGATCACCGTGGTCGCCATCATCGGCATACTGGTCGGCATCGCCCTGCCCAACTACAAGACCGCAATCATCCAGTCCCGGGAGGCGGTGCTGAAGGAGGACCTCTTCCGCTTCCGGGACGTCATCGACCAGTACTACGCGGACAAGGGAAAGTACCCGGCGACACTCGACGTGCTCGTGGACGAGGGCTACCTCCGCAAGATCCCCGCCGATCCCATGACGGGCTCGGCCGACTGGGAGGTCGTCATGTCGGAGCAGGATCCCGACAACCCCGCCGACACCCCCGGCGTCTACGACGTCAAGAGCGCCTCTACGTCGAACTCGCAGTCGGGCACCCCCTACAACGAATGGTGACGCGGACGCAGCAGGGAGCGGCGGGGGCGGTGCTGGCCCTGGGGCTCGCCGCGGCCCTTTATTTCTGGACCCGCGGGGGGACGCCCTCGACTGCGTCCGCGGACGGTGTCCCGCGCGGTCCGGCCGGACCGGCCGGCGTCGAGCCCGAGGTTCCGCGTATCGATCTCAACCGTCTCGAGGCGCCGCGGTCGAGATCGGGCGCCGGCCGCCGTGACCTCTTCGACTTCGGCGTTCCGCCCACGCCGCCGCCGACGCCCGTTCCCGTCACCGTCCCGACGCCGGTGCCGACCCCGGTCGTCCCCACGCCCACGCCGCTGCCGCCGTTGACCGTCCGCTACGTGGGGGCGATCGAGGACAAGCGTGGCCTGAAGGTCGCCGTCTTCCTCACCGACAAGGAGGAGGTCCTCACCGGCCAGGCCGGGCAGCTCGTCGGCAACCGTTTCCGCATCGTCCGCATCGGCCTGGAGTCCGTGGACATCCAGGAGGTCGGCTCGGACCAGACCCGCCGCATACCCCTGGGGGGGAAATGAGCAGGCGGGCGATGGGACGCGGGGCGGCGGCGCTGCTGGTCCTGGCCGGCCTCGCCTCCGCGGGCTGCGCCGCGAAGTGGGCCTACCGGCAGGGCCAGGGCGAGGCGAAGAAGGGCAACTGGGACATGGCGGTCGCGCGGCTCACGAAGGCCCAGCAGAAGGACCCGAACAACATCGGCTACAAGATCGCGCTCGAGAACGCCCGCGTCCAGGCCAGCCGCTATCACCAGGACCAGGCGCGGAAGGCCCTCGCCGCGGACAACATCGACAAGGCGGCCGAAGAGCTGAAGATCGCCACGGACTACGACCCCAGCAACAAGGCGGCCTCGGACCAGCTGGCCAACGTCAAGGACAGCCTCCTCAAGCGCGAGGCCGAGAAGCGCCGGTTGTCGGATTTCGAGACGATGAAGGCCCGCGTCCAGGCCACGCGCCCTGGGGTGCCGGTGCTCTCGCCCCGCAGCACCGCCCCCATCCGGCTGCACTTTCCCGACACCTCGCTGCAGAAGGTGCTGGAGACGCTGGGCAAGCTGGCGGGCGTGAACGTGCTCTTCGACTTCGACTACCGCGACAAGCGTGTCGACGTGGACCTCTCCGGCCTGAGCTTCCAGGAGGCCCTCGACCGGCTGACCTTCACCAACCGGCTCTTCTACAAGGTGCTCGACCAGAACACGCTCATCATCGTGCCCGAGAGCCCGGCCAAGCGCCGCACCTACGACGAGGTGCTGCTCCAGACCTTCTACCTCCAGAACGCGGACGTGAAGGACGTGGAGACGGTGCTGAAGCAGATGCTGGGGACGTCGGCCAAGGTGGCCTCGAACGCGACGCTGGGCTCGATCACCGTCATCGGGACGGTGGACCAGCTCGCGCTCGCCGACCGCGTGGTCGGGGCCAACGACAAGGCCCGGGGCGAGGTCATCGTCGACGTCGAGATCCTGGAGATCAACCGCAACAAGGCCAAGCAGTACGGCATCGAACTGTCGAACTACACGGTGTCGGACACGTTCTCGCCCGCCGGCAACGACGTGTCGGGCGGCCTGACGAGCGTGCGCGCCCACCTGCTGTCGTCCCTCAACCTGGCCGACTTCATCGTGCAGATCCCCTCGACGCTGCTGGCCCGGTTCTTCCAGAGCGACTCCAGCGTGCGCATCCTGGCCGCGCCCCGGCTCCGCGCCGCCGAAGGCAAGCCGACCAAGCTCAGCATCGGCACCGAGGTGCCGGTCCCGGTCACGACCTTCACCGCCACCCAGCCCGGCGTCACCACGTTCGCGCCCGCGACGTCGTTCAACTACCGCAACGTCGGCGTGAACCTCCAGATCACGCCCCGCGTGAACGCCAGCGGGGAGATCACGCTGGAGCTGTCGGCGGAGTTCAGCCAGGTGGGGGACAACCGCAACGTGGGCACGGGCCAGAACCCCATCAACGTGCCGACGTTCCTGAGCCGGAAGATCGAGGGCGTGCTGCGGGTCCACGACGGGGAGACCAACCTGATCGGCGGTCTCGTGCAGTCGCGCGAGGCCGAGGCCTTCAAGGGTATCCTCGGCCTGCCCAGCATCCCGATCCTGAACCGTATCCTGCCCTCCGCCGACAAGCAGAGAGACGACACCGAGATCCTCATCTCGCTGACGCCGCACCTCGTGCGGGCGCCGCGCCTCGTCGAAGAGGACCTGTCCTCCCTCTACGTCGGCTCGGCCGAGCAGGTGCGCGTGCCGAGCGCGCGGCCGCCGCTGTTCGGCCAGCCCGAAGAGCCGCCGCTGGCGCCGGTGCCGATTCCCGGTCCCACGCCGGTGCCCACGCCCACGCCGACACCTTCTCCGTCGCCGGAGGCCGGGGCGCCCCCCGCGAGGCCGGTGCCGCCTGGGACCGTGATGGAGCCCTCGGGCGCGCCGTCGGTGCCGGCCGGCGAGCGGCGTGGCGTCTCCGCGGCGGTGAGCCCGGCCGAGGCGAGCCTGAGGGTCGGCGAGACCTCCAACATCTCGGTGGTGCTGCTGAACGTGCAGGACCTCGTGGGGATGGAGATGGTGCTCAGCTACGACCCCGCGCTGCTCGAGACCGCCGACGTGGCCGCGGGCCCGCTGCTCACGCTCGACGGAGCCGCCGTGGGGGTCGAGCGTAACCTGGAGCCCGGCCGCGCGCGGGCCAAGTTCTCCCGGGCCACCGGAGCGTCGGGCTCGGGCATGGTCGCCACCGTGACGTTCCGCGCCCTGAGACAGGGGGCGGGGGCGGTGACCGTGGATTCGCTGTCGATCGTCACCGTGACGGGCGCGCAGCCTCTGGGAGTGGCGGCGCCCGTGCGGGTGGTCGTCTCGCCGTGAGCGCTCATTCGACGGAAGGTGCCTCATGAGCCCAAAGAAAGCCGCCCTTCTTCTCGTACCCCTCCTGGGGCTTCTGGGAACATGCAACCAGGCGATCATGAACGCCCCTCCGGGATCGACGATCACGCTCATCGCCAACCCCGAGTTCATCGCCGCCCACGGCGACGTCTCGGTGATCTCGGGTCTCGTGCTCAAAGCCACCGGGGATCCCGTTCCCGACGGCACGGTCGTGCAGTTCTTCACCAACCTCGGGAAGATCGACGAGCAGGGCAAGACCAACGACGGTGTGGTCCGCGTCAACCTCGTCTCCGACAGCCGGTCGGGCACGGCTACGGTCAGCGCGTTCTCCGGGGGCGGCGCCACGACCGCTCCCAGCCCCTCGCCGAGCACGACCTCCGAGGGACCTCCGGTCGTGGCCTTCTCCACGGGCTCGGTCACCGGGGCGTCTTCCGTGCTGGCCACGCAGGCGTCGGCCACCGTGCAGGTCAAGATCGGCAGCGCGCGGCCCGACCACCTCTTGCTGAGCGCGAACCCGCCGCGCATCACAACCGGCACCAGCACCCAGCTTCTCGCCCAGGTCTTCGATGACCAAGGCAACCCGGTGGCCAACGTGCCCGTGGTCTTCCAGATCACGGCCAACACCGTCCAGGGGCGGCTGGACAGCGGGGGACAGGTCGTGTTCACCGACACCGACGGGCGCGCGACCGACGTCTTGAGGACCAACTCCACCGTCGCCGGGACCGTCACCGTGACGGCCACGACCGCGAACAACAAGAGCGCGTCGGTCACCGTAACGGTCTTCATCTAGACCTCCGTGCAGGCGGAGAGGATGCGGGCGTCGATCTGTTACAATTCGGGCGTGAAGCGTACGGTCTTCCTGTTGGCCGTCGGCGTGCTGGCCTTGCCGGCCGCGGCTTCGGCCGACATCGCCCTGCTCTCGACCGGCTCCACGATGAAGGTGACCGCGCAGCGGACCGAGGGCGACCTGGTGGTGCTCGTCCTGAAGGGTGGGGGGGAAGTCGGCGTGCCCGCCGCGATGGTGCGGGGCATCGTACCCGACGAGGTGCTGGAGGAGATCCGACCGGCGGCCAACGCCGGTGACTTCGAGGAGCTGGTTGCCGAAGCGGCCCGGCGCCACGGCCTCGATCCGGCCCTGATGAGGGCAGTCGTCGGCGTGGAGTCCGGCTTCCAGCCGCAGGCGGTGTCGCCCAAGGGAGCGCAGGGGCTGATGCAGCTCATGCCCGCCACCGCCCGCGATCTGGGTGTGGCCGATCCGTTCGATCCCGCCGCGAACCTCGACGGCGGCTCGCGTTACCTCAGCTCGCTCGTGGCGCGCTACGACGGCGACCTGACCAAGGCCCTCGCCGCCTACAACGCGGGCATGGGGGCGGTGGCCCGCCACGGCGGCGTGCCTCCCTACACGGAAACGCGCAACTACGTGCGCAAGGTCCTCGGGCGGTACCAGGGCGGAAAATAGGCAATGAGCCGTGGGGGTCTGGGGGGGTTGTTGGGACCCCAGCTTGAAGAGCGAGCGCGGATTGACTCCGCGCGAGCGAACGACTGCGGCTTCTCCATCGTCGTCCTCCTCGCCTCGATCACGGTCATGCTCATCGCGATGGGCGCGGCCGTTCCGACCTGGAAATACATCATGAAGAACGACCGCGAGGAGGAGCTGTTCTTCCGTGGGGACCAGATCGCCCGCGCCATCGAGCGTTACCAGCGCAAGAACGGCAACGCGTTGCCGGTGTCGCTCGAGGTGCTGGTCAAGGGGCGCTACCTGCGGAAGATCTACAAGGATCCGATGAACAAGGACGGCAAGTGGCGGTTCATCCATCCCGGAGAGAGCATGCTTCCGGCGCCGGGAACTCCCGGCGCCGGCCCGCGGCCGGGCGCGCCGCCCCCGCCGAGCCCCATGCCGCAGACGGGTTTCCCCGGTCTTCCCACGGCCGGCCCGATGGGCGGCGCTGCGGGAGGAGCCGGAGGTCAGGTGCAGGGGGCGATCCTCGGTGTCGCGAGCACGAACAAGGACAAGAGCCTGAAGATCATGAACGGCCGGACCCGCTACGACCAGTGGCTGTTCCTCGCGGGCCAGCCCCGGCTGCTCGGGGCCAATCAGGGCCCGCAGACGCTTCCCGGCGGTGTGGGCGGCCTTCCGGGAGCGCCCGGAGCGAGCCCGAGCGGTTTTCCGCCCGGTGCGATCCCCACGCCTCGACCCTAGCGGCGGCGGGCGAGACCGAAGACTACTGGGGCGGGGGTGTCGGCGTGGGTGTCGCCGGCGCCGATGGCGGCAGCGTGAGCGGCCCGATGGGTCCCGTGGGGATCGTGGGTGAGGTCGGCAGCGTACCGGGGGGAGGCCCGGGGGGACCAGGCCGCCTGAGCTCCCGGTCTTCGCCGCGGCCCGTGCGCTGGTCGGCGGCCGGATCCTCGGCCTGCTCGGACGGCGCGTCATCGTCGGCGTCGTCGGGAGGCACGATGGGAACGCCTCCCATGCCGGGTATGCGCACCGCAGGCACCGTCGGCCGCGGCGTCGGGGCCGTCGCGCTCCTGGTCGCGCCCAGAACGAGCAGGGTGTCCACCTTCGCGCCCGTGGCATCGAGGCGAAGAGCGTAGCTGACGCCGAGCCCCTCGAGGACGTCCGTCACCGCTTCGGCCGGCGTCGCGTTCTCGACCTGCCGGCCCCGGACGAGCGCCCTGGGCGGGGCGCCGTCGTAGACCACCTTCATGCCCGTCTGGCGTGCCAGGCGGTCCAGCACCTCGGAGAGCGGCGCCGCGTTGACCTTGAGGCTCACGCGGCCGCCGGCGGTGGCGCGGACGTCGATCTCGGCCCCGGGCGCCGATACCGCGAGCAGCAGGCCGCAGGCCGCCAGGTACCGCATGTGACGAGTGTAGGGTCCGAGAGGGGACGAGTCAACGACTCGTTGGCGCGCCCGCCGGCTCGCTCTAGCGGGCGCCGGCGGCCGCAACGATGGGCGCGGCCGGAGCGGCGTGCGGCTCGAGCAGGTTCAGCTCGCGATCGCGCACCTCTTCGAACGCGGCCCGGGCCGAGGCGGACACGGGCTCCGCCGGCGGCGGCTGGATCGTGAGCGGGTTCACGAACGCCCCGCTGCGGATCGTGCGGTAGTCGAGGTGCGGGCCGGTGGCGAGGCCGGTCATTCCCACCGCGCCGATCCGCTCGCCCTGCTCGACCCGCTTCCCCCTGCGCACGTCGATGCGCGAGAGATGGCCGTAGAGCGTCTCCAGGCCACGCGTGTGCCGCAGGCGCACGACCTTGCCGTATCCGCCCGACCATCCCGCGGAGACGACCACACCGTCCGCCGCGGCCCGCACGGGCGTGCCGGTGGGGGCGGCGAAGTCGACGCCGAGATGCGGCCGCACCACGTTCAGGATCGGGTGCAGGCGCGCGTGGCTGAAGCGGGAGCTGATACGGGTGAACTTCAGCGGCGAGCGCAGGAAGGTCTTGCGCAGCGGCACGCCGTCGGGGGTGTAGTACTCGGTCCGGCGCCGGCCGTCGAAGCGCACCGCCCGCAGCACCCGGTGGCCGCGGTCGAGCCGCGCGGCGAGGATGCGGCCGTAGCGGGCGAAGCGGCCGTCCAGGTACATCTTCTCGACCGCCACCTTGAACGCGTCGCCCGGCTGCAGCTCGGTGTTGAAGTCCACGTCCCATTCGAAGATCGCAGCGAGGTCGAAGGCGAGCTGGTCGCTCTCGCCGGCCTCTTCCACCGCGCCGAACAGGCTCGAGCTGATCTCGCCCGCGACGGTCTCGACGCGCGTGTCGTAGCTCTTGGTCTCGACGTGCGCTTCGAGGCCGTCGCCGTTGCGACGGACGTGCAGGGTCCGCAGCTCGTCGATGCCGTACGAGAACGCCGCCATCACGCCGTCCGGGCCCAGCGTCAGGTCGAACGGATGGCCGACCGAGAGCTGCGCGAGATCGTAGAGCGGCCGCGCCGTCCGGACGAGGTAGTGGATCCGCGTGGGATCGAGGCTCGTGCCGAGCACCTTCTCGAGCGTCGCGTTGCGCGCGATCGTCCCGCTCATCACCTTGAGCGAGCTCTGCACCGCGCGCGCGGGAGGCAGCGGCGGCAACGCCAGCGCCGGCAGCGGCACGATCGAGGCGGCGTCGTAGCTCACTTGGAGGGGGAAGCGGATCGGCAGCAGCAGAACGGCGAGGGCGGCGAGCAGGCGCAGTCTTCTCAAGGCCACAACCCCCTCGGGACCCGCGTCTCCCGGGTAAAATTGCTGCGTAGTATACGGAGACGTCCACCAGGGTCAAGCGATTCTTGAACTTCCGTCGCGGATCTGCCGCCAGGCTGACAAAAATGGCGGTCAGGAAGGCTTCCCGCTAGATTTTGTCAAGCCCGGCCGATTCGGCGTCACCCATCTCCACGGGCCGATCGAAGTACTCGAGCCAGTGCCGGCCGACCCGCGCGGCCGTCTCGGGATCGCAGGAGAGCTCCTTCGGGAAGCCGGGCTTGAGTCGCGCGTCGATGAGGATGGGCGCGGTGTACGCGACGTGATGGCGCACGGTCTCTTCCGCGGCTGCGTGCAGATCGGCGGCCGGCTCGAAGCGCGTGAACGTCGTCCAGAGGAAGTTGATCGCGCTGCGCGCGGCCCGCTTCGGCTCGTCGGTCAGGACCACCAGCGGCCAGCCGGCGAAGGCGGGATGCTGAACGAAGCGCGTGGGCGCGGCGGGCTCGCGCGCGTGAGCGGGACCGCCGACCACGAGGCACCCCGGACAGAAGACGATCGCGTCCGTCGCGCCGGACGGCAATCCCTCGCGCGGCCGGAACTCGCGGGGCAGCTCGCGCACCGGATCGCCGAGCCCCATCCACACGCCCTTCGAGCCCTCGTTGATGCGGGGACCGGTGTAATCGAGCGTGTCCATCGACGTGTTGGCGAAGACGTAGAGGTCGGTCCGGGGATCCGTGCGCGCGAGCACGTGCTGCAGCGTCGCCGGGAAATCCTTGAGGTCCACGGCGCGGTCGGTGAGCAGAAGGAACTTCGTGAGCGAGAGCTGTCCCTCGCCCAGGATGCGGAACGCGCTGCGCAGCGCCTCGCGCGCGTAGCGCTGCTTCACGACCGCGGCGGCCAGCGAGTGGTAGCCCGTCTCGCCGTAGGCCCACAGCGACTCGACGCCCGGCATCGCGAGCGGGAACAGCGGCGCGAGCAGCTCCTGCAGCAGGTCGCCGATGAAGAAGTCCTCCTGCCGCGGCTTGCCGACGACGGTGGCCGGGTAGATCGCGTCGCGCCGCCGCGCGAGATGGCGCACCTCGAAGACCGGGAAATCGTGGCGCAGCGAGTAGTAGCCGTAGTGGTCGCCGAAGGGACCCTCGGGTCGGCGCACGCCGGGCGGCACCGCGCCCACGAGCGCGACCTCGCTCGTCGCGACGAGCGGGTGAGGGCCCGGACCGCGGACGAGGTCGAGCTTCCGCCCCGCGATGAGGCTCGCCAGGAGCAGCTCGGGAACGTTCTCCGGCAGCGGCGCCACCGCGGCCAGCGTCAGCGCCGGCGGACCGCCGAGCATCGCGGTGACGGACAGGCTCTCCCTCCGCGCTTCCGCGACCGCGTAGTGGAAGCCGCCGCCCTTGCCGATCTGCCAGTGCATCCCCGTACGGCGCTCGTCGTAGATCTGCAGCCGGTAGAGGCCGAGGTTCGAGCCCCGTCGCTCCGGGTGCTCGGTGTAGACGAGGGCGAGGGTGATGAAAGGACCGCCGTCCTCGGGCCAGCACGTCAGCGCGGGCAGGCGGTCGAGGCGCACGTCCGTGGTCACGATCTCCGTGACCGGTCCCGACCGGCGGCGCCGCGTGCCGACGCGAAGAAGCTCGCGGGCCACGTCGCGCGTGCCCCAGAGCTTTCCCGGCGTGGGAGGTAGCAGCGTCTCCGCCAGCTCGGCCAGCCGCCGCACGAGGCGCAGCGGCCGCGAGCCGAAGGCCATCTCGGCCCGGCGCCGGGTGCCGAAGAGGTTGGTGACGAGCGGCATCTCCGACCCGACGGGGTTCGTGAACAGCAGGGCGGGGCCGCCGGCCGCGACCACGCGTCGGTGGATCTCGGCCGCCTCGAGCCGCGGGTCGACCGGAACCGAGACGGTGGCGAGGTCGCCTTCGCGGCGCAGCCGGTCGAGGAAGGCGCGAAGGTCGGGGAACGATGCTTCGCTCATCGCGGTTCCGCGCATTGTCGTGATGTCCCGCGCTCGAGGCAACCGCGCCTCCGGGAGATAATCCGCGGCGCGCCGGGCGGACGGCCCGTGGAGGTCACGGCTTGAGCTCGAGCTGGTTCTTCGTCTTCTTCCTCGTCTCCGGCTTCTGCAGCCTCGTCTACGAGGTCGTCTGGCTGCGGCTGGCGATGGCGCAGTTCGGGGTCACGACACCGCTCGTGTCGATCGTCCTCTCCGTGTTCATGGCGGGGCTGGCCCTCGGGAGCTGGGGCGCGGGCCGCGTGGCGCGCCGGCGGCGGGCCTCTCCCGCGGCCACGCTCGTCCGGCTCTACGCCGGCGCGGAGCTGGTCATCGCCACCTCCGCCACCGTGGTGCCGGCGGTGCTGGCCTGGGGCCGCGGCACGCTCGCCTCGGGCAGCGCCGGCACCTGGGGCTCGTCGGGCTATTACCTCGCCTCCGGCGCGTGGGTGACGCTGGCGCTGCTGCCCTTCTGCATCTGCATGGGCGCGACGTTCCCGCTGGCCATGGAGGCCATCCGCCGGGTCGCCCCGGCCGAGTCGGACCGGTCGTTCAGCTACCTCTACGTCGCCAACCTCGTCGGCGCCACGGCCGGCACGCTCGCCTCCGCGTTCGTGCTCGTCGAGCTGCTGGGATTCCGCGGGACGCTCGCGCTGACGGCGGGACTCAATGCGCTCCTGGCCGCGGCGGCGCTGGCGCTGAGCCTGGCGCCCGCCCGACCCGTGGAGCCCGCTACCGCCGCCCCGACGGCGCTGGGACACGTCGAGAGCCGCGACGGCCTCGTGGGCGGGCGGATCGTGTGGGCTCTCTTCGCCACCGGCCTCGTCAGCATGGCGATGGAGGTCGTGTGGGTGCGGCAGCTCACGCCGTATCTCGGCAACGTGGTCTACACCTTCGCCACGATCCTGGCCCTGTATCTGGTGGCCACGTTCGCCGGCTCGAGGATCTATCGCTCCCGCACGCGCCGGCCCGGCGGCGTCGCCCTGCCCGCCTGGGCGTGGGCGCTGGCGACCGTGGCGAGCCTGCTGCCGCTCGCCGCGGCCGATCCCCGGCTGCCCGCCGGCCCGCCATCGCTCGACGGCCTGCTGCGGGCCGCGGCCGCCATCGTGCCCTTCTGCGCCGCCCTCGGCTTCGCCACGCCGCTGCTGGTCGATCGCTGGTCGGCGGGGGAGCCGGACCGCGCCGGGCTCGGCTACGCGGTGAACGTCGTGGGGTGCCTGCTCGGCCCGCTCCTGGCCGGCTTAGTGCTGCTGCCCCTCGTGGGCGAGCGCTGGTCGCTGTTGCTGCTGGCGCTGCCGCTCCTCGCGCTGGGGGCGGCGGCCGGCGGAGGCGCGCCGCCGGGGCCGCGGTCCCGCCGGCCCGCGTTCGTCCTGGGCGCCGCGGCGGCGGCCGGCCTTGCGCTCTTCGCCGTGAGCCGGAGCTTCGAGAGCCAGTTCCCCAACCCGGTCGTGAAGAGGGACTCCACCGCCACCGTGACGGCGTGGGGCCAGGGGAGGCACAAGCGGCTCATGGTCAACGGCGTCGGCATGACGTACCTGACCCCGATCACGAAGATGATGGCCCACTTGCCGCTGGCCTTCCCGGACCAGCGCCCGCGCCGCGCGCTGACGATCTGCTTCGGCATGGGCACGAGCTTCCGCTCGATGCTGTCCTGGGGCATCGACGCATGGGCGGTCGAGCTGGTGCCGAGCGTGCCCGCCCTCTTCGAATACTTCCACGCCGACGGCCCGCAGCTCCTCGCCTCGCCCCACGCGCACGTCGTCATCGACGACGGGCGCCGCTTCCTGGAGCGCTCGGGAGAGACCTACGACACGATCGTCATCGACCCGCCACCGCCCGTGGAAGCGGCCGGATCGAGCCTGCTCTACTCGCGCGAGTTCTACGAGGCGCTCAAGCGGCGGCTCGCACGGCGCGGCGTCGTGCAGCAGTGGATCCCGGGCGGCGACGAGCCGGTGGTGGCCGCTTTCGTGCGCGCGTTCCGCGACGCGTTCCCTTACGTGCGCGGCTTCGCCTCGCTCCACGGCTGGGGGCTGCACCTGCTCGGCAGCCAGAGCCCGCTGCCGCGCGAGGGGGCGGCCGCGCTGGCCGCCCGCCTTCCGCCGGAGGCCGCGCGCGACCTGCTGGAGTGGGGCCCGGCCGCGACGGCGGAGGCGCAGTTCGACGTGGTCCTGCGCCAGGAGGTGCCGCTCGAGGCCTTCATCGCCCGCGCCCCGCGCGTGCCCGCACTGCGCGACGACCGGCCCATCAACGAGTACTACTTCCTGCGCCACCTCCGCGCCCAGTGAGGTTTGCGGGCGCGCTCCCGCGGGTGCTAACCTAGCTTTCGGTCCCGCCGTCCACCGCGAGAAAAGAGAGATATGGCCACCGCCCTCGTCGAGACGAGATTCCAGGACACGACGCTGGAACGGGTCCGGGACAAGGTGACGGCCGGCGAGCGGCTGTCGTTCGCGGACGGGGTCGCTCTCTACCGGAGCCACGACCTGCTCGCCATCGGCCATCTCGCCAACCTCGTGCGCGAGCGGTGGCACGGCGACGCCGCGTACTTCGTGCGCAACACGCACATCAACCACACCAACGTGTGCGCGGCGACGTGCGACTTCTGCGCCTTCGCGGCCAAGAAGGGCGAGCCGCGGGCCTACACGATGGGGCTCGACGAGATCTTCCGCACGGTGGGCGGCCTGCCGGAGGCGGTGCGCGAGGTCCACATCGTGGGTGGCCTGCACCCCGACCTGCCGTGGAGCTACTTCACCGACATGATGCGGGGGATCAAGCAGGTCCGGCCCGACATCCACGTCAAGGCGTTCACCGCGGTCGAGGTGTTCTTCTTCCACAAGCTGTACCGGATGAGCGTGGAGAAGGTGCTCGAGGAGCTGAAGCAGGCCGGCCTCGATTCGATGCCGGGCGGGGGGGCCGAGATCTTCGCCCAGGAGACCCGCGACAAGATCGTGCGCGGCAAGGCCGATGCCGCGCAGTGGCTCGACGTGATGAGGCAGGCGCACCGCCTGGGCATCCCGACCAACGCGACGATGCTCTATGGCCACATCGAGTCGGTGGAGGACCGGATCGACCACCTCGTCCGCCTGCGCGAGCTGCAGGACGAGACGGGCGGCTTCGTGACCTACATCCCGCTCGCGTTCCAACCGTGGGAAGCGCCGGCGATGGACTGCCCGGAGACGACCGCGTTCGAGGACCTGAAGGCCATCGCCGTCGGCCGGTTGATGCTCGACAACTTCCCGCACGTGAAGTCGTACTGGATCATGATCGGCCCGCGCCTGGCCCAGGTCGGTCTCTCGTTCGGGGCCGACGACATCGACGGCACCGTGACCGAGGAGAAGATCGCGCACGACGCGGGAGCCAAGACGCCCCAGATCCTCACCGTGCACGAGCTGGTCCGGCTCATCCGCCAGGCCGGCCGCCGCCCCATCGAGCGCGACACGGTGTTCAACAAGGTTCGCGAATGGTGAGCGGCGGCTCGCTTCGCCTGGGCGTCGTCTCGTACCTGAACGCGGTGCCGCTCGTGTACGGGCTGGACGGCGATCCGCGCTTCACGCTCGTGCGCGACGTGCCCTCGCGCATCGCCGAGCGCCTGCACGCCGGCGAGATCGACCTGGGCATGATCCCCTCCGTCGAGTACGCGGCAGGAGACTACGCGATCGTGCCCGGGATCGGGATCGCCAGCCGCGGGGCCGTCCGCTCCGTGAGCCTGTTCCATCGGCGGCCGGTAGCGGACGTGAGGCGGGTGGCCCTCGACGCCTCCTCGCGCACGAGCGTCGCGCTGGCCAAGATCCTGCTGCGCGAGCGTCTCGGCCACGATCCGGAGTACGTCACGATGGGACCGAAGGTCGAGGACATGCTCGGCGCGGCGGACGCCGCGCTGGTCATCGGCGATCCCGCCCTCTACTTCCGCGGCGACGAGGACCGCCTCGACCTGGGAGAGGAGTGGGCGGCCCGCACCGGGTTGCCCTTCGTCTTCGCGTTCTGGGCCGGCCGGCCCGGGGCCGTCGACGCCGCCGGAGTCGACCGGCTGCAGCGGGCGCTCCGCGCGGGGCAGGCGGCCTTCGCGCAGATCGCCGCGCAGTACAATGGCCTCGGCGCGGGACGCGGGACGGAGAGCGAGGCGTACCTGCGCCGCAACATCGTGTACGACCTGGGCGAGGGAGAGCTGAGCGGCCTGCGGGAGTTCTACCGGCGGGCCCGGGCCCTCGGCCTCATCGACCGGGTCCCGGAGCTGAGGTTCCATGGCCATCGCTGAGGCGGTCGCGAAGAAAGTGCTGGGCGGGGAGCGCCTGAGCCGCGAGGAAGGCGTCAGCCTGCTGCGCGACGCGGATCTGCTCGAGCTGGGCATGCTCGCCGACGCGGTGCGCCAGCGCCTGCACCCGGAAGGGATCGTCACCTACATCATCGACCGCAACATCAACTACACGAACGTGTGCACCGCGCAGTGCGCTTTCTGCGCGTTCTACCGCGACCTGCCCTCGAAGGAGGGGTACCTGCTGAGCAAGGAGCAGCTCGCGCAGAAGATCGAGGAGACCCTCGCCCTCGGCGGCACCGGAATCCTCATGCAGGGTGGCCATCACCCCGATCTTCCCCTGGAGTGGTACGAGGACCTCCTGCGCTCCTTCAAGGAGAGGTTCCCCCGGCTTCACGTGCACGCCTTCTCGCCCCCCGAAATTCAGCATGTCGTCAGGGTGAGCAAGCGGCCCCTTGCGGAGGTGCTGCGCCGCCTGAAGACCGCGGGGCTCGACAGCATCCCCGGGGGAGGAGGCGAGATTCTCGTCGACCACGTGCGCCGGGCCATCTCGCCGCTCAAGACTCTGTCCTCCGACTGGCTGGCCGTCATGGAAGCGGCGCACGCCATCGGGCTTCCCACGACCGCGACGATGATGTTCGGCCACGTGGAGACGTACGCCGACCGGGTGACGCACATGGAGAGGATCCGCGAGCTTCAGGACCGGAGCCTGGAGCGGGGCGCGGCCTCGTTCACCGCCTTCATCTCCTGGACCTACAAGACCGAGAACAC
>Ga0066698_10000470_pt1 | contig 14967 bp, 17 predicted proteins | sample GraSoiAngelo_147_FD_66457 | JGI IMG/M metagenome (GOLD analysis project Ga0066698, IMG submission 66457) | Grasslands soil microbial communities from the Angelo Coastal Reserve, California, USA - 14_1009_05_40cm | ecosystem: Environmental > Terrestrial > Soil > Grasslands | place: USA... | reverse complement strand
TGCTCGACTTCAACCGCGACATCGCCTACAAGGTGCTGTGGTCGGTGGTGCGCCTGCTCTCGGCGCGGCTGCGCGTGACGAACGACAACCTGCGGTCGTTCCTCGCGATGTCCATGTTCTGAGTGACGACGGCCGTCATCCCCTGCGGCGGCCGCGGCACCCGACTCGCCGCCCGCTACCCCCACACGCCCAAGGAACTGCTCCCCGTCGCCGGCCAACCGCTGCTGCAGTGGACGCTCGAGGAGGCGGCCGCCGCGGGGCTCGAGCGGGTCGTCGTGGTCACCAGTCCTACCAAACCGCAGATCGGGAAGTTCCTGTCCGACTGTCCGACCGTCCGACTGTCCGTCACTCTTGTCGTGCAACCCGAGCCTCGCGGCCTCGGCGATGCCGTGACGTGCGCGCGGGACCTGGTCGGCGCCAACGACGTCGCGGTGCTGCTTCCCGACAACCTGTTTGCGAAGGGTCCCGCGATCGCGCCGGTGCTCGCCGCCCGGCGCGCGACCGGCCTGGCCGCCGTCTTGCTCGCCCAGCTGCCGCCCGCCGCGGGCACGACCGGCCGTGCCACCGCTCGCCAGCGAGCAGACGGTCTGCTTCAAGTCGAGGCGGTCGCGGACAAGGGGACCGCCACCGGCCGCCTCGCGCCCGTCGGCCGCATGGTGTTCGGGCCGGACGTGTTCGAGCGCTGGGAGCGCCTGCGCGCCGGACTCGCCCCCGGCGCCGAGCTGGACGATGTGCCGCTGTTGCAGACACTCGCCGCTGAAGGGCGTCTCATCGGCGTCCCGCTCGACGGACCATTCTACGATGCGGGGGTACCCGAAGGATACACCGCGGCTCTGGCCGCGCTATCCTAAAGCCATGAAACGTCTCGCCGGTCTCGCCCTCGCCCTGGCTGCCGCCGCCTGCTCGGTGGGGGAGCCGCCCAGTCTCGCGCGCCTCGTCGTGAGCCCGGTGCTCGACTCCATCTTCGTGGGCGACAGTGCGCCCGCCCGTACGGCGCTCTACTACGACGACAAGGGCAACCTGGTGGGCCCCGTGGCTCCCACGTGGACCAGCTCGGCCCCCAGCGTGGTGGGCGTCGATGCGGCGACGGGGAAGATCGCCGGGCTGTCGCGCGGCTACGCCGTCCTCACGGCGGTCTACAAGAACGTCCAGGGCCAGGCGCTGGTCGTGGCGTCACGGCCGCTCGAGCTCAGCCTGCTGCTCGATACGATCTATCTGATGACGGGGGACAAGTTCACGGTCCCGGTGGAAGTGAAGAAGAAGACCGGCGTGCCGCCGCCGCCGTGGTTCAGCGGCCTGACGCCGGGAGTGTTCACGATCGACTCGGCCACCGGCGTCGTGACGGCCGTCGCCCCCGGCGGCCCGGTGCCGTTCTACGCCCACGTCGCCGACAACGTCGACACGCTCGCGGACACCGGCGCCGTCGAGGTCGTGAGCCTGACGGACACGATCGGCGGGAAATCCTCCTACACCGTCCTCGGCACCTTCATCCGCCGCACCACGAGCGGCACGCGCGCCGTCAACTACGAGCGCGCCGGCGACACACTCACCTTCCGGCTCCGCGATTTCATCGCCCCCGGCGGCGGACCGGCCGTGGAATTCATTTACCTCACGAGCCGCGACTCGGTGACCCGGCCCGACACCATCGTCGTCGACTCGATATCCATCGACCAGGCGTTCAACCTCGATCCGTTCTGCCATCCGCTCTCCAACTGGGGGGTGTGGTCCACGCAAGCCGGGCCGACGGTGTTGACCGGTCTGTCGCGACAGGGCGGCACCCTCGTGATCGCTCAGGTCGACTCGGTCGCCAGCGGGCACGGTCAGGTGGTGAGCGGGTGGTTCTCGTTCGTGGCGCAGCGGATCGACGGCTACGACGACCCGATCTGGGCCCTGCCGATCCGCGGCACATTCGTGGCGCCGCTCATCACCGACCGCTCGCCGTGCCGCAGGTGACGTTCGAGCATGTTTTCGCCGACCTGGGCGGCGTCGCGCCCGACCGCCTGAGCGACGTCCAGGGGCTGTACGCCGTGCTGCTTGCCGCCGCCAACGCCGCCGGCCTGCACCCGGCCGGCACCCCCCAGGTCCACAGCGGCCCCAAAGGCGTCGCGGCCGTCCTCGTGTGCCACGGCGGGCACGTGGCGCTGCACACGCTCCCCGAGGCCGGCCTGTGCTTCGCCGACGTGGCGGGCGTGGGAGCGGTGCGCCCGCAACGCGGCCTCGAGGTCCTGGTCAAACGGCTCGCCGCCCGCGAGGTGCGCACCGACGCGCGCCGCCGCGGCCCCGTGACCCCCACCCCCCAACCGGAGCGTCCATGAACCGATTGACGCCCTACGCCGCGTTCTTCATGCGGCTCGCCGTCGGCGGCGTGTTCCTGCACCACGGCTTGTGGAAGCTGCACAACTTCACCACAGTCACCGCGATGGTCCACGGGATCGGCTTTCCCTTCGCCGTCTTTTTCGCCGGCGTGCTCACGGCTGTCGAAACGCTCGGAGCCGTCTGCGTGCTGGCCGGCATCCTCACGCGCATCTGGGCGGCGCTGATGGCGTTCAACATGGCGGTGGCAATCCTGGCGGTCGTGTTACCGAAGCCGCCCGAGCTGGAAGGGCTGCTGCTCGCGGGGTCGCTGACCCTGGTCGCCCTGGGCGACGGGCCGTTGAGCATCGGGATCTACTTCAAGAAGCCGGCGATGTGAGAACGCGGAACGTTGAACGCGGAACGCGGAACACCAGGGGAAGCGTCGATCCCCACCTGTATGTTCCGCGTTCCGACTTCCGCGTTCCGTGTTAGTGTAGGATTCGCAGCAAGCCCGCGCGAGCCGAGCCTTGTATGTAGCGCTCCGCATCGGTCGGGGAGATCGCCACCCCCATCTGCAGGACGATTTCTTCCCACGTGCCCGCGTAGGTGACGCCGTTGGGCAATGCGACCCGGTGCTGCTCGCTCCCCCCGGGTCCGGACCGGATCTTCATCCCCTGGAGCTCGGTCAGCAGGGTGCCGAACAGCTCGAGCTGCCGGGGGTCGCGGATCTGGCCGTCGGGGCCCATCGCTTCGATCTCCGCCAGGAGCAGGTCCTCGGGCTCGGCTTCGCCGGCCAGCTCGTCGATCCGGGAGTGCCACGGCTCGAGCTCGGGGTCCTCGTCGGTCAGGCGGTAGACCCCCCGTTTCAGCTCGATCAGCCGCCAGATGGCCAGGCCGTCGCAGTGGTCTTCGGGCTGGGTGCGTTCCAGGTGGAACAGCGCAGCTTCGTATTCGCCGCGGTCGTACAGCAGGTTCGCGAGATAGATGCGCGCCTCGGCGTGCAGCGGCTCGAGCTCCAGCGCCCGCCGCAGCCAGTACAGGCTGCTCCCCTCGTCGCACAGGCGGTGGGACGCGTAGCCGACGCAGGCGGCCGCGTCCGCGGAATCCGGGTGCGCGGTGATGGCCACTTGGAAGAAGCGGCGCGCTTGATCGAGCACCCCCTCGCGGAACAGCGCCCGCCCGATCTGCAGCATCAGGTCGTGGTCGTCCCGGAAGCCCAGGGCGAGGATGCGGTCGAAGCAGGCGAGGGCGCCCGACCGGTCTCCGAACTTGAGCAGCACTTCCCCCAGTCCCGCCAGGGCATCCTCGTGGTCGGCATCGAGGGCGACCGCCTCCTCGAAGGCGCGCCGGGCCCAGGCGAACTCGTCTCGGGCGAGCCGGGCGTAGCCGAGCCCCACGTGCAGCTCCACCGCGTGGGCGTACAGCTCCAGCCCCTCGCGGAGGGTTTCGATCGCTTCGTCGTATTTGCCGTCGTTGTACAGCTGGTGTGCGCGTTCGTCGTATTCGTCGGAGCTTAGAAAAGGTTCCGACATTCGGGAGGTCCCCCGGGAAGGTCGTGCTATGATAAGGAACGTGGAACCGTTACACAATAGTTTTCGCGACGTATCTTGAAGCGGCCATGACCGCCACCCTGGTCCCGCTCGCCGATGGGTCGATCACCTCGCCGCAAGGCTTCACCGCCGCCGCTGCCGCCGCCGGGTTGAAAAAGGACGGCGCGCCCGACGTTGCGCTGCTCGTCAGCGCGACCAGCTGCGCCACCGCCGGCGTGTTCACGCGCAACGCCGTCCGCGCCGCCCCCGTCGTCTACGACCAGGACCTGCTGAGCGAGCGTCCCGGCCGCATCCGGGCCGTCGCCATGAACGCCCGCGTCGCCAACGCCTGCACCGGCCCCGAGGGACTCGCCGCCGCACGCGCGATGGCCCAGGCCGCCGAGCAGGCGGCGGGGCTGCCGGCGCGCACCGCCCTGGTGCTTTCGACCGGCGTCATCGGCGTGCCGCTGCCGCTCGCCCAGGTGACGGCGGGCCTCCAAGAGGCCGGCGGGCGACTCTCGCCGGCGGGCGGGACCGAGGCCGCGCGGGCGATCATGACGACCGATACCCGGCCCAAGCATTGCGCCGTCCGGGTGGATACGGCGGCGGGCGCCTTCACGGTCGGCGGCATCGCCAAAGGTGCGGGGATGATTCACCCCAACCTCGCGACCCTGCTCGCCGTGCTCACGACCGACGCCGGGGGAGACGCCGCCTCGCTCGCGCCTCTCCTGCGCCGCGTCGCCGACCGCACCTTCAACGCCATCTCGGTGGACGGCGACACCAGCACCAACGACACGGTGCTCCTCCTCGCCAACGGCGCCTCGGGGCTGGACCCGTTCCACGACGGCGCCCTGGCCAAGGCGTTCGAGGAGGCGGTGCTGCAGGTCGCCCGCACCCTCGCCCTCGGCATCGTCGAGGACGGGGAAGGGGCGACCAAGCTCGTGGAGATCCAGGTGACGGGTGGGGCGACGGAAGGAGCGGCCCGCGAAGTGGGCCGCGCCATCGCCCGCTCGGCCCTGGTCAAGACCGCCGTGTACGGCGCCGACCCCAACTGGGGGCGGGTGCTGGCCGCCGCCGGCTCGGCCGGTGTCGCGCTGTCCGCCGACAAGCTCACGCTCTCCGCCCAGGCGGACGGAGACGATTGGGTAGTGCTCGCCCAGGGCGGTGCCACCGCGCACCCCGACGAGGCCAAAGCCCGCGCCATCTTCCGCCAGAAGCGCCTCCGCCTCCGCCTGGACCTTGGCATGGGCCGGGCGGAGGCGGTGGTGTGGACCTGCGATCTGTCTCCGGAGTACGTCCGGATCAACGCAGACTACACGTCCTGAGTACTAGTGCTTCGTGGTGTCCTTCGGGGCCGGCGTGGCCGCGGGCTTCGGAGTCCGGCGGGTGTTGCGCCGGTTCGTGCGATGCGCCGCAGGCTTGGGCTTGGCCTTGGATGTGTCCGCCGGTGCCTGGGTCGGCGTCTGCACAGGCTGCTGTGCCGCGATCGCCACGGGCAAAGCGGCCACGGCGACAAGCGCGAGCGTGAGAATCATCTTCCGCATATGCGTTCACCTCCCATGGGGGCCCGCGGTCCACCCCGGACCGCTTCGAGCCTAAGACCCGCCGTCGCCCCCCCGGGTCACACGCCGGGCCGGGGCCGGCGGGCGCGGTTGACCTCGGCGGGGGAGGGCTTGGGAGGCCAGGGCACGTCGGGCAGCGCCCGGCGTACCGTCGCGAGCGCCGCGGGGTGCGTCGCCCCGCGCTGCAGCTCGTGCACGGCCGCCGTGGCGACGTCGAGCAGCCGCAGACCCCGCAGCCCCGCCCGGGCGGCCGCCACGATCAGGTCCACCGCGGCATCCTCGGCGAAGCCGTGCCCTTCCAGGTCCGCCACGGCGTGAAGCGCCGGGCCGGGGGGCTCGTCTGCAAGCGCCGTCACGATCCGCCCGGCGAGGGGGGGCGGCAGGCCCCGGACCATGGCGGCGGCCACGGACGTGATTTCGATCGCGGTCGGCGGATTGCCGCCCCCCCGCTCCAGCAGCGTGCGCGCCTGGCGCAGCTGCTCGGCCTGGGCGCCCACCGCCTGGACAATCCTGCCGGGCGCCGCGTGCTTGGCCGCGCCTTCGAGTGCCTTCTGTACCAGCGGCTCGGTGGGCAGCCGCTCCGCCTCGGCGGCGCGGACGACCGAGTCCACCACGGCGATCGCCACCTCCGGCACCCGGCCCGTGAGCCTGGCGCGCACGCTCCCCCTCCCCGATTGCGCGCCCAACGGAGCGACGATCGCGAGCAGGAACAGCGCGACGCGCCTCACCGGCCGACCGGCCTCACGATCAGCAGCGCGTTCTGGCGGCCGAAGCCGTCGCTGACGTAGCGGCCGGCGAGCGGATCGACCACCCAGCGCTCCCCGTCCACGACGAACATGTACTCGTGGGTGCCGGCGGGGAGCACGACCACCGCGCTCCATACGCCGTCGTTGTCGTCGTCGCGGAGCGGGACCACCCCGGTATGCCAGTCGGTGAACGGGCCGACGACGTCGACGGAGCGGGCGCCGGGGAAGTGGCCGACGAACCGGGCGATCCCCTCTTGCGCGCCGAGCAGCGGGGCGCTGCCGTGGTCGGGCACGAGGACCACCGCGGCGAGGACGGCCGCGAGGGCGAGGCTCCACACCGGCCGCATCGCGATCGTGATCACGTGCCGCTCGGTGAGCCACTGGAGCACCCGCCGGCCGCGGGAGGGCTCCGGACGGTGGAGCGCCGCCAGCACCCGGCCGGCCACGCTCGCGGGCGCCAGCCCGGCGCGCAGCAGCCCGGCCGCGCGCTCGAGCCGCAGCACCACCGCCCGCAGCTCGGGCGGCAGGCGCTCCGGCGGCAGGTCGCCGTCCAGGACCTCATGGATACGCGGATCCAGTTTGCTCATCGGTGCTCCTTCAGGGCTTCCAACAACGCCTCCCGGGCCCGGTGCACGCGCATTTTCAAGGTCGGGATGCGCTCTCCAGTCAGCGCGGCCATCTCTTCGTAACTCAGCCCCTCAACGTGCTTGAGGAGAAACGCCTCGCGCTTCTCCGGCGACAGCGTTCGCAGCGCGCGCTCGACGAGTCCCAGCTGCTCGGCCCGCTCCAGCTCGGCCTCCCCGTCGTGCGGATCGGGGACCGGGGCCGCCTCCTCCAGCGACACCCGCTGCGCCGAGCGCCGGCCGAGGTGGCTCTTGCAGCGGTTGGCGACGATCCGATACAGCCACGTGCGGAAGCGCGTGGGGTCGTCCAGGCTCGCCAGATGGCGGTAGGCCCGGATCAGTGCTTCCGCCACGGCATCCGCCGCCGCGTCCGGGCTGCCCAGCATCCGCGTCGCGAAGCGCAGCAGCCCCGGCTCGTGCCGCCGCACCAGGATCCCAAACGCGTCGCCATCCCCGGCGAGAATCCGGGCGATGACGTCCGCATCCGGTGCATCCGCAAACCCGCTCAACAGCAAGACCTGCGAGATGAGATGGGCGTCACGCTATCAGCGGCGTGCTGCGGGGGCCAGTCCCACGCTGGAACCGGCCGGATCAGCGGGTGAGGAGGGCTTCCCGGGCGGCGGCGAGGAACGTCGCGGCGCGCAACCCCGCGCCGTCGACGCCGCCCGCAAACGCTTCCAGGGTCGCGCGGGCGCGGCGCCGGTACCCGGCGTCGCCGGTGACGGCGGCCAGCCGCAACAGCACCCGGGCGGCGGCGGCGTTGGCGCCGGGCAGCAGGTCGTCGAGCACCTGCTTGGTGCGGTCGGCGAGCGCCGGCGCCGATGCGTCGGGAACGGCGGCGTCGAAGTAGCCGCCCTGGGGATCCGCGAAGTCCCGCTCCAGCACGTCGGCGAGATTTTTCGCGACCTCCAGATAGCGCGGCTTTCCGGTGGCGTTGTACGCCGCGACGCTGGCGGCAGCGACCTGCACCTGGTCCTGGAGCAGGCCGTGCACGGTGCCCGCCATCGCGTGTCGCACGCCGAAGCCGCGCGCGTAGACGCGCTTCAGGAGCGTGTCCAGCGCCGCGAGCGCCCGCGTCTGCGCGATGGAGTCGCCGAGGGCGGAGGCGGCGTCCAGCGTGGCGGCGATGGCGAAACCCTCGCGATCGGCAAACAGCGGACGCTCCTCGTCACCGCCGAGGGCGCGCGTGAGCGCGTGCAGCTCGAGTGCGGCGGCGTCGCGGTAGCGCGGCTCGGCCGTCAGCACCCAGGCGACCGCGAGGTCGCGGGCGAGCCCGGCGCGCACCAGTGCCGGCGGCACGTCGGCGGCCGCCGCCGCGGGGGGGCCGGCCGAGTCGAGCAGCGCGTCGAGCGCCGCTCGGGCCGCGGTGAGCGCGGCCGTGTCCGCTTCCAGCGCGTAGTCGGCGAGCAACAGGGCGACGGCCTGCGTGGGCACAAACCCGACCAGGGCCCCGGGGCGCCGCGCCAGCTCCTCGACGGCGAGACGCACGCTGTCGATCGCGCGCCCGACTGCGTCCCCGCTGAGCACGCCGTGCGTGGTGCCGGCCTTGGTGATGGCCAGCTGGCGCACCACCGCCGCATGCTGGAGGATGAACTGGCGCTGCTCGCGGAAGCTCTTGGCGATGTCCGGCAGGATCTGCTTCAGCCCCCGGCCGGTGACCGGGTCGTCGGCGGGAAAGTAGGTGCCCCCGAAGAACGGCGCGCCGTCGGGCGTGAGGAACACGGTGAGCGGGTAGCCGCGCAGTCCCGCGAGCGACTGCACGGCCGCCTCGTAGCGCTGCGCGATATCGGGTCGCTCATCGCGGTCCAGCCGCACCGGCACGAACAGCGAATCGATCAGCGCGCCCAGCGTCGGGTCGGCATACGCCTCGCGGTCCATCAGCGCGCACCAGCGGCAGTCTTCCGCCCCCACGTACAACAGCACCGGCCGGTCGAGTCGGGCTGCGAGCGCGAACGCCTCCCGACCCCACGGCTGCCAGCTCACGGGCTGGCGGGCCGCGCGGGTCAGGTAGGTGGTGCTCATCTGCGCCATCCGGTTGGTCAGGGGCCCGCGCTCGGTGACGCAGGCGGCCAGCAGGAACAGCGGCAACAGGCGGTGGCATCGCATGGCGAGCGTGGCACAGAATACCCTGCCCGCCAAGCGTCCGTTCCCCTCCCGCCCCTCCCGCCCTGCAACCAGGCTTAGTGTCAGAAGGCGAAGCCGACCGACACGGTCGTCAAGCCGAGGCTCGCTCCGTCCATCGTGAACCGGCGATAGGTGAAGTCGAACCGCACGCCGGTGCCGTCGCCCGGCTTGACCAGAACGCCGAGGCCGACGTCGAAGCCCACGGCCCCGCCCGCATACATGCTGGCCACGCCGACGAGACCCGAGACGCCGGCGTGCGGCATCAGCCACGCTGCCTCCCCCAGGGGGATCGCCCCCACGGGACCGAGGTCGCTGATCCCGAGGAACACTCCCTCGCCCAGGGCCTTGGGGAAGGTCGAGATGGAGAACTCCACGCCGACGCCGCGGGACTTGACGCCATCGGCACGGATCCCCAGTTGGAGATCGCTGCCGCCGCCCGCGGAGGCGACGCCGGCCTCGATGGCGACGCCAGACTGGGCGCGCAGGCCTGAGACGCCGGCGATGGCCAGCGCGGCGGCAAGCGATAGAAAGCGATTGAGGGTACGCATGGGAACGCTCCGGTGACGAGTATGGGCGCACAGTGCCACCGAAGGGTCAAGTCGGACTCAAGTCGCGCGGGACGAGGCGTCTGCCTTCATTAATAGAAGCGGGGTATCATTCCGGCATGAACGACCAAGCGATTGTCACGATCACGACCAAGGCGAACGGACCACTGCTCGTGGAAGGGCCGTGCCGGGTCCAACGACCCGACGGAACGCCGATTCCGGTGCCGCCCCGTAAGGACGGCTCCCCCGCGCAAGTCGTTGTGCTGTGCCGTTGTGGGGGCTCCGCCACGAAACCGTTTTGTGACGGGTCTCACAAACGCAACGGCTTCACGGACGCCCCGCGGGAGGCCGCCGCTCCCCCGGTTTGAGGGGCCGGTATTATGTTGGGAGCCGATTTGGGCCCCCTTCCGGGCCCGCGTGCACGGCCCTGCCCCCGAATGGAGGAGCGACATGGCGAAGGGTAAATCCCCGATGGCCTCGGACGAAGGCTATTGCGTGAAGTGCAAGGCGAAGCGCAAGATCTCGAACGCGCAGCAGGTGAAGATGGCGAACGGACGCCCGGCCTTGAAGGGCGTGTGTCCGGTGTGCGGCACGGGGATGTTCAAGATCCTCCCGCCGCAAAAGTAGCCGCACCGATCCCGACAACGTGAACCCCCGGCGCACCCGCCGGGGGTTTTTTTCTTGCGCTTCCCTACTTCCTCACGCGCCGACTGCCGTCGCCCTGGTACGCGAACCGGAACGTGATGCACGCAACGCCGACGTCCGCGCAGTAATAGGCGAGCAGCTCGAACTTGGCGTAGTGGCTGTCGGCGGTGCGCAGCGCGTACACGTGGTGCCTCGAAGTGAGCAGGTGGCTCAGCATGCTGTACGAGTACCACTTCCCCACGCCCGGGTTGGTGGTATCGGGATCGGCGACGTTGGGGAGGTATCCCTGCTCGGGGACGAGCCCCACGGAGTCGAAGGGCACGGCGCCCAGATCCTGGATCGCGGCCCCCGGGCCCGCGACGACGTGAAAGCGCCGGAAAGCGAGATCCCACTTCTCCGTGGGCGGCACGCTAGCGCGCCGCGCGACATCGAAGGCGCGCCAATCCACCGTGGACGAGGCGTCGAGCGTATAGATGGCGGGCCCGACGAGCGAGGCGCCGGTGGGGGCGCCGGCGGCGGTGGCCACCGACAGGCGATAGGGAGGATACTCCGGCTTGGTGAGCGCCCCGATGACCAAGGCCGCGACGAGGAGCACGAACGCCGCGGCCAGGACGAGCACGAGGATGGGCGGCCGGCCGCCGCCCCGGCTCACTGCTCCGCCATGAACGGGTAGGTGTAGTCGCGCGGTGGGACGAAGTTCTCCTTGATCGCGCGGGCGGACACCCAGCGGATCAGGTTGAGGAACGAGCCGGCCTTGTCGTTGGTGCCGCTGGCGCGGGCGCCGCCGAACGGCTGCTGGCCCACCACCGCGCCGGTCGGCTTGTCGTTGATGTAGAAGTTGCCGGCCGCGTAGCGCAGCGCCACGAGCGCCTCGCCGACGGCAGCGCGGTCCTGCGCGAACACGGCGCCGGTCAGCGCGTACGGCGACGTGCGGTCCACGAGTTGCAGCGTCTCCCGCCACTGCTTCTCCGGATACGCGTACACGGTGAGCACCGGCCCGAAGATCTCTTCGCACATCGTGCGGTAACCGGGGTCGTCCACCTGGAGCAGGGTCGGCTGGACGAACCAGCCGTCGCTGTCGTCGCACCCGCCCCCGAACAGCACGCTCACCCCCCGTGCCTGCTTCGCCTCGTCCACATAGCCCTTGATCTTCTCGAACGCCTTCCGGTCGATCACCGCGCCCATGAAACTGCGGAAGTCCGCCGGATCGCCGACGCGCACGCCGCCCAGCATGTCGAGCACCCGCTCCTTCACGCGCGGCCACAGCGTGTCCGGCACGTACGCCCGCGAGGCCGCGCTGCACTTCTGCCCCTGGTACTCGTAGGCCCCGCGCACGATGGCGGCGGCAAGCGCGTCCACGTCCGCGCTGGCGTGCGCGATGATGAAGTCCTTGCCGCCCGTCTCGCCCACGAGACGCGGGTAATCGGCGTACTCGCCGAGATGCCCCGCCACCTGCCGCCACAGCCCCTGGAACACCTCCGTCGAGCCGGTGAAGTGGATGCCGCCGAAGTGCCGGTCGGCGAGCACGCGGGCGCTCACGTCCGCGGCCGGCCCGGGCACGAAGTTCACCACGCCGGGCGGCAGCCCCGCCTCCTCCAGCAGCTTGAGCAGGTGGTAGTTGGAGTACGCGGCCGTGGCGGCCGGCTTCCATACCACGGTGCAGCCCATGATCGCCGGGGCCGTGGGGAGGTTCCCGCCGATGGACGTGAAGTTGAAGGGGGTGATCGCGTACACGAACCCCTCTAGGGGGCGATACTCGAGCTGGTTCCACGTGCCCGCGGAGGAGATCGGCTGCGCGGCGTACAGCTGCTCGGCGTAGTGGAGGTTGAAGCGCCAGAAGTCGATGAGCTCGCACGCCGCGTCGATCTCCGCCTGGTGCGCGGTCTTGGATTGGCCCAGCATCGTCGCCGCGTTCACGATGGCGCGGTGCCGCGTGGCGAGGAGGTCCCCGGCCTTGAGGAACACCGCCGCGCGCCGCTCCAGCGACCACGCCGACCACTCGCGCCACGCCTCGCGCGCCGCCGCGATCGCGTCCTCGATCTCCTTCGGCCCCGCCTGGTGCACCTTGGCCAGCACGTGGCGGTGGCAGTGCGGCATCACGGCATCGACGGTCTTGCCGGTGCGGACCTCACGGCCGCCGACGACGACCGGGATCTCGAGGACCCGCGCCGACAGGTCCTTCAGGGTCCGCTTCAGCTCGACGCGCTCGGGAGAGCCGGGAGCGTACGAGAGGACGGGCTCATTTTGGGGCGTGGGGATTTTGGGCATGAGGTAAATCTAAGTTGCAGGTTGCACGACGGCAGGTTGCAACTTGCCGTCCTGGAACCATGCAACGTTCTTCAGGGGTGAGCGGTATTCACCCCCAGACCCGTATCGGTCATGTCCACCTCACCGTGGCAGACCTGGACCGTGCCCTGCAGTTTTATCGCGACGTGCTCGGGTTCGAAGTCACGACCCGGTACGGCCGGGACGCCGTGTTCCTTTCGGCCGGCGGCTACCACCACCATATCGGGCTCAACACCTGGGCGGGGCCGAACGCGCCGCGGCCGCCCGCCGGCACTACGGGGCTCTACCACTTCGCGATCCTGTTTCCGGACCGCCGCGCCCTCGCTGCCGCCGTGCGCCGCCTGCTCGACCACGGCATCCCCCTCGAGGGCGCCGCCGACCACGGCGTCAGCGAGGCGGTGTACGTGCGCGACCCCGACGGCAACGGCGTGGAGCTGTACCGAGACCGGCCGCCAGATGAGTGGCCGCGGGCAGCGAACGGCGAGTTAGCGATGCACACGAAGCCACTGGATTTGGACGACCTGCTTGAAGAGAGGTGATCGGTTCTCGGTCGTCAGTCATCGGTAGAACACGCAAACCGATAACCGACGACCGACGACCGACTACCGATGAGTCCCCAGCAACTCCGGCGACACGCGCGCGGCCGTCAGGGGCTGGACCGGGAGCCGCTTGTCGCCGCGCGGGATCATCACCGGCAGGTTCGCCAGCTCCCACGCCGACACGGCCATCACCGTCGACGCCTGCATCAGGTCCGCCGGGATCGCTTTGTCCCAGGTATCCGACTGGGAGTGGTGGGTGTGGTTGTAGCCGCGCGTGATCTGATTGAAGTTGAACCCGGGCACGCCGTACGGCAGGAACGACAGGTGATCGGTGCCGCCCTTGAAGCCGTCGGTCACGGTATCGGCGCCGAAGCGGCGCACCGGCAGGAGAATCGCCCGCCACAGGCCGTAGAGGTCCGGCCGGCCCTGCAGGGCCTGTCCGGTGATCGCGCCGGCGCCATTGTCGAGCACGATCACGGCCTGGATCGAGTCCGCCTCCCCCGCGTGGGCCTCGGCGTACTTGCGCGAGCCGATGAGCCCCTGCTCCTCCCCCGTGAACAGGATGAAGCGGATGGTGCGCTTCGGCTTGAGGCCCGACTGCGCAATGATGCGCGCGGCCTCGAGCGTGGCCATCGAGCCGGTGCCGTTGTCGGTGGCGCCCGTTCCCAAGTCCCACGAGTCGAGGTGGGCGCCCACGATCACGACCTGGCCCGGGTGCTCCGTGCCCTTGATCTCCGCCACGGTGTTCCACTGGGGCACCGAGTCGGTGGTGATCTTGTTTTGGATGCTCGTCTCGAGCTGCGGCGCCACGCCCGCCTGCAGCAGCCGGTCGAACAGCGCGTACTCCTCGTGCGCCACCACGATCTGCGGGAGCGGCAGCACCCGCGTCGGCGAGCCGCTCATGTTGAGGAGGTCCTGCTCTTTGCCGCCGTCGAGCACGATGGCGAGCGCGCCGGTGTTGCGCAGCAGGAACGGCTGGTCGGTGTTGAACTGCTGGATGCGGGCGCGCCGCGCCGAGTCCATCGCGGACGGCGGGCCGAACGCGCCGCGGAACTGGTCGCGCATGCGCTGCGTGTCGGCCGCGCTCATCGGCGGACCGTCGTTGTTCCACACGAACGACGGCGCCCGCAGCATCACGAACGCCCCCTTCACCTTGGCCTTGTTGGCCTCGAGGCTCTCGGCCGAGCTGGCGTCGATGCGCACCACGGGGCCCCGCACCACCTTGCCGTTCGTGCCGGGCGCCCACGCCCAGCTGGCCGCGACGACGTCGTGCGCGCGCGGCGCGGTCATCCGCAGCCACATCGCCCCCCGCTCCCATGTCCCCCCGAAGTTCCACGGCTCGAGGTGCCCGTCGAGGCCGTACTCCTGGAACTTGCGCAGCGTCCAGTCGTTGGCCTGCCGGACGGCCGGCGAGCCGGTCAGCCGCGGACCGATGATATCGGAGAGGTACTGGAGGTTCTGCATCACTTGGGACTTGGTCATGCCCTGGTCGATCAGGGCGCCGACGCCCGTGGTGTCGACGGGAATCGTCGGCGGGGCCTGGGCGGCGAGCGGCGCGCCTGCGAGCGCCAGCGCCAGCCCGGCCGCGGTCATGCGGAGAGCGGTCATGGAGATCCTCGATCGGTGGAGAAGCTTGTCTCTGGGTACGCGCGAGACCGGGGAAGTGTTACACCGGCAGCGGCTCCGCGCTCCCCCGCTGCGGCGGCGCCGGCAACTGCACGACGACGGTGGTCCCCTGGCCCTCGACGGACTCGAGCTTCACGCTGCCGCCGAACCCGGCGACGATGTTGCGTACCACGACGAGGCCCGTCCCGCCTTCGCCCGCCGTCTTGGTCGTGAACCCCTGCTCGAACACCCGCCCCAGCAGGTGCTCGGGGATGCCCGCGCCGCGGTCACGCACGACCATGCGGACCGCCTCGGGGTCGCGCTCGAGGCCGACCGTGATGGGGTCGGGTTTCCCCGTGGTCGCGTCGGCGGCGTTGCGCACCAGGTTACTGACGAGCTCGTAGACGAGGTTGCGGTCGCCCTCGAGGTAGACCGGCTCGACGTCGTCGGCCAGCTCGACCCGCATCC
>Ga0066698_10000465_pt1 | contig 15006 bp, 14 predicted proteins | sample GraSoiAngelo_147_FD_66457 | JGI IMG/M metagenome (GOLD analysis project Ga0066698, IMG submission 66457) | Grasslands soil microbial communities from the Angelo Coastal Reserve, California, USA - 14_1009_05_40cm | ecosystem: Environmental > Terrestrial > Soil > Grasslands | place: USA... | reverse complement strand
CCTTCCTGCGCACCTTCGGCGTGCTCCTGCTCGCGGTCATCGGCGCGATCGTGCTGTTCATCGTGATCAACACGATCAGGCTGGCGGTCCTCGGTCGAGCCGAGGAGATCGAGGTGATGCGCCTCGTCGGCGCGTCCGACGCGTTCATCCGCTGGCCGTTCGTGTTCGAGGGCGCGCTCGTCGGCCTGCTCGGGGCGGCGATCTCGCTCGGCGTGCTGGTGGGTGCCGCCGAGCCTCTGTCCCGGTTCATGGTCGGCTTCTTCCAGATCCTGCCGATCAACGTCGGCTCGATCTCGCGCGATGTCACGCTGCTCGTCGTCGGCGCCGGCACGGGGCTGGGCGTCGTCGGCGCATGGGTGTCGGTGCGGACGTACCTGATCCGCTGAACGCCTCTCAGACGGCATCGCGATAGGCTTTCGGCCCCCGGCGGCGCGGTGGGCGCGCGATTGGCCGGCGTTTTCAGAGGACCCCCGAGCAATGCTCCCCCTTGACCCTGACGGCTCGGCCGCCGATCGGCAGCCGAGCGATCCCGACGTGTCCCCGAGCGTGAGGGACGGGCCGGCACCGACCGGCCTCGTCGACGCGCCGATTCTCACGCCCGTGCTCCGCTCCCCCGGCGAGCGCCGCCGGAGCTGGCCGCTCGCGGTGGCGATGGTCCTCGTCGCGGTCATGGCCGGCGGCGCGCTCTTCCTGTCCGGCTACACCGTCGGGCGCGACCAGGGCCGAACGCCCGGGAGCTCGGTCACCGAGCAGCAGGCGTGGCAGCCGTTCTGGGACATCTACGACGCGATCGAGAAGCGCTATCCCCTCGGGCCGGTCGATCGACAGACGCTGGTCGAGGGCGCGATCCGGGGCATGGTCCAGTCGGTCGGCGATCCCTACTCGTCATACCTGAGCCCGGAGGACTTCCAGGGCACGATCAATGACATCTCGGGCACGTTTGAAGGCATCGGCGCCGAGATCGGATCGGTCGATGCCGCCGGCAAAGCCAGCGACTGCAGCACGTTCGGGCCGACCTGCCACCTCGTGATCATCGCGCCGATCGAAGGCTCGCCGGCCGAGGCGGCCGGCCTCAAGCCGGGCGACGTCATCACCGCCGTCGACGGCCAGACGCTCGACGGGCTGACCCCCGACCAGGCGCGCGACCGCATCCGGGGGGCGGCCGGCACCGAGCTGACATTGCACATCCAGCGCTTCGCCGCGCCGCCTCCGGCGTCGAGCGGCCCATTGCCGACGAGCACGCCCGCCGGTTCGCCGGGCTCGTCACCAGCACCAGCGTCGTCGCCGGCACCGGCGCGCAAGCCGATCGACGAGTTCGACGTCACGCTGGTGCGCGCCAAGATCCAGCGACGCGAGGTCAGCGCCCGCGAGCTCGCCGGCGGGACCGTGGGCTACGTCCGGCTGTCCGGGTTCTCCGAGGCCGGCGCGAAGGAGCTCCAGGCCGCGATCAAGGCCGACGTCGACAAGGGCATCAAGAAGCTCGTGCTCGACCTGCGGGGGAACCCCGGCGGCTTCGTCACGGCGGCGCGCAGCGTCGCCAGCCAGTTCATCGCCGACGGCCCGGTGTTCTGGCGTGAGGATGCGCAGGGCAACCAGACCGAGACCGATGCCGATCCCGGCGGGGTCGCCACCGACCCGTCGATCCAGGTCGTCGTGCTGATCGACCGCGGCACCGCGTCCGCGTCCGAGATCGTGGCCGGCGCCCTGCAGGACCGGGGCCGCGCCAAGCTCATCGGCGAGACCTCCTTCGGCAAGGGCACCGTCCAGGAGTGGTACGACCTGGGTGCCGTCGGGGGCGTCAAGCTGACCGTGGAGAAGTGGCTGACCCCGGACAAGCGCTGGATCCACAAGATCGGCCTGACGCCGGACTTTCCGGTGACCGTGCCGGCCGACCAGCCGGCGGGCAGCGACCCGGTCCTCGACAAGGCCCTGCAGGTGCTCGGCGCCAGCGCGCTGGCGCCGTGGGCGATGCTGCGGGCGGCCTGATCAGCCCGCTTGCGTGACTGGCGCCATTCCGATAGCGTTCCCCGCGAACGAAAGGAGGTGATGTGCAGTGTCAGAACACAGTCGCTGCACCACCTCGCAGGAGATGGCCGTTTAGCCGGTCACTCCACGCGGGTGGCAAGCCGCAAACCGAGCGCCGGTCCTTCGGGACCGGCGTTCGTGCGTCCACCGCGGGTACGCTTCTCGCCACGTTGCCTGAGAAGACAATCGCCCTGAACCGGCGCGCCCGCCACGAGTTCTCCATCGAGGACTCGATGGAGGCCGGCATCGTGCTGTCCGGGACCGAGATCAAGTCGATCCGCGCCGGCAAGGTCAACCTGGCCGACGCGTTCGCCCGGATCGAGAAGGGCGAGGCCTGGCTGGTCGGCGCGCACATCGCGCCGTGGGAGGGCGGCAACCGCCTGAACCACGAGCCGAAGCGGGACCGCAAGCTGCTCCTGCATCGAGGCCAGATCGATCAGCTGCTCGGCAAGACGAAAGCCAAGGGCCTGACGCTGATCCCGCTGAAGATCTACATCACCGAGCGGGGCAAGGCCAAGCTCGAGCTCGGGCTGGGCAAGGGCAAGCAGCTGTACGACCGTCGCCGCGAGATCGCGGCCCGTGATGCCCGGCGCGAGGTCGAGCGCGAGCTCGCCGACGCCGGCCGGCGCTGAACCGATCCTCGACCGAGTTCTCTCGCCTCGGGCGCTCTTTTCGTCCAACTTTCACCCGAGGCAAGCTATCTCGCCGGCCGTGCCTGCCTCGGTCATCGGGGCGCCGAAACGGCCTCCATCCCACGTTCACGGATGGCGCTAGCGGGCCGACGGGCGCTCCAACACCCACTGGAGAGGCGCCGATCCCTTGATTGCTTGCCCCGGGTGTCGATCTGGCGATTTCGGCTCCTACGCAAGCCTCAGCGCAGGGAGCTGGGGATCAGCGCGACCCGGACAGCCTCCTCGACGTGCGCGAGCGCCTGTGGCTCGTCGATCCGGTCGCCGGGCTGGTAGGTAAGCCAGCGCGCCTTCTTGGTGATCCCCTTGCCCTTGAGCTCGGCCTTCGGGTCATCCATCAGCACGCCGTGCGGGAAGCCGAGGTGGACGTGCTCGAGCTCGGGCCAGACCCAGGCGAAGAACACTCGCCGGCGCCCGGGCAGGTCGTAGCCGATCAGCCGCCAGCCCGGCCGAACACGCTCGATCGAGTCGGGCACGGCGCGCTTGACGACCCCGCGCAGACGCTGGCCGAGGGCCTTGATCGGTGGCGGATAGCCGGTCAGGAACGCCTCGGGCGGGATCGACTCGTCCGGAGCCCGGGACGGCATGGGGTAGACTATGCACTCGAACGCGAACAGCCGTTCGACCGGTGGGGATGCGTGGTCTCGACAGGGTCTGGTTGTCAGCGGACGCGAGCCGAGGTCGCCGTCAGGCCTCGTTAAACAGACGGCAAAACGAAGTACCTGCCAACAAGCAGTCGACTCTCGCCCTCGCGGCTTAGGCCGTAAGGTGAGCGTGGAAGCAGCCTCGGTCCCGCGGGCTGTGGAAGCGTCATGCAGCGGGGCTGCAGACCGGATAAGCGTCGCGTAATCCGGGATCAAGCCCGATCTAGGGGCACGTGACTGGACCTCGAGGCAGGGTGCCGATCCTCGGCCCCGGGGTTGACGAAAATGATCGGACACGCTCGTAGTGGACACTGGCGAAGGGTCCTGGACGGGGAGTTCGACTCTCCCCCATCTCCACCAATTCCTGATCCGCATGCCTCGCGGCATGCGCCGCCTGCCGTTGGATCGGTCCGTCAGCGCCAGCCGAGCTCCGGCGCCACGTACTTGAGGATGCTCTCGATCGCGTGGGCGTTGTACTCGACGCCGAGCTGATTCGGGACCGTCAGCATCAGGGTGTCCGCAGCCGCGATCGCCATGTCCTTGGCGAGCTCCTTGACAAGGACGTCTGGCTCGGCGGCGTACGAGCGCCCGAAGATCGCCTTCGTCTGGGCGTCGATGTAGCCGACCTGGTCGGCATCCTGGTTGCCGCGCCCGAAATAGGTGCGGTCGCGGTCGTCGACCAGCGCGAAGATGCTTCGGCTGACGGAGACCCGCGGTTCGCGCTCATGCCCGGCCGCGGCCCATGACTCGCGGAACAGCCGTATCTGGTCCGCCTGGAGCTCATGGAAGGGCACGCCCGCGTCCTCCGTCATCAGGGTCGAGGACATCAGGTTCAGGCCCTGCTTGGCCGCCCATTCCGCGGTCGGCCGTGATCCTGCGCCCCACCAGATGCGGTCGCGGAGTCCGGGCGAATGCGGCTCCGGGCGGAGCAGCCCGGGCGGGTTCGGGAACATCGGCGTCGGGCTCGGCTGCGCGAAGCCCGCGCCGGTCAGGATCTGGAGGAAGACCTCGGTGTGCTGGCGGGCCATGTCGGCGTCGGTCTGGCCTTCGGCCGGCTGATAGCCGAAGTGGCGGAAGCCGTCGATGACCTGCTCGGGCGAGCCGCGGCTGATCCCGAGCTGGAGGCGACCACCCGCGATAAGGTCGGCGGCGCCAGCGTCCTCGGCCATGTACAACGGGTTCTCGTAGCGCATGTCGATGACCGCCGTGCCGATCTCGATCCGCTTCGTCCGTGCGCCGATCGCCGTGAGCAGCGGGAACGGCGAGGCCAGCTGCTGCGCGAAGTGATGGACGCGGAAGTACGCGCCGTCGGCGCCGAGATCCTCGACCGCTTCGGCGAGCTCGATCGACTGGATGAGCGCGTCGGACGCTGACCGGACCTGGGAGAAGGTCGATGCCGACCAGTGCCCGAACGAGAGGAAGCCGATCTTCTTCACGAACCCGCGGACCACCTCGTGTAGCGCGGCGGCCACTCGTCGGCAGCTCGTTCGCCGAGGATCGCGGTCTCGATCGCGAGCTCGAACAGCCAGTAGGTGTCGTCGACCTCGAAGAACCAGCCCGTTGCGACGCGATCCCGGAGGTCGCCCGCGTGGATGAGGCGGGCTCGGCCGCGCACGGAGAACTCGTCAGGCGCCGCCTTGTCCTGGTGGGCGTGGAGCGCGTACCGACCGTCCTCCTCGAGGTCCCGTCGCTTGGCGGAATCGAGCACGAACACGTACAGCCCGCCCTCGACGATGCCCACCGTTACGGGATGGAGACGAGGCGCGGCATCGGCGCCGCGGACGGTTGCGAGCAGGGCGGCGCCGTTCGCGCGGTCGAGGTGACGGGCGCCGGCGGCTGCAAGATCGGGGGAGGCGGCGGCGAAATCCGCCCAGCCAGCGGTTCTCGCGGCGTGCGATTCAGGCATGACCGGAGTGTGCCGCAGATCCGACGCCGCCGGGGCGGGCCGACGGTCAGCGACGAGCGGCCTCGGCGACTCCCACGGGTTCCGGCGGCTCGATGTCGAGCCAGCCTTCCTCGGCGGCCCGGAACGACAGCTCGATGCGGCCGCCCTGGATCCCGAACCGGTTGAAGATCGCAGTGAGGTGGCCCTCGACGGTCTTGGGCGAAGCGCCGATCCGCGCGGCGATCTCCTTGTTCGCGAGGCCGTCCATGGCCAGCCGGACGATCTGCCGCTCTCGCGGCGACAGCGTCACGAAGCCCTTCTGGAGCTGCTCGCGGGTGAACACCGAACCGCCGGCCGCGACCGTCCGGATGCCGTCGACGAGCGTCGCCAGCGGGACGGTCTTGAGCAGGAAACCGGCCGCCCCGAAGCGCGCGGCGGCGGCGACGTACTGCGACGTCTCGAACGAGGAGATGACGAGGACGGCTGGGCGATCGCGCATGCCGCGCTCGGCGATCGCCTGGATGCTGTTCCCGTCCTGCAGCCGCACGTCGAGCAGCACGACGTCGAGGTCGTCCCGGGCGAGGAGCTCGCGCGCCTCAGCGACGGACGCGCCGTGCGCAACGACCTCGATGTCGTCGATCGTGCCCAGCGCCGCGTCGAGCCCGCCCGTCACGAGCGGGTGGTCGTCGACGATCGCGAGGCGGATCGTCACGCCTGCCAGGCGACCTTGACCTGGGTGCCGGCGGATGAGCCGTCGATCGACAGCTCGGCGTCGATCGCCTGCGCGCGCCGCCGCATCGAGGCGAGGCCCATGCGCTTTCGCTTCGCGGCATCGTGGGCGGCGTCCGCGGCAAGCCCCGCACCGTCGTCGGCCACGACGAGGTCGACGCGATCCGGCGCCACGGCTGCCCGGATCCTGACCTCCGAACCGCCCGAGTGGCGGACCGCATTGCCCACCGCCTCCGAGGCGATGCGGAAGATGGCCAGCTCGACGTCGGACGGCGGACGCCGTGCGGCACCGAAGCCGGTGTCGTCGACGACCTCGGCCGTCACGGGGATCGCGCTGGAGGTGGCCTCCTCGGCGAGGTAGTCGAGCGCGGCGGGCAGGCCGAGATCGTCGAGCACGGGTGGTCGCAGCTCCGTGGCGACGTTCCGGAGGTGGCCGGCGAGTGCGCGCAGGTTCTCGCTCACGGCCTCGGTGCCGGGCACGATCTCGAGCCGGCGGATGACCGCGACGAGCTCCTGGAGCGGCACGTCGTGCAGCTCCCGCGCGAGCCTGGCCCGCTCGGCTTCGGCGGCCTCCGCGGCAGCCGCCTCCCGGACGTCGCCGAAGATCGCGTCCTCGATCGGCTCGCCGAGCCGCCGCCGGGTCGAGGGCAGGACCACCACGACGGCGAAGAGCATCGCCCCGACAACGATCGGGGGAACGCTGAACGAGTTGATCAGCACCAGGCCGACGACCGCGAACGCGGCGATGACCCCGACGTCGAACAGCCGCGGCCGCATCACGCCGATCGACTCCCCGCGCACGATCGGGACGGCCGCCCGATCGGCGAACAGGGCGAGGGCGCCCCAGAGCGCAAGCGACGAGCGTGCGCTCTCGAGCCCCTCGTAGGCCTCGGCGTCGGTGAGGCGAGCGTATACCCAGAGTCCGAGGAGACCCAGGATTGCAGCCACGAGGCCGACGCGGATGGCCATGGCGGTCGGAATGCGCCGGCCGAGGTTGACCGCTGGGACCAGCGCGGCGCCAACCAGGACCGCCGTCGATACCTCCGAACCACCCTGGAGCGTGAGTGGGACACCGGCGGCGAGGAGCGCCAGGGAAGCGGTCGGGACCACCCAACGCCGGCGCGTCGAGAGGAAGAGGACGCCGAGGACGGCGAGAACGAGCGCGATGGCGGCGACGGGAAGCGAGGCTGCGACACCCGCGTACGCCCCGATCCCATCAGCGGTGTGCTCACGTCCGGAGCCGTCGCGGGTGACCATCGTCCATCCGCCCTCCTCGACGCCGATCGTCGAGACGACGGCATCGCCGGGTCGGACGCCGTCGCGCCATGCGAAGCCGAACCGGCTGACATCGAGGACCATCGTCCCGGACTCGTCATAGGTGACACCTGGATCCGCGACTCCGTCGAGGGCCACCGACGTGGCCGAAAGGCCCGCAACCAGGGCGCCGGCGGCGAGAGCCGTCAGCGCGCCGCGTCGAACCTTGTACCCGACGTCGGGGGAGCTCAACCCGGCAAAACCCTGAGCCCAGCCAAGGGTTTTGCCGGGTGTCGCGAATCCGAGACGTGCCATAGCGTTCTGAAGGGTACTCACCAGCCGGGGTCGAGAGGAGGGTCAATTTCAATGGGCCGCGCTCGTGAGCTGGCCGTCGGTCTGATGGTGCTCAGCTTCTTTGCCGTATCAACCGTTGGAAACCCCCATGTGACCCGCGCGGCGGACTCGGATCCGGAATTGACCGCCACCCTGGATGGCCGGCCGATCCCGCTCCAGGACGTCGGCAGGTACTACTGCGACGACTTCGCCTATCCCCAGATCAGGTGCTCGTCGACACGGGTACTCGCCGATGCGCGCGAGGCGCTCGTGACGCTCCTCACCTCGATCGACTACGTCACGATCTTCGACCAGCCGAACTATGGCGGCGCGTACATGAACGTGTCGCAGGACTACTCGGTGCTGTCGCTGATCGGCTGGAACGACCGGATCGGCTCGTTCAAGGCACGGAACAGCGAGACGGGCTCGTTCTACGTCGACTGGTTCTACAGCGGCACGGTGTGGGCCTTCTGCTGCAACACGCAGACCGCGAGCCTTGGGAGCTACAACAACACGTTCAGCTCGATTCGCAGGACGTAGCGTGGAAGCGGGTCGTGCCACGCCGTCGGAGACGATGCGCCAGAGCATCCGCGTCGAGTGCATCGTGCGCACCGATCGCGTCTCGCCGCATTACCGGATCCGGGCGATCGGTGGCCGGTCCCGAGAGGGCGAGCCCTGGCGCCTCAGCGAGGAGGCGGCGATCGCGGCGATCGAGAACGAGCGAGCCACCTTCTATGTCGAGTGGCCGAAGGGCCGCCGCCTCGACATCGTGGTCGGCCAGGGCCTCGGCAAGACCTACCTGAAGGCCGAGCGCGACGGTGAATCCCCGGAGACCCTCCTCGGCCTGCCCGACTGCGGCTAGGTCGCGACAAGTACCAAGGCGAGGGAGTCACTCTGACGGCTTCCGGGGCTGGACTGCGTCGGTATCCTGCCGCCATGGCCGACCGTCGAGCGGACGAGCCCCCTCCCGAGCCGACCTCGTTCTCGGCGTTCGACCACCTGCTCGACACGTGCCGTCGAACTCGCGCGGCGTTGCTCTCGATCGTGAACGACGAGGAGCGCGATGGCGAGGCCGTCCGGGACCTCCTCGCCCGTGAAGCCCTCGGCCACGTCGAGGCCGTGCTCGATGGGCTGATCCTCCTCGCCCGGACCGGTGGGCTCTCGAGCGATGAACTCCGGATGCTCGTCCGCCGGGCCGGGATCGTCGGGCCCGCGCGGCCCGGCTCGCCCGAGGCGGTGGCAGCCGAGCAGGAGGCCGCCCACGCGAGACCCGCCCTGCGGGCCATCGACGGCCGGACCATGCTCGCCGCGGGCCACGCTCGGGTCGTGTTCTCGGTCATCCCACAGCTGCCCCCGGAGGCCGTGGCCTGGCCCCGGCGCCATCCAACCTACGCGGACATTCCGGTGCCGCGCTCCGAGGGCGAGCTCATGCTCCGAGCGGAGGAGCTGGCGCGCGTCGTGTGGCGCGTCGCCGCGGGCGACGAGCGCCGCGACGAGCCGCTCCGGCGCACGCTCGCGTTCTATGAGGCCGGCTCGCGCCTCTCCGTTCGCGGCGGTTTCCGCGCCGCGTAATCCGCCCGCATCAGGCGCGAGGCAGGACCACGATCCGCCGGTTCGGCTCCTCGCCGATCGACTGCGTCGCCACGTCGGGGTTGCTCTTGAGCGCGAGGTGCACCCAGCGCCGTTCGAGGGCGGGCATCGGCTCGAGCTGCAGCATCTTGCCCGTCTCGACGACGCGCTTCGCGGCCCGGTCGGCGATCTCGCGCAGCTGGCGCTCCCGCCGGCCGCGATAGTCCTCGACGTCGACGAGGACCCGCGTCCAGGTCCCCATCTCCCGCGACAGCATCAGGTTGACGAGATGCTGGAGGGCCGAAAGTCGCTCGCCCTTGCGGCCGATGAGGGCCCCGAGCTCTTCGCGCTCCTGTGCCTCGCCGACGACGTTGAGCCGGCTCGTCTCGCCCGTTTCGACCTGGACCCGTGCAGCGAACCCGATGTGGGCCAGCAGCTGCTCCAGGATCAGCTTGCCCGCGGCGAGCGCCTCGGGCGAGGCGTCGGCGGCCTCCAGCTCGGCGCGCTCGGCGGCGACGGAGCCGCGCGCCGCGGCGACCTCCGCCTCTTCCCCGGCGGTCAGGTCGGTCGTGCCCCGACGAGGCGTCCGGTCTCGATCGAACCCACTGCGGTCGTCGCGCCGTGGCCCGCGGTCCCGGCGCTCCTCGCGACGCTCCTCGCGGCGCTCCTCGCGCGGCGGCGCCTCGGTTGGACCCGCCTCGGTTGGAGGGCGGTCGGCGACGGCCGCGACCTCGGATGTCCCCGGCTCGCGCCAGCCACTGCGGTCGTCGCGTCGGGGTCCCCGGTCGCGGTCGAATGGGCGGTCGTCGCGTCGGGGCGCCCGATCCCGATCGAACCCGCCGCGGTCGTCGCGCCGTGGCCCGCGGTCGCGGTCGGAGCCGCCACGGTCTCGTGCAAAGCCGCCACGGTCGCGATCGAAGCCGCGACCCCGGCCGCGGTCGTCAGCGTCGCGGTCCCTCGGTGGCGGCGGCGGGAGCGGGCGAGCGGCAGCGGCCTCGCGCTTGGGCGCGGCGCCACCGAGCTCGGAGCGCGGCGCGGCCAGGATGCGCGCCGGCTCGGCGCCCATGCCCAGCACACCCCGGCTGCCCGGGGTGAGGATCTCGAAGTCCAGGTCGTCGAGCCCGACGCCGAACGCCTCACGGGCGAGGCGGAGGGCCTCCTCGACGGACTTGCCGGTGAACTCGCGGTACGCGGAGGTGCTGCTCATCGACGTCTCCCACGTCGGCCCTGGCGACCACGGTGGCGAATCGTTGCGTTCGCCGACGCCGTTCGATCGAGGGACGACCGTTCAGGATTGGGCTGCGCCGGCGCTCCCGCCGGGCGCGCAGTGGATGTCGGCGCCGTGGGCACGGCGACCGGGAAGCGCGGTTTGTGGTCCACGGCGAATGCCGGGGTGCGGCCGAAGAGCGGGAACATCCCGCCCCAGCCCGTGGTGAAGAACTGCTGGACGATCTGGTACAAGGTCGACACGATCAGGTAGATGAACACGCCGACGGGGATCACGTTCCCGTACAGGACCGTGATCAGGGGCAGCCAGATCGCGAATGCCCGCTGGGTTCGCGCGTTCTGGTCGAGCGGCGTGTTCGGGTCGTGCTTCGGCAGCGCGATCCGCGACGCCACCAGCTGGAGCCCGGTGTAGACGAGGGCGAAGATCGAGATCCCGGTCATGTTGATGATCGGGATCGTGAACGGCAGCGGGATGAAGCCCTCGTAGCCGCTGGCGTGGATGCCGCCGAGCCACGAGATCGCGGAGTCGATGCACGGGGCGAAGCCTTCTTTGCCGTCCGGCAGGATGATCAGGTGCGGAGGCGGACACATCAGTGGCACCACCTGGAACCCGAAGACCTTGAGCGACTCGGTGAGGTCGGCCGCCGTCAGGCCCTCGCGCACGACCTGGTACATCGGCAGGATCAGCAGCAGGGGCAGGAGCGCGGTCAGGCAGCCGGCCTGGCTGACCCCCCGCTCCTTGTACAGGGCCATCGTTGCCTGCTGCTGCTTGGCCTTGTCGTTCTTGTACCGCCGCTGGACCTCCTTGACCTCGGGCGCGATGGCCTGCATGCGGCGCATCGACACCATCTGCCGGCGCATCAGCGGCACCAGCGCGGTCCGGACGATGAGAGTCGTGAAGATGATCGCGAGGCCCATGTCGCCGACCACCGACTTGATCCCGACCATGAGGATCAGGAACGCCTGGAAGATCGGGTTGAACAGGAACGCGAGCAGGCTGACCGGATCCGCCTTGAGCGGCGCCGGGCTGACGATCAGCGGTGTCGGCAGCGACGTCGCCGACGGCGCGGTGGTCGGCCCCGGTGTCGTGCCCGGCGCGGGCGTCGTGCCCGGCGCGGGCGAACCGCCGGGCGTTACCGAGGCGCCTGGCGCTGCGGTCTGGACGATCGGCTCGCAGGCGCCGAGGACGAGGGCGACGGCAACGAGCAGCCCGGCCGCGATCGCGAGCCGGTGCATCGTTCGACGTCGACTGACGGTCATCGAACCGGGTCGAAGCCGCCGGGATGGCCGGGATGGCAGCGCGCGATGCGCCGTGCGCCCATCCACGAGCCGCGGAAGAGCCCGTACCTGGCGATGGCCTGCTCCGTGTAGTGGGAGCAGGTCGGCTCATAGCGGCAGCTCGACGGCAGCCAGCCGAAGACGAAACGGTAGGCATGGATCATCGCGATGCCGACCCGCTCCAGGATTCCGACGTGCGTCACCCTCGCCCCGCGCTCATCTCACCGCCGTGCTCGCCAAGAACACCGCTTCGGGCGAGGAGCCGGCCCAGTGCCGCCCCGAGCGCCCGCTGATCGGCGCCGACGATCGCCGGCCTGGCGATCACCAGCACGTCCCAGCCCGGCCGCAGCGACGGGAGCAGCGACCGGATCTCCTCCCGGAGTCGCCGCCGAACGCGGTTCCGAACGACCGCCGGGCCGAGTGCCCGCCCGGTCGCCAGGCCGAATCGCGTCGTTCCGAGATCGGTCCGGAGGACCCGTGTGGCGAGAAGTGGGTGCGATCGGATCGCGCCACGCTCCTGGAGTGCCGCAAAGTCCTGCGGGCGGGAGAGCATCTCGAGTCGCGGCCGAGGGCCGCGCCCGGTCGTCAGGCCGACAGGCGCTTGCGACCGCGGGCCCGGCGCGCCGCCAGGACGCGGCGTCCGCCCGTCGTTTTCATCCGGGCGCGGAAGCCGTGTTCCCTGGCGCGGTGGCGCTTCTTGGGCTGGTAGGTCTGCTTCATCGAGCCTGCGCGCGATCCTCTCCATCCGGCCTCGGGGTTCCGTCCATCATTCGACCCCAGAAGGCACGCAAACGCGCCGATCGCCCGATGCACGGGCGGGGCGCGTTCAACGTCCGGCGGATGATAGGTCGCGCGCCGTTGCAGCGTCAAACGGCGCCGGGCTCCAGCGGCCGAACGGCGCCCACGTTCAGTGCGCGGCCGCTGACCCGATTGATACTCCCGGGGAGTATCGCGATTTCGCCTTGCGAGGTCCCGGCGGCGGTGCTATGTTTCGCCACCCGAAGCCCCGGCGACCAGCCGATCCGCCCGTCCCGAGCCCTCGGTTCGCCTGCCCAATCGCCCCCGCGGCAACCAGCTCCACCGTCCCGAACATCAGAGAGTCCACATCGATTTATGGACGCGAAGCAGGTCTGGCGCGCAGCCCTCGGCGAGCTCCAGGTCACCCTCTCGCCCGCGAACTTCGAGACCTGGCTGCGCGATACGGCGCTCGTCGAGGTCGACGACACGCGATTCCGGATCTCCGTTCCCAACGGCTTCGCCAAGGACTGGCTGGAGAGCCGCTACCGCTCGCTGATCTCCCAGACGCTCGGCCGGATCGTCGGCTATGGCGTGCAGGTCGACTTCGTGGTGGGCCCGACCGAGACGAGCGCCGATGCCGAGGAGACCGAGGGCGGCACAGCGGGCGAGATGGCGGGCGGCGCTGAGGATCGGCGAGCGCTGTCCAGTGCCGGTTCCCCTGCCGGCGCCGGCGCGGGCCTCATGCCGCGGGCGGGCGCCGCGAGCCAGGCGCGCATGGCGGGGCCGACACCGCAGGTTCGGGTCGAGCCGGGGCGGAACGGCGGCGAGGGCGGCGCGACCAACATCAACACCCGCTACACGTTCGCGAACTTCATCGTCGGCTCGGCCAACCGCCTCGCCCACGCGGCCAGCCTGTCCGTTGCGGAGCGACCAGGCCACGCCTACAACCCGCTCTTCCTGTACGGCGGCGTGGGCCTCGGCAAGACCCACCTGATGCATGCCATCGGCAACCAGGTGACGGCCAAGTTCCCGCGCAAGCGTGTCGTCTACGCCACGTCCGAGAAGTTCACCAACGAATTCATCACCTCGATCCAGCAGGGCAAGATCGACGAGTTCCGCGCCCGCTACCGGCGGATCGACCTGCTCCTCATCGACGACATCCAGTTCATCGCCGACAAGGAGCGGACCCAGGAGGAGTTCTTCCACACGTTCAACGCGATCCACGAGGACGGCAAGCAGATCGTCCTGAGCTCGGACCGGCCGCCCAAGGCGATCCTGACCCTCGAGGAACGGCTCCGGAGCCGGTTCGAGTGGGGCCTCATCGCCGACCTGACCGCCCCGGACCTGGAGACCCGCATCGCGATCCTGCGGGCCAAAGCCGAGGAGGGCGCGGTGCCCATCACGTCGGACGTGATGGAGTTCATCGCGCGCAAGGTCGTCAGCAACATCCGCGAGCTCGAAGGCGCGCTCAACCGGATCGTCGCCTATGCCTCGATGGGCGCGATGCCGATCTCGATCGAGCTCGCCCAGGCGGTCCTGTCGAACGTGCTCTACAACCCCAAGAAGCGCCAGATCACGCCCGAGCGCATCGCCAAGGCCGTGTCCGAGTACTACGGCGTGGGCCTCGACGCGCTCAAGGGCCAGAAGCGCGACAAGGCGATCGTCGTCCCGCGCCAGATCGCGATGTTCCTCATGCGCGAGGAGACCGACGTCTCGCTCCTGCGCATCGGCGCGGAGCTCGGCGGGCGCGACCACTCCACGGTGCTCCACGCCTGCGACAAGATCACCCGGGAGTCTGCAGGCAACGACGAGCTGCGGCGGGAGATCGCGGCGGTCCGCGAGCTGATCTACGCCGACTGAGGCGCCGCTCGACGCCGGGGTTGTCCACCATATGGCCGTCCAGTGGTGGAAATCATGTGTGGCTGCAAGATCACAGGCGGTTCTTGGTGGGTGGATGCAAGGTTGGAGAAACCGCCGCTGGGCGGTGGATGGTCCGACGATCCCGCCCTCGCCGCGGCTCGCAACCCCTGCGCTGTCCACCGCATGGCGCCGGTCCAATCCCCAGCGAGATACGTGAGGTCCACCTGCGGGCCGGGCTCGCTCCACGGCCGAGGCGAACGGCAGCGAGCGTGGCCGTCCACGCGGTCCACAGCATGATGATGGTGATGACGGACCAAAGAGAATCGAGGAAGATACGCACACAGACTGACGCGACTTCGCGGGAGCCGGGAGCCCTGCGCGGCGCAGCCCTCGCGCGAGACCCGTTGACCCGCCCCGCTCTTGGAGTGGACCTGACGTGAAGCTCTCGGTCATGCAGGAGAACCTGGCCCGCGGCCTCGCGGTCGTCAGCCGGGCGGTCTCCAATCGAAGCACCCTGCCGGTCCTCGCCAACGTCCTGCTCAGGACCGAGGACGGCGGCCTCCGGCTGACCACGACGAATCTCGAGATCGGGCTCGTCTACTGGGTGCCGGGCAAGGTCGAGACAGACGGCGCGACGACCGTGCCGGCCCGCCTTCTCACTGACCTGGTGAGCTCGCTTCCGGGCGGGGAGCGGATCGAGCTCGAGACCGGGCCCGGGGAGACGCTCCACGTGACGTCCGGCCCGTTCCAGTCGCACGTGAAGGGCATCGACTCC
>Ga0066698_10000464_pt1 | contig 15017 bp, 11 predicted proteins | sample GraSoiAngelo_147_FD_66457 | JGI IMG/M metagenome (GOLD analysis project Ga0066698, IMG submission 66457) | Grasslands soil microbial communities from the Angelo Coastal Reserve, California, USA - 14_1009_05_40cm | ecosystem: Environmental > Terrestrial > Soil > Grasslands | place: USA... | reverse complement strand
CGACACGGGCGAGAGCGGCGACACGTTGCTCCTCGCCGGCCCCGAGCAGGTCGCCCGGACGCTCGCGTTGGGAGGGGTCGGCGACGGGGCCACGGTGGTGGTCTACGACGACACGGTGTCCCTGTTCGCGGCGCGCGTCTGGTGGAGCCTGCGGGTCTACGGCCTCGAGTCGGTCCGCGTCCTCGACGGCGGTTTTCCCGCGTGGCAGGAGGAGGGCCGGGCGATCTCGAACGCGGTCGCGCCGCCGCCGCCGGCGCATTTCACGCCGCGGGCGCAGCCGCGAATGCGGCTCACGACGGCCGACGTCCGCGCTCTCCTCTCCTCCCCCGACGTCATGCTGCTCGATGCGCGCGCGCCGGCCGAGTACCGGGGTCACGAGGGCACGACCAAGCGGCTCGGACACATCCCGGGCGCGGTGAACGTGCCGGTCGGCGCGATGACGCGGCCGGGCAGCCAGCACTTCCGGGTCGGCGACGAGCTGCGGGACATCCTGTTCCGGGCGAACGTCGCCCGCGGGCGGCGGATGGTCTGTTACGACGGCTCGGGGATCGCGGCGGCGAAGCTGGCGTTCGCCCTGACGCTCCTCGGCCACGATGACGTCGCCGTGTATGACGGCGGCTGGGCCGAGTGGGGCAACCGCCTGGATCTGCCGGTCGATCGGTAGCGATCCGTCACGCCGGTCCCGCGAGGGCCTTCCGCCGGCTGATATCACCACCGTTGTTACAGCTGGGAGTGGCGGCCGGTCAAGCCGGATTCGACGGGCCCGGTCGTCGGGATTCGTGCACCGTCACGCTCGATTCCTGCGCGCGCCGCCCAGCCGACAGGGGCTTAGCGCCGTTCTTGCCCCTCCGGTATCGATGGCGCTGATATTCCCGAGAGCAAGGGGGGTGCCAGCGCTTGAGCAGCGACCGCGCGAGCCACGCGCGAGGGCGGGGATCAGCCGGACGCGCCATCCTCGGGCCGAATGGCTCCGCCGGACGGGTCGCCGACCGACGTGCCGGCCGCGCCCACCGCACCCGCCGCACCCGCCGCGCCCGCCGCGCCCGCGCCCCCAGAGCGGTCGATGCCGGCCCACGGGTCGACCTCGCGGTGCGGCGCGAGGATCTGCGCCCGGTGGTGATTGATCGCGACCATCGGCGCGCTCTGGCGCGCCTCGCCGATCGAGTCCGACCAGAACGTCGCGTCCGTCACCGGGATGAACCGCCCGGTGAGCTCGCCCAGGGCCTCGCCGAGTCCGCGCTCCGGCAGGACGTGGACCCGCCCGATCACGCGGAACGGCGGGATCGAGATCATTGCCTGCTCGGAGACCTTCGGGGTGCGGAGGTCAGGGCGCGTCTCGACCTCGCTGTCGGCGACGGCGAAGAGGACCGCCGCGAGGTTGACCTGGGCGAACTCGCTCCTGGTCGCGACCGATCGCGAGCCGTACTCGTCGACCAATGCGTCCGACAGGACGAGGAAATCCTCATCGGCGTGGTTGAGGATGTCCGACAGCCGCGACTGGCGGCTCCGGATGTTGCCCTTGATCACGAAGCTGTCGGTGTAGAGCGTGAGCGGGACCAAGGTCGCCTCGGCCCCGAGAAGGTCGAACATGGCCGACAGGATACGCTCGGCCGATCCCTCGGGGCTCCCCGATTCGGATCGGCCGCCGCGGCGGGACTACTTCCTGGCGCCTGCCGTCACCAACTGTTCGGCCCCGTGCTGGAGGCCTTCGTAGAGGGCCTCGACCGTCTCGAGCGTGTCGATCTCGTCGGGCGACTTGTCGGGCCGCAGGTTGGCGATCCGCGGGAACCGCAGCGAGAACCCCGACTGGTGGCGACGGGAGCGGACGATCACGTCGAACGCGACCTCGACGACGACCGTCGGCTCCACCTGGCGGTAGCGGCCGTAGCGGGCGATCGTGTGGTCCTCGAACCAGCGGGTCATCTCGGCGATCTCGGCGTCGGTCAGTCCGCTGTACGCCTTGCCGATCGTGACCAGCCGCTCGTTCTCGGTGTCGCGCACCGCGAACGTGTAATCGCTGAGGACGCCGTGCCGCTTGCCGTGGCCGACCTCGACGCCGACGACCACGCAGTCGATGGTCGCCAGGGCCTTCTTCATCTTCAGCCAGCCGAGTCCACGCCGGCCCGGTGAGTAGATCGACCGCGGGTCCTTGACCATGAGCCCCTCGTTGCGCCGCTCGCGGGCACCGCGGAAGGCGTCCTCCAGTCCATCGATCGAGGTCACGCTGACGAGGTGGCTCAGGGCGAACACCCCGCCGTCGTCGGCGAGAGGCAGGCGGAGGCGCTCGAGGCGGCGGCGGCGATCCTCCAGCGGCTCGCGCAGGAGTGCGTCGACGGCCTCCGTCGGCGACGGCGTGGCTCCGTTGGCGGACGGCCCGACCGACCCGTTGGCGGAGCCGTTCGATGCCACGATCACCGGGTCGCCGGGATCCGCCCGGCCGAGCCCGAGGGCGTCGAAGGCCACGTAGATCACAGGCACCTCGGCGCGGATCTCCTCGGACGGTGACTTCCGGCCGAGGCGCGCCTGGAGGGCGATGAACGGGAGGACCGTGCCGTCGCGGTAGGCCAGGATCTCGCCGTCGAGGATCCCGTCCCAGCCAAGGGACCGCGCGCCCTCGATGATCTCGGGGAACTGGTTGCCGATCTCGTGGAGGTCACGCGAGTAGAGCCGGACCTCCGTCCCGTGGCGATGGAGCTGGGCCCGGATTCCGTCGTACTTGTCCTCGACCCAGACGGGCACGCCGAGGCGCCTGACGATCACGGCGGCGTCCTCGGCCGGCGACGCGAGCATGAACTTGATCGGGTGGAACAGGGCCAGGCTGGCGTCCTCGAGGCAGCCGTCGCGGGCCAGCTCGGCGGTCCGGCCGATGTCGCCGGTCAGCATCCCGGCCCACTTGACGTCGTCGAGCGGCTGGTCGAACGCCCTGGCGAGCGCCGCCTCGACCAGGCCCTCGCGGAGACCGATCCGGAGCTCCCCCGACAGCACCTTGACGACGTACTTCGCGGTCAGCGGATCCGCCCGAGCGAGCAGGTCGCGGAGGATCCCGCTCTTGGCGGCCGGGCCCGACGCGGCCTCGATCGCCGCGTACGCGGCGGCGACCTCCGGCAGCGACGGCGACCGGGCGGGATCCGGCGAATGGCCGGCGAGCGTGAGGACGTCCGCGACCGCTCGACCGAGGTCCGAGGAGCGGTCGTAGGCCTCGGCGAGGGCGGTCCTCGGGACGCGAGCAAGGTCGGTGACGGTCGTCGCGATCGCCGACCAACCGAGCCCTGCGGCGCGCTGGTCGGCCTCGGCGAACGGCCGCCCGGTCAGGAAGACGACCGCGACCGGGAGCTCCTCGGCGGTGAGTCCCGCGAGGTAGTCGGCGAGCAGCGCCGTCTTCTCGGAGGTCCGGGTCGTAGCGGCGACGCGCTCGGCGACCTCGCTCCAGCGACGCATGGCGGCGATGGTATACCGTCCCTCCGATGGGCCCTCGACGCTGGTTTCCCGATGCGCTGACGGGCGAGCGCGTGGTCCTCCGACGGCACGTCCCGGAGAACGTCCGAGCGTTCCAGCGGTGGTACGCCGACCCCGACGTCGTCCGCCTGACGCGCTACCAGGACAGCCCCATGCGACGCGACGAGATCGAACGGTTCTTCGCCGCCCGCGCTCTCGGCACGGACTCGCTGGCGATGGCGATCCACCTCCGCGACACGGACCGGCTGATCGGGACGTGCGCACTGTCCCAGCTCGACAGCGACAACGGCTCGGCGCTGTTCCACATCACGATCGGCGAGAAGGATGCGTGGGGCGCCGGGTACGGCACCGAGGCCACGAGCCTCATGCTCGACCACGCCTTCCACACGCTCGGCCTGCACCGGATCGCCCTGACCGTCTTCGCCTTCAACGAGCGGGCGGTGAGGTCCTACCGGTCCGTCGGGTTCGTGGTCGAAGGTCGGGCCCGGGAGGCGATCTGGCGCGAGGGCCGCTGGTGGGACGAGATCGCGATGAGCGTTCTCGACTCCGACTGGGCCACCCGGCATCCGCGTCCGGCGCGGGTGCCCGACGTCGACGCGACGGTCGCCCCGGTGGAAGCGCCTGAGCCGCCGGAGCCGACGGTCCGTCGAGAGCGCCGGGTGGGCGCGGTCGCGGGCTTCCTCGGCCGGCGCCGATGACGCCGGGGCCGGCGGCTGCGGCCGCGCGAGCCGACGTCCGCGAGCTGATCGCCGCCAAGGGCCACGTCGTCGACAACGCCCGGCAGGCGATCGACCGGCTCGATGTGGCCTTCGAGTCCGGCGACCTCCAACGCACGCCCGAGCTGATGTTGTTCCTGGCCGACCTCGCGCCCGCGCTCGAGCAGGCCGAGGGTCAGAAGCTCGGCGGGAAGAGCGCCGAGGCCGCCCGGTTCATCCTTCGCGCGATCGACCGGGAGCTGGATCGGGCGTAGCCGATCTCAGGGGGCGATCGACTCGGCCGGCGGAGCCGACGCCGACGCAGCCGGGGTCGGGGTCGCCGTTGGGTCAGGCGTCGCGGTCGCGGTCGTCGTCGGGTCAGGCATCGCGGTCGCGGTCGTCGTCGGGTCAGGCATCGCGGTCGCGGTTGTCGTCGGGTCAGGCGTCGCGGCCGGGGTCGCCGTCGGGTCAGGCGTCGCGGTCGCCGTCGGATCTGCGACCGGCGTCGGGTCCGGCGTCGGCGTTGGTGTCGGCGTCGGCGTTGGTGTCGGCGTCGGTGTCGGCTCCGGCGGCGGCGTGACGGGGGGCAGGCCCGATCGGATCGGCTGGACCAGGACCCAGCGGGCGTACCACTCGGATGCCGTCGACCGGATCGAGCTTCGCCGCCAGCCGGGCGTGTACGGATCGTCGAGCGGGCTGTCGACTTCGCGGTAGGACCGGAAGCGATAGGGCAGGCTGCCCTGGAGGAGGGACAGCCGATTGATGTAGCGGTTCACGAGCCCGTCGGACCGGAGCGGGTCCGACACGAACAGGCCGTTCACCACGAAGGCATCGGATGTGGCCGGGTCGTCGCCCGTCACGACGTAGCCGGTGACGACCTGGGCGTGGCCGCCGGCCCAGGCCAGGAGGCCGACCGGCATGCGGTAGCGGGCGATGGCCGTCACCGCTCCCTTGAGCGCGGCATCGAACGAGCCGTACGCCCGATCGTCGTAGACGCGCTTCGCGGGGTCGGTCATGGCGGCGGAACCCCAGCCGTAGTAGTTCATGGCGTTCCGCCAGCCGTGGGCATCGCTTCCGCGTCGCCCCGCTGCCAGCGTGTCGTGGCTGCGCTCGAACGACAGGATCGATGTCATGTCCCAGGTGACCCGCGGGTCCGGGTGGTTCTTCGTCCGGAAGAGGTGCCAGCGGAACCCGTCGCCGCCGGTGTCGGCGAGGTCGGTGAAGTTCAGCATCATCATCGCCGCTGCGGCGGTGCACGCCGTGTAGTACGGATCCTGGTAGAGGAACCCGGCGCTCCGGAACAGGTTGTACCGCCAGACGGTCGCGCCATTCACGGCGGGCGGCAGCAGCCCGACGAGCAGGAGCAGCATGGAGGCGAACGTGAGCGCGGGTCGGACGCGGCTCAAGCGATCCATCCCCTCCAGCGTCGGTGACTGCCGTCACGCGGACGTCGACCGACCGCGCCGATCGCGGCCGAGCCGCGAGCATGCGGTGTGCGAGGGCCCGGACCAATCGACCGATCGTACCCACGAGCGCCCTTGACTCTCGACCTATGGGATATCAGAGCCGATGCCAGTCGAGGCCGGAGCGGCGGCCGACGGGCGTGAACGCCGCCCTCGCGCCAAGAACGATCTCTGTCGGAGATCGGAGGATCAGAGGTTCGTCCGAGGGCGGCGCCGCGCCGCGCATCCAGCGCAATGCCTGGACGGCATTGATTCCGGGTCGGCGACCGGTTGGCGTCATCGTCGCCGCGGCATCCGCCAGCATTGACGACGGTCCGACCAATGAACCGGCCGGATCCAGGTGGCGGCCGTAGAATCGGCGCTGCCCATCCCGGATCGATCTGCGGCCGTCGTGTCAGGCCGCCGGAGGCCCTGTCCCCATGACCGATGTCACCTTCGGAATCCTTCTCTGGAGCCAGGCCGCGAGCTGGAACGAGATGCTCGACGCCGCGAAGCGGGTCGACCGCCTCGGGTATGCCCACCTCTGGACGTGGGACCACCTGTACGCGATCTTCGGCGACCCGTATCAGCCGATCTTCGAGGGCTGGTCGCTGCTCAACGCCTGGGCGCGCGAGACGGAGCAGACGCGACTCGGGCTGCTCGTCGGGGCGAACACGTTCCGCAATCCGGGCCTCGTCGCCAAGGTCGCCGCGACCCTCGACCACGCGAGCGACGGCCGGGCGATCCTGGGCATCGGCGGCGCCTGGATGGAGCCCGAGCACCTGGCCCACGGGATCGAGTTCGGATCCGGCTTCGGCCAGCGGCTCGACTGGCTCGATGAATCCGTCGGCGCCATGCGAGACCTGCTCGACGGCAAGAAGGTGACCTCGGTCCCGGGCGGCCGCTACGCCTTCGACCATCTCCGCCACCAGCCGCGCCCGATCCAGCCTCGTCTGCCGATCATGATCGGCGGGTCCGGAGAGAAGAAGACGCTCCGAACCGTGGCCAGATACGCCGACATGTGGAACGCGATGGGCCCGCTCGACGTGATGCGGCACAAGGTCGACGTCCTGCGGCAGCACTGCGCGGACGTCGGGCGCGATCCGTCGGCGATCGAGTTCACCCTCGGCATCAAGGCGACGATCCGCGACAGCGAGGCGGAGGCGGACCGCGTCTGGAAATCCGCCATGGAGCACAACCGGACGCCGATGTCCCGGGTCGAGGACGACTCCACATTCTGGAACGGGACGGCGCAGCAGCTGGCCGACCGGCTGGCGCCCTACGTCGAGCTCGGCTTCCACACCGTGATCTCCGAGCAACCCGCGCCATACGACACCGAGACGCTCGACCGCCTGATCGGCGAGGTCAAGCCGCTCGTCGACGCCGGCTGACGCAGTCGATGGGCGGTGGCGCCCAGCGCCGGTCAGTCGGAACGGCCGTCGGCCGCCTGCTGGCGGTGTTCGACCGGCCAGCCGACGCCGACGCGGCAACCCAGGCACTCGCAGCGGAGGCCGGCATCGACAACGGCCGGATCGATCGCTACGAAGGCGCGGCCGATGCGCCGTTGTTCGACGCGAGCGGTCGCCGGCGTGGCCTGCGCGGGCGCCTCTACCGGATCATCGAGTTCACCTGGGCCGATCAGGCACCGGACTTCGCCTGGTACGAGGCGGCTCTTCGGGGGGGCCGGACGGTCCTGTCGATCCCGGTCTCGGGCCAGGGTCACGTCGCCGAGGCGGCCCGGATCGTGACCGCCCACGACGGCCACTTCGTGAACCATTTCGGCTGGTTCGAGACGCAGGAGCTGGCGCGCTGGCGCGGCCCCGAACCCGACGTGCCCGGCTTCCTCCGCCGTTAGTCAACCGCTGACGGCGGCGAGGATCCCGAGGACTTCGTCCTTCGATGGAAGCCGGGGGCTGTTCGCGATCGCGGCATCCTCGACGGCGTCTTCCGCGATCATCTCGTGGGCCTCCGGGGCGAACCCCAGCTCGCTGAGCGTCCGCCGCTGGTTGACGCGCTCGAGGAGGCCTTCGATGGCATCGATCCCCGCCCGGGCGGCCAGGCCCTCGTCGTCGGCCGGACCGGCGGCGCCCATCGCCACCGCGACCAGGGCGAGCTCGCGGTCGCGGACGCCGAGGTAGGTCTCGAAGACCTCGGGCATCACCGTCGCGAGGGCCGTCCCGTGAGCCAGGCCGCCGCGCGCCCCGATGGCATGGCCGATCGCGTGGACGGCCCCGACCCCGGTGCCGCTCTGCTGGCCGACGCCGGCGTAGTGCGCAGCGAGGAGCATCCGACTGCGGGCCTCCAGGTCCGATCCGTCGTCGACCGCGCGGGGCAGCCACTCCGCGACTGTTCGGATCACGCCAAGGGCGATCGCCTCGGCGAATGGGTTCGGGTTGGCCGACAGCAGGGACTCCAGCGAGTGGGTCAGCGCGTCGACGCCGGTTGCGGCGGTCGGGCCGGGCGGGAGCTTCAGCGTGAGGACCGGATCCAGGATCGCGACCCTGGGCAGCACGCTCTCGTGCCCAACGTATCCCTTCCGGCCGGTGGCCGCGTCGGTGATCACGCCGTAGGTGTTGGTCTCCGAGCCCGTCCCGGCGGTCGTCGGGACCGCCACGACCGGGAGGCCCGGAGCCACCGTTTCATCGTGGTAGCCAAGTGACATGACAGCACGCTGATTGGTCGCGTGAAGGGCGATCACCTTGGCCGAGTCCATCGCCGAGCCGCCGCCAAGGCCGACGACCACGAGGCGCGCGGGGTCGACGGAGCCGGACGTGAACGATCGGAGCCGCTCGCTGCCGCGGACGATGGCCGCGGTGCCGGGATTGGGTTCGACGCCATCCTCGACCTCGACGCGGATGCCGGCCTTCTGCAGGTGATCGATGACCCGGCCAACGACGCCCGACGCGACAACGCCGGAGTCCGTGACGACGAAGGCCGATGTCGCACCCAGCGACGCGACGAGCTCGGGCAGCTCCGAGACGACGCCCACCCCGAACCGAGCCCGGTCGCGGGCGAGGATCTCCAGCCGGCGCTCCGCATACCCCGCCATCAGGCGATCTCGACCACACGGTCGGCGTTCGTGTCGCGGCGGACCGTGAGCCAGCGACGACAGCCGGCCGAATGGAACCAACGCTCGTTCGTGATCCCGGCGGGGTTCTCGAAGACCCAGACCTCGTCGAAGTCGCGGTCGTCCGGATCGGTCAGCCAGTCGGGGGCGGGGCGTCGTTCCCCGCCGAAGGTGAACTCGTCGAGCGGTCGCCGCCCGCAGCGCGGGCAATCGAGCTCGTGCATCAGCGCGTCCCCGCCGACGCCTGGTCGGCCATCGCGAGGTCGTGCCGGAAGCGATCGAGCCCGAAAGGCGCGATCAGGCCAGGCGTCCGCCCGGTCGCGATCAGCTCGGCCATCGCCTCGCCGCCGGCGGGGATCGCCTTGAAGCCCCATGTCCCCCAGCCGGTCGTGATCAGGAAGCCGTCGACGCCGGTCTCGCCCATGATCGGGCTGAAGTCGGCCGAGATGTCGCACAGGCCCGCCCACGTCCGCAGGATCCGCATCGAGCGGAGGAACGGCAGGAGCGCGCTGATCTTGTAGGCGTAGCTCCGCAGGGCGTCGAACGACGAGAGTCGGGAGAACGATGGCTGGCTGTCGAACTCGGCGCCGATCAGCATCTGGCCGCGCTCGGTCTGCGAGACGTAGCAGGCGAGCTCCGTCGAGGCGACGATCTTGTCCAGTCCCTGCTCGAAGTCATTCGTCACGAACGCGTGGAGGGGGTGCGTCCGGACCGGCAGGCGGATGCGAGCCATCGCGGCGACCTGGCTGACCCAGCCGCCGACGGCGCTCAGGACCATTCCGGCCCGGATCGGACCTGCGGCCGTCTCGACGCCGACGACGCGGTCGCCGTCGCGGAGCAGCCCGGTCACCGGCCGATGCTGGATCAGGTGGACGCCGCGAGACGACGCCCCCGACGCGAAGGCCCAGGCGACCCGGTCGTGACGGGCGGTCGCCGCCGGGACGTGGTGCGACGCGCCGAGGACCGCGTAGCGGCCAGCGCCGGTCAGGTCGACCTGGGGAACGAGGCGCTTGACGTCAGCCGGCCCGAGCAGCTCCGTGTCGACGCCCATCGCCTGGTTCATCAGGACGCGGCCGCGCTCGGTCCGCATCCCCATCTCCGTGTGGGCGATCCAGACGTGGCCCTTGACCCGATGGAAGATCGCGGCGCCGGTCTCCGCCTCGAGACCGGCGTAGAGCTGCCGCGAGTGGTCGTAGAACCGGATCGCCTCGGGGATCGCGTAGTTCGAGCGGATGATCGTCGTGTTCCGGCCGGTGTTGCCCGACGCGATGTAGTCGACCTCGACCACGGCGACGTTCGTGATCCCGTGGCGCGTCGCGAGGTAGTAGGCGGTCGACAGGCCGTGCCCGCCGCCGCCGATGATCACGACGTCGTACGAGTCGCGCGGCTCGTGCCACGCGATCGGCTGGAGCGACGCGATGTGCTCGCTCACCATCCGAGGCGGCTCCGAAGCTCATTGGCGTAGGCGGCCTGGACGACGAGCAGCGTCGGCTCGCCCAGGACGATCCGGGCCGGCACGCCGGCAACCTTGCCCTGCGCCAGGACGCTGGGCTCTTCCGGCAGCGGCCAGTCGATGTGGTCGACGACGCCATGCCAGTCATCGACGTCGAGCATTGCGACCGAGAAGCCGGCTTCGGGCTCGACGATCGCATCCGGGTCGTCGATCTCGACGCCGGTGGCGCCGAGCGCGAGCGCCTCGTCCGGGGCGATTCGGAGGACATCGACGTCGTCCCCGTTCCAGCGGGCACCGTCGAGCGCGCTCGGAGTCGCGACCACCCGCCAGCCCTCGACAGGCTCAAGCGCGGGCACGATGACCCTCCGGGTCGTAGAACGGCGTCGGTGTCACGACGGCCTCGCGGCCGTCGATCTCGACCCGATCCGCGAACGGCGCCCGGCGCTGCCAGCCGAGCATCAGCGCCTTGCGGAGGAGGGGCGAGGTCCAGCTGCCGGTGACGTTGCCGACGATCTCGCCGTTCTCGACTGATCGAATCGGCGAGCCCTCCGTCGGGGCTTCCCCGTCCATCGAGAACCCGACCCACCTCCGTGAGTCGTCGAGCTTGGCGGTCCGTTCGAGCGACGCTCGCCCGATGAACGCCGGCTTCTCCATCCGGACCGCCCAGTCCATGCCCAGGCGGCGCGGGGTCGTGTCGAGCTCCGTGTCCATGCCGACGATCACGTGGCCCTTCTCGAGCCGCAGGCCGAAGAGCGCCTGGAGCCCGTGGGGCCGGACGCCGAGGTCCCGCCCCGCGTCCATGAGCGCCCGCCACAGCGCCACGGAGCCATCGAGCGGGTGGTGCAGCTCGAACGCCGTCTCGCCCGTGAACGACAGCCGCATGACGTGGCACGGCACCCCGGCGATCTCCGCGCGGATGTGGCCGAGGAACCGCGGGGCGTCCTCCAGGCCGAGCCGCGCGAGCAGCGTCTTCACGAGCGGGCCCGTGACGTTGATCGCGGCGAGCGACATGGTCCGGTCCATGACGTGGACACGGAGGCCCCATGTCTCGATCCAGTCGCGCAGCCACATCTCCGCATTGGCCGCGCCGCCCGACGTGAACGTCAGCGTGAACCGGGTCTCTCCGTCGCGGAGGATCATCCCGTCGTCCATCACGTGGCCGCGCTCGTTGAGGAGCAGCGCGTAGCGCGAGCGGCCGGGCTTGATGTCCGCCACGTGGCAGGGGTAGATCCGCTCCAGCGCCTCGACGACATCCGGCCCGCTGACGACGAGCTTGCCGAGGGTCGACACGTCGCCGACGGACACCCCCTCGCGGACCGCCCAGTACTCGGCGACGGCGTCGCCGTAGTGCCACGGCCGCCACCAGCCGCCGAACCGGTCCATCCGGGCGCCCAGCGTGAGGTGCTCGTCATGGAGCGGAGTCCGCCGGAAGGCATCGATCGCGACGTCGGCGGCGGCCTCGGCCAGGGTGATCTGGCGGGCGGCGGGTCGGGCCGTGAAGGGCGCCGGCGGCGGTCCGCTCGTCCGGGCGGCGATCCACGACCGGACGTGCGGCAAGCACGCGCCGCCCTGGCACGGCCCGAGGCCGGCCCAGCTCGCCCGCTTCAGCAGCTCGAGATCCGTATAGCCCTGGTCCCAGGCGGCCTCTAGATCGCCGACGGTCGTGCCCATGCACGGGCAGACGACGCCGTCCCGCGGCGGCGCCGGGAGGGGCTGGTCCTCGGCCGCGGGGCCGACCGCCGAGACTCCCTCGGCCCTCGACATCCGGGCGAGGACGTCCCGGGGCGCCCGACCGAGGTCCACCACGGCGGTCTCGCAGGGCGTGGTCGTCTCCGTGGCGTCCATGCCGACAGTCACCACGGCCGAGACGCGACCGGCGTCGCCCTCGAACCGGAGGAGCTCCCGACCGACGTGGACCACGCGACCGAGGTCCACCCCGGCGGCCTCGAGCCGTTCCGCGGCACCGGCCGTCACGATTCCCCCCAGGTCGCTTCCGGGGCACGCCGGCTGGATCTCGACCGAGCCCGTCGCGACGACGATCTCGTCCGCCCGGACATGCAGCATCCCGCCGGAATCTCGGGTCACGATCGACGGACCAGGATAGATGCCCACGACCTCGCTGCCGTTCCGGGCGTCGAGGAGCAGGACATCGCGGCCTGCGGAGCGCGCCGCTTCCGCGGCGGACTGGCCGCTCGAGCCGCCACCGATCACGGCGACATCGGCCTCGGTTCGGCGAACGGCGATCTTCGAGCCGACCGGCATCAGGGTCAGGTCTCGCCAGTCGACCACCGGGAGCTGGGGCTTGCCACCGGCCGGGTGGCGGACGACCACGGTCCCAGGTCGCGCGGCGACCTGGCAGGTCCGGACGTAGGCGACGCCGTCGACCTCCGCCAGGCAGTTCCCGCAGTCGCCCGCCAGGCAGAGGCAGCCACCGTGACAGGGCACCTCGCCCCTTCGAACGATCGCGACGGCGAGGGAATCCCCATCCGCGAACTCGATCGGTCGCCCGTCGACCACGATCCGGCCGGCCACCTCGGCCGGTGCGTCGGTCACTGGCGCATCCGGAGGCCCTGCGGGTCGAACAGCGGCTCCGGCTGGAGCCGCGCCGGGCGCCGTCGGCCGATGATCTCGATCTCCAGGCCGCTGCCGCCCGGCCCGTCCGGCGTCGACAGCTCCGTCGGCACGTAGCCCAGCGCGATCGACTCCCCGACGTGGTGGCCGTACCCGCCCGAGGTGACCCAGCCGACGACCTCGTCGTCGTGCCAGATCGGCTCATCGCCGATCACGTCGGCCGGCGCGTCCGGGTCGGGCTCGACGACCATCGCGACCAGCCGTCGCTTCGGGCCGTCGGCGGCCATCTCAGCCTCATGGGCGGCCCGGCCGATGAAGTCGTGATCGAGCCGAAGGTAGCGAGTGATCCCGGCCTCGGCCGGCGTGTAGATCGGCCGGTACTCACGGAACCATGTCCCGTAGCTCTTCTCGAGCCGCAGGGACATCAGCGCCCGCATCCCGAACAGCCGCAGGCCGTGCGGCTCGCCGGCCGCCACGATCCGGTCGAACAGCTCGCGCTGGTACTCGGGCGCGACCCACAGCTCATAGCCGAGGTCACCGGCGTAGTTGATTCGGGCGAGAAGAACGGGGGTCATCCCGAGGTCGACCCGTCGGAACGTCATGAACGGGAACGCCTCGGTCGACAGGTCGAGGTCCGGCGCGATCGCCGCGAGCACCTCCCGCGACCGCGGGCCCGCGACCGACAGCCCGGTCAGCCCCAGGCCGAGCACCTCGAACCGGACCGACCCGTCGCGCGGCAGGTGGTGGCGGAACCAGCGCGAGTGGTGGACCTCGGCGGGCAGCGACCCGAAGAGGTACCACTCATCGGCCTGGTTGGGCCGGGCGACCGTGAACTCCCCGACGATTCGCCCGGCGTCGTTGAGCATCGCCGTCAGCGTGATGCGGCCGGGCGCCGGCATCCGCGCGGTGAGGAGCGACGAGAGCCACGCCTCGCCACCCGCCCCGGCCACGCGGTACTTCGCGTAGTTCGAGATCTCCGTCATCCCGACCCGTTGCCGGACGGCCGCCACCTCGCCCGCGACGCAGTTCCAGGCGTTCGATCGGTGGAACGTGACCTCCTCGATCGGCTCCTTGCCGGCCTCCTGGAACCACACGGCGTGCTCCAGCCCGAACGTCGCACCCCAGACCGCGTTCGCCGCTGTCAGCCGGTCGTGGATCGGCGTGGTCAGAAGCGGTCGAGCCGCCGGCAGCTCCTCGTTCGGGAACGTGATCCGGAAGCGGCGGCGGTAGTTCTCCTGGACCTTCGCGTTCGTGTAGGCAAGCGTGGCGTAGTCGCCGAACCGGGCGACATCCATCGCCCAGATGTCCATCCCGGAATCGCCGGCATCGCCCGACGTCATCCATGCCGCCAGCGCCAGCCCGACACCGCCGCCCTGCGACAGCCCGGCCATGACGCCGCAGGCCACCCAGTAGCCACGCAGGCCGCGGACCGGCCCGACCAGCGGATTGCCGTCGGGCGCGAACGTGAACGGTCCGTTGACGACGCGGCGGATGCCGATCGTGCCCATCGCCGGGTAGTGCTTGAACGCGACCGACAGCTCCGGCGTGATCCGGTCCAGCTCCGGCTTCAGGAGCCGTGAGCCGAAGTCCCACGGTGTCTCCCTGGGCGACCACGGCTTGCAGTCCTGCTCGTAGGTCCCGAGCAGCATGGAGCCGCCTTCCTGGCGGATGTAGATCTCGCCCGAGAAATCGAGCGCCATCGGCATCTCGTGGCCGGTCCGCTTCACATACTCGGCGACTTCCGGCATGTCCTCGGTCAGGAGGTAGTGGTGCTCCATTGCGAGGACGGGCAGCTCGATGCCGACGAATCGGCCGACTTCGCGCGCCCACAGCCCGCCGGCGTTCACGACGTGCTCGGCGTGGATCGGCTCGCCGTTCTCGATATGGACGTCCCAGGTGCCGTCGGGCCGCTGCGAGAGACCGCTCACAGGCGTGTGCTGGCGGACCTCCGCCCCGGCGAGCTGAGCGCACTTGACGTACGCGCGCGTGACGCCGGTCGGGTCGACGTGGCCCTCGACGTGGTCGTACAGCGCCCCGACGAAGTACTTCGGGTCGAGGAGCGGGAAGAGGTCCTGGGCTTCCCTGGCCGAGATCATCTCGAGCTGCATGCCGAGATAACGGCCTCGCGCGACCGCCATTCGGAGGAAGTCCATCCGGGTCTCGTCGCTGGCGAGCATCAGGCCGCCGGGCAGGTGGATCGAGCAGTCCTGGCCCGACTCCTTCTCGATCTGCTCGTACAGCTGGATCGTGTACTGCTGGAGGCGGGCGACGTTCGGATCGCCGTTGAGGGTGTGCATGCCGCCGGCGGCGTGCCACGTGGAGCCTGCGGTCAG
>Ga0066698_10000460_pt1 | contig 15065 bp, 12 predicted proteins | sample GraSoiAngelo_147_FD_66457 | JGI IMG/M metagenome (GOLD analysis project Ga0066698, IMG submission 66457) | Grasslands soil microbial communities from the Angelo Coastal Reserve, California, USA - 14_1009_05_40cm | ecosystem: Environmental > Terrestrial > Soil > Grasslands | place: USA... | reverse complement strand
TGGCCAAGGTCACGACGGCCAGGGCGCTCAGGACCAGAGTCCGAGCGACCGCACGCTTGATGGACATGGCTCCTCCTCCCCGGATTTCCCGGATAACGACTGAGACGCGCGTCCGGTTCCCCCCGGGCGCTGCCGAACACGGTACCACGTGCTAGCCTGGCCCCTTCCACGGAGGCCCGAATGCTGACCCACATCGACCGCGCATTCCGCCCGAGCTTGATCGCCCAGGGCCTCGAGGACGTCGCGTGACGCGCGCCGAGTCGGAGCAGATGGTCACGGTGCTCAGAGAGCGCAACGTGCCCGTCACGTACATCACCTTCCCCGACGAGGGCCACGGCTTCCTGCGCCCGCCGAACCAGATCGCGTTCCGCGCCGTCACCGAGGCGTTCCTGGCCAAACACCTGGGCGGCGCCGCCGAGCCGATCGACCGCGCCCGCGACTTCAACGGCTCGACGCTCACCATCGAAGCCGGTGCCGACCTCGTCCCCGGCCTCGCCGACTAACGGCCCGCCACCTCACGACCTGCGCGCGAGCGCCTGCCGAGTAGTCGCGCGGCGCACACACCACCGCCGCGCCGTCCGGGCGGGCGGTGGGCCGGGCGGGGCCGCCGCGACCCGTTCCCTCCAAGCGGCGACGCACGTGCGGCATCCAGAAGGAGCCCAGCCGCCCCGGGTTCACGCGGACGCGTGCCGCGTGGTCGCGCGGCCCCGCCCGGCCCATTGCCCGCCCGGACGGCGCGCCGCTAGGCTTTGTTGTGCCGGGCGTAAATCTCGTTGATGCGCTTGTCGCACTCCTCGAGCGCCTTCGCCGCCTCCCAGTTGTCGACCAGCACCCGCTGGATCATCTTCGGGATCACGTGCGTGTTGAGCACCTCCCCGGCCGCGGCCGTCGGTGACCCCGCATAGCTGACGGGCACGCCGGTCTCGGCCATGTTGATGAAGTGTTTGAACTCGGGCTTCTCGCGCCAGAACGGCGAGTCGAAGAGGCGCTTGTAGACCGGCACCCAGCGGCCGCCGGTCGACTGGATGATCCGGTCGTAGTTGGCCGGCTGCATGAAGTACTCGATGAGTCCCTTGGCGATGTCGGGGTACGGGTTCTTCTTGAAGGCGCCGTACGACCACGTGTCGATCTGGTTGACGGTGCCCTTGGGCCCGGCCGGCACCGGGAAGAGCCCGGTCCTCTTCTGCAGATCCTTGTCGTTGGAGTCGAGGTACGCGTAGATGCTCGAGGGGTTCATGACGAAGGCCGCCTGCCTGGACTGGTAGGCCTTGTTGTTGCCGGAGTTGTCCCACGAGATCGCGCCCTGCGGGATGATCTTGTGCGTCTTGAACATCGCCTCGATCGTCTTCACCCCGGCCACGTTCGCGGCCGAGTTCATCACGACCGTCTTGTTGTCGGACTCGACCATCTTGCCGCCGTAGCACCAGAGGAGGTTCATCACGTTGTCGGTCGTGTCCTCGACCAGCCCGAGGCACATCCCGAAGGCGAAGAGACGCGGCGGCGACTGGATCTTCTTGCTGACCTCGATGAACTCGTCCCACGTCTTCGGGTACTCGACCTTCGCCTGCTCGAGCAGGTCGAGCCGCGCGTGGACCGGCCACGGGTTGACGGCCAGCGGCACGCCGAGCGCGCGACCTTTGTAGAGCACGGCGGCCATGCTCGACTCGAAGATGCCCTTGGGCTCGCGGCGCATCTTGTTCACCTGGTCGGTCAGATCGATCAGGTGGCCCTGCGCGCCGTAGAACTGGACGTTCGACTCGTAGAGCCGGATCACGTCCGGCGGGTTGCCCGCCTCGATCGACGCCGCGAGCTTGGCGTTGGCCTGCTCGCCCGCGACCACCGCGTACTCGACCTCGGACTCCTTGAGCCCCGCGTGCTTGGCGGCGAACTCGTACACCTGCTCCTTCTGGAGCTGGTCGGCCAGCGGCGTGAAGTTCGGCAGGTGCCAGAACACGAGCTTCTTGGCGCGCTGGGCCTGGCTCCGGCCCACCCGCCACCACGGCCCCGTCGCCGCCACGCCGGCCGCGCCGGCGAGCTTCAGGACATCGCGTCGATGCATTCCGTGCATACGACCTCCTCGAGACGTCAGCCCTTGACCGCGCCGAGTGTCAGGCCTTTGACGACCCAGCGCTGGAAGATGAGATACACGACGAGCGGCGGCAGGGCGCTCAGGAACGCGGCGCCCATCATGGGCCCCCAGAAAAAGACGTCCTCCACGATGAACAGCGTCAGGCCGGTGGTGATGGTCCGCACCTCCACGCTGTTGACGAACACGTTGGCGTAGAGGAACTCGTTCCACGACTGGGTGAACGCGAAGAAGGCCACCACCGCCAGCGCCGGGAGCGACATGGGCAGGATGATGCGGAAGAGAGTGCCCAGGCGGCCGCAGCCGTCGACGAGCGCCGCCTCCTCCAGCTCGAGCGGCACCGAGTGGAAGTAGCCCATGAGGAGCCAGGTGGAGAAGGGCACGCTGAAGCTGAAGTACGTGAGGATCAGCCCCTGGTGGGTGTCGATAAGGCGCAGCACCGACAGCACCGCGAAGAGCGGGATGAAGAGGAGCGCGGGCGGCACCAGATACGAGACGACGAGCCCGCGAGCGATGAGGGCGCGGCCCGGAAATCGCAATCGGGCCAGGGCGTAGGCGCCCAGGCACCCGAACAGGAGCGACGCGAGCGTGTTCGCTCCGGCGATGATCGCGCTGTTGCGCACGTACTTCAGGAACGGCGTCGTCGTGAAGACGCGCGCGTAGCCGGCGAGGGTCGGCTGGTGCGGGTAGAGCGTCGCCTCGAAGCCATAGATCTCGCGATCGGGCTTGAGTGACGTCACGATCATCCAGTAGAAGGGCACCAGCGTCCACACCAGCAAGAGGACCAGCAGCACGTTGCCGATCCATTTCAAGAGCCGCCGTGAGCCCGACCTCGTCCGCGGCATCGTCTACTCGTCGGCCTGACGCAGCATGCGCCGCGTGAGCACGATGATGAGAACCACCAGCAGCGGGAAGAACACGAGCGACACCGCCGCACCCATCCCGAGCCGGCGGGCGCCGAGGGCGGTCGTGTAGGCGAGGTGCGGGAAGATCTCGGTGCGACTGGCCGGGCCGCCGCGCGTCAGGATCAGCACGAACTGGAGGTTCGTCGCGGTCCAGATTGTCGACAGCATCACCGTCGTGAGGAAGATGGTCCGCAGCCGCGGCACCGTCACGAAGAAGAACTGCTGCACGACCGACGCGCCATCGATCTCCGCCGCCTCGTACAGCTCCTTGGGGATGGCCTGCAGCCCCGCCAGGAACGTCATCGAATAGAAGGGCGTCCCGGACCACACCACAACCGCGATCACGCAGCCCATGGCCAGTCGCGGGTCGGAGAGCCACGAGATGATGTCGCTCGTGAGGTGGAAGGTGATCAAGAAGTTGTTGAGGAGCCCGCTGAGATCGTCGAAGATCCAGCGCCAGTTCAGCGCCACGATGACGACCGGCACCGCCCACGGCACGAACAGGAGCGTGCGGAAGAAATTGTTGACGCGTCGCTCCTGATCGAGGACGAGCGCCATCGTGAGCCCCAGCACGAACTTCAGCGCGATCGCCACCGCGGTATACAACACGCTGTTCCACGCCGTGCGCAGGAAGACCTCGTCGCGGAGCAGATCCAGATAGTTGTCGAGGGCCACGAACCGCCCGGGCGCGCCGACCATCTTGTCTTGCAGGCTCAGGTAGATCGCCGAGGCGAACGGATAGGCGACGAGGAAGACGATGACGAGGAGCGTCGGCGTCAGCAGGCCGTAGGCGAGCCACGCCTCTTGCCGGAGCGTCGCGGAGTGCCGCGGCCGCCGCGCGGTCGCCGGCGCTCGAACCAGCAATTCTTCGCGCAGAGCATCCGGCTGGCCGGCCGACAACGCCACGCGCGGATTATGTGCACGCGACGTGAGCACGTCAAGCGAGCGCGTTACCGCGAGCGCGTTACCCCGCGGTGCGCGCCGCAGGCCGTCGCGGGGCCGCCGTGCGAGCCGCCGGGCCGGCCGGGGGCTGGGGCCCCAGGCCCGAGGCGAGCGATGCGAACAGTCCCGTCGGCCGAGGCGTGGCTATGACGAGAAGAACCCGAGCCGGGGTGCCGCGTCGGCGGCGCCGGCGTCGAAGCCGGACACGCCCACGCCGACGAGCCGCACCGGTCGCGGGATGGACGATCACCCGCGAGCGTCGAACCGAGACACGACCAACGCGACGGCGGGCTTGAATACCGGAGCCGACCGCGCGAGACTCGACCGGCTCATGATCGGAAGTGCGCGCCGCAGGCCGTCGCGGGGGTTCGGGCCCGGCGCGGCCAATCACAGGAGGAGAGACGATGAGGATCCGAGCGAGCATCGCGGCCGTCGTGATCGCGCCGCTGGCGGCCGTTGTCGGCACCGTGGTGATGGGCGGGGCGCAGGACAAGACCCTGTCGATCGGTGTCCTGGGGCCGCTCTCGGGCGGCGCGGCGTCTTACGGCGTCGAGCTGGTCCGCGGCGCCGAGATGAAGGCGGACGAGATCAACAAGGCCGGCGGGCTCAAGGTCGGCGCCGACACGTACCGGATCAAGCTCGTGAGCTACGACCACAAGGCGCTCGCGGCCGACGCCGCCACCGCCGCCAACAAGCTCGTGTTCCAGGACAAGGTGAAGTACATCATCGGCAACGCCGTGGGCGCGACCTGCAACGCGGTTCAGACCGTGACCGAGCCGGAGAAGGTGCTGTTCTCGTTCGTGTGCTGGGGCACCAACAACCTCGGCCCCGACAAGCCGCACTCGTTCCGGGTCATGCTGAGCCAGTGGGAAGTGGCCGAGCCGTTCTATCGCTGGGTGAAGGAGAAGCACCCGCAGATCAAACGCGTCGCGGCGATCTCGCCGAACGACACGAGCGGCAAGGACACCAACACCGCCGTCGTGAAGGCGCTGAAGGCGCTGGGGTTCGAGGTGGCCGCCGACGAGTACTACGAGCGCGGCACCAAGGACTTCTACCCGATCCTCACCAAGATCCTGGCCGCCAAGCCCGACATGCTGGACGTCGCGGCGGCGCCGGCCGGCGAGGGCGGGCTCATCCTGAAGCAGGCGCGCGAGCTCGGCTTCAAGGGCGCCAAGGGCTGGACCGCGGGCACCAACCCGTTCACGATCATCGGCGTCGCCGGCAAGGACGCGGCCGAGGGCGTCTGGAGCCCGGCCAACATCAACGTCAGGAGCGACTTCGTCAGCGCGACGGTGCGGCGGTTCGGCGCGGAGTACGAGAAGCGCTACAACGAGGTGCCGGGCGTCATCGCCGTCGCCAACTACGCGGCGTTCGACGTGATCACGAAGGCGATGCAGGAGGCGCGCTCGCTCGACACCGACAAGGTCCTGGCGGCGCTCACCCAGAAGCCCTTCGAGACGGTGTGGGGACGGCTGGTCATCGGTGGCAAGGAGACCTACGGGATCGACCGCCAGTTCCTGTACCCGGTCGTGATCAGTGAGGTGCGTGACGGCAAGGTTGTCGACATCGCGCAGGTGCTGCCGACGGCGCTGAAGAAGTAGCGGCGTTGACCGGCGGTGTCGATCGATCTTCTCGTCCAGGCGCTGCTCAACGGCTTCGGGCTGGCGATGGTGTACGTGCTCGTCGCCCTCGGCCTCACGCTGATCTTCTCGATCCTCGAGATCATCAACTTCGCCCACGGTGAGTTCTACATGCTCGGGGGCTATGTCACCTACTACGTCTTCGCCGTCTTCGGGGTCAACTACTTCGCGACGCTCGGCTTCGCCATCCTCGCCGTGGGTCTGGCGGGGGTGGTGGCCGAGCGGCTGATCTTCCGTTACCTGAGGGGCAAGACTCTCAACGCGTTCATCGTGTCGCTCGGCCTGCTCTGGGTCATGCAGGCCTCCGCCCAGCTCTCCTTCGGCGTCCTCGACAAGCCCGTGCCCTCGGCCTTCTCGGGCATCGTGCGCGCCTTCGGGCTCGTGATCTCGGTCGAGCGGCTCGTGGTCTCGCTCTCGGCCATCGTCCTGATCGCGGCGCTCTACCTGTTCTTGCGCTGGAGCCGTCCGGGCCGTGCGATGCGGGCGGTGGCGCAGGACGCCGACGCGGCAGCGCTCCAGGGCGTCGACATCGAGCTGGTCTCCGCCCTGGGCTTCGGGATCGGGTGCGCGCTCGCGGGCGGCGCCGGCGGGCTGCTGGCCCCGGTGTTCGCGGTGAGCCCGGCGATGGGGGCGCTGCCGGTCGTCAAGGCGTTCATCATCATCATCATCGGCGGCATGGGGAGCCTGCCCGGCGCGGTGGTCGGCGGGCTCCTGCTGGGCTCGGTGGAGGGGCTCGGCTCGCTGTTCATGGGGAGCGCCGCCGTGAACGTCCTGGGATTCCTCGTGGTGATCCTCGTCCTGCTGGTCCGTCCGCGTGGGCTCTTCGGTGGAGCCTAGCCGCGGCCTCAGCGCGCCGCCGGGGCGCGCTCTCGGCGCGCCGATCGCGGGTCTGGCGCTGCTCGCGGCGGGTGTCGTCGCGCTCCCGCAGCTGACCCGCGACTCGTACTACCTCGACGTCGCCACGACCATCCTCATGAACCTGGCGCTCACGATGAGCCTGCGGCTTCAAGTAAGCACCGGACAGCTCAACATGGCCCACATCTCGTTCATGGGGATCGGCGCCTACGCCTCCGCCTTGCTGGTGACGCGCGTCGGGATCTCGTTCTGGGCGGCGCTGCCGATCGCGGCCGTGGTGGCCGCGTTGCTCGCGTTCCCCATCGGGGGCCTGGCGCTTCGCGTGACCGGGCCCTACTACTTCCTGATCACGTTCGCGTTCTCGGAGGTCGTCCGGCTCTTCTTCAACAATTTCTTCGTCGACCTGTTCGGCGGGCCGTCCGGGCTCGTCGGCATCCCGAAGCCGAGCGCGCTGCCGTGGTTCGGCCGCGCGCTCACCTTCACCACCAAGCTGGAGCTCTACACCCTGATGGCGGCGCTGCTCCTCGTCACGGCCGCTGTGCTGGTCAGGCTCGAGCACTCGCGGTTCGGGCTCGTCGCGAGCGCGATCCGCCAGGGCGATCTGCTGGCCGAAACGCTCGGCGTGAACGTCTTCCGCTACAAGCTCACGGCGTACGTCGTGGGCAGCCTGGTGGCGGGCGTGGCCGGCGCCTTCTTCGCCCATTCGCATCAGGTGCTGCACTCGAGCGACTTCGGTCTGGAGCCGATGGTGCTGCTGGTCGTCTTCACCGTGATCGGCGGAACGGGGAGCGTGTGGGGGCCGGTGGCGGGCACCGTGCTCATGACGATCGCGGGCGAGCTCCTGCGCGAGCTGCACCACTACGAGTCGCTGGTGTTCGGCGTCGTCCTGATCCTCACGATGCTCTGGGCGCCCGACGGGCTCGTCGCGCTGCCGGGCAAGCTCGCGCGGCGACGGCGTGTGGGAGTGTCCCTTGCCCCTTGAGCTACGCTCGGTCGGCCGGCGCTTCGGCGGGCTGCAGGCCGTCGCCGATCTCTCGATGACCGTCGCCCCGTCGACGATCCACGGGCTGATCGGTCCCAACGGCGCCGGGAAGAGCACGGTGTTCAACCTGATCACCGGCGTCATCCCGCTCACGTCCGGCGCGGTCTTCTTCAAGGGCGAGCGGATCTCGGGGCTCCGTCCGGCCGAGATCTGCCGGCTGGGCATCGCGCGCACGTTCCAGGCCACGACGCTGTTCCGTGAGTACACCGTCCTCCAGAACGTGCTCGTCGCCGCCCACCTGCTGTCGGCGCCCGGCCTCGGATCGGCGCTCCTGTGGTCGAGCCGGTATCGCGAGCGAGAGCGACGCGCCCGCGAGCGCGGCCTGGCGCTCCTGCAGACGCTTCACCTCGCTGGGCTCGCCGATCAGGTGGCCGGGACGCTTCCCCATCGAGACCAGAAGGCGCTCGCGCTCGCGATGGTTCTCGCCACCGGCGCCGAGCTCGTGATCCTGGACGAGCCGATGGCCGGGCTGGCCGCTCAGGAGAAGGCGGAGACGACGAGCGTCCTCCAGCGGCTCCGCGAGCAGGGACTCACCGTGCTCCTCGTGGAGCACGACATGAAGGCGGTCATGGGCGTGTGCGACACCGTCACGGTCCTCGATCACGGGCTGCGCATCGCGGAGGGGACGCCACGCGAGATCCAGGCCAACCCGGCCGTGATCGAGGCATACCTGGGCGTGGAGGAGCCGGGTGCTTGAGCTGACCGACCTCAGCGTCCACTACGGCACCGTCGCCGCCGTCGACTCGGTCTCGGTCACGGTCGCCGAGGGCGAGATCGTCGCGATCATCGGCCCGAATGGAGCCGGAAAGACGTCGACGCTTCGCGCACTGTCAGGGCTCGTACGCCCCAGCGGAGGGCGTGTCATGTTCCGGGGAACCGATATCTCCCGGTGGCGGCCGCACCGTATTGTTGCACTCGGGCTGAGCCACGCGCCGGAGGGGCGGCGGCTGTTTCCGCAGATGACCGTGCTCGAGAATCTCAGGATGGGCGCCTATCGGCGGCGCGACCGCGACGCGGTGGCGCGCACCCTGGGCGAGGTGCTCGAGCGGTTCCCGCGCCTGGCCGAGCGGCGCCACCAGCCGGCCGGCACGCTCTCGGGCGGCGAGCAGCAGATGCTCACGATCGGCCGCGCGCTGATGTCGGGACCGGCGATGCTGATCCTCGACGAGCCGTCGTTCGGCCTGGCACCCCTGCTCGTCAGGCAGATCCGGGCGATCGTCCAGTCGATCAACCGCGAGCGCGGGGTTGCCGTGCTCCTGGTCGAGCAGAACGCGCGGATGGCGCTCGCCGTCGCCGGGCGCGCCTACGTCATGGAGACAGGCCGGATCGTGCTCAGCGGCTCCGCGGCGATGCTGCGCGAGAGCCCGCACGTCAAGGCAGCGTACCTGGGAGGCTGATCAGCATGCGCTTCGAGACAAGGCTCAGCGACGAGCTCATCGAGCGGTACCAGCAGTCCGGGTACTGGGGCGCCGAGACGTTCTACGCGATCCTCGCCCGCCGCGCCGCGACCCATCCCGATCGCGTGGCGATCGTCGACCGCGGGCGCCGGATCACGTACGGCGAGCTCAGGACCCGCGTCGACCGCGTCGCAGCCGGGCTCGGCGCCCTCGACATCGGGAGGGGCGACGTGGTCACGATCCAGCTCCCGAACTGGGCCGAGTTCGCATACGTGTTCTTCGCCCTGGAGCGCCTGGGCGCGGTGGCGAACCAGATCGGACCCGACTTCCGGAGCCGCGAGGTCGACTATATCCTGCGCTTCTCGGAGAGCCGCGCCTTCGTCTGCCCGGCGAGCTTCAAGAGCTTCGACTACGTGAAGATGATCGGCGAGCTGCGGCCCGGGTTGCCCGACCTCCAGGCGGTCTGTGTGCTGGGCGGCGCCGCCGGCCCGGGGCGCGTGTCGCTCGACGCGCTCGTGGAGCACGCGAGCGCCGTCGCGCCGCCCGGCGCCCGCCAGGGCGCGAACGACGTGATGCGGATGGCCTTCACGTCGGGCACGACCGGCAATCCCAAGGGTGTGATCCACAGCCACAACACGACGCTCTCGACCTGCCGGACGCTGAACACCGACATGCGCGTCACCGAGGACGACGTGTTCCTGGTCTACCTGCCGCTCGGGCTCAACTGGGGGTACCTGACGCTCGTGCAAGCGATCATGGCCGGCGCGCGTGTGGTCCTGCTCGATCAGTTCAGTGCCGCCGCCGCGCTCGACCTGATCCGGCGCGAGCGCGTCACCTACATCCCGACCGCGCCCGCGTCGATCATCGCCATCCTGAACCATCCTGACCTCGGCCAGTCCGATCTGTCCTCGCTCCGCGTGGTCATCACCGGGGGCGCCTCGTGCCCGATCGAGACCATTCGCGAGTTCCGGGCGCGGATGCACGGCCACCTGATCGAGCTGTACGGAATGCTGGAGACCGGCTTCCACACCTACACGCGGCTCACCGACGACCCGGAGGCGGTCACCGGCACGGTGGGCACCGTCTCCTCCGGTCTCGGGATCCGCATCATCGACGACGCCGGCCGCGACGTCCCACCGCGGGCCGAGGGCGAGATCGCGGCCCTGGGCCCGTCGGTCCACCTCGGCTATCACAAGAACCCCACCGCGAACGCCGAGCTCTTCACCGCCGACGGCTGGTTCCGCACCGGGGATCTCGGACAGTTCGACGCGGCCGGCAACGTGAAGATCGTGGGCCGCCTCAAGGAGATGATCAACCGCGGCGGCAAGAAGTTCTTCCCCCGCGAGATCGAGGAGATCCTCTATACGCACCCGAAGATCCTCCACGCCGCGATCGTCGGCGTCCCGGATCCCCGGCTCGGCGAGCGCAATTGTCTCTGCGTGATTCCGCGCGCCGGCCAGCAGCTCGCCCTCGACGAGGTGGTGGCCTACCTCAAGGACGACGTGGCGACGTACAAGCTCCCGGAGACGATCGAGATCTTCGACGAGCTGCCCTTCACGCCCACCGGGAAGATCCAGCGCCATGTCCTCGTGCGCCGCGTGCTCGAGCGCCGCGGCGCCTGAGGGACGTCAGCGGAGCCAGCGCGGTCCGAGCGCCGCGAAGCCGGCCTTGGTCAGCTGGTAGCCGAGCTCGCGGTAGGACTCGAACTGTCCCTCGTCGAAGAACTGATCGCCGGTCGTCTCCTGGGGGAAGGTCAGATGGTTCCGCGCGTACTCCAGAAGGTCTTCACTCTCGTGCAGGTCTTCGCTCATCGTCGGCTTGATGTAGACGAGGCGGCCCTCCCCGCCGACGTCGCCCTGGTTGGGCGGATAGACGATCTTGCCCACCTGGAACCCCGCCGCCGCGCGCGGGCTCGTCCCGTCGCCGTGGAGCTTGCCGAGATCGAGCTGGATGTCGATCCCGAAGTCGATCCGCGCCTTCCGCATGATGTTGGCGATGTCCTCGAACTTCCGCGTCGGGTCCGCGCCGCAGTCGACCGCGATGATGGTCTTGCAGCGCCGCTCCAGCAGGCCGTAGAGGCCGGTGTTGTCGAAATGGCCACCGTCGCTCACGAACACGTACCAGTCGTTCTCGTCGGTCAGGCTGAAGAGCTCTTTCAGGAAGAAGTAGTGCCAGAAGACCAGCCCGGCCCGCAGGTGCACGGCCGGGTTCGGCAGCCACTGACCCAGCCGAACATTCAGCAGCGCCATCAAGACGGCGAGGCCGGGTTTCGTGGCCGAGCCCATCTGCGGACTCACCGCCGCGCCGGAGACGGCCATCGCGGTGGCGAGCTCCAGCCGCCCTCGCGCGTACGCGCCGGTCGGCGCATAGCCAACACGCGGCGAGCCGCAGTAGAGCTTCGAGAACAGGAAATGCGCGGATCGCCGGCCGCGCAGCGAGAGATCTCGCGATCCGGAGAGGTTGAGCGTGGCGTTCACCAGGTGATAGGGGCCGTTGTTCGTGGGAAGCACGTCGCGCAGCCGGATCCGGTCGCTGGTGACGATCTGCGCCGAGGACCGGCGGATCACGTAGGCGTCGGCGAGGCGGTCGCGATAGAAGTTCAGCAGCGACACCCGGTTGACGTTGATGACGAAGCCCGACACGACGGCGATCACGAAGAGCCGCGGATACCACTCCACCAGCGTCGGGTAGTCCTCGCGCGAGAGCCACTCACCGAAATGAACGATCTCCACCGCGGCCAGCAGCCCCGCCGCCGCGAAGCCGAAGATCCACAACGATCGCTTCAGGTATCCGATGACGGCCGCCGGAATCGCCGCGGCCAGGATCGGGAAGAGCACGGTCATCAGGGAATCGAGCGCTCGCCCCTCGCCGATCGTGAACCCGGCCTCGCCCAGCGCCCTGATCAGCTCGACCTCCGGTCCCGCGAAGTAGAGATCGCCGGCGAGGCCCTTGTTGGCGATGGTGAGCTGGGTGTCCCAGATGCCGTCGACGAGGTGCTGGAGCGTCGTCTGGCCGCCGCCGACACGTGCTCCCGCCACCTGCAGCGCGCCCCGGAGGTCTTCCACGGTCCCCTCGACGTGCTGACACTCGCGGGGAGCCGGGCCTTTGCAGAACCCGAAAACTTTTAGCCCGCCTTCCAGTTGGCCCAGCGCGACGGGCTGGGAGCCGAGCACGAGCCCGACCAGCTCGTAGTAGGCCCAGGGGGCCGCGATCAGAAAGCCGAGCGCCATCGCGACGGCGACCGCCACGGCGGCGCCGGCCATCAAGACGTCCCGAGCCCGTTTGGTCCAGGCGGCGAGATAGGGGGCGACCAGCCACGCCGCCGTGATGACGCCGAGACCGGCGGCGAGCCATCTCAAGTACGACCATCCCCATGCCCACTGGGCCGTCGCGAGCCAGGAGAGGATCAGCGTCCCGGCCACGAAGAGGAACCCCAGACCGCTGAGGGGCGCGATGAGGTTCAGGATGAGCGCGCCCAGATAGGCCGCGACCAGGCGCCAGACCCCGAGGCTCAGGATCCCGCGGCGAGGAACCAGGTAGTTGCTGTAGTCGCGCAGGTGCCGAACTTCCGGGGCTTCGCGGTCGGCACCCGAGAACCCGAGCGGAAACGCCCCGGGGTCGCGGCCCGCCGGGCGCACGCCCGCGCGCGGGTCGCTCGTGAGCAAGGACGTCACGCACGAGCCGACGTAGCCGCCGCCTGACACGGTCGACAGGTAGTCGACGAACTTCAGCAGATCGAGGTGGGATAGCGCCTGGAGGACGCCGAGCGAAAACGTCGCCGAGCGGATCCCACCGCCGGACAGGGCGAGACCCACCGTTCCGTGGGCGACGCGGGGCGCGATCGCGGTTCCGGCGCGCGGGCGCTCGGCCTGGAGGCTCGAGGGGTCGACGTCCTGATCGCCGAGCCGCCGCCGGCGCTCGACGAGGTAGTCGAGCTCGGCCGCGTACACGTCGGCCACGCTTCGACGGAGACCTTCGGTGGGTCGAGAGTCCTTCTGCATCGCGCTCGGCCCGCCAAGAATAGCGCAGGCGACCTGAAAGGCGGCTACGCTCGCCTCATCGTGAGGATCCCCCGAAGCGGATCACCGTGTACCCGGGCGCGTAGACTTGGCCCTCGCGCACCCGACGCTCGGCCCGGCGCTTCTCGGCGGGCACCGACTTGGGCACAATGCGACGGTCGCTCCGCCGGCGCTCCATCATCACGCGCACCCCACTGACCCCGGCGAGCTCCCGCGCGAGGAACTCGTACAGGGCCGCCTGCGCCGGGCTGACCACCAGCAGCAGCCGCACCCCCGGGAATGAGCGGGAAGGCAGGCGATTGAGGAGCTCGATCGCGTGGCGGCGGCAGATGCCGTGGGTCTTCGACTGATCGTCGAGCGGCGCCCGCTCGCCCAGCCCCGCCGGCCGGCCCTCCTGCTCGCACCACGCGCACATGACGATCACCCGAAACCGCCTCCCCTCGTCGAGAAGCATCGTGAGCACGGGTGATGCCAGCGACGTCAGCATTTCTGGATGATCGGACTGGGTAGGGTTCTCGCGCGCTTAGGAGGCCGCCGGCAAGACGCGCTGAGCCTTATTGGCAAGAACTGACAGGTTTGGTCAGACGACAGTGGCCTACCGTCAGCTGGTGAAACCCCTACCCTCCCCGGCCAGCCGGTCGAGCAGCGGCGCCGGCGACCAGAACTCGTCGCCGCTCTGCTTCTTGAACTCCAGCATCCGGTCACGCAGCGCCCGGAGACCGAGCGAGTCCGCCCAGAACATCGGACCGCCCCGATAGACGGGCCAACCGTAGCCGTAGACCCAGATCACGTCGATGTCGCTGGCGCGAATCGCGATCTTCTCGTGGAGGATCTTGGCGCCCTCGTTGACCATCGGGTAGAGGAGCCGCTGGAGGATCTCCTCGTCGGAGACGAAGCGGCGGGTGATGCCCATGGACGTCGCGACGTCCACGATGATCTTCTCCACCTCGGGATCGGGGATCGGCGTGCGGTCGCCCTTCTCGTATCTGAAATAGCCGGCGCCCGTCTTCTGTCCGAACCGCCCCAGCTCGCAGATGCGATCGGCCACCGGCGCCTTGGCGCCGCGGCCCTTCCGGATGCGCCAGCCGACGTCGAGGCCGGCCAGGTCACCCATCGCGAACGGGCCCATCGGGAAGCCGAAGTCGGTGAGCACCTTGTCGACCTGGTGCGGCGCCGCACCCTCCAGGATGAGCTTCTCGGCCTGCAGGCCGCGCTGGTGGAGCATGCGATTGCCCACGAAGCCGTGGCAGACGCCCACCAGGACCGGCACCTTGCCGATGCGGCGCCCAATGGTCATCGCGGTCGCGATGGTGGTCTTGGACGACTTCTTGCCGCGCACGTTCTCGAGCAGCCGCATCACGTTGGCGGGGCTGAAGAAGTGGGTGCCGATCACGCTCTCCGGCCGCTTGGTGGCCGAGGCGATCTCGTCGACGTCGAGCGTCGAGGTGTTGGTCGCCAGCACCGCGTCGGGCTTGCAGACCGCGTCGAGCTTGGCGAAGACTTCCTTCTTGATCGGCATCTCCTCGAACACCGCCTCGATGACGATGTCGGCGTTCGCCACGGCCTGGAAGTCGACGGAGGGGGTGATGAGGCCCATCCGCTTCTCGACGTCCGCCGCGGTGAGCCGGCCGCGGGCCGCCGTCGCCTCGTAGTTCTTCCGCACGATCCCGAGGCCGCGGTCGAGCGCCTCCGTGGCCACCTCGACCACGGTGACCGGAATCCCGGCGTTGGCGAAGTTCATCGCGATGCCGCCGCCCATGGTGCCGGCGCCGATCACGGCGGCGGTCTTGATCTCGCGCGGCGGCGTGTCGGCCGGCACGTCCGGGATCTTGGCCGCCTCGCGCTCGGCGAAGAAGAAATAGCGTTGGGCCTTCGACTCCGGGGAGTCGAGCAGTTCGACGAACAGCTCGCGCTCCCGCTTGATCCCCTGGTCGAACGGCAGGCTGACCGCGGCCTCGACGGCCTTCACGATGCTCTCGGGCGCCCGGAAGCCCCGCGTCTGGCGCGCGACGCTCTTGCGGAACTCGGCGAAGATCTCGGGCTTGCCCCGCGCGGCGTCGATCTTGTCGGTGAGGTCGCGGATCTTCCTGAGCGGGCGCCGCTCGTTGAGAATCTTTTCGGCGAACGCCACGCCGGCCGCTGCGAGATCGCCCTGGACGATCTCGTCGATGAGCCCGAC
>Ga0066698_10000458_pt1 | contig 15074 bp, 12 predicted proteins | sample GraSoiAngelo_147_FD_66457 | JGI IMG/M metagenome (GOLD analysis project Ga0066698, IMG submission 66457) | Grasslands soil microbial communities from the Angelo Coastal Reserve, California, USA - 14_1009_05_40cm | ecosystem: Environmental > Terrestrial > Soil > Grasslands | place: USA... | reverse complement strand
TCGGCCGCGGGTCGATCGAGCTCGGGCGTCGCCTCGCCGACGCCGTCGACGGCGAGCTGCTCCTCGACCCGGCCGGGCCGGTCGTCCGCTGCGAGCCGGCGACCGTCATCCTGCCCCTCGACCGGGAGCGCCTCGCCGGGTTGCCCGGGCTCCCCCCGCCGGACGTGCCGCTCGTCTGCCTCGACACCGAGACGACCGGTCTGGCGACGGCGTCGGGCACCGTGGCCTTCCTCATCGGCCTCGGGTGGTGGGAGGACGACCGGTTCCGCCAGGTCCAGCTGCTCCTGCCGGACCATCCTGCGGAGCCCGGTCTCCTCGGTCGCGTCGCGGCCCACATCCCGGCCGCGGCCTGGCTCGTGACGTACAACGGCCGCGGCTTCGACTGGCCCCTGCTCGTGGCGCGATACCGGATGATGCGGTCCGCTGCCCCATCGCTCGCCGGCCACCTGGACCTGCTGCCGTTCGTCCGGCGGGTGCTGCGGCACCGGATGACCGACGCCCGGCTGCGCACGGTCGAAACCGAGATCCTCGGGACGGTCCGGCACGGCGACGTCGACGGCTGGCAGATCCCCGGACGCTTCCTCGACTTCCTGCGTGGGGCGTCGGCGGGGCCGCTCGTCGACGTCGTCCGCCACAACCGCGAGGACGTCCGCTCGCTGGCTCGCCTCCTCGGTCGGATCGATGCCGACTACGCGGATCCGGTGGCACGCCGGCGCCTGCCTCGTGGGGACCTGGCCGGGCTCGCCCGCGCCTTCGCCCGCGATCGGCGGCTCGACACCGCGCTGGCCTGCCTCGACGCCGCGCTGGCGACGCCGTCGACCCCCGTACCTGCCGTCGCGGCCGTGCCATCCGACGACGGGCCCGGCGGCGACGACCCGCGCCGCCCGTGGTGGCATCCACATCGCGTCGCCGACGTCGGCGGGACGCGGCGGCCTCCGACGTGGACACGCCTCGTCGAGGGCCGGCTCGACTCGCCGTGGACGGGCGAGCGTGTCGCGATCGAACGCGCCCGGCTCCTGCGGCGGATGGGCCGCTACGAGGAGGCGGTCGCCACGTGGCGGGACCTCACGGCCGGAGGCGGAGCCATGGCCGTCCACGCCTGGGTCGAGATCGCCAAGCTGCGCGAACATCGGCTCGGCGACCTGCCCGGCGCCGTCGAGGCAGCGAGAACGGCGGCCGCCCTCGCTGAGCGACGACGCCGGCTCGGCATGGGCGACCCGATCGCGGAGCGAGCGCTCGCCGGACGGGTCGAGCGTCTCCGCCGGCGATCAGGCGGGGTGGGCGTCGTCAGGACCCGGCGCGGACGTCCGGGTTCGGGATCATCGCGTCGGTGACCTGGTGGAGGAGGTCGTGGTACGAGGCGATGAACGCTCGGAGTGTCCGGGCGGTCGGCGGGAAGGCGTCGAACTCGGGGCGGGTCAGGCCGTCCGGCTCATACGCGCGGACGAAATCCGGGTAGTGGCTGCTGAGCTCGGCGACGATCGCCGGATCGACCGGATCGTCCATCCGCGGCCGGACCTCGACCGACGACGCGTTGAACCGCTTCTGCCACGTCGACGGGAGCGTGATGACGACGTCGCCGCCGATCAGCTCCGACCAGTGGTAGTGGTGCCGGATCGCCGCCCCGAGGAGCCGCGCTCGGAAGCCGCGCTCGCGGAAGATCCCGTAGGCCCGCTTGAAGACCGCGATTCCGGACCACGGCAGGGCGGCTGGATCGGCGACGATTCCGTCCCGCTCGGTCTGGACCCGGAGCCAGTCCTCGACGCGGCCCATCATGATCGTGACGACCGGACCCATCGCCTCGGTCGATTCGCCGGCGGCCTCGCGCCGCCGGATGCCGCGATCGATCGCCTCCGCCGCCGCGACCGCCTGCGCCACCGAGAAGCAGACCGTGGTGTTGACGCTGACGCCCCGGGCGCTGGCCTCTTCCATCGCGTCGAGACCGGCCGAGGTCGCGGGGAACTTCACGATGATGTTCGGGGCCAGCCCGACGAAGTGGAGGCCATGCGACAGCATCGCCTCGGCGGACCGATGGAGGGTCGGGTCGGTCTGGGTCGACAGCCGGCCTTGTCGGCCGCCGTGGGCCTCGAACGCGGGCATCAGCAGGGGCGCCGCGCGGACCGACATCTCGTCGACGATCGCCCAGGCGAGATCGGCCTCGCTCGCGGTTCGCCGCTCGTTGGCCAGCTCGCGGACCCGGCCGCGCCACAATGCCGGCTCCTTCTTCCAGACGTCGGTGACGATCGTGGGATTCGCGGTCGCGCCCACCGCGCCGAACGAGATCGCGTACTCCAGCTCGTCGAGCGCGCAGGAGTCGTTCCAGATGTCCGTCGCGGTCGTCGCGATGGTCCGCCCCAGGGGCGTGTCGGCGAGCGGCGGCGCGGGCAGCTGGGCGAGGCTCATGTCGTCCGCGTCAGGCGGCCGCGGCGACGCGCTCGACGGCCATCGCCACGGAACCGCCACCGCCGAGGCACAGCGTCGCCAGCCCGTAGCGGCCGTCGCGGCGCCGCAGCTCGTGGAGGAGGGTCGCGACGATCCGCGCGCCCGACGCGCCGATCGGATGGCCGAGGGCGATCGCTCCGCCGTTGACGTTGACCTTGTCCCAGTCGAAGCCGAGCTCCCGGCCATCGGCGAGGGTCTGCGCCGCGAAGGCCTCGTTGATCTCGATCAGGTCGAACGCCTCGATGGGCAGCTCGATCCGGTCGAGGAGCCGATGGACGCCCTGGACCGGGGCGAGGAACAGCCACTTCGGCGCCACCTCGGCCTGGGCGTACCCGACGATCCGGGCGAGCGGCGTTAGCCCGTATCGCTCGACCGCCCGCTCACTGACCACGACCGTCGCCGCGGCGCCATCGGTGATGCCCGGGGCGTTGCCGGCCGTGACGGTTCCGGTCGTCGCGGCGCCGCGGTCCTCGCCGGTCGGCAGCTCGAAGACCGGCTTGAGCCGGGCGAGCGCCTCGGCCGTCGTGTCGCGGCGTGGTCCCTCATCGACGTCGACGAGCGTCTCGCGGCCCTTCGGATCGCGGACCGTCACCGGAGCGATCTCGTCGGCGAACCGGCGCTCGTCGATCGCCGCGATCGCTCGTTGATGGGACGCCAGCGCGAACGCGTCCTGGTCGTCGCGACTCACGGCGTCCTTGATCGCGACTCGCTCGGCGTGGGTGCCCATGTGGCAGTCCTCGAACGCGCACCACAGGCCGTCGTGGACGGTCGCGTCCACGAGCGTGCCGTTCCCGAGCCGGTACCCGAACCGCGCCTTCGGCAGGAGGTACGGCGCGAGGTTCATGTTCTCCATCCCGCCGGCGACCGCGATGTCGGCGTCACCGGCCCGGATCTCCGCCGCCGCGAGCATGATCGCCTTCAGTCCCGAGCCGCAGACGCGGTTGATCGTCGTCGCCGACGTCGTGTCGGCGAGCCCGCCGGCGAGCGCGGCCTGTCGAGCGGGGGCCTGCCCGACGCCGGCCTGGAGCACCTGGCCCATCAGGACCTCGTCGATCGGAGTTCCACCCGGTAGGCCCGAGCGTTCCACCGCGGCCCGGATCGCGACACCGCCGAGCGCCGTCGCCGGCGTCTCGGACAGCGCGCCGCCGAACTTGCCGATCGGCGTCCGAGCGGCGCTCGCGATGAAGACCTGGCCGTTGACGCCGGAGAGGGACTCGACCATCAGCGCGTCCGCGGGAACCCGAGGTCGACCTTGGAGGTGCCGGGGTCGGGCCAGCGCTGGGTCACGATCTTGGCCCGCGTATAGAACTGGATCCCCTCGGGACCGTACATGTGGAGGTCGCCGAACAGGGACGCCTTCCAGCCGCCGAAGCTGTAATAGGCGACCGGCACCGGGATCGGGACGTTGATCCCGACCATGCCGGCCTTCGCCTCGAACTGGAACTGCCGCGCGGCGCCGCCGTCGCGGGTGAAGATCGCGGTCCCGTTGCCGTACGGGTTGTCGTTCACGAGATGGACGGCTTCCTCGTACGTGTCGACGCGCATCACCGTCAGGACCGGCCCGAAGATCTCGTCCTTGTAGGCGTCCATGTCGGTCGTGACGTTGTCGATGAGCGAGAGGCCGAGGAAGAAGCCACCCTCGGACTCGTCGTAGAGGGGGTGCTCGCGGCCGTCGGTGACGACGGTGGCGCCCTGGGCGGGGCCGGAATCGAGGTACGACGCGACCTTGTCGCGATGCTGCTTCGTGACGAGGGGGCCCATCTCGGCGTCCGGATCGGAGCCGGGCCCGACCTTGATCTTCGGCAGCCGCGCCTTGATCGCCTCGACGAGTGGATCGGCCACCGCCCCGACGGCGACCACGGTGGCGATCGCCATGCACCGCTCGCCGGCCGAGCCATAGCCGGCCGACACGGCGGCGTCGGCCGCCATGTCGATGTCGGCGTCGGGCAGGACGATCATGTGGTTCTTCGCCCCGCCGAGCGCCTGGACGCGCTTGCCGTTCTTCGTCCCGGTCTCATAGATGTAGCGCGCGATCGGCGTCGAGCCGACGAACGAGATCGCGGCGATGTCCGGATGGGTCAGGATCGCGTCGACCGCGACCTTGTCGCCGTGAACCACGTTGAAGACGCCATCGGGAACCCCGGCGTCGTGGAGGAGCTCGGCGATCAGCATCGACGCCGACGGGTCCTTCTCGGATGGTTTCAGGACGAACGTGTTCCCGCAGGCGATCGCGTTCGCGAACATCCACATCGGGACCATCGCCGGGAAGTTGAAGGGCGTGATCCCGGCGACGACGCCGATTGGCTGGCGGATCTGGAAGACGTCGACGCCGGTCGATGCCTGCTCCGTGAACCCGCCCTTCAGCAGGTTCGGGATGCCACAGGCGAACTCCAGGTTCTCGATCCCGCGGGCGACCTCACCCAGCGCATCCGACGGGACCTTGCCGTGCTCCGCCGTCAGGTGGCCGGCGATCTCCTTCCGATGGGTCTCGACGAGGTTCCGGACCCGGAACAGGATCTCCGTTCGCTTCGACAGCGAGGTCGACCGCCACGCGGGGAACGCCGCCGTGGCCGCTGCGACCGCCGCGCCGACCTCGTCGTCGTTCGCGAAATCGACCTCACGTGCGATCCGCCCCGTCGCCGGGTCGTAGACCGGCCCGCGCCGGCCCGATGCGCCCTCGACGATCCGTCCGCCGATCCAGTGGTGGACCGCCCCGATCGCCCCCGTCTCGTGCCCGTTCGCCCCTGCCCGGGCGCTGCCCGGTTCGGCGACCTGCGTCATCGTCTGACCCTGCCCTTCCGTCGCACCCGACGGTTCCGGATGCATCATCGCAACCTTACCGCGCAGCCCGGCGGCGGGCCACCGAACGGTTCCCGCCGCGCTCGCTGTCGCATCAACGCGAGGGCGCCGGTGCGATCATGTCGGGTGTCGGCCCAGACCCCTTCGACGCCGAGGAGCAGCACCGTTGACGGTCGCGTCGCCGCCACCCGCCATCGTCGAGCAGGGCGCTCGCCTCCGCCGCGCGCTTGCGGTCGACGGGCCGCTCGCCGCGGCCCGAACCGGGATGGTGCCGATCCTCTGGAACAACGTCGACATGCCGGAGCTCCGCCTCGGTGCGAGCGCCGAGACGATCCTCGACGACATCGCCCGCACCGGCTACGACGGCTGCCAGCTCGGCCTCGGCTTCCCGGAGGGCGACGCGCTGCGCGGCGTCCTCGCCGCCCGCGATCTCCGGCTGGCCGAGGTCTACGCCTCGATCCCGGCGTCGACCGACGGTCCGACCCCGGAGGCGCTGGCGGACGTGCGAGAACGCCTCCGTCTCCTCGTCGCCGGCGGCGGCGAGGTCCTGTGCGTCGCGTTCGACGGCTCGCCGGACCGCGACGCGTCCGCCGGCCGGGCGGACGATCCGGGCACGCCCCGGCTCACCGACGCCGGGTGGGCGCGGACGATCGAGCTCCTCGAGACGATCTCCGACGAGACCCGGGCGGCCGGTGCCCGGATCGCGTTCCACCCCCACGCCGGGACGTATGTGGAGACGCCCGGTGAGGTCGAGCGGCTGGCCGCCTCCATCGGCGCGGACGCTCTTGCCTTCTGCCTCGACGTCGGCCACCACACGGTGGGTGGGGGCGACCCCGTCGAGGCCCTTCGCCGGTACGGCGAGCGTGTGACGCATGTCCACCTGAAGGACGTCGACCGCGAGGTGCTTGCCGGGCTGCGTGCCGGTACGGTCGGTGGGTTCGGCGCCGGCGTCCGAAGCCGGCTCTTCACGGAGCTCGGTGCCGGCGTCCTCGACCTCGATGCGATCCTCGCCGTCCTTGCCGAGCGACGCTATGCCGGCTGGCTGATGGTCGAGCAGGACAGCGGCTGGCCGCCGCCCGCCGAGAGCGCGGCGATCGGCCGGCGGGTGCTTGCCGCCGCGCTCCGCCGCGTCTCCGCCGCGTCTCGGGCGCGCTGACGTGAGGGTCTCCCTCTTCGGGACCGGGCGGATCGGCCGGCTCCATGCCCGGCTGCTGGCCGGCCTGGAAGGCGTCGAGCTGGTCGTCGCCGATCCCGACACCGCCCGCGCGGCCGAGGTCGCCGCCGAGACGCGGTCCATCGCCGCGCCATCGCCAGCCGCCGCGTTCGACGGCGCCGATGCCGTCGTCGTCGCCGCGGCCACCGACGCCCACGCCGAGCTGGTCCGGACCGCGGCCGCGCGCGGGTTGGCCACGTTCTGCGAGAAGCCGCTGGCCCAGGATCTCGCGACCTCGATCGACGTCGCCCGCACGGTCGAGGATGCCGGGATCCCGTTCCAGCTGGGCTTCCAGCGCCGCTTCGACGCGGGCTATGCCGAGGCGCGCCGACTCTTGGCGTCGGGTGAGCTGGGCACCTTGTACGGCTTCGCGCTCAACGGTCACGATCCGGAGCCGCCGCCGGCGGCCTACATCCCCGTGTCGGGCGGGCTGTTCCGGGACTTCAGCATCCACGACTTCGACATCATCCGCTGGCTGACCGGCCATGAGGTGGACGAGGTCTATGCGACGGGTAGCATCCGCGCCTTCCCGGTCTTCGCCGAGTACGGCGACGTCGACACGGCGGCGGTGACCCTGCGGATGGACGACGGCGCGGTCGGCACCCTGACCGTTGCCCGCCACGATCCGCTCGGCTACGACATCCGGACCGAGCTCTTCGGGTCGCGCGACTCGGTCAGCGTCGGGCTCGGGCCGCGAATGCCGATCCGCTCCGTCGAGCCGGGCGTCCCGCCGCCGGCCGGTCCGGCGTGGCCGAACTTCCTCGACCGGTTCGGGGCGGCCTACGCCGCCGAGCTCGTCGCGTTCGTGCGCGTCGCCGCCGGCGCGGAGCCGAGCCCGTGCACCGCCCGCGACGGCGTCCAGGCGCTGCGCATCGCGGAGGCGGCCACGCGCTCCCTCCACGAGCATCGACCGGTGCGTCTCGAGGAGATCCCGGGGGGCTGAGATTCGGGGTCTCCCGGCCGTCAGCTTCGCGAATGCGGGCTGGTGGTCACGAGCCGGCGGCGAGCGTCCGCCATCCGCTCGCGCACGGCCTCTCGCGTCGGCACGCCCAGCATCCCTGGGCCCTCCAGGACGAGCGATGCGGCCGCGGCCGCGAGCAGGAGGTCGAAGCCCTGGCCGATCCGGCCGCCGACGAGCCTCGGCTGAATGCGCGCTGCCGCGAGCGCGGCCAGGAAGACGTCGCCGGCGCCGGTCGGGTCGATCGCGCCGTGGCTGCGGATCGCCGGGTAGTGGCGCAGCTCGAGGTCGGCGGCGGCTGGACCGCGCGAGCCGTGGACGACGAGCCCGCCCTGGTCGCCGTGGGTGACCGCCAGCGAAGCGCCGGGTCGGAGCAGCGCGTAGAGGTCGGCGAGCTCCGTGTCGCGCTCGACGTCGTCGCGAGACAGACCGACGAGATCGGCCCGGCGGACGATGCGGTCGGGGTGCGGGGCGAGGTGGTGGGTCGGCTCACTCGGGACGAGGTCGCGCAGCAGGCCCTGCCAGCCGAGCGCGACCAGCGCCTCCGACGACGGCACGTCCGCCCAGGCCGCCGGCAGCTCGGCCGCCACCGGCGCGAGGATCCAGCCGGGCGCCTCGCGCCACGCGGCCGGGACCGCGTCAATCGGCACCGGATCGGAGCGCTCCTCGCACAGCTGGAGCCGGCCGGCCGGCCGCTCGAGATTGACGAAGACCGGGCCATGGTCGAGCGCAACGAGGTGGACGTCGACGCCGGCCTCGCGGAGGAGGTCGATCTCGGCCGCCGAGGCGGCGGCTCGATCGACCCCGATGATCGCCCCTGTCGGGAGGCCCAGGCGCGCGGTCGTCAGTGCGCTGTACGAGACGCCGCCGCCCAGCCGCCAGCCGCGCGAGTCGTCCTCGACCAGGTCCCGCGACGCCGCGCCGACCACGATGACGGTCGGCGTGGATCGCGCGTCGATCATCCCTGGCCGGCCGTCGAGATCGGGCGCGGAGGGCGCGTGCGACAATGACCGTCCATCCCAACCCTTCCCGACCGGAGCCGGCGTGTACTTCTACGAACTCCACGAGGGCGACGAGGACATCTTCTCGGACGTCCTCCTCGCCCGAGACGACGAGATGGATCCCGATGAGTTCTTCGAGCTCGTCCAGGCGATCCGGCGTCGGATCCAGGACTCCTACGAGGACGATACGCTGATCGAGGCGATCGCCGTGGAGCTCGAACGCGATCACGGCTTCGTCTTCATCTCCGACGAGCGGCTGACGGCCGCGGCGAACGTGTCGACGGAAGACAGCGAGAACTTCCTCACCGACATCGGCGGAGACGACGAACGCGGCGCCGACTTCCGGGCGATCGTCGCGGAGTTCGACCCCGAGGCCGGCCCGACCCGTCCGAACTGAGCCTGCCCGCGGGGCCTCACGCGTCCGGCAACTCGGATTCCGAGTTGGTTCGGCCTCAACCGCGCCGGATCCGCCGCGCAGGACGTTCGATCGTGCGGACTCGGAGTCGATCTCATTCGAATTCCGAGTCGCCGGGCGGTTCACGGGAGGAACCGCGTTGGCTGCTCCCAACTCCTATCGGCTGAACAGGATCTCGACCACGTCGCCATCGCGGACGCGGTAGGTCTTGCCCTCGGAACGGAGCTTGCCGGCCTTCTTCGCCTCGGCCATCGAGCCGAGCGCGAGCAGCTCGTCGTAGGCGACGGTCTCGGCGCGGATGAAGCCCTTCGCCAGGTCGGTGTGGATCACGCCGGCCGCGTCGACGGCACTCGACCCGTCGCGGATCGGCCATGCCCGGACCTCGTCCGGCCCGGCCGTCAGGAACGAGATCAGCCCGAGGAGCCGATAGCTCAGGGCGATCACCCGGTCGAGACCCGACTCCTCGATCCCGAGCTCGTGCATGAACACCCCGGCCTCGCCCGGCTCGAGCTCGCCGAGCTCCATCTCGATCCGGGCCGACAGGGCATCCACCAAGGCGTTGTGGTGGTCGTAGCCGCGGGCGATCTCGGCGACGCGATCGGGAGCGTTCTCCAGATCGCGCTCGCCGACGTTGAGGAGGATCAGCACCGGCTTCTGGGTCAGGAACCGGAAGCCGCGGATCGCCTTCTCGTCCTCCGGCTCCAGCTCGACGTCGCGGATCGGTGATCCCGCTTCCAACGCCGTCTGCAGCCGGACGAGGATCGCCTCCTCGCGCTCATTGGATTCCCGCTCGGCCGGCGTGCCGTGCCGGCCGCTCGTCTTGAGCCGCTCGAGCCGGCGGTCGACGAGGGCGAGGTCGGCGAGGATGAATTCGGTGTCGAGCCGGTCGATGTCTCGGACCGGGTTCACCGAGCCCTCCGGATGCGGATGGGCGGCGTCCTCGAACGCGCGGACGACATGGAGCAGCGCCTCGGAGTCGCGCAGCCGGGCGAGGTGCTCCGCCGGAAGGTCCTCGGTGCCGACGTGGCCCTCGGTCGATGGCGGAGGCGCCGGGAGGTCAACGTAGGTCACGTCGGCCTGGACGATCTTCTTCGGCTTGAAGATCTCGGCGAGGCGCTCGAGCCGCTCGTCCGGCACCTTGACGACGCCGACGTGGAGCTCCATCCCGCCGAACCCACCGGTCTCGGCATGGCCGCGTGTCAGCGTGTTGAAGACGGTCGTCTTGCCGGAGCCGGCCAGCCCGACGATCGCGATCTGCATCGAGCGATCCTACCGGTGGGGGGGCGCCGATCAGTACCCGGCGGTCGGGTCGACAACGTTCAGCAGCGGCTCGCCGGCCGCGTAGCGGCGGAGATTGTCGCAGAACAGCTCCACGCTCCGGTCGAGGACGCGACCGCTCGACCACGACGTGTGCGGAGTGACGATGACGTTCGGCAGGTCGTAGAACGGCGACGACGGCGGCAGCGGCTCGTCCCGGAAGGTGTCGAGGACCGCTCCGCCGATCCGTCCGTCGCGGAGGGCGCTGAGCAGCGCCCGCTCGTCGACCAGGCCGCCGCGGGCGACGTTGACCAGCCACGCCCCCGCCTTCATCGACCCGAGCGCCGCGGCGTCGATCATGTTCTGGGTCTCGGGGGTCAGCGGCGCCGCGAGGACCACGTAGTCCGATTCGCGGAGGAGCTCCGGCAACAGCTCCGGACCGCCGACGCGGTCGAGCATCACCTCCCCGAACGACCGCGACTCCTCGTCGGCCGGTGGCGCCGACCCCGCCTCGGCCCGGCGGCGGACCGCGACGACCCGGCAGCCGAACGCGGTGGCCAGCGCCCCGACCGCCCGCCCGATCGAGCCGAGCCCGACGATCCCGACCGTCACGTCGCGCAGCTCGACGCCCTCGAGGGGCTGCCACGTCCGCTCCCGCTGGAGCTCGAGCAGGCCGGGCAGCCGACGGCTGACCGCGAGGATCATCATCAGGACGTACTCGGCGATCGGCCGCGAGAACACCCCGCGCGCGTTCGTGATCACGAGGCCGCGTCCGCGGGCCGCCGGCGTCAGGGCCCGCTCGACGCCGGCCGACGCGGAATGGACCCAGTTCAGCCGCGGAGCCCGGGCGAGCAGCCGGTCGAACGCGTCGGACGACAGCCAGCCTCGCAGCAGCACCTCGACGTCGTCGACGGGCTCGTCGGTCAGGCCTTCCCGGGACAGGGCCACGATGCGGGCGCCCGGCGCCGCCGCCCGGATCCGCTCGAGATCCTCGGCGCGGTACCGCGCCGAGAGGATGGGTGACAGGGCGATCGCGGTCGGGGCGCCACCGGGACCGGAGCCCGGGCCGGCCGTCCGGCGCGGCGTGTCGGACGTCACGCCGGCCTGTCGTCACGGAGGCCGAGCCGGCGAAGCCACGCTCCGGGATCGTCGATCTCGGCCGGGCGCGGAAGGGCCTCAGGCCCCGACCAGAGGAGGTTCAGCGCGGCGGGTCCGCCGCCGGCGGCGATCGCCGCGACGAACTGCTCGCCCTTGCGGTACTGCTCGAGCTTCACGTCCATGCCGGTCAGCCGCATGATCGCCCGCTCGAACGGCGACCGACGCGCGTGGCGTCGCTCGTGGAATTTCGCGCTGATCCGCTCGACGCCCGGGACGAGATCGCGCCCGACCTCGTCCATCACGTAGTCGCTGAACCCCTCGAGCAGGCTCATCACCGCCTGCATCTCCCGGAACAATGTTCGCTGCTCGGAGGTCATCAGGCGCTCGATCCAGTGCTCGGCCCCGTCGTTGTCGCCGCGGATCGCCCGGCCGAGGCTGCGCAACGCTTCCCGCCCGAGGCTGCTCGCCTCGCGGCCGAACAATCGGAGCTGGCGCTCCAGGCGCTCCGCGAGGTACGGCCGGAGCCAGGGATGCGCCTCGAACTCGAAGGCGTGCGTCGTCTCGTGGAGGGCGATCCACGTCCGGAACGGCTCGAGCGGGACGTCGAGGATCGCGGCGGTCTGGCGGACGTTCTCCTCGACGAACAGGAGCTTGCCCGGCGTCGCCTCGGCGCTCAGCAGGGCGAGGTCGTACTGGCCGAGGACCTTCGAGCCCATGTAGCCGAGGAGGAAGCCGAGCTGGCGGGTCGTGACCCAGCGGTTGGCCAGGGCCATCGTCGCTTTGGCCAGCCCGCCGCCGGTCGGCATCACCTGGTCGAGGAGCTCCGCCTCGAGCTGGCCGATCAGCTGGGCGAAGGTCGCGATGTTGGCGTGGACCCAGCCGGCCCGGTCGACGACCGCCGACCGCTCGACGACGCCCGGGAGCGCCGTTCCGAGCGCCTCGGACAGGCGCGGCACGATCCGCTCCATCGCGGCGGCGTAGAGCGGCTCGGTCGCCCGCAGCTCCGCGGCGGACAACGAGCCCGGGACCGTCTTCAGCCGGTCGACGGCGACCCGTTCGGCGCCGGCCCAGTCGACGAGGCCGCGCCGGGCCGCCCGCTCGGCGCGCCGGCCCAGGACGGTCGCGGCGGCGCCGATTGCCGAGCCAACGAGGAAGCCCGCCTGCCAGACGCGATCGTCGCGCCAGGCGGAGCGACTCGAGGCGCCCCGCCGGCCGCGGCTCGTCGTCACGACGGCACCGCCGCAACCTCGACCGACGCGACGTCGGAAAACGCCTCGCCGAAGATCCGCTCCGCGACCGCCCGGAAGGTGTCGACGTCGCCGGTCGTCAGCTGGACGTGGGTCGGCGGCTCGGCCCCGCGTCCGTCGGCCGTCGTGCCCGCTGTCGCGTCGGCGCCCAGCGGCGCCTCGAGCCCGTTGATCGCGAGGAGCTCGACCAGGGCCGACGCGGTCGCCGTCGCCGAATCGACGATCGCGACCCCGTCGCCGGCGACCGACGCGATGACCGCCCGGAGCAGCGGGTAGTGTGTGCAGCCGAGAAGGAGTGTGTCGATCCGGGCCGATGCCGGCAGCGGGAAGACGAAGTCGCCGGCCGCGTCGCGTTCGCCGAGGAGCGGCGCCAGCGAGTCGGCCACCTCGCGCTCGACCTCCGGACCGGTCAGCCTGCCGGCCTCGACCAGGGGCACGAACGCCGGCGTGGCGTGCTCGTAGACCTCGACCGCCGGGTTCTCGTCCTTGATCGCGTTGAAGTAGGCATGCGAACGCACCGTCGCCGGCGTGGCGATGACCCCGACCCGCCGATTGCGGGTCGTCAGGGCGGCCGTCACGGCACCCGGTCGGACCACGCCGAGGATGGGCAGGTCGTACCGCCGTCGGAAGTCGCCGAGGGCGACGGCCGTCGACGTGTTGCAGGCGACGACGATCGCCTTGACATCGCGCGCGGCCAGCTCGTCGAGGGCCTCGATCGAGAACGCCCGAACCTCCTCATCCGGACGGGTCCCGTACGGCGCACGGAGGTTGTCGCCGAGATAGATCGTCGATTCGCCCGGTGTCCGACGGAGGATCTCGCGAAGGACGGTGAGCCCGCCGACCCCCGAGTCGAAGACCCCGATCGGCCGCCCGTCTGCCACGGTCTCGCTAGCGACGACCGGCCGCGACCGCCGGTCGTGCGATCCCGCCCGCGGCGAGGAGCTCGCCGGCGACCCGGTGGAGGTCCTGGCTGATGGGCGCGGCGGGGTTGGCGAGGACGAACGGGACGCCCTCATTGTTGGACTGGACGACCAGCATCCCGTCGCTGACGACGCGGTGCTCGGGCACCCGGCCGAGCGCCCGCTCGAGGTCGCCGGGGTCGATGCCGCCGGCGGAATCGGCGCGGTTCACGAGGTAGCGGACCTTGGAGGCCGGGTAGCCGATCATCCGGAACGCATCGGCGACGGCCATCGTGTTGTGGATCGTCGTCGAGTCGTAGGTCACGATCTCGACGATCGTGTCCGACAGGTCGAGGAACGCGAGGTTGATGTCGTTCAGGGCCGACGACATGTCGATGACGATCGATCCGTACACCCGGCGCAGGAGGGACACGATCTTGTCGACGTCGCGCGTCGTGATCATCTCGGCCATCTCGACCCGCGGCGGCGCGAGGAGGATGTCGATCCCGGATGGGTCCCGCCACAGGACGTCGGCGAGATCGGACTCCGAGACGCGGTCGGTCGGCAGGTCGAGGATCGATGGCGCGTCCACCGGGACCTTGAGCAGTGATCGGAGATCGCCGAACTGGAGGCTGCCGTCGATCAGAACGGTTCGCTGCTCGGCCTGACCGAGGGCAACGGCGAGGTTGAACGCGATCGTCGTCTTGCCGACGCCGCCTTTCGGGGCGAACACGGAGTAGACCCGTGACGAGCCCGTGGAGGTCAGCGCGGCGAAGTCCTTCTTGACCTGGGTGATCCGGGTCATCAGGTCGAACCCGGAGAACGGCATCGCGAGGACGCCGTGGATGCCGCGCGATGGGTCGACGCCGACCGGGTTCTGGGGGACGGTCAGGACGATCACCGGGACGCCGTAGCCAGAGGTCGCGATCTGCTCGGCGAGGGGCAGGCCCTTGACCCGACCCTGGAGCAGCGCGTCGACGAGGACGATGTCGGGCCGGAGCTGCTGGACCTGCGGCAGGACCTTGCTGCCGTCGCTCAGGACGTCGAGGAGCTTGACGGAGCTCTGGGCATTGAGCAGGCCACGGATGTACTGCGCCACCTGGGGGACGTCCTCGACGAGGAGGAGGCGCGTTTGATCAGCGGAAGCCATCGCGGCCGAGTGTACCAAGCCGATCGGCGCCGCCTGTTGACCAGGAAGTCCCGCCGCCGGTCATGTCTTCCGGGCGATGAGGATCGCCCGTTCGCTGCCGGGCCCGAGCGGATCGAGGTCGTAGCTGCCGGCGAGCTGCTCGACCTCCAGGCCGGCGTCCTCGGCCATCGCCCGCAGCTCGTCGGCGCCGACCAGGCGCAGGGCATCGCGGCGGATCCAGCGGACGGGCGGCTCCCCCGGCGGGCCCTCGTCGTAGATCGAGGTCAGGTCGACGACGGCCATCGCCGGATCGTGCCGGGCCGCCGCGACCTTGGTGACCTGGTGGCCGGTGTCGGGGTCCGGCCGCTCGTACTCGAGGATCAGCCTGCCGTCGAACCTGGCCAGGTCGTCGGTGTCCGGCAGCCAGACATCGACGACCGCGATCCCGCCGGGCGCGAGGTGGGCGGCGAGAGTCCGGATCGCCCTCCGTTGACGGTCGCGCGTGCCGAGGAGGAACAGCGTGTTCAGGGCGATGAACCCGAGGCGGAAGGTCCCGGCCGACGCGAGCTCGACGTCGAGCAGATCCGCCTGAACGAACTCCAGCCGGGCCGCCACG
>Ga0066698_10000457_pt1 | contig 15078 bp, 14 predicted proteins | sample GraSoiAngelo_147_FD_66457 | JGI IMG/M metagenome (GOLD analysis project Ga0066698, IMG submission 66457) | Grasslands soil microbial communities from the Angelo Coastal Reserve, California, USA - 14_1009_05_40cm | ecosystem: Environmental > Terrestrial > Soil > Grasslands | place: USA... | reverse complement strand
GGCGATTCGACGATCGCGCGCGAGCCATCGGCCCAGGGATCGCCACTCCCCTCCCACGCCCAGCGCCGGGCACCGGCCAGCCACTCCTCGGACAGCGCCAGGTGGTGGGGCGTCACGTCGCAGGTGACCGGCATCCCGGCCGCCTTCGCCCGCCGGACGAGATCGAGCGAGCCGGCCGTCGACAGGTGCGTCAGGTGGAGGCGCGCCGCCGGCACGTCACGCACCACGTCCGCGAGCAGGGCCAGGTCGCGGGCAACGACCGACTCTTCGGCGGCGGACGGCCAGCCACGCAACCCGAGGACGGTCGCGACGTAACCGTCGTTCGCCTCCGCGCCCGCGGTCAGTGTCGGATCCTCGGCATGGTCGACGATCGGCAGGCCAAGCGCGCCCGCGTAGGCCAGGGCGTTCCGGAGCAGCGCCCCGGAAGCTACGGCTGCCCCGTCGTCGCTGAAACCGGCGACGCCGGCATCGGCCAGCTCGCCGAGCGCGGCCAGGGCCTCTCCGGCGCGGCCGGCCGAGATCGCTCCCCACGCGAGCGCCCGGACCGGCGAGCCCGAGGTGGCCGCCGCGCCGCGGAGGCGCTCGAGCACGGCCGGGTCGTCGAGGGCGGGTGTCGTGTTCGGCATCGCGCAGACGGTCGTGAACCCGCCGTGCGCCGCGGCGGCCAGGCCGGACGCAACGGTCTCCGCGTCCTCGTTGCCGGGTTCGCGCAGATGGACATGGAGGTCGACGAAGCCGGGGGCGACCACCACGCCGCGCTCGTCGACCCCTTCGGCCTCACCGGCGTCGAGCCACGTCACGGCCTCGAGAATCCCGTCCTCGACGACGATCTCGCCTGGCCCCTCGCGGCCCGAGGCCGGGTCGACGAGCCACGCTCGGGAGATCTCGAGGTCGGCCACGACGGCGCCGATCTCCGCCCTCATCGGCGCCAGCGCGCTCACGCCGGGCGCACCCCGGCGAGCAGGTACAGCAGCGCCATCCGGACGGCGACCCCGTTCCGGACCTGCTCCTCGATCAGCGACTGGGTCCCCGCCGCGACGTCCGGGGCGATCTCGACGCCCTCGTTCATCGGCCCGGGATGGAGGACGACGGCGTCGGGCCGGGCCAGGGCGAGACGCTCGCGGGTCAGCCCATAGCGAGCCGCGTACTCGCGCAGCGACGGCAGCAGGCCCGCCGCCATCCGCTCCTTTTGGATCCGGAGTGCCATCACCGCGTCGGCGTCGCGCAGGGCCTCGGCGACCGACGTGGTGACGTGGAAGCGCCGCCCATCGGCTGCGCCGCGCACTCCCCACGCATCGAACCCGCGGAGGAGCGTCGCTGGGCCGCACAGCCAGAGATCGGCGCCGGCGGCCGTCAGGGCCCAGATGTTGGAACGCGCGACCCGAGAGTGGAGCACGTCGCCGAGGATCGCGATCTTGCGACCCTCAAGCGATGCGCCCGGGCCGCCCGGCAGCCGCGACCGGAGCGTGTAGAGGTCGAGCAGCGCCTGGGTCGGATGGGCATGCCAGCCGTCGCCACCGTTGATGACGGATCCGGAGAACGTCTCGGCGGCGAGGTGCGGCGCACCTGACACCGCGTGGCGGATCACGAGCATCTGGGCACCGAGCGCCTCGACCGTCCGGACCGTGTCGACGAGCGACTCGCCCTTCGTCACCGACGACGTGGCTGCGGCGATGTTCACGACGTCCGCCGACAGGTTCTTGGCCGCGACCTCGAACGACACCCGGGTCCGGGTCGATGCCTCGTAGAACAGGATCGTCACGTTCCGGCCACGGAGCGCCGGCACCTTCGCGATGGGCCGAGCGAGGACCTCGCGCATCGCGTCGGTCGTTCGCATCACGAGCTCGATGTCGGCCCACGTCAGGACGTCGACGTCGAGCACGTGGCGGTGGCGCCAGGCGACGGGCTGCTCGTGCGGCGGCGAATCGACGATCGGGACCGCGATGGTCGCGGCGCCGTCCTCGCGCTCCCGATCGGCCACGGTCATCCGACCGGCGCCGCCACGGCCGCGGTCGCGCGGTCGATCAGGACGGCGTCCTCGCCGTCGATCTCCTCGAGCTGGACCCTGACGACCTCCTCGCGGGAGGTCGGCACGTTCTTGCCGACGTGGTCGGCGCGGATCGGCAGCTCGCGATGGCCGCGATCCACGAGGACGGCCAGACGGATCGCCTGCGGCCGACCGAAGTCGACAAGGGCGTCCATCGCGGCCCGGATCGTCCGCCCCGTGTAGAGGACATCGTCGACGAGAACGACGGTGGCACCGTTGAGATCGAACGGCAGGTCGGTTCCCTTGACGACGGGCTGCTGGGCGATCAGCGACAGGTCGTCGCGGTAGAACGTGATGTCCAGCGCGCCGACCGGGATCGCGGCGCCCTCGTTGTCGGCGATCGCCGCCGCGATCCGACGGGCGAGCGGCACGCCTCGGCGCTGGATCCCGACGAGGGTGAGGCCGGCGGTTCCCACCTGCTTCTCGACGATCTCGTGGGAGATGCGGACCGTCGCCCGACGGATCTCGTCCGCGGTCATGATCTGGCGGCCGCTCATCGCTCCTTCCCGGGCCTCGCTGGGCGCTCATGCGGCCTCACTGGGCCGTCCGAAGGGTCGGCGCTCAGGATACCCGACGGGTCAGTACACCGAGACCGTCACCCAGGTCGTGCCCGCGTACCACGGGCAGCCGCAGACCGTGAAGAAGTCGGGCGTGTCGAGGTCGATGATGCGGTTCTTGCTCGGGTCGTAGATCGGGCCGTAGTCGGTGATGATCCGCTCGAGGCAGCCACCGGCCCCGCACACGATGATCGTCGTGCCCCGCGGCAGCCGCATGGCGGTCGTGCCATTCGCGTAGAACGTCCCGTAGCCGGTCAGCTTGTAGCGCGGTGGCTTGAGCGCCGAGCCGCTGTAGGAGGCGGGCAGCGACACCCGGGGCCGGCCGATCCGCGGAGCCGGCGGCGCGCTGCCGGCCTCGATGAACGTCGTCTCGGCGTCGATGGTGCCAGCCGACGCGTACCCGGAATCGAGAGGAGCCGCCGCGAGCTCGGCCGCCGCGAACGCCGGGACCTGGATCGACTGGAACGCGGACGGGTCGACGGCGGAGGCGGGCGTTGGCCCGGCCGACCCGGCGATTCCCGGCAGCGCTCCCAGGGCGAGGGCGGCGGTGAGCGCCGCGCCCGCGACCATCCTGGAGGGTCGCACGATCTCGGCACGATACTCGATCGATGGGCGGACCGGATCAGCGGATGACCAACACCTGGTCGGGGACCGTTTCGACGGTGCCGGCGCCCTGATCGGTCCAGGCGAGGACGAGGATCCGGCCGCCCGTGCCGGATCCGTCGGCGGCGGGCTCGGCCCAGACGAGCTTGCCGTCCGAGATCGAGAACCCTGCTGTTGCCGGCGTCTTGTCGAGGAGCGGCTTCTTCAAGTCGATGCGGCCGTCGAAGGGATCGACTGCGTACAGGCTCAGGACGCCGAGGTGCGGGTTCTCGGGATCCGCGATCCAGACCGCGAGCTTCCTCCCGGTCGACTCCCAGCGAGCGTCCCAATCATCGAGCTGACCGGCGGCGATCGTCGTCTCGTGCCGCGCCGCAGACTGGTCGCCGGAGAGCGGCGTCGACGCCGGCTCGTCGGAGGCCGCCGCAGCCGCAGGGCTCCAGTCGCCGATCACCAGGCGACCGGCCTTCGGGAGGTAGACGGGCGCGTCCGCCTTGAGTCTCAAGGAGCCGGTCCAGTACACCGCGCGCTGACCGCTCGGGTCGACCGATGGCAGCCACGTCCGGCCCGTCTGCGGGAGGGGGAGCTGCCTGCCGGTAACCGGATCGATGAGGAATGACACCGAAGCCCGGTCCGGCTCCTGGCCATTCGAGCGTGGCGTCTCGACGACCGAGCTGCCGACGGCCATCGTCTCGTCGACCCATGACCCGAACGACGAGCGATGGTCGCTGGTCACAGCTCGCGCGGCCGGGTCGCCGACCTTCCAGACGTAGATGTCCGGCCCCGCGGAGCCGTCCGCGGGCCGCGCGGTGAACGCGAACCAGTCGCCGTTCGTTGAATACGCAGCCGACTGACCGACGAGGACGACGTTCTCGGCAATCTCGACCGGGCCGCCCGGCGTGGACGACGGCGTCACGGGGATCGACGGCGGCGGACCGGACGACCCCACGGACTCCGTGGGAGCGATCGACGGCGTCGCCGATGACGTCTCGGACGGCGTGGGGCTGGGCTCGCTCGGCGTCGGACTCGCCTCCCCTGACGAGGTCGGAGCCGAGGATTCGCTGGGAGGCGGTGACGCATCGGGCGTGGACGACGGCAGTGGGACGACGGAGATCGACGCCGCCTGCGTCTGGTCCGCCTCGTTCACGACGATCAGCTGCGTTCGGTCGGGGTTTCCGAACACCGTCTGCGGGGTGGTCGTCAACTGGACGCCGGGCTCCTGGGCTGGAGTCGGCGCCGCGGTATCACACGAATTGGACGCCTTCGGGCACACCGACCGGACGTCGAGTCTCGTCACGCGATAGAGACCGTCCTGGCCCTTCTTGACGTAGTCGACGCGCTGGGCCACGACGATCGGCGTCGCGCCCGGCACGGCGGACTGCGCCGTCGTCGAACCGGCGCTGCCGGCGGCGGTCGTGACGCCACTCGGGTTGGGCGTCGCGTGACCGCCGCCGGGGGGAAGCTGGGAGGAGATCAGCGTCCCGACGACGACGGTCACGACGAGCGCCGCGACAAGTGCAGATGAGATGGCGAGCGGCCGTCGACCGATCCCGCCACCGGACCGCGCCCGATGGTCACGGAACCGCGACTCGTGTTCGATCGCGGCGGCGGTTCGCGCCCACAGATCGCGCGGTGGCAGCGGCGCATGGTCCCGACCGGCGCGAAGCTGGAGGCGCTGTGCCTCGTACGCCTCGGCAGCCCGGCGGCAGTCGACGCACTCGGCCAGATGCTCGTCGAGCCAGCTCGCCTCGCCCGGCTCGAGGACGCCGTCGAGCCGGTCCGACAGAGCCGCGCGCGCCCGCGCATGGCTCGTGGACCAGTCATCCGGGCGACGACGGCGGCCGAACGTCATGGCGCGCCTCGCGAGGGCCGGTTCGCGGCGGCGCGGGCGTCGGCCTCGGAATCGGCGAGGGCCTCGGCGTCGCGTTCCGCGGCGAGGGCCTGGCGGAGGCTCTCCCGTGCGCGAGTGAGGAGGGCGCGAGCGGCAACGTGGCTGACACCGAGGGCAGCGGCCAGCTCGAGACCGGTCAGGTCGTGGAGCTCAGCGAGGAGGAGAGCGGCGCGCTGTCGTTCGGGGATCCGGGCGAGCGCCCGCTGCATGTCGGCGGAGAGGTGAGCATCCATCACGAGCCGCTCGGCCGACGGGACGGCGCCGCGGCTCTCGCCGGTCCAGGGCAGGAACCGGACGATCTTCTGGCGGCGAATGTGGTCGAGGGCGACGCGGTGGGCGATCTGGTACAGCCAGGCCCGCGCGTTCTCCGGCTTCTCGAGCGTGTCGTAGTTGCGGTAGGCCTTCACAAACGCGTCCTGAGTCAGGTCCGCGGCGAGCTCCGGATCGCGCAGCATCCGGATCAGGTAGGCGTAGATCTCGGCGTGATGGGCGGCGAACAGCTCCTCGACGAAGCCTGCGGCGGCGTCCCGCTCCCACGCGCCGCTCACGGTCGCCCTCCCACCGAACCCCCGAAGGCGGATTCGGTTGTCGAGCGCGGCGACCATGAAATCTCCCGCTGAGACAGGGATGGGCGGAGAGCGAGACACGTTGGGCGGTCGCTCCTGGCCCAAGAGACGCGAGGTCGTCGCACCGTGTGACGCCGCCCCCCGCCCGGCGTGATCGACATCAGCCCGACGCCCCCGCGACGCTCTCTCGCAGCTCACGCGTGCGGGCGATCAGCTCCTCGACCGCGTCCTCTGGCGACACCGGGTTGACCGGTAGCCCCGTCCCGAGCTCGAGACCGGCGATCTCTCGCAGGCGCGGGTGCACCTCCCAGTGCCAGTGGTAGGTCGCATCGACCTGCTCGCGGAGCGGAGCCGTATGGAGGACGAGGTTGTACGGCGGCCCGTCGAGGGTCACCGCGAGCGCCGAGAGGACCTGCCGGAGCGCCTCGGCGGTCGCCGCGACATCGGGCTCGCCGGCCCGACCGAAGTCCGCCTCGTGACGGCGCGGAACGATCCACACCTCGAACGGTGAGCGCGAGGCGAACGGGGCGAACGCCACGGTGTCTCCGTCCTGCCAGACCATCCGCTCCGGCCGCGCCGGCTCATCTCGGACGAGACGGCACCACGGGCACTCCCCCTCCCGGATCACGTACCGGGCCGCACCGCCGAGCTCCTCGGCGATCCGGTGCGGGACCTGCGGCAGGTCATAGAGGTCGAGACAGAGATGGTTCGTGCGGGCACCGGCCTGGGCGCCCCAGTTCTGGACCACCTGGAGATGATCCGTGTGAGCCGTTCGTCGGGCATCGCGGAGCGCTGCGCGGACGCCCGACAGGAGCGCCACGATCGTCTCGGTCCCGACCGCGTGGAGCGGCCGATGCTCGCCCGGCGGCGCCACGACCGTGCGCCAGCTGCCGCTGGCTCGCGCGTCTCCGAGGGAAATCTGGGCCACGCTCGACTCGAGCTCGCGCGCCTCCTCGCCGGTCCCGACAACGTGGAACGCGTAGTCCTTGAGCGTGCGCGTTCGGACACCATCGCCCGCGGGCAGGCGACAGTTCTGGCAGTCGCCGCCGTCGTCAACGGGCTCGGCCGCCCGGGCAAAGCGGTCGCGGTGGAATGCCCGATCGACGATGGTCGCGACCCACCAGCCGGTCGTCGCGTCCTTGCGCAGCTCGAACAGACCCGCCGCCACCTCAGTCAGTCCCGAGCGTGATCCCGGCCAGCTCGACGCCGATCCTGGTCGCGAACGCCGTGGCGAAGGCGTCCGCGGCGCGACGCACGGCGTCGGTCGACGGCCGCTCCGCGGCCCGGCCGGCCTCGACCGCGATCGAGGTGGAGAGGACGCCGGGCATGCCGCATGCGTCGATGAGGTCGAAGTCGGACAGGTCAGGATCCACGTTCAACGCGATTCCGTGGTAGCTGACGCCGCGCTCGATGCGGATCCCGAGCGCACCGATCTTCCGTGGCGCCGCTCCGTCGACATCGACCCAGCAGCCCGGCTGACCGTCGCGCGGCGCCGCTGCCACCCCGAACGCGGCGCAGGTCTCGATCATCGCCGCCTCGAGGGCGCGAACGAGGGGCCGGACCATCAGGCGTCGTCGCGACAGGGCGACGATCGGGTATGCGACCAGTTGACCGGGGCCGTGGTACGTCACCTCGCCGCCCCGTTCGACGCGGATCAGCTCGATCCCGCGAGCAGCCAGATCTGATGCCGACGCGAGGACGTGACTCGGGTCCGCCTGGCGGCCCAGGGTGAGGACCCGGTCGTGCTCGAGGAGGAGCAGCTGGTCGGGGATCCGACCGTCGGCACGCTCGGCCGCCAGACGCTTCTGCAGCGCCCACGCCTCGCGATACGGCCGCCGGCCGAGCCAGGTCGCCACGAGCGGTCCGGTCTCCGGGCCCTCTATCGGGGCCCGCTTCCAGGCCTGGGCCGGCTGGTCGATCAGGTGCGGAGCGTCCACGACGGCACGATATCAGTTGACCGATGTCGCGCCCGTTCGGGCTGGCCCCACCCTGTCTCGCGGCTAGCGAGCGATGACGTCCGCCGCCGTGGTCAGGTCGGCGATCAACGCCGCCAGCATCCGCTCGCGATCCTCCGGCGTGCGGGCCCGGAGGATGGCCGACGGGTGGAAGGTCGCCAGGAGCTTCGGCCCACCATCCACCGGTGGGAGGACCTCACCCCGTCGCTCGGTGATCCGGAAGTCGCGGCCGATGATCGCCTGGGCCGCGGTCGCGCCGAGGGCGACGAGGAGGTCCGGTCGGACAATCTCGCGCTCGATGTCGAGCCACGGCCGGCACGCCCGGATCTCGGCAGCAGTCGGTCGCTCGTGGAGACGTCGCTTGCCGCTCGGGCGCCACTTGAAGTGCTTGACGACGTTGGTGACGAAGACCTTCTCCCGGTCGATGCCCGCTTCGTCGAGCGCCTTGTCGAGCATGGCACCCGCGGGCCCCACGAACGGCCTCCCGGCCAGGTCCTCGCGATCGCCCGGCTGCTCGCCGACGAGCATCAGCGGTGCGTCGTGTCGACCCTCCCCGAACACGGTCTGCGTCGCGCGGGCATAGAGGTCGCAGGCCGTGCAGCCGGCCGCGACGGCGCGAGCCGGCTCGAGCCCGGCCGCCGATCGGACGAGCGCCGCCGGATGGCCGGCCGGAACGACGATCGTTGCCACGAGCTCACGATGACCCCATCGCCGGTTCTGGCGAGCCCTGTCAACCGCCGAGGGTCTATCGGTCGTCGGTCAATCAGGCCGGCGGTCTGACGACGTTCGCGCGATCGTTCACGTGGGAGACGTCGATCCGCAGGGTCACCGGCGTCGGCGTCCCGTCGACATCCCAGGTCCCCGCGACGTCGAGTGCGACGAGATAGCCGCCGTCGACGGCAAGCCACAGGTCGGCCGAACCGGTCGTGAGCCCGGCGGCAGCAGCGGCCGCGTCGCTCGACACGACGCGGTAATGGGTGGATGCAATCGAGTTCTTCTTCTCGGGGGCGACCTTCCGGATCGCGGGCGCGAGGCCCTCGAAGCCGCTCGCCAGGTCGATCGGGGAGAGGGCCGTGAAGGCGGCGTCGAAATCGGCCGCGCCGCCCGGGGTCTTCATCCAGCGTCCGGTGCCGGCCTTGAGCCAGGCCTCGTCGCCGATCACGATCGCTTGCAGGCGCCCGCCCTCGAGGCCGTCGACGCCGACCATCGTGAACTCGGCCGCGGGGTGGTCGCCCTGGAGGAGCGTGGACGTCAGCGAGACGGAGCCGTCCGCCGCGGACGATGGAACGAGCCCGGTGCTGACGACGGACACGCGGTAGGAGTCGAGATCGGCGAGCGCGTCGGCAGCATCCTGGAAGTCCGGGCCGGAGCCGGACGAATCCGGTCGCAGCGTCGGGACCTCGTCGGGCGGTTCGCTCGGAGGCGCGGCGATGGGCTCCGGGGTTCGACTGATCCGGCTCGGGTGCGGCGCGACCGGAGGCTCGAGCAGCCCGCAGCCGGCGAGCGTGACGGCCAGGACGCCGGGCAGGGCGAGCCTCATGGGTCTGGCGGCGCGAAGCGACGGACGACCCAACCGGCGAACCTCGGGCGAGCGCGGACGGCGGGAGGATAGCAGCGGGGCGGCTGCGGAGATGGACGACCAGTCGCCCGGCTGGCGATGAGAGGCCCGCCGGGCGGGCGCAGAGTCAGGCCCGGAAGGTGCCGACCAGCGTGACGGACCCGAGCCGCGTCGCGCCGCGCAGCGCCGCTCGGACCGCCGTTCCGTCGGGATGGTCGGCCAGGTTGAGTGGCGCGGCCAGGGCGGTCAGCGTGAACCGGTAATGATGGGTGCCTGACGGCGGGCAGGGACCGCCGTAGCCGACCTTCCCGAAGTCGTTCCGGCCCTGCTGCGGCTTGGCGGCGGACGGAGAGACGTTCCGGGGCAGCCCGCTCGTCGCCGGGTCGATGTCGAGGACCGACCAATGAACCCAGTCCCGGCCGTCAGGATCGTCGACGAACAGGACGAGCGCCTTCGCTCCCGCCGGGACGCCGGTCCACTCGAGCGCCGGCGACACGTCAGCACCGCGGCAGGTGTACTCGGCGGGGATCGGGGCGTTGTCGGCGAACGCGGGTGAGGTCAGCGTGAGGGGTCCCTGGCTGGGCATGGTCGACACCTCCGGGCTGGATGCGGGCGATGCTTCGGCCGGGCCCGAGGCGCCCGGCGTCACGGCGCTGGCTGACGGCCCGGCGGTCACGGATTCGGCCGGGGCGGGCGGCGAGGACGCCGCGCTCTGGCCACAGCCGACCGTCAACGCCAGGAGCGCGACGGCGAGCCATCGGATCGCTGCGGGCACGGCAACAGGATGGCCCGACGCGGGCGAGCCGGCAAACGCCCTTGCGGCAGACGCCGCCCGCGCGACCGGAACGGCGCCCAACAGCCGGACGCCGCCGATACGCCCGGGCCCCATGATCCGGTCAACTGGAAGCCATCCGGGGGTGTGGAACATGTTCCTCGACGCACCGGGCGCCGGTGACCAACGATCGGGTCGGTGGAGTTGCGTCGCCAGGCCTTCGGGCGCCGCTGGGTCAATCGCACCTCTTCGGGGGAGGCGATGAAACTTCGCGTTCGGGTCCAGGCCAACCGGCTGGTCCTCGGAGAGGCGATCGCAGCCGCGATCGAGGACGTCGCGGGACTCCCCGTCGTCGCCGACACCACGGACCCGAGGCAGGTCCACCGGGCAGTGCGGCCGCCGCATGTGGTCGTCGTGGTCGGCAGCCGGATCGATGGCTCGATGAGCGCCGCCGTGGCTATGGCTCGACGGCGCTGGCGCCAGTCGGTCGTGATCGCCCTCGCCGAGACCGACCAGGTCGACGACGGGGTCGCGCTCGTTCGCCTCGGAGCGGACGCCTGGCTGCCCCGAAACGAGGGGCTCGACGTCCTGCGATCGATGGTTGCCCGGATCGCGGCCGGAGAGCGGATCCTGCTCCCACCGGCGGCACTGGCGTCCATCGCGTCATCGCTCGGCCAGCTGTCAGCCGATCAAGCCGACCCCGGGCGGCGCCTGACCGGCCGAGAGCGGCAGGTGCTCGAGTGCTTTGCCCGCGGGCTCCCGCGAACCGAGATCTCGGCGCTGCTCGGGATCAGTCGGGCGACGCTCCGGACCCACGTCCAGAACATCCTGCGGAAGCTCGAGCTGCATTCCATCGAGCAGGCCGCGTCCCTTCTCCGGACCGAGGAATCCGGCAACGCGCCGCTGACGCCCGCGACGGGATCCGCCGTCTGAGCGCGCAAGTCCGGACGAGCGTGTAGGGCGGCATCCCCCGAACGGCGACTGGGGGACCCCCCGCACGCCTCATTGACCGACCGGTCAAGTCCGGGATATCCAGACGGCCAACGGCCATCTCGGGGGAATCACATGACCGACGGCGAGTTGCGGGGCCGAGGAACGATCCTCTACCCGCTCGTGTACGCGGCGACGCTCACGCTGGTCGCCGTGAGCTCGTTCGCCCTCGCGACGCTGGGCCACGACCACGTCATCGACACCGGAATCCAGGTTTCTATGCGCGACGACCAGGCGGTCGTCCGCGGCTTCGTCGAGTCCAACTTGACCGCTGCCGACGTCCAGGGTGGGATCGCGACCCCCGACCGGCGCGTCGCGCTGGAAGCGTCGCTCGCCGATCTCGTGCGCCGTCACGGCTACGTCGGCGTCGAGGTGATCTCGGCCCGCGGGGCCGCGGTCCTCGCGGCGTCGGGTTCCGCCGCCGCTGCGCCCATCCCAGGGCAGACGACCCGCGCGATCTTCGACGGTCGTCCGAGCGCGTGGATCGCGAGCGACGCGGCTTCGGGGACGTCTACGTTGATCGAGGCGATCCCCGTCCTCCAGGGCGGTGACGTGGTGCTGGCGTTCCAGATCCGACGCGACGCGGCGCCGATCATCGCCGGGGCCGGCGACGCGTGGCGCGACCTCGTGGTCGTCACCGTGTCGGCCGCGGTCGTGCTCGGCGTGCTCCTCTCCGCGATCTTCAGGGCGGCGAACATCCGGCTGCGGAAGCAGGACGCCGAGCTCCTCGAGACGCGCCGGCGGGATCCGCTCACGGGCCTCCTGAACCACGGCGCCGCGGTCACCGCGTTGACCGGACTCGTCGAGAAGGCGCGGGCCGATGCGAGCTCGATCGGCGTCGCCCTGGTCGACATCGACAACTTCCGGCTGCTGAACGACGTCCACGGCTCGACCGCCGGCGACCAGGCCCTGCTGGTCGTCGCGGCCGCTTTCCGCAAGGACGAGGAGCACTGGCTCGTGCTTTCTCGATTCGGGCCCGACGAATTCCTGGCCATCGCGCCGGCCTCGGTCGCGCGCGACCTCCCCGCGGCCGCCCAGCGCGTTCGGGATCGGCTTGGGGCAGAGCATCTGGATCTGCCGGGATCGGAGCGACTCCCGGTCACGGTCAGCATCGGGATCGCCTATTTCCCGTTCCACGCGGGCAGCGTGATCGAGCTCCTGTCCGCCGCGACGACCGCCCTCGCCGAGGCCAAGGCGAGCGGCGGCAACGGCGTCGCGATCGCCGACGCCTGGACCAGCGAGCCCCGCGCGCCGCACACGACGTTCGACGTCCTCCAGGGTCTCGTCGTCGCGATCGACCGAAAGGACCGCTACACAAAGCTCCATTCCGAGGACGTCGCTGCGTACGCCCTCTTCCTCGCCGACCGCCTCGGGTTGGCGGACGACGAGCGGGCCAGCCTGCGGATCGCAGCCCTCCTCCACGACGTCGGAAAGATCGGCATCCCCGATGACGTCCTGCGGAAACCGGGACGCCTGACACCGTACGAATTCGAGATCGTCAAGCAGCACGTCGCGTTGGGCGACCTGATCGTGCGCGATGTTCCCGACGTGGCCCATATCCGGGAGGGAGTCCGCTACCACCACGAGCGCTGGGACGGCAACGGCTACATGCTCGGCCTGGCCGGCGAGAACATCCCGCTCATCGCCAGGATCCTCGCCGTCGCCGACGCCTTCTCCGCGATGACGACGAGCCGCCCGTACCGGAAGGCGGTCGCGACCGAGCGCGCCCTCGACGAGCTGCGGGCGGTCGCAGGCACGCAGCTGGATGCCTCCCTCGTGGAGGCGTTCGTCAGCGGCCTGGAGCTCGACGCGGACGCCCCGCTGCCCGGCGTCGCCCGGAACAGCAAGCTCCTCTGGACCCCGACCACCCGGGCCGCGTGAGGCTCCGGATGGGCGGTCCCGCCGCACGCCGTCCCGGCAGGAGAGGCGCCCTGGGCCAGGCCGGGCTCGTCGCCGGCGTGAGCCTGGTCCTCGCCCTGTTCATGGGCCTGCGGACTGCGAGCGGAGACCCGGTTCACGGCGCGGAGCTCGTGCCCTCCTTGCCGGTCGCCCTGCCGTCCTTGCCTGTCTCGCTCCCGTCGCTGCCGGTCTCGCTCCCATCTCTGCCGCTGCCGACGCCGACCCTTCCGCTGCCGACGCCGACCCTGCCGCTGCCGACGCCGACCCTGCCGCTGCCGAGCCTGCCGCTGCCGACGCCCACGTTGCCGCTGCCGACACCGATCCTGCCACTGCCAACGCCGACGCTGCCACTGCCGAGCGGTTCACCGCGGCCCAGCCTGGGCGCGACGCCGACGATCGGCCCCGGCGAGTCGATCCCGGCGACGGGGTCGAGCGATCCCGGGTCGACCTCGTCGTCGAGCCCGGCCGTCAGCGCGGCCGCACCGGGGTTCGCCGGTGGCTCGGCCGGGCCCCTCGCGACGGAGCCGCCGTCGTCAGGTCCCGAGGTCGCCCCGCTGAACATCGTCATCCCTGGATTGATCGCCGGGATCCCGCTCGCGGTGGTTGCCCTGGCGGTGCTCGCGCAGGTCGCCGGGGGAGCGGCCTGGCTGCCGGTCGTCCGGCGGTGGCTGGACCGCCGCCTGATCCCCGGCCCGGGTCGGCGCCTCCCGTAGCGAAGGCAGACGACCGGGCGGTCGGGTCAGTTCAGAGGGACGCGACGGACGTCGTCCCCGTCACGGCCCTGTCCAGGTGAGACAGATCCTCCATCTCTGCCTAGAATTGCCTGCGTGCACCGGGGCGCGCGTTCCATCAGGGCGGGTGATTTCGTTGCGCCGACCAACGGTCGACCCAGCTCGCCGACGCCGCTGGAGTTGGCGCGACTCCTGCCGCTGCTCGAGCGGGCCCTCCCGCACAGTCGGGACGACTCTCGGCGCACACTCGTCAATCGGGCCAGGATCGCTCGCATCGGCCGTCAAGGGCTGATCTTCAAGCAGGGCGACCGGATGCCCTTGGTCCTGATCGTCGACGGTCATGCCGCCTTCCAACGGACGACCGTGGAAGGGAGGCTCCTAATCGTCGGTGTGGCGAACCCAGGCGCCCTGATCGGCCTGACGAGCATGTCCGGCGTCAAGGGCATGGGCGAGATGGTCGCGCTGACCGATGCCGTCGTCGCAATGTGGGATGGCGCGGAGCTACGGGATCTCGTCGCCGCGGACGCCGATCTTGGCCTCGACGTGATCGACGGGCTGGCGCTCTTCCTGGTCCTCATGACCGAGAAGCTCGATGGCTACCTCCACCAGGACGCTCGACGGCGGGTGATCCGGGTCCTCGCACGCCATCGCGCGCTCTTCTTCGCCGACCCGCCGATCCTGTCCCGCGCGCACCTGCCGGGGCTCGTCGGCACGAGCCGTGAGATGACCGGCCGGGTTCTGCGTGACCTGGAGCGCGAGGGCGCCGTGGCGCGCGTCGGACGCACGGGACTCCGGCTCCTCGACGCCGACCGCCTCAGCGAGACCTCGGAGGGCGACGAGCCGATTGCCCTGGACCGCCGCCGGAGCCAATACACGTAGCCGGCCGGACTCTCAGCCCGGTTAGCGCGGGGCGACGGTCCCGGCAGCGGCAGCGATCGGCAGGCCGAGCGCTCGCAGCTCCACGCGGAGCGCGTCGGCATCGACGAACTGGATCCCGCGGAAGCCCAGCTCCGCGGCCGCCCGGATGTTCGGCTCGTGGTCGTCGACGAAGACGGTCGAGCCCGGCTCGAGCCCGTAGCGGTCAACGAGGACGCGGAAAATCCGCGGGTCCGGCTTGATGACGTTCTCGTCGCCCGAGATCACGATCCCGTCGAACCACTCGAGGAACGTGTAGCGCGGGCGGGCGAGCGGAAACGTCTCGCCCGACCAGTTGCTCAGGGCATAGAGCCCGACAGGCGTCGAGCGGAGCTCGTCGAGGACGGCGACGGTCGGCTCGATCGCCTCGCCGAGCGTCTCGGGCCAGCGCCGCCAGAAGGCCTCGATGAGGTCGCGGTGCTCGGTATGGCGTGCGGCGAGCTCGTCGATCGCCTCGGCCCACGGGCGGCCGGCGTCCTGGGCGAGGTTCCACTCCGGCGTCGTGATCGTCGCGAGGAACTCCTCCATCGCGGCCTCGTCGTCGAACAGCGTCCGGTACAGGTAGCGCGGATCCCAGTCGATGAGGACGCCGCCCAG
>Ga0066698_10000450_pt1 | contig 15140 bp, 10 predicted proteins | sample GraSoiAngelo_147_FD_66457 | JGI IMG/M metagenome (GOLD analysis project Ga0066698, IMG submission 66457) | Grasslands soil microbial communities from the Angelo Coastal Reserve, California, USA - 14_1009_05_40cm | ecosystem: Environmental > Terrestrial > Soil > Grasslands | place: USA... | reverse complement strand
GCTGACGCCACCACCTGGCGAGAGGTCAGGCCGGCCTTCGCCATCATCTCGAGCTCCATCAGCTCGAAGTATCCCTGGAAGCGGGCGGGCGGGCCCGTGTCGGTGCCCATCGCGATCCTCACGCCGGCGTCCGACAGCTTCTTCAGATTCCGGTTGGCGACCTCGAGTCCCGCCTTGTACCGCTGCGCCGACTTGCTGTTGCGCATCTGCTCCTGGCGCGCCGGCTGCTTGAGCGTGTCGAGCACCTTCGCGTCGGTGTGCTTCAGAAACAGCGGATCCGCAAACCACGCGGGCGTCGCTTCGTACACGAACGTCGAGACTTCGCGCATCAGCGTGGGGCAGTAACACACGTCGCGACGCTTGAGCATCGCCGCAAACGCGTCGTCGACGGCGACGTCGCGCACGCTGTGGGCGATGAAGTCGGCGCCGGCGTCGAGCACCGACTTTGCGTCGTCGAGGTAGAACAGGTGCACGGCGACGCGAAGCCCTTTCTTGTGCGCCTGATCGATGACCGCTTTGTAGATCTCGGGCGCCATCTTCTGGGTCGCGCCGAGGTTGTCGTCGACGCGGATCTTCACGATGTCGACCTTCATCGCGGCATCCTCGTCGACCAGCTTCCGCGCCTCGTCGGGCGACTTGGGCGCCAGCACCGGCCCGGCGACGAAGAGCCTCGCGCGATCGAGCGACGGCGTGCGCTGGCTGTCGCGCGCGGCGAATCCGGCGGCCTGGTCGTCGCCGAGCGAGAACACCGTCGTGATCCCGTAGGCCGCGTACGTCCGCAGATCGTGTGCGACGTTGTCGGCGGAGTAGTGGCCCTGCTCGAGGCCGACGGTGTTGCCGACGTGGCCGTGCGCGTTGATCAGGCCCGGCATGACGGTCTTGCCCGCGAGCGACACGCGCTCGGCACCCGCCGGCACGGTGACGCGCGCGGCCGGGCCCACGGCGGCGATCCGGCCGTCGCGGACAAGGAGGATCGCGTTCTCGATCGGCGTCCGATCGGTGCCGTCGATGACGCGCGCGCCGGTGAACGCCTTGACGGCGCCGGACGTTTGCGCGCGCAGGATCGGCACAGCCGACGCGGTCAGGAGGGACGCGACGAGGGCTGCGGCAGAAAGCGCGAGAAAGCGTAGATTCATGGCAACAATATAGACCAATGCGACGCCTGCCGACGATTCCTGTGATTCTGGCGGGATTCGCCGCCTTTCTCGACCTGTACATGACGCAGCCCCTGCTGCCGCTTCTCGCGCGGACCTTCAAGGCGTCGACGTTTCATATCGGCCTCACCATCACCGCGCCGACGGTCGCGGTCGCGATCACGGCGCCGTTCATCGGCCGGCTGGCGGACCGCCTCGGTCTCCGGCGCGTCATCGTCGGCTCGGCGTGCGCGCTCACCGTGGCCACTGTGCTTGCCGCGACGTCGAACAGCCTGCAGCAGCTGATCTTCTGGCGGTTCGTGCAGGGGATCGCCACGCCCGGCATCTTCGCCAGCACGGTGGCCTACATCCACGAGGTCTGGCCGGCCTCGCACTCGGGTCGGGCCACCGCGGCGTACATGAGCGGCACGGTCCTCGGCGGGTTCACCGGACGCGCGGTCGCCGGGCTCATGGCGGCCGACGTCAGCTGGCCGGGAGCGTTCGTGGCGCTGGGCCTCCTGAACGGCGCCGTCGCGGCGGCGCTGTGGCTGTGGCTGCCACGCGAGCCGTCCGCACGAGGGGTCGGCCGCGCGAACCGGACGCGTTCGTTTTCCCACCTGCTCCGCAATCGTCGCCTGATTGCCACGTGCGGCGTCGGCTTCTGCGTTCTCTTCACGCAGGTCGCCATGTTCACCTACGTGACGTTCCACGTTGCCGCGCCGCCATACAACCTGAGCACGACGGCCATCGGCTGGCTCTTCGTCGTGTACCTCGTGGGTGCGGTAGTGACGCCGTTGTCGGGCCGATGGATCGATGCCCACGGGCATCGCGCCGGGATCGCGTCGGCGATGGGCCTGGGCGGGGCGGGAGCGCTGCTGACGCTGATGCCGTCGCTGCCGGCGATCGTCTGCGGCCTGGCGCTCAGCGCGACGGGCGTGTTCGTCGCGCAGGCGACGTCGAGCAGCTACATCGGCGCCGTCACGACGCAGGATCGCGCGCTCGCGGTCGGCCTGTACTCGACGGTATACTACGCGGGCGGAAGCGTCGGCGCGGCGCTGCCGGCCGCCGTGTGGAATCGCGGCGGCTGGCCCGCGTGCGTCGGGTTGATCGTCGCCGTGCAGGCCGTCGGCGTGACGATCGCCTTCACGCAGTGGTCGCCGGTGGCGAGACGGTCGGCGGAAGAGCCGCTCGCGGTGACGCCCTGATTAGGAATTAGGAATTAGGAATTTGGAATTTGGAATTTGGAATGGAGAATGCGTCGCGGGTTCCAAATTCCAAATTCCAAATTCCTAATTCTGAATTCCAGATTACGGGCTTGTTGGCGGGAGCGGGATTCTGTCCTCGGCCGGCGTAGTTGACGGCTTGCTGACACCGAGCAGCGTCCGCAGCTCGTCACCCTCCATCACCTCGATCTCGAGCAGGCGGCGCGTGACGATCTCCAGCTTGTCGCGATTGGTGGTGAGGATGTCCCTGGCCTTGTCGTGCGCGTCGGTCAGGATCCGCTTGATCTCGGCGTCGATGAGCTGCGCGGTCTCCTCGCCGTACAGGCCGCGCTCTTGAGGCATCGGGATGTCGAGAAACCGCGGGCGCTTGTTGCCGTCGTAGTTGATCGCCCCAAGAGCGTCGCTCATCCCGAACTCGGTCACCATGGCGCGGGCGATATCGGTGGCGCGCTGCAGGTCGTTCTGCGCACCGGTCGAAATCTCGCCCAGCGCGATCTCTTCGGCCGTCCGGCCGCCCAGCAGCACGGCGAGCTGGCCGTACAGATCGCCGCGCGTCATCAGATAGCGATCCTCGAGCGGCAGCTGCATCGTGTACCCGAGCGCGCCGAAGCCGCGCTGCACGATCGAGATCTTGTGGACCGGATCGAGCCCGGGCAGGACTGTCGCGACGATCGCGTGCCCCGACTCATGGTAGGCGACGATCTTGCGCTCCTTCGTGCTCATCACGCGCTTCTTCTCGAGACCCGCGATGAGCCGATCGATGGCCGACTCGAAGTCCTTCATCCCGACCGACGTCTGGTCGCTGCGCGCCGCCAGCAGCGCCGCCTCGTTCACGAGGTTGGCCAGGTCCGCGCCCGCGAAGCCGGCCGTCCTCGCCGCCACCACCTTGAGGTCCACGTCGGGAGCGATCTTCACGTCCCTGGCATGGATGCGCAGGATCTCTTCCCGCCCCTTCACGTCCGGCTTGTCGACGAGCACCTGGCGATCGAATCGGCCCGGGCGCAGGAGCGCCGGGTCGAGCACCTCCGGCCGGTTCGTCGCGCCCATGATGATGACGCCCTTCCGTGAGTCGAAGCCGTCCATCTCCGCGAGCAGCTGATTCAGCGTCTGCTCGCGCTCCTCGTGGCTGCCGAGCGGGCTCTGCACGCGCACCTTGCCGAGCGCGTCGAGCTCGTCGATGAAGACGATGCACGGCGCCTTGGCTTCGGCCTGCTGGAAGAGATCGCGGATGCGCGCGGCGCCGACGCCGACGAACATCTCGACGAACTCCGAGCCGCTCAGGCTGAAGAACGGCACGTGCGCTTCGCCGGCGACGGCACGCGCGAGCAGCGTCTTGCCGGTCCCCGGCGGGCCGACGAGCAGCACGCCCTTCGGAATCCGGCCGCCGAGGTTCGTGTATTTTTTCGGGTTCTGGAGGAACTCGACGATCTCCTTGAGCTCGTCCTTGGCCTCGTCGACGCCCGCGACGTCGGCGAACCGCACCTTCACTTCATCGTCGGCATAGATCTTCGCGCGGCTTCGCGCGAAGGACATCACGCCTCCTTCGGCGCCGGACATCCGCCGGAAGAAGAAGCCCCAGATGCCGACCAGGAACAGCAGCGCGATGATCCAGCCGAGCACGTCCGGCAGCCAGCGATTGACGACTTCGCCGGTGTACTTCACGCCTTTCGCGTCGAGCTCCTCGGTGAGCTTCGGATCCTCGACGCGGGTCGTCGTGAACTGGCGGCTCTGCTTGCCGTCCGCTCCTGCGTCCTGTTTCAACGTGCCGCGAATCTGCTGGTCGCCGATGGACGCCTCGACAACCTGCCCGCTCTTGAGGAGTGACTTGAACTCGGAGTAGGGGATCGAGCGGCCGGCAGGCGTGAGGAAGTACATCTGCGCGATGCCGAGCACGGCCAGGAACGCGAGGCCGTACCAAAGCGGCGAGGAAGGACGCGCGCTGGCGCCGAGCGGCCGCTGCGGGCGGCGATCGCCGCCCCGCGGATTGAAGCGCGGCGTGGATCGTTGATTAGGCACCTGACCTACCTGACCTCCCGACCTACTTGACCTACCCGACCTACGTGACCCACCTGACCTACCCGACCTACCCGAGACCCACCCGGCCTGCTTTCGTCAAGCGCTCACTGTCTCCCGTTTTTTGAGCGTCAGGCCGTCGGCGCCTGCGTCCACCGTGATCGCGTCGCCCTCGAGGAAGTCGCCTTCGAGCACACGCAGCGCGAGCGGGTCCAGCACTCGACGCTGGATCGTTCGCTTGAGCGGCCGCGCGCCATAGGATGGATCATACCCCTCGCGCACAAGCTGATCCTTGGCGGCGTCGGTGAGCATGACGTGGATCTTGCGCTCCTCGAGGCGCCTGGTCAGCCCGGCGATCTGGATGTCGATGATCCGCTTCATGTGCTCGCGCCCAAGGGCGTGGAAGAAGATGATCTCGTCGATCCGGTTCAGGAACTCGGGCCGGAAGTGCTCGCGCAGGGCATCCATGACGTGGCGGCGGGTCCGTTCGTCGATCGCGCCGCCTTCCGCCATCGTGCGCTCGGCGATCAGCGCGCTGCCGAGGTTCGACGTCATGATGACGACGGTGTTCTTGAAGTCGACCGTGCGACCTTTGCTGTCCGTCAGGCGGCCATCGTCGAGCAGCTGCAGCATGACGTTCAGCACCTCCGGGTGCGCTTTTTCGATCTCGTCGAACAGCACGACGCTGTAGGGCCGGCGCCGGACCGCTTCGGTCAGTTGTCCGGCCTCGTCGTACCCGATGTAGCCGGGAGGGGCGCCGATCATCCGCGACACCGTGTGTTTTTCCTGGTACTCCGACATGTCGATGCGCACCATGGCCTGCTCATCGTCGAACAGGAACTCGGCCAGCGCGCGGGCCAGCTCCGTCTTGCCGACACCCGTCGGCCCGAGGAACATGAAGCTGCCGAGCGGCCGGTTGGGATCCTGCAGTCCGGCGCGCGCGCGCCGGATCGCATGCGAGACGGCCGTGATGGCTTCGTCCTGCCCGATCACGCGCTTGTGCAGTCGCTCTTCCATCTGGAGCAGCTTCTGGACTTCGCCTTCCATCAGCCGGCTGACGGGGATGTGCGTCCACCTGCTGACCACTTCCGCGATGTCCTCCTCGTCGACTTCCTCTTTCAGCATCCGGTGGCCCTTCTGCAGATCGGCCAGCTTCGTTTCCTGATCGCGAATCCGCCGTTCCAGCTCCGGACCCTTGCCGTACTGCAGCTCCGACGCCTTCGTGTAGTCGCCGGCGCGCTGGGCGCGCTCGATCTCCTGCCGCAGGGCGTCCTGCTCCTCTTTCAGCCTGCGTGATTGCTGAATGAGGTCCTTCTCCTGCTGCCAGTGCGTGGCGAGACGTCCGCGCTCTTCCTTGAGGTCGGCCAGCTCCTTCTCCAGTTTCCCGAGCCGCTCTTTCGACGCCTTGTCACGTTCCCGCCGCAGCGCCTCCCGCTCGATCTCGAGCTGCATGATCCGTCGTTCGAGCTCGTCGAGCTCGGCCGGCATCGAGTCGATTTCCATGCGCAGTTTCGACGCCGACTCGTCCACGAGGTCGATCGCTTTGTCGGGCAGGAACCGGTCCGCGATGTAGCGGTGGGACAGGACGGCGGCGGCCACCAGCGCGCCATCCTTGATCTTCACCCCGTGATGGAGCTCGTAACGCTCGCGCAGACCGCGCAGGATGCTGATCGTGTCCTCGACGGTCGGCTCGCTGACCATGACGGTCTGGAACCGCCGCTCGAGCGCGGCGTCCTTCTCGACGTACTTCCGGTACTCGTCGAGCGTCGTCGCGCCGACGGTGTGAAGCTCGCCCCGGGCCAGCATCGGCTTCAGCATGTTCGACGCGTCCATCGACCCTTCCGACGCGCCCGCGCCGACCACGGTGTGCAGCTCGTCGATGAAGAGGATCACCTGGCCCTGTGCGTCGGTGATCTCCTTGAGGACGGCCTTCAGACGCTCTTCGAACTCGCCGCGGTATTTCGCTCCCGCGATGAGGGATCCCATGTCGAGCGCGACGATGCGTTTGTTCTTCAGGCCTTCAGGCACGTCGCCGCGGAAAATCCGGCCGGCGAGGCCTTCGACGATGGCCGTCTTGCCGACGCCCGGCTCGCCGATGAGCACCGGATTGTTCTTGGTGCGGCGCGACAACACCTGGATGACACGGCGGATTTCTTCATCGCGGCCGATGACCGGATCCAGCTTGCCCTTCTGCGCGAGCTCGGTGAGGTCGCGGCCGTACCGCTCGAGCGCCTGATACGTGCCTTCCGGGTTCTCGTTCGTCACGCGCTGCGAGCCGCGCACGCCGGTCAGCGCATGAAGGATCGCATCGCGGGTCACTCCCTGCTGCTTCAGGAGCTGCGCCGCCGGGGAGCGCCCGCCTTCGTCGGCGATGGCGATGAACAGATGCTCTGCGCTCACATACTCGTCCGTCATCCGTCCGGCTTCCGATTCGGCGGCGGCGGTCACCTTGTTCAGCCGCGGCGAGAGCCCGGGCTCGGAGCCGCCATACGCCGACGGGATCCTGGCCAGCAGCTCACGCGCGCTGTTGGCGACCTGCGCCGGGTCGGCATTCATCTTTCGCAGAAGGCCGGGGACAATGCCCTCGCGCTGCTCGACGAGCGCCACGAGGAGATGTTCCGGCTCGAGCTGTGGATTGTTGCCCCGTCGCGCGAGCTCGATGGCTGACGCCACCGCCTCGCGCGCTTTCTCGGTGTACTTGTTGATGTTCATGTTGTCGGACACGCTCCTAGGCGGCAGGGCTCTTCGTTCCTGCCTCCAGCTTCTGCAGCGCTTCGAAATGTTTGCGCTGCTCCGGCGTCAACTGGCGCGGTAACTGCACGTCGACCGTGGCGTAGAGATCGCCGTGTTCCGCAGGTTTCCCGGCCGCCGGCATCCCGTGGCCTTTCAGCCGGAACACCTGCCCGTTCTGGGTCGTCGGCGGAATCTTGAGCCGCAACGATTTGCCGCCGAGCGTCTGCACCTCGGTCTCGCCGCCGAGAACGGCGGTGGTGAGCGGGATCGGGACACGCGCATGGAGATCGCGACCCTTGCGTTCGAAACGCGGGTGCGGGGCGAGCCGAATCCGCAGATACAGGTCGCCCGATTGCGCGCCGCCAGAGCCCTCTTCGCCTTCCCCCGAGACGCGGACGCGCGATCCGTCGCTGACGCCGGCGGGAATCCGGACGTCGACCGTGCGCGGGTCGCCGTCATGCCTGATCGAGAAACGACGCATCGTGCCGTGGTAGGCGTCCTCGAGCCCGAGCTCGATCTCCTGCTCGACGTCGCGTCCGGCGCGCGCCGCCCGGGCGCCGCGCGCACCACGGGCGCGTCCCCGCGGCTCGTCGGCGTTCATGCCGCCGCCGAAGAACGTCTTGAAGAAATCGGAGAACGGGTTGGCGTCCCCGAACATCTCCCGCATCTCGTCTTCGGTCATCGTGCGCGTCCCGCCGGGTGATCCGCCGCCGAAGTTGACGTTCCAGCCGCCGCCACCGGCCTGGCTCGGATCGAATCCGCCCTGACCGGGCGCGCCGGCCTGCTCGTACATCCGCCAGTTCGCGCCGAGCTCGTCGTACTTCTTGCGCTTGGCCGGATCGCCCAGGACCTCGTACGCTTCGTTGATCTCCTTGAAGCGCGACTCGGCGGACTTGTCGCCCAGGTTGACGTCAGGGTGATGCTTCCGCGCCAGCTTTCGGTACGCCTGCTTGAGCTCTTTTGGCGTGGCGGTCTTCGCCACACCCAGCGTCGAATAGTAGTCCTTGAAGTCCATACAGAACCGGGTTCAGGGTTCAGCAACCCTCTCAGTCAAACCCCAACATGCGGCTGAGCTCGTCGAGCTCCTGTGTCACCCGGCGGCGCGTGTCGCGCGCCGAGAGTGCATCGTCGCGCATCAACGGGCGCAGACGCTGGACGACTTCGGCAATCGACAGCAGCCGCTGGACGCCCGCCAGGTTGATGCCGGTGTCGTCGACGAGCCGTTTGATGAGCTTAATGCGTTCGAGCTCGTCGCGTGAGTACAACCGCATGCTTCCAACCGTGCGCGAGGGCAGGACCAGGCCGAGCCGCTCGTACTTGCGCAGCGTCTGCGGGTGCATTCCGAGCATGCGGGCGGCCACGCTGATGAAAAAAAGATCCTGATCGAGCTCCATGACCCGGGCGCGACACCCTGCGCCGATCAAAGATAGACCTTGATACAGCCCGTGTCAACTTCGGCAGTAGTATGCTGAATGAAGTGCTCTGGATCCGATCCGACGTTCGTGATTGAACCTTCAGATTTCGTCACCATCGCAATGCTGATAGCCCTCGAAGGGCTCCTCAGCGCTGACAACGCGATGGTCCTTGCGGTCCTCGTGCTCGGCCTGCCCAAGGGACGCCAGCGAAAAGCCCTCCGCTACGGCATGGCCGGCGCGTTCGTGTTCCGGTCGATCGCGACGCTGCTCGCCAAGTATCTGATTCAGCTGGGATTCGTGAAGCTGCTCGGCGGCGGCTATCTGCTGTATCTGGTATATCGCCATTTCGGTGGAGGGAAAGGCGCCGACGATCGCCGCGCGCCGATCCAGCCGCAGCCATGGCTCGGGTTGACGGCGTTCTGGGCAACGGTCGTCAAAGTCGAGCTCACCGACGTCGTCTTCGCGATCGATTCGATCCTGGTCGCCGTCGCGATGTCGCCGAAGTTGTGGGTGATCCTCACGGGCGGCATTCTCGGCATCGTCATGATGCGGCTCGTCATCGGGCAGTTGCTGTCGCTGGTCGAGCGCTATCCGCCGCTCGTCGACGGGGCGTTCGTCATCATCGCGTGGGTCGCTCTGAAACTTCTGGTCGAATACCTGCACGCCGGGGGATACATCGGGTTCGACATCCCGAAGTGGGTCTCGCTGGGGCTCATCGTCGTTATTTTCGCGGCGGCGCTGGCGTTCTCGTTGATGATGGAAAGGAAGAAGGGGAGAAGCCACTGAACCTGATGCGGCCCCGCCGGCCCACGGACTGGATCGCGCTGGCGCTGCTATGCGCCCTCGTCGTCGGCGGTGCGGTATCGACGGTGTGGTTGTCGCAGTATGCCGTCGCCGTACACCGCCTGACGCGCGGCATCGGCGACACGGTGTTTTACGGGGCGGACGGCCAGCCGTGGTTCCGCCTCGACGCTCAGCGGCACGACGTTTCGCTGGGCGAGATCGCCCCTGACCTCCAGCACGCCGTCGTGGCGGTCGAAGACCGTCGCTTCTACCGCCATCCCGGCATCGATCCCATCGGCCTTGGGCGCGCCATCGCCCGCGACCTCCGGCGGCAGGGCGGGCGGCTGGAAGGCGGCAGCACGCTGACGCAGCAGCTCGCGCGAACGCTCTTCCTGTCGAACGCGCGGACGTACGGACGCAAGATCAAAGAAGCCGGGATCGCGCTGCTGATCGAAGCGCAGCTCCCGAAAAAGCAGATTCTCGAGTTCTATCTGAACCGGGTGTATCTCAGCGCCGGCGTGTACGGCGTTGAGACCATGTCGGAGCACCTGTTTCGAAAGCCGGCGAGCGCCGTCACGCTTCCCGAAGCGGCGTTCATCGCCGGCCTGATTCGCGCGCCGTCGGCGCTGTCGCCGTGGACGAACTACGACGGCGCGCTGGATCGGAGCCACCTCGTGCTCTCGCAGATGCGCGGCCAGGGGCTCATCACGCCCGCGCAGGAGGACGCCGCGCGCCGTGTGCGCCCGCGCATACAGCCGTACCGCCAGCCGAGCGACACGAAAGCCGGGTGGGCGAAGGAGTTTCTGCGCCAGCAGTTCCGCAACGAGTTCGGAGGGGACAATCCACCGGACTGGCAGGTGCACACGGCATTCCGGCCCACCGTCCAGGACGCGGCGGAACGCGCGGTCGCGGCCGGGATCGATCGGCTTCGCCGCCCCGGGCTCGAGGCGGCGCTCGTCGCGATCGACCCCGGGACGGGGGACATCCTCGCGATGGTGGGCGGCTCGAACTACGGCCGCAGCACGTACAACCGCGCGGTGCGCAGCCGGCGGCAGCCGGGCTCCGCGTTCAAGCCGTTCGTCTACGCCGCCGCACTCCAGCACGGGTATTCGCCGGTGTCCGTCCTGTCGAACCTGGGTCACGTCTCGGCGCCGGGCGATCCGGAGTGGCGGCCGCGCAGCGCCGAGGGGACACAGCCCGATCAGCTCACGCTGCGGGCCGCGCTCCTCGAATCGAACAACCCGGCCGCTGCGGACTTGCAGCAGCGGGTCGGATCGGGCGCGGTCCTGCGACTGGCAAGCGACGCCGGGCTGGGTGGTCTGCCGGACGTGCCGTCGCTCGCGCTCGGGACCGGCCTCGTGTCGCCCCTGGATCTGACCGCGGCATACACGATGTTTCCGGGCGAGGGTCAGGTGGCGCGCCCCCGAGGCATTGTCAGCGTGTTCGACGCGGGCGGCTCGCAGGTGTTCGATAAACCGGTCGAACGCGAGCAGCTCATCACGCCGCAGGTCGCGTTTCAGATGACGAGCATGCTGCGCGATGTCATCGAACGGGGCACCGGCACGGCGGCGCGCGCGTTGGGCGTCCGTGGACCGGTCGCGGGAAAGACGGGCACGACCGACGACTATCACGATGCCTGGTTTGTCGGATTCTCGGCGTCCCTCGTCGCAGGCGTCTGGGTCGGGTTCGATCAGCCGGAACCGATCGGACGCGACGCGTACGGCGCGCGCGTGGCTCTGCCCATCTGGGCCGACTTCATGAAGCGCACCGCAGGTGAATTGCCTGCCAGCGACTTCAAGGTGCCGGCCGGCGTTCACGCGGAAGAGCTCTGCAATGTGTCGTATGTGCGTCCCGTGGAAGGATGCCCGACCTACTTCGAGTACTTCAAGGACGGCGACACGGTGCCGTCCGCGCTGTGTCCGGTCCATCGGGGAACCCTCAAGCAGCGCGCCACGCGCGCCATCGAGGGGTTTTTCCGGAGCCTCGGAAGCAGGATCGCCGGCGTTTTTCGCCGCTGAGGAGTACCAAGCTTCAATCGCGGCCCTTCAGCCTGCGCAACTCGCGACGCTGGCGTTTATCCGGCGCTCGCAGCGGCATCATCGCCGCCCGGAAGACGCGTTCGAGACGCCGTGCCTCGATCTCTTCGGCCGTGGGCGGCGGCGTGAGGTCTTCGTACAGGCGTCGCGCTTCGGCTCTTGCGACGTGGCGCTCGGCGAAGGCCAGGACCTTCAGGCGCTGCTTCCTGCCGAGCGGCCGGCTGATCACCAGTTCATCCCCAACCCGTACGTGCCGATTGGGCTTTGCCGACTGACCGTTGGCGGTGACCTTTCCCGCCCGGCACGCCTTCTGCGCTTCCGAACGCGTCCTGAACAGGCAGGCCACGTCGAGCCAGACGTCGAGCCGCACGCCACCGCCGTCACCGAGATTGACCATTTCGCGGCGTCATTCTACAGTTCGCGGGCGGAAGGAGGCGACGAGACATGCGCATGAGAATCGGAGCTCTCCTGGCGGCCGCAGTCATCGGTGCGCTGGTGGTCGCGCCGAAGGCGGCCGACGGGCCGTATCAGTTCATCAAGGACGTCGAGATCGGCGGCGAGGGCGGCTGGGACTACCTGAACCTCGATGCGGCCGGCAAGCGGCTGTTGATCAGCCACGGCACAAAGGTCGTGGTCTTCGATCTCACGAAAGACGCGCTGGCCGGTGAGATCACCGACACACCCGGCGTCCACGGGGCAGTCATCGCCTCCGACGGCCACATCTTCAGCAGCAACGGCCGCGAGAACAAGGCGAGCATGGTCGATGCGAAGACGCTGCAGACGATCAAGAAGATCGACACCGGAGGCAACCCCGACTACATCATGTACGAGCCGAAGATGAAGGAGGTCTACACGTTCAACGGCACCGGCAAATCGGCGTCGGTGATCGACGCGAGCGGCAGAGTCGTCGCGACGATTCCGCTCGGCGGCAAGCCGGAGGCGGGCGTCTCCGACCCGGCGGCGGGACGCGTCTACGTGAACAACGAGACCGGCAACGAGATCGTCGTCATCGATGTCGCGAAGCACGAAGTCGTCGCGAAGTGGCCAATCGCGCCTGGCGAATCGGCGGCGGGGCTGGCGATCGATCTCAGGACGCACCGCCTTTTCATCGGCGCCCACAACAACAAGATGCTGATGATGGACTCGACCAGCGGCAAGATCGTCGCGGACGTGCCGATTGGCGGCGGCGTGGACGCGACCTGGTTCGACCCGGGCACGGGGTACGCGTTCTCGTCGTGCAGCACGGGGACCGTGACCGTCGCGCACGAGGATGCACCGGACAAGCTGACGGTCGTGCAGACGCTGCAGACCGCGACGGGCGCGCGAACCATGGCGCTCGATCCGGCGACGCACCGGATCTACCTCGCCGCCGCGAAATACACGCCGCCACCGGCGGGCTCGCCCGTCAACGCGCGCCCGACGATGGTTCCGGGGTCGATGCACCTGAAGATCTACGGGATCAATGTGAAATGACGGCACGTTGAACCGAGAGCTCGCATCCTTCGACAGTGCTCAGGATGAGCGCTCATGGCGAGCTTGTGGATGAGCGCTCATGGTGAGCGTGTCGAACCATGCGGGCTTGGCGGGCTTTGCGTTCTTCGTCTGGTCACTGCCATCAGCTTCGGCACATAATGCACGCCCATGGCCGACGTCTTCCATCAGGTTTATAGCCCCGTCAGTGGCAGCATCCTCCTCTCGGCGCTTATCGCGTCGCTGCCCCCGCTCCTGCTCGCCGTGCTGCTGGCCGGCATCCGCGTCGCGCCGTGGCGCGCGGCGATCGCGGCAGCGGCCACCGCCTCTGTGCTGGCGTGGCTCGTCTGGGGCATGCCGCTGTCGCTGACGATCGCCGCCGCGACGCACGGGATGGCGTTCGGCTTGTGGCCCATCAGCTGGATCGTGGTGAGCGCCGTCTTCTTCTACAACCTCTCCGTGGAGAGCGGCGACTTCGATGTCATCCGCCGGTCCCTGTCGCGGTTGACCGGCGACCGCCGCATTCAACTGCTGCTCGTCGCGTTCTGCTTCGGCGCGCTCATTGAAGGCATTGCGGGCTTCGGGGCGCCGGTCGCCATCACCGCCTCGATGCTGGCGGGCCTCGGCTTCGAGCCGATCATGGCCGCCTCGCTGGCGCTCATCGCCAACACGGCGCCGGTCGCCTTTGGATCGCTCGGCATTCCGGTCACAACGCTGGGCGGGCTGCTGGCGCCGATGCTGGGTCACGATGCGCAGACGACGACGCGCGCATTGTCGGCGATGGTCGGTCGCCAGCTGCCGGTCTTCTCACTGGCCATTCCCGCGTATCTGGTGATCCTGTACGCCGGGTGGCGGCGCATGGTCGAAGTGTGGCCGGCGGTGCTGGTCGCCGGCGGCACCTTTGCGATCGGCCAGTTCACCGTTTCGAATTTCGTCGGGCCCGAGCTGACCGATGCGTTGTCCGCGCTGCTTTCACTGACGGCTGTCTCGCTGCTCCTGCGCGTGTGGCAGCCGGCGGCGGAATTTACCGAGGGCGCACGGCTGGCCGTCGTCCCTGCGGCGGCGCGCGACTCGCCGGGCCGGGTGGCCCGCGCGTATGCCACCTATGGCGTTTTGATCGTCACGGTGCTCATCGGCCAGATCGGGAACTTTGCCGGCCTTTCGAATCTGCAGCCGCCGGCCAACGTCACGGCGTTGCTCAAGTGCGGACAGGCGGGCAATCGTTTGTGTCCGGACGCCTGGGTGGGCGCGAGCGCCGCCGTTGACCCGCAGGGGTTCCGCTTTCCCGTGTGGGAGTTCAGCTGGCCGGGCGCGTACCGGGTGCAGGACGGCAGACCCGCGGCGCTGGTCCAGCGCGAGGCGCCGGTGGTCGCCGCGTCGAGCCCGTATCCGCTCACGTACCGGCTCGATTTTCTGGCAGCCGCCGGCACCCTCGTGCTGCTCGCGTCGCTGATCGCATTCGTGCCGATGGTGATCTTCGGGGCCGCTCCCGGCGCTCTCGCGACGACGTTGACGAAGACCGTTCGACAACTCCGGCTGCCCGTGATCACCATCGCGTTCATTCTCTCCATCGCGACGGTGATGAATTACTCGGGCATGACTTCGTCCATGGCGCTTGCGCTTGCAAGGACCGGCGTGCTCTTTCCGTTTTTCGCGGCGTGGCTCGGCATGATCGGCGTCTTCCTCACGGGCAGCGACACCTCGTCCAACACGCTCTTTGGACCGCTGCAGGCCACCACCGCCAAGCTGTCGGGGCTGGATCCCGTGCTGATGGCCGCCACGAACAGTTCAGCGGGCGTGATGGGGAAGATGATCAGCCCGCAGAACCTGTCGGTGGGCGCGGCGGGCGTGGGCGCGGTGGGCCGCGAAGGCGAGATTCTGGCCCGGGTGATCGTCCACAGCCTCATCCTGACCACGTTGATGGGCCTGCTCGCGCTGCTCCAGGCCTACGTGGTGCCGTGGATGGTCCCGAATCTCTGAGACAGGTTACGCGATCTTTGCCATCCCGGGCCGAACGGGTTGGGATATCTTCGCGCCGCTGCGGAATCGCTGGAACGGCAGATTGCAGTCGTGCTGCTTGAGGAAGCTGAGGAAGCGCTTGTAATCGTCAGCCGGCATGTTGAACAACCCGACCAGCAGGCGGTAGCTGCCGTGCGTCTGCTCGAGGCCGGAGCGAACGATCAGCCGCATGTCGTCCCTGGTGATGTCGCGCGCCATGAACGCCGGGTAGGCGCTCGTCCAGAACGATTCCTTCTGTCCCAGGCGCTCGATGAGGCCGTCCACGCGGGCCTTGTGGGACACGGCCTCGCGGGCGTGGATCGGGCCCTCCTGCGC
>Ga0066698_10000449_pt1 | contig 15162 bp, 9 predicted proteins | sample GraSoiAngelo_147_FD_66457 | JGI IMG/M metagenome (GOLD analysis project Ga0066698, IMG submission 66457) | Grasslands soil microbial communities from the Angelo Coastal Reserve, California, USA - 14_1009_05_40cm | ecosystem: Environmental > Terrestrial > Soil > Grasslands | place: USA... | reverse complement strand
AGGCGTGGGGGGACCGGCCAATAGCCAAAAAGGAGGCCTGCGAAGCAGGTGTACCAACTATGGCTGGCCGGTGGGCCCGACGCTAAAAGGTATCGACATCTTTTAGGAGGAACATCGTGAAAGTGAAAGCCGCAGTTTTGGTCCTTGCGGGCGCCTTGCTGTTCGGTATGACGGTGTCCGCTCATCATTCCTTCGCAAGTACGTACGATTTAGCGAAGCAAGTGAAGATCGAAGGAAAAATGGTCCAGTTTTTGTTCCGTAATCCGCATTCCTTCGTTCACGTCGAAACGGCCGACGGAGAGCGGTGGTCCATTGAATGGGCAGGCGGCGGTCAACTGGCAGGAAACGGAATCGACAGGAACACGCTTAAGGTCGGAGATCCCGTCATCGTTTCCGGCAACCCGACCCGCACGGACGGCGAGCACAGGTTGAGAATGGTGACGTTGAAGCGAACAACCGACGGCCTCACATGGGGCAACCGCGAAGGCGAAAAAGTCGATTAAATCTTTTCTCTATAGCACCATGAGATACGAAATTGTTCGGAGGCAAAGCGCACTCCTGGCAGTGGCTCTTTGCCTGATCTTTCCCCTCACCACTCATGCGCAGCGCGGTCAGCGCGGCGCGCAAGCTCCGCAAACACCAAAAGCAACTGCCCCGTTCGATATTACGGGAACATGGGTTTCCGTCATCACTGAAGACTGGAAGTACCGCATGGTCACGCCGCGAAAAGGTGACTATGAGGGCGTTCCCGGCACGGTCGAAGCCTTTCGAACCGCGAATGCGTGGGATCCTGCAAAGGACGAGGCCGCCGGCGAACAATGCAAGGGCTACGGCGCCGTGGGTATCATGCGGCTACCCGGATATCTGCGCATTTCCTGGCAGGACGACAACACACTGAAAATGGAGTTGACCGCCGGCACTCAAACCCGGGTTTTCCATTTTGGTCCGCAGGAAGGGCGGGCATCTGAACCCACCTGGCAAGGTTATTCCACGGCTCAGTGGGAGTTTGCCATTACCGGTCGCGGGGAACCGAGAAAAGGGGATTTGAAGGTCGTCACCACTCAGCTGCGGGCGGGATATTCCCGCAAGAACGGCGTCCCCTACAGCGCGAACACGAACCTCACCGAGTACTATCATCTGATGCCGGGGCCGAACGGCGATCAATGGCTCACGCTCATATCCGAGATCCGCGATCCGCAATATCTCAGCGAGACCTGGGTCGTCAGCACCCATTTCAAAAAGGCTTCCGACACGTCGCGTTGGAATCCGGAACCCTGCTCCGCGAGATGAATGGCTAATTTCCCGTACCGTCTCGGGATTTGCTCGCGTGGTGACTGGCTCCAAAACGACAGGAGGCGGGCTCGCGTTCCATCAGCAACCGTCAAAGCAATGCACTCGTAAACGAATCGGAATTTGCTGCCACTGAAGACGGCTCTCGCCCTGGCAAACACCAACAGTCAGGCAGCCACAGTTTCGTTCTTCTTCACCGACGATGACGGCGGCAGCGTTTGGGCAATCGAGTGTCACGATCCCCGCCAAATTCGCAGGTGGCTGCGTTCCTCGACCAGGCGCCATGTTCACTCCGAATCCATTCTCGACGAGGCCGATCAGTGCAGCTCAGATGTTCACGTTCACAGCGAGCCTTCCGATATCGGCGATGGCGGCGCGAACAGGATTCAATGAGCGCGGCGAAATGCATGTTGACAGCACTCCTCGTCGCCGGCGCGACCGGTTCAACTTCAGCATTGTCGGTTCCTTTGGTCGGTGATGGAGCAGGTGTGACCAGCACTCGTATGATTGAGGTGTTTCACTTTCACAGACCTGTCACCAACTCGTAAAGCACGCGCCAAATGAAAAGATATCGGAGCGCGCGTCGATGCGATGGCCTTGCGCCTGTTCCGGCGACAGCGCAACGTATCAAAAATAAAAACGGAGGAAAAGTGGTCGGCGGTTTCTGAATGACCTCTGGCCGACGGAGCCAGTGGTTAAGGTTTACCGGATCGAGCCAAATGGAAAGCAAACGTGCCTGCACTGTCTCTGTATAGAACTTTGAGGTTGTGGAACAACCCGAGTTCTGCTGGTCTATATAGTGCTTCGCTCGGGAAACTGCGTCTCCCTTGCGACCGTATATCGCGGTACACACGGGGCAATAACGAATAGGGATTGCGATCTCTGGTATTGCCAGCCCAGACTATAATGGCTTTTTTGAATGGAGTGGTAAGGATGTCGCAAATCTTACGTGGGTACAGTCGCTTCGCATTGCGGATCAGCTTGACGTGATGGTCCGCCAGACCACAGAGAAAACCCGGCCGCTTACAGGCCCTGTCTGGATGACAATCCACACTCTAGACTGATCCATGCCTCGGCTATCTCTCGCCAAGCTCGAACGTCATCTTTACTCCGCCGCTGACCGGCTGCGGCAAGAGGGGCTCGACGCCGCCACCTACAAGGATTACATCTTCGGAATGCTCTTCCTGAAACGCTGTTCGGATGTCTTCGAGGCCGAGCGCGAAAAAATCGTCGGACGCAAGGTCGAACAAGGCATGGAATTGAATGATGCCGAGACGAACTACGGCGAAAATCCCGATTATTACGACAGCTTCTTCGTCCCGGAACGCGCCCGGTGGAAATACCTGCAGGACAGAATTAACGATGCCAATGTCGTCTATGGCAGCGTCCTGGATACTGCTCTTGGCGCGCTGAGCGACGCCAATGAATCCCTTGAACATGTCCTGGACCACATCAGCTTCATGCGAACTCAGGGTAACAAGCGCACCCTGTCCGACGATGCCTGCAAGGATCTCGTGCGTCATTTCAGCCGTCACCGGCTGCGCAATGAGGACTTCCAATTCTCTGATCTGCTCGGGGCGGCTTACGAATTTCTGATTAACATGTTCGCCGAATCCGCCGGCAAGAAGGGCGGCGATTTCTACACTCCGCGCGATGTTATCCGTCTCATGGTTCGTATTCTCAAACCAGCGCAGGGCATGAGCGTCTACGACCCCACGTGTGGATCCGGCGGCATGCTCATCATCAGCAGGGAGTTCATCGAGCAATCCGGCGGCGACCCTACGAACCTCCGCCTCTGCGGCCAGGTCAACGACGCCTCCGCGTGGTCTATTTGCCGGCTGAACATCCTGCTCCACGGGGTGGCGGGCGCGGATATCCAGTTCCAGGATACGCTACTCCACCCGATGCACCGTGAGGCCGGTGAACTGGAGCGCTTCGACCGCGTGATTGCCAATCCGCCTTTCAGCCAGAACTACACGCGCAGCAACATGGAGTTCCCTGAGCGCTTTCGCTGGGGCTGGTGTCCCACTACGGGCAAGAAAGGCGACCTCATGTTCACTCAACACATGCTCGCGGTGTGCAAACCGGGCGGCATGGTCGTCACGGTCATGCCCCACGGCGTTCTCTTTCGTGGCGGCGCCGAAAAAGAAATCCGTAAGAAGTTCCTCGAACAAGACTTGGTCGAAGCCATCATCGGGTTGCCACAAAATCTTTTTTACGGCGCGGGAATTCCAGCGTGCATCCTTGTGATGCGGCCAAACCTCACCGGCCAGCCGCTCAACCCGAATAAGCCTGCAGCCCGCCGCGGCCATGTGCTGTTCATCAATGCGGACGCCGAATTTCACGCCGGACGCGCTCAGAACTACCTCCGGCCGGAACACGTCGAGAAAATCGTCTCCACTTTCGACCGCTACGAAAACGTGCCGGGCTACGCGCGCGCCGTCACGATCGCGGAGATCGCAGATGAGTCCAACGACTTCAATCTCAACATCCGCCGTTACGTGGATAACGCGCCGCCGCCGGAGCCTCACAACGTACGCGCCCACCTGCTTGGCGGCGTGCCCGTCCCTGAAGTGACGGATCATCGCTGCATGTTCGATGCGCTCGGTTTCGATCCCGCTAAGGCTTTCGCCCGGGCGAGAAGGATGCCGTCTATTTCGACTTCTCTCCCGCGCTGTCCGATCGCGCGGCCATCCACCCACTCGTCGAAGCCGACCCCGGCGTCCAGACGCGCCACGCCACGACACGCGAGAAGCTCGGCGAATGGTGGACCGAACATTCGCCGCGCCTGGCCGAATTGCCGCAGCGGCGCGATCTGAACCGCGTTCGCGCCGAATTCCTCGAAACCTTCGTCACCGCATTATTGCCACTGAACACTTTGGACCGCTTCAAGCTTGCGGGCGTGATTGCGACCTTGTGGACGGACACACTCCCCGATTTCAAGACCCTGCTCGAAAACGGATTCCCCGGCGTCATCGACGGTTGGGTGGACGCGATTGCCGACGCGGTGGAAGATGATGAAGCCGCCGGCCCGGCCTTCGACCCCTTCGCCCACAGGTTCGTCCGCCGCACGATGTCCGACTACCTGGAGCGCATCGCTGCAGCAAAAGCTGACGTTGTCCGGCTTAAGGGCGAAAAGGAGGCCTTCGAGCAGGGCAACGCTCCCGACGACCTCGACGAGAGGAACTCGCCGCGTGGAACTACGCGAAGGATCTGGACCGCCAGATCCGCGAACTCAAGAACGAATGGTTCAATTCCATGGGTCACGCCGAGTGAGATCACCGCATTGTGCGGAAAGTATGTGCGGGACACGCGGGAAAAAATCACGCCAGACGGACTCGCGGGAAGCGCCGCCAAACTCCTTCCAGAGGGCTCCGTTGTCGTCACCACTCGTGCCACGCTCGGCGAGACTGCGATTGCCGCCGTGCCGCTCACCACGAATCAGGGATTCAAGAGCATCATGCCAAATGAGGACACCGATTCTCTCTTCGCCTATAACCGCATTCAAACCATGAAGTCCGAGATGGTCCGGCTTGCGTCCGGTACAACTTTTTTGGAAATCTCGAAAGCAGACTTCTCCCGAATTCGAACACACCGCCCAAAACGCACCGAGCAAATCCGCATTGCGGCGGTGCTGGATACGATGGACGAGGCGATTGCGAAGACCGAAGCGGTGATTGCTAAGCTGTGGCAAGTCCGCACTGGCATTCTTCATGACTTCCTCACTCGCGGCCTTGACGCTCACGGTCAACTCCGCGACCCGGCCGCCCACCCGGAACAATTCAAAGACTCACCTCTAGGCCGCATCCCCAGCGACTGGGAGGTTCGAGCGTGTCATAGCCTCTGCCGAGAAATCGTGGTGGGTATTGTTGTGAAGCCCGCCCAGTATTATGTCGGAGAAGGCGTTCCGGTTTTGAGGTCTGCCAACATCCGCGAGGATCGAATTAAGCTTGACGACTTGGTATTCATTTCACAAGAGTCTAATGCCCTTCTCAGTAAGAGCATGCTTCACACAGATGATCTCGTGACAGTGCGCACAGGCTACCCTGGCACGACGTGCGTTGTCCCAAGTCCTCTTGACGGGTCGAACTGCGTCGACCTGATCATCTCTCAGCCCGGTAGCGAAATCGTGCCTCGCTTCCTCGCGCTGTGGATCAATTCGCCATTCGGAAAGGACCAGGTTCTCCGCCTCCAAGGAGGCCTTGCTCAACAGCACTTCAACGTGGGTGAAATGAAGAGGGTGCTGGTTGCCAAGCCACAACCAGACGAGCAGAAGGAAATTGTCAAGCGCCTGGACTTGCTCGATTCCGAAATTGCGATCGTAACTTCCGAAAAAGAAAAGCTCGCTCTACTCAAATCCGGCCTGTTGGCCGACCTCCTCACCGGCCGCGTTCGTGTGCCGGAAGCGCGCGAAGCCTTGTCGCAAACCACTGCGACCATAACTTGACCTATGGTTCAGTAAGCGGCTCTTCAAAAAGATGCGAGGAAGTGCCCAACGGACAGGATTGGAATTCCGCGAAACGGATGCAGCGCGAGCAGGTCGTCGTCGCCGGTCACAATGCAGGTCGCGTGGCCGCTGACGGCGAGTTCCAGAAATTTGTCATCTTTCGGGTCGCGGCAAGCAATGATCTTCTCCGTCACCTCGATGAATCTCGCTGATTGAATAAACGCGGCCAGGAAGTGCTCTCTGTTTTCGCGAGTAATATACCGGCTGAATTTTTCTCTACCCAGCACTTCATTTAATTCTTCAGCCGTGGGCAACGACAACAGAATCTCTCCAACCTGGCGGGCTTTTCGAAAGGCTTCAGCAGGGCGTGAATTTTCAATCAGGACCGCGCTCACCAGTACAGTTGTATCGAGGACAAAACGGTCCTTACTCTTCATCGAGCAGGGATTTCAAAATCTCGGGCGTCAATCCGCGCGCTTTTGCTTTTTCAGCGATCTCCTTCATAACGGTGTCGAGGGATTCCCCAAGCCGGCTCACCTCGCTAAGGCGGATGCTAAGTAAGGCCTCGAGTTTTCTGCGGTCTTCTTCGGGCAACGATCTGAAGGTTTTTGCAGTTTCAGAGTCGACCCGGATGCTTATGACTTCCATCTCCATGACCATATTCTCCAATAACGCTGGTCCGGTACCAAGGGGTACTTGATAAACTGCAGCAGGCACAGGAAATCCATGAGCAAGATCCAATGGGAATACGATCTCGTCGAGAAGCCTTTTTGCCAACAGCTTAAGGCGATGGGCTGGCAGTGGATTGAGGGCGACACGGACATTCCCGATTTCACGGAGCGGCAGAACTTCCGCGAGGTGCTGCTCAAAGGCCGGCTTGCGGCGGCGCTCCACAAACTGAATCTGCGAGACGGCCGGCCGTGGCTCGACGACGATCGCATCCGCCGGATCATCGAGAAACTGGAGAGGGCCGAGGGCCATCGTCTGATGGAAATCAACGAATCGGCCACGAAACTGTTGCTCAAGGGAACGGAGATTGACGGCCTGCCGGATTGGAACTCCGGGCGCAACCAGCCTGTGCGGTTCATCGATTTCGAAAATCCGCTCAACAACGACTTCCTTGTCATCAACCAGTTCAAGGTAGAACTGACCAGCGGGCGCGGGCACGTTATTCCGGACGCGGTGCTGTTCGTGAATGGCATTCCGGTGGGCGTGGCGGAGTTCAAGAGTCCCGGCATTGAAAATCCTTTGCAGGAAGCCATCAATCAACTCTTGCGTTATACGAATCAGCGCCGGGAAATCTGGCCCACGCTCTACACCGACAACGAAGGCGTGGAACTGGGCGTATTGCCGCAATCACCTGAAGAACCGCAAGCGGCACAGGAACTGGCGGCAGCCGGAGCGGAAAAATCCGATTGGGGCGGTATTCCCTTGTTCTTCCGCCAGCGGGACAAAAGGCCCGAAGTTTTGCGCGGCGGGGTGGGGGCATCGTTGCAAGCCAGCAGATTCTCACAGCCGGTATGCTGCGGCCGGCACATCTCCTGGACCTCATCCGAAATTTCACCGTGTTCCAACAAGTCGAAGGCAAGACGCGCACGATGGTGGCGCGCTACCAGCAGTTCCGCGCCATCCACAATGCCGTGACGAGATTGCAGGAAGGACGGACGAAAGCGCAGGGCGCGGATCGCGACGAGCGCGGCGGCATCGTCTGGCATACACAGGGCTCGGGCAAGAGTCTGAGCATGGTGTTCCTGGTCCGTAAGATGAGGATGACGCCGCGCCTGAAGCGATTCAAGGTTGTCGTCGTGACCGACTGGACGGATTTGCAGGAACAGCTTGGCGCGACCGCGCAGTTGAGCGGGGAGTCGGTTCGCCCGACAGATCAGGATCTGAAATCGCGCGAATCACCAACTGCGATGACCCAGCGGCTCGAGTGAACGAACGCCCGACATCGTCATGGCCATGTTGCAAAAGTATCAAGTGGTGGGCAGCAAGCCGGAAGGCAAGAAAGTGGAAGTGTTGCCACAACCAGGCACGAAACCAGCCGACAAAGTTGCGATGACCATTGCCCGCAAAGAAAAGAAACCAGGCGAACACGAAGAGATCGTCGAGAAAATAGTGACGTTCACGGAAAACATCCGTTTCGAGGTGTTCCCACAACTCAACGACTCGGAGGAAATCCTGGTGCTGGTGGATGAAGCGCACCGTTCCCACACGCGCACGCTGCATCGCAACCTGCGCAAGGCTTTGCCGAATGCCGCCATCATCGGCCTTACAGGCACGCCCATCTTGAGCAGCGAAAAGAAAGAAACGCACGAAATCTTTGGCGACTTCATCGACAAGTACACCCTGCAAGACGCGGAATTGGACGGCGCGACCGTGCCGATCCTCTACGAAGGAAGGACCGCGGATGGCATCGTTAAAGACGCCCCCAGCCTCGATGCCGTCTTCGAGGATATGTTCCGCGACTACTCCGCCGCGGAACTGGCCGTCATCAAAGCGAAGTACGCGACCGAGGGCGACGTCATGGAAGCGCCGCTGCTAATCGAGCAGAAGGCGCGGGACATTATCCGGCATTATGCGGGGGTCGTGTTACCGGAAGGATTCAAGGCTCAAGTCGTCGCCACGAGCCGTCGCGCAGTCATGACCTATCTCGACAAGCTGGAGCAAGCGCGCAATGAATTGGTGGCGGAATTGGAATCCGTGCCTCCGGCGACACTGGCGTTGCCGGATGATGAGATAGAAAAGCTCGATGCCAAGACGCGCTTTCTCGTGCGAACGCATCCGCAACTGCTCAAACTCCGACTCCTGGAAATTGGCGCCGTATTCTCCGGCGACCACAACGACCCGAAGCCGTGGTGGGACTGGACCGACAAGGAAATGCAGGAAATCTGTATTCAACGCTTCAAGCGGAAGTTCGACCTGGAAAAGACGGACAAGACGGACCCACTTTCGATCATGGTCGTCATGAACATGCTCTTGACGGGTTTCGATGCGCCGGTGGAGCAGGTGCTTTATCTGGACCGGAAGATTGTGGCCCACGATCTCCTTCAGGCCATCGCCCGGGTGAACCGGACCAGCGGCAAAAAGAAGTGCGGTTACGTCGTGGATTACGTCGGCGTGGCGCGGCACTTGAACGAGGCGCTCACCGACTACGATGGCGAAGACATTGAAGGCACGCTTACGGACATCAGCGCCGATCTGCCTAAACTGCTCGACCGCCGAGCGCGGGCAGTGGCGGTGTTCACGGACCGCGGCGTCACCGATCTGCAAGGCCAGGTGGATGTGTGCGTGCAATTGCTGGAAGACTTGAAGGTTCGGGCTGACTTCATCAACAAGTTACGCTCCTTCTACGAAATGCTCGGCTTGCTTGAGCACCGCCCGGAAGTGCCGGGCGACGTATTCCGTGACGCCAAGCTGCTGGGCTTCATTAATAAGATCGCTGCAAACCTGTATCGCGACGCGGCGCTGAATCTTTTCGGAGTCGCCGAAAAAGTGAAAGCTCTTATCAACGCACATGTCTCTGCCCGGGGTGTTAATCCCAAGATTCCACCAACTGCGATCACGGATGCGGAGTTCGAAAGAGTCCTGCAGGCCCAAACGAGCAGCCGGGCCCGCGCCGCGCAAATGCAGCACGCTGCCCGTTACCACATCATCGGCTTTTCGAACCAGAACCCGGCCTATGCGCGGAAGATGAGTCAGCGGCTGGAGGAAATTCTGCGGCGGTTCAAAGATGACTGGGACGCGCTGGAGCGGGAGTTACGTAAGTTCATTGATGAGCTGAGGCAGGGCGATCGGAACGATTTCCCAGACCTCGATGCCAAGGTGCAAGTGCCGTTTGTTCGCATGGTGTTGGAGGAGTACGGAAAGGATCGAGAATTGAGCGAGACGCAGCGCTCAACCGCGATTACTGCAACGTTGGAAATCGTCGAACGTATTCGACAGGAAGTCCGCAAAGTAGGTTTCTGGAAGAATGAAGCGATGCGAGAATTGCTGACGAAGATGCTGGTGCGCGACCTCGATGAGGCCGGCATCTGCCGAGCCGGCGGCGAGCGTGATCTGGCTCAACGATTGGTTGCGCTGGCTAGGGAAAACCACGAGAACCTGGCACGCTCATGACGGACACCTTGCAGGTCGGTGGTCTGGAGTTCGAGGTGCGTCGCAGCAGCCGCCGGAATACGCTTGGGCTTACAGTGGACCGCACCGGAGCCTTGATTGCCCACGTTCCTACAGAAACTTCTGCGGAAGAACTTTCCCATTGGATTCAAAGAAAGCTCCTGTGGGTGCATCGGAAACTCGCGCTCAAGGAAGAGGCCATTTTCCGGATGTGCGGGCCGGAATACATTTCCGGTGAGTCATTCTGTTACCTGGGCCGGCGGTACCGGCTCAGGCTCGTTGAACAACAGAAGCAACCGCTCCTGTTCGACGGTGCGTACTTCACTCTGCGACGAGACGCCCGGCCCGCCGAAGCACACTTCCGGAACTGGTATATCGCTACGGGATCAGATTGGCTGAGGCGCAGAACAGTGACGCTGTCCCGCCGCACGGCAAGCAGCCCCAAGCGGGTTGACGTCCGGGATCTGGGATTTCGTTGGGGTTCGTAAGAAAGAATGGGGTTCTCTACTTCAATTGGAAGATCCTGCAATTACCCCCAAGACTCGTCGATTATGTCATTGTCCACGAACTGATTCACCTACGTGAATCCCACCACGGGCCAGCGTTCACTGCTGCCTTCAGCCGGGCCATGCCCAACTGGCAAGAACGCAAAAATGCGTTGGACAGACAGGCGAAGGAGTATCTGATTTTCGGACTCACAGCGTAGGTAACCGAATTCCGCGTTGGGATTTGGCTCTTCCCGCTCGGGAAGGTGATTTCCTGATGTTTCCGGTGCGCACCCACTCATGCGCAGCGCGGGCAGCGTGGCGCACAGGCTCCTCAAACACCAAAAGCAACTGCCCCTTTCGATATTACGGGAACGTGGGTTTTCCGTCATCACCGAAGATTGGAAGTATCGCATGGTCACACCGCGAAAAGGTCACTATGACGGCGTTCCCGGCACAGTCGAAGCGTTTCGAGCCGCGAATGCGTGGGATCCTGCAAAGGACGAGGCCGCCGGCGAACAATGCGCCATCACCGGTCGTGGGGAACCGCGAAAAGGGGATTTGAAGGTCGTCACCACCCTGCTCCGCGAGATGAAATCATTAGCCACAAAAAGGCACAAAAGACTCGAAAAATTTTGTGAATTTTGTGCCTTTTTGTGGCTAATTTTCCCAACTTCTAGAATACATACTTCAACGCCATTTGCATGATGCGCCCGTCGGAGGCGCTCAAGATCTTGCCAAACTGCGAGCTGTTGCGGTTGTCATCGGGACACCGGATTGCCGGCACGATCCCCTGGAACGGCGCGGCACAGTAATTCGCGTGGTTTGCTACGTTGAAGGCTTCGGCGCGAATTTGGAGCGACTGTTTCTCCCGGATTACAAACGAACGGGAAAGGCCGGTATTGAACACGATGCTTCCCGGACCTGAAACATTTCGTGGTCCCGCGTTCCCGTATGTACCTGGTGCAGGCTGAACGAAAGCGGCGGGATTCAACCAACCATTTGCTCCCTTGCTCGGAAGGTATGGATTGGCCAGAACCTGATTCGGCCTTTGGTCGACTCCGGTGTTGCCTGCTGTGCTCGGTGTCCCGCTGAGTGCGATATCGGTTCCTGTTGCTACGCTGAAATAGGAGCCTGTCACGGCACGAACAATTCCTGAGATCTGCCAGCCGCTGCCGAGAGCACGCAGCGCCGTGTTCGCGAACCGCGGTGTCTCATAGACAGCCGACATATTGAAGTTATGACGGCGGTCCAGTTCGCAATTTCCGCGATTCACGCCGCGCCGTGATTGAATCTGGCCCCCCGTCGTCTGAATGACGTCGTTGTAACCGTCATCGATGCAATGCGAGAACGTGTAATTGCCCTGGACAGTTATCCCTTTCGCGCGCCTGCGCTGGACCGAAATCACGAGTCCGTTGTAGCTGCGAGTGTTTCCATCATCGCCCATAACGATGTTGGAATAGTACTGACCGATTGCCGGATTCTGCAGATAGAGAACGCGCCGTTGGTTGGTGTTTGCGATCGTGGAACACTCGGTGCCGCCCGACTGTCCTGTCAGTGTGACGCCATTAGGCAGCCTGCACGTATTTGTGCCGTTAGAAATGTAGATGGCAGGATTGGCTTCGTACCGGTACAACATATGAATAATGTTGTTGCCGATATAGTTTCCGGTAACGAGCCAATTCGCCCCGAACTGATGCTGAACACTGAGATTCCACTGGTTGAGGTACGGCTTTTTCAAGTTCCAGGGGAATACCGTGTAAACGCCGGTCAAGGGGAACGGGCTGTTCTTATCGAGAGCAATTGGGAAAGGATTTCCTCCGGGCTGGCTCGCCCATGGATCATCGAGGGAGGGGCTGTTTACCACAATGCTGGCGCCCTTCGGCGCGGTGTCCCGTTTTCCCCCATACTGGTGCAGGTGCGCGAAATCGAAAAAGATTCCGTAAGCCGCCCGAATGACGGTCATGCCATCGCCTTTCGGATCCCACGCAAGTCCTACGCGCGGCGCAAATCGTTTCCAATTGTTTGCTTGCCACGCATTGGTATCGGGAAGTCCGCCTTCTCCCTGGAAGTAAATTCCAGCGGGCGCGTTCGGATAAATCGTGCTCGCAATACCCTGATCAAATCGGGTTTTGTCGAAAAAGGCGCCTTTACCGGCAGCATCGTATGGTGACCTGTAGGGCTCCCACCTCACACCGGCATTCGCTGTCAGGTGGGAAGTTGCCTTCCACGTGTCCTGCAGATAGAGACCAAAATAATTCTGGCGGAAGTACTCGTTTGTAATGCGGCTTTGAGTAAAGCTATTTGCTCTCCCTGTCATGAGGTCGGAAAGGCTGGTGCCGGTGTTGACACCTGTGAAATTAAAGGTACCGGGAGCGTTTGTGCTTGCCGTGTAATTCATCATCTGGTGCGTTACATTCACGCCGAATCCGATCTGGTGTGCGCCTCGGGCGTTGGTGAGGTCCTCGGATAATTGATATACGGTGGAATTTGTGATGCCGGGAGTTGCCTGCGCTGTAAAGAGGTTGAGCGAGCCAGTCAGAGTAAGGAGCAACATCTTTGGATAATTCGCAGGGTAGTAATAGTTCTTTACGCCCAGATCACCCCAGGTGAAGAAGTCGGGAAAAGTCTTGACGTTCGTGGTGCGAAGAATTTCACCACGGAAGGAACTGACCATCGTGGGACTGATCGAGTATGTATCGCCCAGAACGAAGGATTTCATCCGCCGGTAAAAGTTGGGATTGGCTATGGAGATGACCGTCTGGCCGTCATAATCGCTGGGCGTATCCAGGCGCGCCATTTGAAAACGCCCGAACAAAGATTGTTTTGCACTGACCTGATAGTCCACTTTCGCGATGGGCAGCCATTCATCCGCATTGGTTTTTCGTCCGAACAAAACCTTTCCGCACCCATCGATTGGGGTAACATTCAGACGCCGGATCAACTCCACGGCAGGTTTCGAAAACAAAGCCGGATTTATGGTGTTCGGGGCAAACCCGCCCGTGCCGAACGGAGCTCTAAGCGGCACTGCCCCGGCGCTTTGACAGGCCGCTGAAGCGTACGTCGTCCAGTCACCGGCAAGCATCTGCGATGTCGGCATAAATGTTGTATTGCCCTTTGGATCCGAACGCTGGAGCGTGGTCTGGAGTCCGCCGAAGAAAAACAATTTGTTCTGTGTAAGGGGTCCGCCGATCACCCCACCGAACTGGTTGCGCTTCAGTCCATCCCGTTCTGTTGCAAACGTATTCCGCGCGTTGAAGATTCTGTTCCGTACAAATTCGAAAAGGCTGCCGTGAAACTCATTCGAACCCGATTTCGTTACGACGTTCACTGCGCCGGCCGCGTGATATCCATATTGAGCGGGCACCGCGCTGGTTTCGACTTTGAACTCCTGCATCGCGTCGGGAAATGGCAGCGGTAACGCCTGGTTGCCATACGGATCGTTATGGACGCCACCATCCAATAAGAATGTGAGGCTGTCGTTCGATCCGCCGGCCACAGAGATGATGTCGGTGGGATAGTTGCGCGGAGTGTTCTGTGCTCCGCCACCAACAGAAGCACCGGCGGCAATGATCAATTCCGTCACCTGGCGTGCATTCAGCGGCAGTTCCATGACGCGCACGTTATCCATAACCTGGCCGATACCGGTGTTCCGCGTTTCAACGAGAGCCGCATCCGCTTGGACCTCGACGGTCTCCGCCACCTGACCTACTTCCATTAAGATGTTGATTACAGGACTAGCATCAATCTGCAGCACGATCCCGGTTTGCGCAAATGTCCGGAAACCGGGGAGGCTCGCCTCTAACTTGTAGGGGCCAACAGGCAGGTTCGGCAATATGTAGGACCCTGTTTCATTGGTGAGAACCGAGCGTTCAAGTCCGGTGGCCGTTTGTGTCGCCTTGATCTCAACTCCCGGCAATACCGCGCCGCTCTGATCCTTGACCGTACCGCTTAGTTGAGCCGTCGACTGGGCCCAAACCGCCGTCCAGGCCGCACAGGAAAATAGAAATCCACAAAGTGCCCTTCTCCACATACATCCCTCCAGTCCGGGTCGTCCCCGCTTATCCTTAAAATCCGAATCTGTTTACAGATAAGCACACAGTCATGTCAAGAAGTGGTTTTCCCATATCGCTTACGAGGAGACGGTTTACGCCGCGCTACGTCGACACAATTTATTTACAAGGTGAGCACAAGAGTCTTAAATTAAAATGCAGCCAACGACCTCTTGGAGGGTCATCATATGGACCAACTGAGCCGAGCCAAGATTATCGTACCGGTCTTGCTGACAGCCGTTGTGCTTTTCAGCGTTCCGGCTTTTTCGCAACAGGGAGCTGCCATCGAGCGAGGGTTACAGGCAGGCACCGGAGCCGGAGTGGAACAGGTTTTGACACAAACGACGGACATCGCCGGCGAGTGGGTTGTACGTAACTGGCAAAGCGTCATGGAGCGCGGCCAGGGTTCTGCCCTCGGGGATTATCTAGGCATTCCACTCAATGAGGCCGGCCGGCTGCGGGCCGATACATTCGACGCAGGCGAGTGGAGCCTCCAGGATCTTCAATGCCGGCCGCATCCGGTTCCGTATCAATGGCGCGCGCAGGGCGGAATGCGTATCAGCAAGGAAACCGATCCCGTGTCCCGCGAGCTGGTGGCGTATCACGTCGCGTTTGTGCGATCTCTGGATCGCGCCATTTACATGGATGGACGCCCGCATCCGCCGGAATGGGCGCCGCACACCTGGTCGGGTTTTTCCACCGGGCGCTTCGAAGGAAACGATCTCGTGATCACCACGACGCACCTGAAGGAATCCTATATCCGGCGCAATGG
>Ga0066698_10000447_pt1 | contig 15175 bp, 13 predicted proteins | sample GraSoiAngelo_147_FD_66457 | JGI IMG/M metagenome (GOLD analysis project Ga0066698, IMG submission 66457) | Grasslands soil microbial communities from the Angelo Coastal Reserve, California, USA - 14_1009_05_40cm | ecosystem: Environmental > Terrestrial > Soil > Grasslands | place: USA... | reverse complement strand
GACCTGGCTCTGGCTCAGTGCTTCAACGGCGCGCTCCTCATTGACCTGCGCATCCTTCAAATCCCGCAGGGTGGCGAGGAGTGCCCCCCAGGCCCCCGGCATCTCGGTCAGATTAGACCAACATGACTCAGGGGCTTCAACGCGAAGGAGATGATGGACCAGTTCTCGAAAGAACACCTCCCGGCGGAGATCGGCAGGATCAAATGAGCCGGCCTCTTTCAGCAGGCGGACGGCGAACTGGAAAAACGTCAAGAAGTGGACGTCCAGGAGCGCGCAATCCTGCTCAATGCAGAGTAGCCATTGGAGACGCCGTCGGAGGGGATCGGAAGGAACAACAATAGAGAGTGGCGCTAGAGGATCAGAGGCTTTGAGGTGACGAATTTCCTCGACAAGGGCCTGTTCAAGGTCGGGGTGGAGGGGACCGGTGACGATCCTCAACATGAAGCCGTTAACCGTTATTCGTTAAACGTTAACCGTCCTCCGACTCACGTTTCACGGTTAACGATTCACGTTTCACGTCCTAGCCCGTCTCCGGGCCCATGAGTTCGCCGTTGCAGTCAATGCATGCCCAATCCCCGTCCACGAAGCTCATGGGTTCTCCGCAGCTCTGGCATTCTGGTGGCGGACCCTTATCGATCACGGGCAAGGGCGGAAGCTCATTGTCGAGTTCGTCTTCAGGATTACTCATGGGACTCCGATGCGTCTCTCGCGTCTATAGCGTTAGTTGCGTCCCTCGCGTCATCGCGACGAGCGTCTGTTGCGTCTGTCGCGCCGACGCGCGCCGAAGCGCTCTAGCGCGCAGGCGTGAAAGACGCTATGACGCTAACGACGCTATAGACGCGCAACGCAAGAGACGCTATGGACGCTACCGACGCGTCACGTTTGTTGCGGCCTCATTTTCAACGCGAGGGCCTTCTCAGCACTTTGACGGCTGGGTACACCGATGAAGGTCAGCCGTCCGTCAATGATTGTCGCCGGGACGGCCCGAATCGAGTGCCGTTCCGCCAGTTCCTGCCCGTCCGGTGAGGTAATGTCCACTTCCCGATAGCTAAAGCTATACTTCACCCGCAGCTCCTTCCAGAGGCTCTTGGCGGAGGGACAGGCCCCGCAGGTCGGCGAATAGAGTAAGGTGATGTTCGGCATCCCGAAGTCTCAGACAAGGTTCAGGTTGAGGTCAAGGTCAGTGTCAGTGGTTAGTTCTGAGTTCTCAGTGCTGAGGGACAACTCACAACTCAGCCTTCACCTCAGCCTCAACCTTCTTCAAAGTGTGCTGCATCTTAGCATCGCTAAAAGACAGGGTGCAAGACCGACGGAACAGTGCGTCTGTCGCGTACGGCGTCGTTGCGTCCTTTGCGTCTCTTGAGTCCTGCGCAATGACGCTATGGACGCGCAACGCTAAAGACGCAGATCGCGTTGGTTGCGTCTGTCGCGAAAGACGCAACGACGCTAATGACGCAAGAGACGCGACGACGAAAAGGACGCGCAACGCTAAAGGCACAGATTGTGTCTTAGGGAGTCGAGCGCAGGAGGGTTTGGAGCCGCTCAGATTCTTGGATGACCAGGCCCCCAAGAGCTCGCTGGACGCGATGCATTTCCTTAAAGCCTTGGATGGCGTAAATCATGGTCGCAATTTGTCCGAGGCCTAGGATGGCACCAACGGTAAGAATACCAATGAGTTCATAACTCATGCTCACACTCTCTTAAGGGTTACCAGCACATGTACATTATGGATTGACTAGACGTGTCCGCATGAACGGGATGCTAACACGGCAGCCAGAGCGGGTCAAATGTCCCTACGAACAGGGAACTGAAAGCGTCAATAGCGTCATCGCGTCGATTGCGTGTGTAACGTCACTACGTCAGTTCAGTTGTGAGTGCTGAGCAATGACCCTTCGACCCTGCTCAGGGTCACCCAGAGCCTGTCGAGGGGTGAGTGCTGAGTGCTGAACGGCGAGTGCGGAGTAACGAGTGATGAGTGCTGAGTTCTTATGTGACCCATGCCCTGAGCGATGAACTCATTACTCGAAACTCACAACTCATTGCTCGTCACTCATCGCTCGCGATAGACGCAACGACGCTAACGACGCTATGGACGCGCAACGCGAGAGACGCCTCACGCTACTCTGGTTGCCACACATAATCAGGTTGGAGCATTGGTTGGTACCGCGGGGGAATTGGTACAGGGAACGTCAGTATTTCGTACGCGCCTGCGAGGGTCCGTGCGATGAACATGCCGAACCCATCAATCGGCCCTCGGAGTGCGCCGATTGCCCAGCCTTCCTTGCGCCCAACCAGATAGATCTGTTTTGGCACTTCAGCCAAGGCAAGGATGAAGTTGGCGATCCCACGCACCAGCTTGGTCCCAATTTTCTCAACGACCGGTGACTCGATCACCTCTTGAGCTGCGGGCAAAGGTTCCTCTGCCTGTGCCGGCTGCCCGCCCCAGAGGATCACGCACATCACGATTCCTAAAGGCCAGCTCGTCATCGGGCGCATCTTACCGCACTGGCTTAGGAAGCACCAGCCTTCAGGATGCTCAAAAAGGCTAGACAACGAGGCCGTGCTTGAAGACGTGAAACGTTAAACGTGAATCGGCAAGACTGAGAACCCGTTACGTTTAACGATTAACGAATAACGATTAACGAGACTGTGAGCGACTGAGAACAAAGTTGGGAGCCTTTTTCAGCATCCTGGTTGCAACTAGGCATCCATTCAGATAAGTTACGCCCGATGAGCGACGGTCTCGCCCGTCAGATCATGTTCGCCGGCGCGAGCGGTCTCCTCTACCCTCTCTGCTTTCCTGATTTCGATGTCGGTGCCCTCGCCTGGATCGTCTTAGTCCCACTCCACTTCGCTATCGCCGGGGCCCACCCACGTCGCGCTTTCTGGATCGGCTGGCTGGCTGGTTTGATTGCCTTTGTCGGCACGATGTTCTGGGTCGTCACGGCTATGCACCTCTATGGCAAGATGCCGCTCCTGGCAAGCTATGCCGTCATGATCCTGCTCACGACGTATCTCGGCCTCTATGTCGCCTTCTATGCTCTGGCCATTGCCTGGCTCCGAAACCGGCTTTTCGCTTTCGCGTTCTTTGCAGCCCCGTTCATCTGGGTCTCTCTCGAACTGCTTCGCACGTACCTCCTGTCAGGCCTCCCTTGGGCCCTCCTCGGCTATTCACAATACAAGTGGCTGCCGGCGATCCAGATTGCAGACCTGACAGGCGTGTACGGCGTGTCTTTCCTGGTCGTGTTGGTCAATGCGGCGCTTGCCGAAGTAGGACTGTGGGCGCTGGGACGATTCAGACAACCTGGAAGCCCCTTTCCCTGGATGAGTCCAACCGCAGCTACGTTGGGAATGGTCATGGTCCTCCTGTACGGCCAGGCTCAGTTGAACGCCGGCGCGGATGCTACCTCACCGTCCAGGAGAGACTCCGGCCGTTCGATCTCTGTAGGACTCGTACAACCCAACATAGATCAGGCTCAGAAGTGGGACGCAGCCTTCCGACGCGAGACGCTCGATCGCTTTGCCAGGTTGACCGCTCAAGTCGCAGAGGGGAGCGACTTGGTCGTCTGGCCGGAAGCCGCCACACCTTTTCTGTTTGAGCGAGAGCCGTCCTACCGGCTCGAAGTCATGGCGCTCGCGCGAGCCTACAATGTCCCGCTTCTCTTCGGGAGCCCGGTGCTTCGACACTTTCCCAACGGGCGCCCCTACCTGCTCAACAGCGCCTATCTCCTCTCGCCGGACGGCGTGATCCTGGGCCGTTATGACAAGCGCCATCTGGTGCCGTTCGGCGAATACATCCCGTTGCGGCCTGTCCTGTCTTTTCTTGAAAAACTGGTTGAAGGCATCGGTGACTTTGAAGCAGGAACTGTTCCTACAGTACTGGACCTGCCCATCGGGTCAGGAGCCGATGGGACCACCGTCATATTCGGCGTCGTGATTTGCTACGAAGTGATCTTTCCCGACCTCGTGCGGGAGTTCGTGGCGAATGGGGCGCAGTTCATGGTGACGATCACCAACGATGCCTGGTTCGGAAAATCCGCCGCGGCGTTCCAGCATTTCGGGATGGTGGTGCTGAGGGCGGTGGAAAATCGGGTCGCGTTTGCCCGCTCAGCCAATACAGGTATTTCAGGCTTTATTGACCCGCAGGGCAGGATTCTCCACGCGACGCCCATCTTTACCGAAGCGGTCGTGACCGGTCGCATTCCCGTCGGACGAGTACGCACTTTCTACAGCCAACAGGGTGATGTCTTTGCATATGGCTGTGTTATAATCACGGCGCTTTTTCTCCTGACCTGCTCGGTCAGGAGCAGGCGCGTGGCGATGGGCGAGAGGCGATAGCCCCACGGACGTTAGGCGTGAAACGTAAGGCGTAAGCAGGGCTTTAGCAGCGCCCCTCACGCCTGACGCCTCACGTCTGGTCTGGCCTTGTGCCACTTGCCTACTGTGGAGAACAGATATGCTTGACGAATTAAGCGTGCGGGTCCGAGCCATCGGCGAACAGGTCAGCGAACTCCGGGGGCATCTTTGACCTCCCTCATCTGACCTCGCAGCTTCAAGATTTGGAACGGGAGACGACCCAACCTGACTTTTGGAAAGACCGCCAGGCTGCCGCCCGCGTCAGCCGCAAGAAAGCCGCCATTGAGCGCGACATCCGCCGCTGGGCCGACATCGAACGCCGGCAGGGAGACTTGCGCGCGATGATGGAGCTGGCCCAGGAAAGCGGGGACGCGGCGATGGAACGCGAGCTGGCGTCTGAGCTGGGGCAGTTCGAAGCCTCAATCAACCAATTGCGGATCGAATTGCTGCTGTCCGGCGAACGAGACAGCAGCAACGCGCTTCTCGCCATTCATCCGGGGGCCGGGGGGACTGAGTCGCAGGACTGGGCCGAAATGCTGCTGCGCATGTTTGTCCGATGGGCAGAGCGGAAGGGATATCAGGTGGAAACGCTGGATCTCCAAGCAGGTGAAGGGGCCGGTATCAAGAGTGCGACCTTGGCCATCAACGGCCCCTACGCCTATGGCTATCTCAAGGCCGAAGCCGGCGTCCACCGCCTGGTCCGTATTTCACCCTTCGATGCGAACAAGCGACGGCATACGTCCTTCGCCTCCGTCTTCGTCTATCCGGAAATCGCGGAGGACGGGGAACTGGTGATTGACGAGAAGGACCTCAAGATTGACACCTTTCGAGCCGGTGGCGCCGGCGGCCAGAATGTGAACAAGGTGGAAACGGCGATCCGCATCACGCACCTCCCCTCTGGGATCGTGGTGCAGTGTCAGAATGAACGCTCCCAGCTCCAAAACCGCAACGGTGCGATGAAGATCCTCAAGGCACGCCTCTACGAGCTGGAACAGCAGAAGAAGGAGGCGGAGTTCCAGTCCATCGTCGGAGAAAAAAAAGAAATCGGTTTTGGGAGCCAGATCCGTTCTTACGTGTTCCAGCCCTATCAGATGGTGAAAGACCACCGGACGAATCATGAGGTGGGGAACGTCAACGCAGTCATGGACGGCGACATAGATCAGTTCATTGAGGCGTATCTCAAAAAACAGCTCGCTACGAGCAAATAAAGGGAAGCTGTCAGCAACACAACGGTTGTCCTCCCCTTTGTAAGGGGAGGTTCAGAGGGGTAGATGGCCCGAGTCAAACAAGGTCACTCTGAAAACTTTGGGACTTAAACGCCGCTTGCGTTCGGAGATGACTCACGCGGAAATGCGACTATGGGCAAGAATACGAGCAAAACAGTTCCAGGGGCTGAAGTTTCGACGGCAACATGGCATAGGACCGTACATCGTAGATTTTTATTGTCCAGAGAAATCACTCGTCATCGAGGTGGATGGCGATACCCATGCTGAACCAAGTCAAATCTTCAAAGACGAACGGAGGGACCGATATCTTCAGTCTCTTGGCCTTCGGGTGATTCGATATACAAATGATGACATCGTGTTGAACCTGAATGGGGTCCTTGAAGATCTGGTCCAAGAGCTGTGCTCAGGAGCTACCTCCCCTTCCCCCTCCTTACAAAGGAGGGGATGGGTAGAAAAATAATGGACGATCTGACCGACCAACAGCAGCAGCGCATCAAGAAGCTGGACACGTTGCGCGAACTGGGGGTGCAGCCCTATGGCACGCGATTCGACGCGACGGACCGAGCGGGCCAATTGATTCGCTTGCATGGTGAGAAATCCAAGGAGGTTCTGGAGGGGGAACAGCTCCGCTGCCGGTTCGCCGGGCGGATCGTGGCTTTGCGGCGATTCGGCAAAGCGGCCTTCGCCGTCCTGCAGGATGGCGCGGATCGGTTGCAGGTCTATCTGAAGAAGGACCTGCTGGGGGAGCAGGGCTATCGAGTCTGCGAGATGCTGGACCTGGGCGACTGGATCGGCGTCAGCGGACAGCTCTTCCGTACCAAGACGGATGAGTTCACGGTCGAGGTGCGTGAGCTGACGTTTCTGAGCAAAGCGCTTCGGCCGCTCCCGGAAAAGTGGCATGGCCTGACGGACGTGGAGACTCGCTACCGGCAGCGATACGTGGACCTGATCGCGAATCCCTCGGTGCATGAGATTTTTGCAACCAGAAGCCGCATCATTGCCGGCGTTCGCGCGTTTCTGATCGAAAAGGGGTTCCTCGAAGTCGAGACGCCGATGATGCAACCGATTCCCGGTGGCGCCACGGCTCGACCTTTCGTCACCCATCACAACGCCCTCGGCATGGATCTCTACCTTCGGGTTGCCCCGGAGTTGTATCTCAAGCGGCTGATCGTGGGAGGCTTTCCCCGCGTCTTCGAGATCAACCGAAACTTCAGGAACGAGGGGATCTCCACCATTCACAACCCTGAGTTCACCATGTTGGAGTTCTACGTCGCCTACGCGGACTATACCGACCTCATTGGGCTGACGGAAGAGCTGATTGCGCGGCTCGGGAAAGAGATTTTCGGCACGACCACCATTGAATATCAGGGTCAGCAGATCCACCTGGCCCCGCCCTGGCGTCGTTGGTCCTACCGACAAGCGATTCTGGAAGTCAACGGTCTCGATTCGTCGGTCCTGAGCGATCGCACCGCCGCCATGAAGGCAGCAGCACGACTGAAGGTGGAAGTGGAACAGAATGCCGACCTGGTGACGATCCTGAACGAAATCTTCGAAGAGACTGTCGAGCCCAAGCTGGTGCAGCCGACTGTCATCACCGATTATCCCATTGAGATCTCCCCGCTGGCCCGTCGCAAGGATTCGGACCCTTCTCTGACCGACCGGTTCGAGCTTTATATTGCCGGAAGGGAGATCGCCAACGCCTTCTCCGAGTTGAATGATCCACTCGATCAGCGCAAGCGTTTTGAGGCGCAGGTCGCTCAGCGGGAAGCCGGTGACGAGGAAGCCCACTATATGGACGAAGATTTTCTGCGCGCGCTGGAACACGGCATGCCGCCGACGGCCGGAGAAGGGATCGGCATTGATCGGCTGGTCATGCTTTTTACCAACCAGGCATCCATCCGTGACGTGATCCTGTTTCCGCAACTCCGCCCGGAGAAATGATGGCGGCCCTCCCCTACGAGATCTTCGTCGGCTTACGGTACCTGCGCGCCAAACGCCGCCATCGCACGATCTCGCTCAATACTTTTGTCTCAGTCGCGGGCATCACCCTGGGAGTGGCCGCCTTGATCGGAACGCTGGGCATCATGACCGGGTTCAAGGAGGATCTTCAGGCCAAAATCCTGGGTACGACATCCCACATCGTCATCCACGAGCGAATCAGGGAAAACATGGCGGACTACGACATCTTGGTGAAGCGCGTGGAAGAAGTTCCCCATGTGGTGGCCGCAACCCCCTTCGTGTACCGACAGGTTTTGTTGACCTCCCAGTCCGGGGTACAAGGCATTATCCTGCGCGGAATCGATCCCCAGCGAGAGCGGCGCGTCACCGATCTCGCCAAGAATGTAAAGGTGGGACGTCTTGACGATCTTGAGCAACCCAGCACAGGAGGCCAAGGCCAAAGCACGGCAGGTCAGGGCGCCCGCGACCCAAGCATCGCTGCGACTCCTGGTCATCCTGGGATCATCCTCGGGAAAGAGCTCGCCATGCGCCTCGGCGCCTTCCTGGGCGACAGTGTGAACGTGGTCTCTCCGGTCGGTCCCACCAGCGCGCTCGGTGCCGTCGCGATGGTGCCCAAGATCCGCACGTTTGCCGTGGTGGGAGTGTTCGAGTCCGGCATGTATGAATATGACTCCTCGTTAGCCTACATCGCCCTGGGCGAGGCCCAGAAGTTCTTTAACATGGGGAACACGGTCAGCGGCATTGAAGTCAAGGTGGACGATATTTTCATGACCAACGAGATCGCAAGGGCCATCGAGCGGGCGTTGGGTCCCACCTACTGGGCCAGGGACTGGATGCAGCTCAACCGGAACCTGTTCTCGGCTCTCAAACTGGAAAAAATCATGATGTTTCTCTTACTGGTGCTGATCACGATCGTAGCCTCCTTTAACATCGTCAGCACCCTCACCATGATCGTGAGTGAGAAACAGCGCGAGATCGCGATCTTGAAGGCCATGGGCGCCACTCGTAAGGCCATCATGCGCATCTTTATGTTGAACGGCCTAATCATCGGACTGACCGGTACCGTGATCGGTATTCCCCTGGGCTATACGTTTTTGTGGCTGATCCAGACCTACTGGACCTTTGATCCGACCGTGTACTACATCTCGCACGTCCCGGTTCACGTGCAAGCGTTGGACGTGATCCTCGTATCGTTCTCGGCGATCCTGATCAGTTTCGCCGCCACGCTCTACCCATCCTGGCAGGCCGCGAAACTGGACCCGGCCGCAGCGCTGCGCTACGAGTAAGTAGTGATGCGTCGCTCGCGTCGAGCGTCTGTCGCGAGAGAGGTGTCAGCAGCGTCTATAGCGCGCAGCGTCTGTCGCGAAAGACGCGATCAACGCAAAGGACGCACCACGCAATAGACGCAACGTCGCAAGAGACGCGAAAGCATTTTATGATCAAGGTGGTGGACCTCTACAAGTCATTCCCGATGGGTGGGCGCGAACTGACGGTCCTGAAGGGAATCCATCTGGACATCGCGCGGGGCGAGATGCTTGCGATCGTCGGGGTGTCCGGAGCAGGGAAAAGCACCTTGCTTCACATCATCGGCACGCTCGACCGGCCCACCAGCGGAACCGTGCTCTTTGAAAGACAGGACCTCTTTCGTCTATCCGATGAGGAGCAGGCGGAATTTCGAAACCGGAGGATCGGGTTTGTCTTTCAGTTCCACCACCTGCTCCCCGAGTTCACCGCGCTTGAGAACACCTATTTGCCGGCGCTCATGCAGAAGCGCCCCATGGCCGAGGTGCAGGTTGAGGCGGCCGCGCTTCTCAAAGACGTGGGATTGGGAGACCGCCTGCACCACAAGCCAGGGGAACTGTCCGGAGGAGAGCAGCAACGGGTGGCTGTCGCTCGCGCCTTGATGCAGAGGCCGGATCTGGTCATGGCGGATGAGCCGACGGGAAACTTGGACACTCACACAGGTGAGGCTTTGTTTGCGCTGATGCGGGAACTGAACCGATCTCGTGGCACCACCTTCGTGATCGTCACCCACAACGAGAAACTCTCGGCCCAGGCCGACCGCATCATTCACATGGAAGACGGCCGGATCATCACGCCGTAACTCTTCCGTCCTGTCAGAAGCTCTCCCTTCGCTCCCAGCGCATTTGACTGTAGCCTTCAACTTCGAGTCAGCTTTCGCTTGACCATTTCGCGAGGGCTGCGTATTATCCGATCAAACGCGACCATCATGCTCACCCACCAAGCAGGAGGGCTATGAGAACGGCAACTATTGCAATAGGGATCGTCATCCTTGTCGTACTCGTTGCGAGGGAGGTCCTCTCACCAACTTCAGTGCTGGCGGTAGAATTCACCATCGTCGGCCCGCGTGCTGTGGGCATGGGTGGTGCAGGAGTTGCCGTCACCACCGACGCGTTAGCCACCTACTGGAATCCCGCCGGCCTCGCCATGAGCCAGACCATTGACATTCGGGTGCAAGGAAGCGGACAGATCGTCGACCGGTTGGGTGTTGCCGACACGCTCAATGACATCAACAATTTCGATAGAAGTGATACCACGCCCGCCAATCAGGCCCGGCTGCAGTCACTCCTGAACAGGATCAATCGTCCCGGAGCGACAGTGTCGGCTATGGGTGCGGCGGGGCTGTACCTGAAGGGCTATTGGGGTGATCATGCCTTCGGCTTTACTCTTTCCGATGTCGCGACCGGCGGGCTGTTTACGCCGACGCCGCTCACCGCGGGCGTCAGCGGAGGCCAACTCGCCGTCAACGGCCAAATGGCGGTCCGTGGGCTCGAAGCCCGCCAGGCCGGCTTTTCCTACGCCTTCTCCTTCTTCGATCGCTCCATCGCGATCGGTGCCACGGCCAAGATCATCCAGGGCGCGGCCTACTCGAACCAGGTGGCGGTCTTCGGATCCGAGGGAGACGCCGGCTTTACCGGTGACTTTGGCAAGGCCAAGATATCAACCGCGCTGGGAATCGATGTCGGGGCTATTTACCGTCCCTTCTCGTGGCTGCGGTTCGGAGTCGTGGCAAAAGACATCAACGAACCGACCTTCGATGCTCCAGGAGGCGGCGAATTCAAGTTGACTCCTCAGATCCGAGGCGGGGTTGCGGTCAATCCTTACTCGTCGCTGACGCTCACGTTCGACAGTGACATCACCCCGAATTACACCCTGGTCCCAGGCCTCAAAAGCCGGGTTCTGAGTCTCGGCGTTGAACAGACGATTCTGTCCCAATTCATATCGCTGCGGGCCGGTGCGCTCAAGAACGTCGAAGACACTAATTCGGCGGTGACGCCAACGGCGGGGCTCGGCATACGGTTCTTCGCCTTGCGTGTAGACATCGGTGGCGGCTATGATTTCCGCGAGCGAGGCGCCCTCGCATCTGGTTCTGTCTCGCTGACCTTCTAAGAAGCCGAACATCTAGCCCTGCGTGAAGTCGAGAGGTGCGATGAAACCTCTGTCAAGGTGTCTGCTGTTCGCCGGCCTCTTGCTCTCCGGATGCGGGGGGCTTCTGGAGCTATGGGAAGGTCCAGGGGCCGAATCGTTTCGACCAAAATCCATCGCAGTACTGCCGCCGATCATTGGTGACTATGAAGCCGCGCGAGAGGCAGCCCAGGAAGTGCTAATGACCTCGCTCAAGAAAACAAATCGTTACGCGCAGGTGATGAGTCCGGACGAGGTGAATACGACCTTTCAGACCTCAAAAGAAGCTCTGAGCGCATTAGTGGCCTATTACTCCCAGCTTGAAACGACGGGCCAGTCGGACAAGGAAGCAGCCATGAAACTTGGACAGCTTCTTCACGCCGATGCACTGCTCGTCGTCAAGGTACACGCGTGGGAATATGTGCGAGCAGAAGGCGAGAATTTTGCCAAGGTGGGATTCAGTCTTCGCTTAGTAGAGGTGACCCACGGCTTGGTCGTCTGGAAGGCAAGGCATCAGTCCATCAAGGGCTATATGTTTTTTAAGCCGAGCTTAAAGGCCCTTGCCCAGGATCTTTCTGACTACATGATCAAGCACGTACCATGATCCCTTGCGCCTTCCTCACAACTTCCGCACTCGCGTGTATATCTTTGCCTCAACGAACAGTTCAAACAGATGGGCATCCACTTGCCCGTGCCTGGCTTTCTCTTCGATGATCTCAAGGGCTTTCATGGCAGGCACCGCCGCCTTGTAGGGCCGGTCCGAAGCTGCCAGCGCATCATAAATATCGCAGATGGTCATCATACGGGTTTGCACCGGAATCAACTCGCTGGAGATCTGCCGTGGATAGCCAGTCCCATCCAGCGTTTCATGGTGGCCATACGCGATCGACGGAACATTTTTCAAGGACTTTGTCCAGGGAATCTTGGAAAGGAATTGGTACGTATGGGTCACGTGGCCTTCAATCTCGCGGCGCTCATCCAGCGTGAGACTCCCGGCCGGAATTGAGAGCATCCTCACTTCTTCCGCCGTCAGATAGGGTTTGGAGCCATCAAACGATTCGTAACTCAGTTTGGCGATCTCATCCAGCCGCTCGAATCCTTCCTGTGACAAGACGGAGGGCTGATTGCATTTCAGCAGAAACTCCAACAACCCGTCCACTTCCTTCATGCCGCGCGCCAGGTCTGCATCCAGTTGGGACAGGAGCGGAGAGGCTGCAGCCTGACCCTGTGATACCAGAATCTCCACCTTTCGTCGCAGGGCCTGCACTTCCAGGGTGCGCTTGATGAAGTCAAAGCGGGCCTTCAAAAGGTCGAGATCACCCGGGAATAGTTTCTTGGCCTTGACCAGGACATGTTCCCGCACGCCGACTTTGCCGAAGTCATGCAGCACGGCGGCATAGCGAATCTCCTTCATCTGATCGTCATTGAACTGAACGCCGGCATAGGGGCCTCGGTCAACACGATCGACCACTTGGGCCAGCCCACAGGTCAAGGCAGCTACTCGTTCACTATGTCCGCTGGTGGTGGGGTCCCGGCTTTCAATCGCCTGCACGCTGGCAGAAATAAATCCCTCAAAGAGTCGATTAATTTCTTCGTATAAGTTTGCGTTTTCAATGGCTATTCCAACCTGATGTCCAAGACTCACAAAGGTCTGGAGGTCCTCATCCGCGAAGAGGCCACCGCCCTTTCTGTTTATGGCTTGGAGGGCGCCGATAATTTTGGTGTGCGCCTTGACCGGTACGCAGACCATGTTGCGGGTCACAAAACCACTCTTGTCATCCGCCGAGCGCGAGAAGCGAGGATCTTTCTGGACATCGTTGACGATGACCGGTACTCCGGTCTGCACCACATATCCGGCAATGCCCTGTCCCGGCTTCAAACGAATCTCCCGGACCTCCTTACCTTTCTCCCCCAACGCTACCTCGAAGTACAGTTCCCCGGTCAGTTCGTCCAATAAGAGTAAAGAGCCGGCCTCAGCCTCCATGAGCAGGGTCGCGGCCTCAATGGCTCGCCTTCTAATCTCAGATTGTTTGAGACTGGAATTGAGAAGGGCGCTGATCTCCTGAAACTTTCGTAGCGCTTGATCTTTCACCGGTGGGTTCCTAAACAGTCGATCCGTGCGTCATGCGGGCGAACCGGTTTCTGGTTACCCAGATGAGTTGGTGGCGGATCGCAAGGAGTGGACGAATTGCCCCGTACGTTCCGGCATGCGGGGATCCTGCTGATGTTCTGTAATGTGTCGGACGACCGCGCTTCCCACGATCACCCCGTCGGCGATGGCGGCGACCTTGGCCGCTTCCTGCGGAGTGGCAATGCCAAAGCCGACGGCAATCGGGACATCCGTCAGCCGGCGGATCTTGGCCACGTTGCGCCGCACATCCTCCAAGTCGGCCAGCTTTGCGCCGGTGATACCGGTGAGCGAGACATAGTACACAAAGCCCTGTGATCGGCGAGCGACCTGGGCACGCCGTGCCGACGTACTGGTCGGTGCCAGGAGAAAGATCAAGAGTGGGCCGCCTTCGGCCGAGGCGGCTGAGCTGAGCGGAGTCGCTTCCTCAACCGGCATGTCCGGCACGATCAACCCGTCCACGCCCGCCGTCACAGCCCGTGAACAGAAAGCCCGTTCACCCATTGCATGAATGGTGTTGTAGTAGGCCATGAGGACCAACGGGATCTGCGTGCGCGTGCGCAGGCGGGCGATGGTATCGAGGATACGACGCAGCGAGGTCCCGCTGCGAAGGGCCCGCTCGGCTGCCTTCTGGATGACCGGGCCATCGGCGATCGGGTCGGAAAACGGAACACCAAGCTCGATGATGTCGGCTCCGGCTCGTTCCAACTCTAGCACCAAGGTCTCCGTATCCTGGAGCGACGGGTCCCCCGCCATGAGATACGGGATCAGTGCCTTCTTGCCTTTTTCTCTGAGTCGCTGAAATGTCGCATCAAGACGGTTCATTGTCCCCATCGCCTAACGCCTCACCCCTCACGCTTGCGCGCCGAAGCGCTTCACCGCGCAGGCACGCCTCACGGGAAAATCACAGCGTTACGCCCTTGATGCGCGCCACCTGCTGCACGTCCTTGTCTCCTCGCCCGGAGAGGTTGATGATGATCACCTGCTGTTTCTTCAGTCTGGGCGCAAGCTTGACGACCTCGGCAACCGCGTGCGCGCTTTCGAGTGCAGGCATGATGCCTTCCTCACGCGAAAGCAGGTCGAAGGCCGCGAGGGCTTCATCGTCCGTGGCAGAGGTGTATCGAATGCGCTGCGCATCATGATAGAAACTGTGCTCAGGCCCTACGGCCGCATAATCCAGCCCAGCGGAGACCGAGTGCGTCAGGTTGATCTGGCCGTCGTCATCCTGCAAGAGGTAGGTCATGGTGCCATGCAGCACTCCAGGGCGTCCCCCGGCGAATCGAGCCGCATGCTTCCCGCTCTCAACCCCCAATCCACCGGCCTCGACCCCGATCATCTTGATCTTGGAATCCTTGAGAAAGGCATGAAAGAGCCCGATGGAATTACTCCCCCCTCCGACGCAAGCCACGAGATAGTCCGGCAACCGACCCTCCGCGGACAGGACCTGACGGCGGGTTTCCCGCCCGATGACGGACTGAAAGTCCCGGATCATCATCGGATAGGGATGCGCGCCAAGGACGGAGCCGAGGATGTAGTGTGTGGTGCGCACGTTCGTCGTCCAATCACGCATCGCTTCGCTGATGGCGTCCTTGAGGGTTCGGCTGCCGCTATCCACTCCGGTGACCGTCGCACCGAGCAGCCGCATCCGAAAGACATTCAGCGCCTGGCGCTGCATGTCCTCGATGCCCATATAGACTTCGCAGGTCAGACCGAATATGGCGGCCACGGTCGCCACCGCCACCCCATGCTGGCCGGCGCCGGTCTCGGCTATCACCCTGGGCTTTTTCATCCGCCGTGCCAAGAGCGCCTGGCCGATCGTGTTATTGATTTTGTGGGCGCCGGTATGACAGAGGTCTTCCCGTTTAAGATAAATCTTGGCTCCCCCGAGCTTGCGAGTCAGCCGCTCCGCAAAATACAACGGCGTAGGCCGGCCCGCGTAGTGCGTGAGATAATAAGTCAGTTCCGATTGGAACCGACGATCGCGGCGAGTATCCAGATAGGCCTGCTCCAGTTCCAGCAAGGCCGGCATGAGGGTTTCGGGCACATAGCGCCCGCCGAACTTGCCGAAGCGGCCTCGTTT
>Ga0066698_10000445_pt1 | contig 15216 bp, 11 predicted proteins | sample GraSoiAngelo_147_FD_66457 | JGI IMG/M metagenome (GOLD analysis project Ga0066698, IMG submission 66457) | Grasslands soil microbial communities from the Angelo Coastal Reserve, California, USA - 14_1009_05_40cm | ecosystem: Environmental > Terrestrial > Soil > Grasslands | place: USA... | reverse complement strand
AGCCCGCCGATGAAGAACAGCGGCCGCCACCCCCAGCGGGGGAACACGAAGAAGTAGCACAGCGCCGCCAGCAGGTAGCCGGCCGCGTAGCCCTGCTGCAGTAACCCCGAGAACATGCCGCGCTTGTGGGGAGGGACTTTCTCCATGACGAGCGATGCGCCGACGCCCCACTCCCCGCCCATACCGATCCCGAACAGCGCCCGCAGAATCAAGAATGTCGTGTAGCTCGGCGCGAGCCCCGACAACACCTCGACCACCGAGTAGAAGATCAGGTCGAGCATCAGCGGCAGCCGGCGCCCGTAGCGGTCCGCGAGCAGGCCAAAGACGAAGGCGCCCACCGGTCGGAAGGCGAGCGTCATCGTGAGCGTAAAGGCGACATCCTTGTCCGGCCGACCGAATTCCGCCGCGATCGCCGTCAGGCACATCACGACGAGGAAGAAATCGAACGCATCCAGGGTCCAGCCCAGGAAGCCGGCAAGCACGGCGGCACGCGTGTCACGGCGGGGTTCCATCCGACCGGGGCTCCGTTTGTGAAAGCGAGGAACAAAGTGACAGGGATCACGCCTCCCCGGGTAGTCCCCCTGCATTGCCCGGGCCCGTTCGGGTCAATATCTTGGACCGTACATGACGGCAACCCGAGTGATCTTCGAAAGCTCCACGGCGGCACCGTTCGTCGCCGTGCTGCGCGAGCGCGTGGCGGCATACTTCCGCGCCCGCGGCATCTCGGACAAAGCCAACGCCCTGATGGTGGCTCGCACCGTCTCGATGCTCGGCCTCACCGGCGGCGCCTACCTGCTGATTCTCTTCGGCGGCCTGCCACCCCTCGCCATGCTGGGCCTAGCGGTGCTGATGGGGGTGGGGCTCGCCGGGATCGGGTTCGGCGTCTCGCACGACGCCCTCCACGGCGCCTATTCGAAGTCCCCGCTGGTCAACCGCCTCATCGGGTACACCTTCGACCTGTGCGGGGCGAACGGCTACATGTGGCGGATTACCCACAACGTCGTGCACCACACCTACACCAACATCCACGGCATCGACGAAGACCTCGAGGTCTCGCCGCTGTTACGGCTGTCGCCGCGCGCCGATTATCACTGGTACCACCGCTTCCAGCCGCTGTACGCGTTCCTGCTCTACAGCTTCTCGACGCTGTTCTGGGTGTTCATCAAGGACTACAAGTACTTCCTGCAGCGCGACCTGGGCCCGTACAAGAACCACCGGCCGTCGACGTCGGAAGTGGTGACGCTGGTGCTGGGGAAGGCGGCGTACTACACATGGGCCATCGTCGTCCCGCTCCTGGTGCTGCCCCTCCCGTGGTGGCAGGTCGCCATCGGCTTCCTGGCGATGAACCTCACGGCGGGGCTGATCCTCGGCGTGGTGTTCCAACTCGCCCACGTCGTGGAAGACACGGCGCATCCCCTCCCGGCCAGTGACGGCTCGATGGGAGACGTCTGGGTGGCGCACGAGCTCGCCACGACGGCCAACTTTGCCAACGGCAACCCACTGATCACGTGGTACGTGGGCGGCCTGAACCACCAGATCGAGCACCACCTGTTCCCCAAGGTGTGCAGCGTCCACTATCCCGCGCTGGCGCCGATCGTGCGCGAGGTTACGCGGGAGTACGGTCTGCCGTATTACCATCAGCCGACGCTGTTCTCCGCGATCCGCTCGCACTTCCGCACGCTGCAACGTCACGCCCGGCGGCCGCTCGCGCCCGCGTAGCGTCCTCGTCATACCCGGGCCTGGCAGATTGGCCCGGCGACGGTTCTCTTAGAGGCTCCCCGGTACCTTGCACGGAGCCTCTTATGCGTTCAGCAAGCCGCATGACATTTCCGCTCGCGGCGGCGGTGCTGCTCCTCGCACCGGCCGCCGGCCGGGCGCAGGAAACCGCGTCCGACACCCTGCTCACGGTGAATCACTACCTCGACTGGGAGCAGGTCGCCGACCCGCAGATCTCCCCCGACGGCCAGCAGATCGTGTACACGCGCCGTTGGGTGAACCGCCTCGAGGACAAGTGGGAGTCGGCGCTGTGGCTGATGAACGCCGACGGCTCCCACGCGCGCTTTCTTGTCAAGGGGGCGTCGGCGCGGTGGTCGCCCGACGGCACCCGTATCAGCTATCTCGCCGACGGCGACCCCGCGGGCACACAGGTATTCGTGCGCTGGATGGATGCGACCGGTGCTACCACGCAGGTCACGCGGGTGACCAACACACCCGCCGAGCTGCGCTGGGCGCCGGACGGCAAGGCGATCGCGTTCGCGATGCTCGTCCCCGACAAGCACGAGTGGCCGATCAGCATGCCCGCCGCCCCGCCCAACGCCAAGTGGACGCCCGCGCCGCGCATGGTCGACCGCATGCACTACCGCCAGGATCGCCGCGGCTTCATGGACTTCGGGTTCTTTCACCTCTTCGTCGTGCCGGCGGACGGCGGCACGCCGCGCCAGCTGACGGCGGGTCCCTGGAACGTCGGCTCGCGGTTCGATGGTCTGGAGTCGGGAGTGGGGTATGACTGGACACCCGATGCGAAGACCATCGTCTTCGAGGGCCTGAAAGACCCGGCCGCCGATTACAACTATCGCAACGCGCACATCTACGCCGTCGACGTCGCGTCCGGTGCGATCCGCCAGATCACCCAGCGGCCCGGCACCTGGACCGACCCCGTCGTGTCGCCCGACGGGCGCACCATCGCCTTCACCGGCGGCGACTCGAGCCGCATGTCTTACCGCGCCGCCGGGCTCTACGTGATGGGCCTCGACGGCGGCAACGTCCGCAAGCTGTCCGGCACGCTGGACCGCGATCCCGGCGACCTGACGTGGGCTCCGGACGGCAGCGGGCTGTATTTCTCCGCCGGCGACCGCGGCACGAGCAACGTGTGGTTCGTGCCCGCGACCGGGGGCGCGGCGCCGCGCAAGATCACCGACGGCGTGCACATGCTGTCGCTGAGCTCGCTGGCCCGTTCGCTGACCGCGGCCGGCGTCCGCTCGACGTTCACCGACCCGCCCGATGTGGTGCGCTACGATCTCAAGCGGCCGGGCGCTCCCCAGCGCCTGACCACCGTCAACGACGACGTGCTGGCCGGGATGCGGCTCGCGAAAGAGGAGGAGATCTGGTACCCCTCCTCGGGCGGCGCGCGCGTGCAGGCGTGGATTGTGAAGCCTCCCGGGTTCGATCCCGCCAAGAAGTACCCGCTGATCCTGGAAATCCACGGCGGGCCGCACGGGATGTACAGCGTCGGCTTCAGCTACATGTTCCAGAATTTCGCGGCCAACGGGTACGTGGTGTTGTATGTCAACCCGCGCGGCTCGACCGGCTACGGCACGGCGTTCGGCAACGCGATCGAGCGCGCCTACCCGAGCGTGGACTACGACGACCTGATGGCGGGCGTCGACACGGTCCTGGGGCGCGGGTACGTGGATGCCAAGCGCATGTACGTGTCGGGGTGCAGCGGCGGCGGAGTGCTATCGAGCTGGGTGATCGGGCACACGACGCGGTTCGCCGCGGCGGCGGTGCGCTGCCCGGTCATCGACTGGATCTCGATGGCGGGGGAGACGGACATCCCGCTGTTCACCTACAACTTCTTCGACGCGCCGTTCTGGGAGAAGCCGGATCAGTGGCTGAAGCAGTCGTCGCTGATGTACGTCGGGAATGTGACGACGCCGACGCTGCTCATGACGGGAGAGCTCGACCTGCGCACGCCGATGCCGCAGTCGGAGGAGTACTATCAGGCGCTCAAGATGCGCCACGTGCCGACGGTGCTGCTGCGCTTCAGCGGCGAGTACCACGGCACCGGCTCCAAGCCCACGAACTTCATGCGCACCCAGCTCTACATGATGAGCTGGTTCCAGAAGTACGGAGGGACGCCCGCGCCGGCCGCGACTAGCGGGTCGAATTGACGAACTGCTCGGCCTCGGTCGAGCCCGCCAGGGCGGCGGTCGACGCGCCGCCGCCCATCACGGCGGACAGCACCTGGTCGAAGTAGCCCGCGCCCACCTCCCGCTGGTGCTTGGTGGCCGTGTAGCCGTCCGCCTCGCGCGCGAGCTCTTCCTGCTGCAGGCGCACGTACGCGGGCATGCCTTCGGCGCGATAATCGTGGGCCAGCTCGAACGTGCGCAGCCCGATCACGTGCCAGCCGGCGAGTGTGACGAACTGGAATTTGTAGCCCAGGCGCCCCAGCTCGTCCTGGAACGCGGCGATCGCCGGCGCCTCCAGGTGTTGCGACCAGTTGAAGGACGGCGAGCAATTGTAGGCGAGCGGTTTGCCCGGGTAGCGCGCGTGAATCGCCGCGGCGAAGCGGCGCGCCTGCTCCAGGTCGGGCTTGGCCGTTTCGAACCACAGCAGGTCCGCGTACGGAGCGTACGCCAGCGCGCGCACCAGGACCGTCTCCAGGCCGTCGCGCACCCGGAAGTACCCCTCCGCCGTCCGCTCCCCGGTGCAGAATTCGCGGTCTCGCGGGTCGATGTCGGAGGTGAGCAGCGTGGCGCTCAATGCGTCGGTGCGCGCGACGATCAGCGTCGGAACGTCCACCACGTCGGCCGCGAGGCGCGCCGCGCTCAGCGTGCGGATGAACTGCTGGGTGGGCACGAGCACCTTCCCGCCGAGGTGCCCGCACTTTTTCTCGGCGGCGAGCTGGTCCTCGAAATGGACGCCCGCGGCACCGCCCTCGATCATCGCTTTCATCAGCTCGAACGCGTGAAGCACGCCCCCGAACCCCGCTTCGGCGTCGGCGAGAATGGGGACGTACCAGTCGCCGACCGCCTGCCCGTTCCCTTCGGCGCGCTGGATCTGGTCGGCGCGCATCAGGGCGTTGTTCAACCGCCGCACCAGGGCCGGCACGCTGTTGCTCGGGTACAGGCTCTGGTCGGGATAGGTCTGCCCGGCGAGGTTCGCGTCGGCCGCGACCTGCCAGCCGGAGAGGTAGATCGCCTCGAGCCCCGCTTTCACCATCTGCACCGCCTGAGTACCGGTCAGGGCGCCGAACGTCTTGACGTACGGCTCGCGCTGCAGCAGCGCCCACAGCCGCTCCGCCCCGCGGCGCGCCAGGGTATGCTCCACCATGACGGACGGCCGCAGCCGCACCACGTCCCCCGGTTGATAGTCGCGGCGGATCCCGCGCCAGCGCGCATCGTGGGTCCACCGCCGCGCCAGGGCGTCGGCTTCCTGCTGCAGGTCGGGTCGCATGATCAGCTCCGGTTCTCGGGCCCGGCATCCAGCAGCCGGTAGGCCGGCAGGGTGAGGAACTCGGCGAACTCGGAAGCCAGGACCAGGGCGTCGAGCAGCTCGGCGGCTTCGCGCCGCCGGCCCCCCGCGCCGAGGGCCGCCGACTCCTGCCGCCGGATGGTGAGGTAGAGCGCGGGATCGATCGCGCGGCCGTCGGGCAGCCCGCAGCGGTGCCGCACCCATTGCCACAACTGTGCGCGGGAGATCTCGGCGGTCGCGGTGTCCTCCATGAGGTTCGCGATCGCCGCGGCTCCGGTGCCCTGCAACCAGCTGTCGAGGTACTGCAAGGCGACGCTCACGTTCGCGCCCACGCCGGCCTCGGTGACCTGGCCGTCGGGGACGCGGATGTCCAACAGCTCGCGCGCGCCGACGCGGACCTCCTCGCGGAGGCGGTGCAGCTGGTGCGGGGCGTCGCCCAGCGCCGCGGTGAATACCTCGGTCGCCAGCGGGACGAGGTCCGGGTGCGCGACCCAGGTGCCGTCGAATCCGTCGGCGGACTCGCGCTGCTTGTCCTCGCGCACCCGGGCGAGCGCCCGGGCGTTGACCTCGGGGTCGCGGCGACTGGGGATGAACGCGGCCATCCCGCCGATGGCGTGGGCGCCGCGGGCGTGGCAAGTGCGGACCAGCAGTTCCGTATAGGCCCGCATAAACGGCACCGTCATCGTGATCTGAGCCCGGTCGGGCAACACCCACTCCGCGTGGTTGCGGAACTTCTTGATGACGCTGAAGATGTAATCCCAGCGTCCGGCGTTGAGGCCGGCGCTGTGCTCGCGCAGCTCGTAGAGGATTTCCTCCATCTCGAACGCGGCGAGGATCGTCTCGATCAGCACCGTGGCGCGGATGGTGCCCTGGGGGAGCCCGAGCGCATCCTGCGCGAAGCGGAACACGTCGTTCCACAACCGCGCCTCGAGATGGGACTCGAGCTTCGGCAGATAGAAGTACGGGCCCGAGCCGCGCTCCAGCAGCGCGCGGGCGTTATGGAAAAAGTGCAGTCCGAAGTCGAACAGGCTCGCCGCCACCGGCGCTCCTGCGAAGTGCACGTGGCGCTCGGGGAGGTGCCAGCCGCGGGGCCGCACCATCAGAGTCGCCGTTCGCTCGCCGAGCTGGTAGACGCGTCCGTCGGGACTGGTGTAGTCGAGGGTGCCGCGGACGGCATCCTGGAGGTTCGCCTGGCCCTGGACCACGTTGTCCCAGGTCGGCGAGAGGGCGTCCTCGAAATCCGCCATGAACACCCGGGCGCCGGAGTTCAGGGCGTTGATCATCATCTTGCGCTCGACGGGTCCCGTGATCTCGACGCGGCGGTCCTGCAGGTCGGCAGGGGCGGCGGCCACCTGCCAGGGCCCGGCACGCACGGGGGCGGTTGCCGGGAGAAAGTCGGGAAGGGCGTCCTGGTCGATCTCGTTCTGGCGGACGGCGCGACGGTGGAGGAGGGCGGCGCGGGTCGGGCCGAATTCCTCTTGCAGGCGGGCCACGAATTGCAGCGCCTCCGGCGTCAGCACGCGCGCCTGCGCCGGCGCGTGGTGCCCCTTCAGCTCGAGCCGATCCTTGACGTGCAGCCCCATGTCGCGTCGAGGTTACAAGTTTCGGGCCACGATGGGGCCACGTCCGTGCGCGGGGCGGTTGTGGCGGGTGTGCGACACGTCGCTGCGGGCCTACCCGGCCTGGGCGATGCGCCGCGCGACGAGGCGAGAGTCGACTCTGATGTTGTAGAGGCCGCCGGTCGCGTCGTAGTTGTGTCCCACGAAGTAGAGGTTGGGCTGGTCGACGCTCGCCACGCGAGCGGTCCGCAGCGCGAACCCTTTCGCGTCCGTGCGCACCGCGGTGCCGAGGGGGCCCAGCGCGGGAGCGAACCCGGTGGCGAGGATCACGTCGTCGAACGGCTCCACGCTGTCGTCGGCGAACCGGGCGCCCTCGGGCGTGAACTCCGCGAGCCCGGGCTTCACCCGGATCAGGCCTGCGCGGATCGCATCTACGAGATGGAATCCGATCACCGGAATCGCGTCGAGCGGGCTGTGGCGCGGCCGCGGCAACACCGACGGGCCCCGCCGCAGCTCCGTGAGTTTGCGCACGCCCGCTACAATCGCTTCCTGCGCCGGACGGGGGAGCTTGCGGACCCAGTAGGCCAGGTACTGGATCGGTAGGCCGAACACGGTCCGGGGGACGACGTTGGCCCCGGAGCGCACCGCGATCGTCACCACGCCGCCGCCTCCCGCTCGGGCGATCTCACTGCCGATCTCCGCGCCCGAGTTCCCCACGCCGACAACCAGCACGCGCCGACCCACATACGGCGCCGGGTTCCGATACTCGACGCTGTGGGTGAGGCGTCCCCGGAAGGATTCCGCGCCGCGAAACCGCGGCCGCTGCGGATTCGCCACGATCCCCGTGGCGATGACCACGGCTCGCGCGGTGTGATCGCCGCGCGCGGTGGAAACCCGCCAGACGCCGTCGTCGCGCTGCACGGCGGTGACGGCGCTGCCCGTCTCCACCGGGAGCCGGAATGTCTCGGCGTAACGGCGCAGGTAATCGCAGAACAGCAGGCGTGGGACGAACAGCGGGTAGGCGCGGGGAAACCGCAGGCCCGGCAGGCTCGAAAGGTGCTTGCCGGTGTGTAGCGTGAGACTGTCGTAGAGGTTCGCCCAGGTGTGACCGACCGCGTCGCCGCGCTCGAGGACGACGTGGCGGATCCCGCGGGCGCCGAGCTGCTGCGAGGTGGCGAGGCCAGCGGGGCCGGCGCCGATGACGATGGCAGCCACGGCTTGTACGCGACCGCGGGGCATGCGACAATCATATCATGGCCACCTCCGACCCGCTCTCCGTTGCCGCCGAGGCGGCGCGGCGTTTCCTCGCGGGCGTCGCCGATCGACCCGTCGGGTCCGCCGCGACCCCCGCCGAGCTCACCGCGGCGCTGGGCGGACCGCTGCCCGAGGACGGCGTCGACGCCGCCCGCGTCGTCGCCGACCTCGCCCGCGCCGCCGACCCGGGGATCGTCGCCTCCGCGGGGCCGCGCTACTTCGGGTTCGTGGTCGGCGGCAGCCTCCCCGCCGCGGTCGGTGCGGACTGGCTCACGACCGCCTGGGACCAGAATGCCGGCATCTACGTCCTGTCGCCGGCCGCGGCCGTGGTCGAAGACGTGGCAGCGGGCTGGCTGCTGGATCTCTTCGGCCTGCCGGCGTCCGCGAGCGTCGGATTCGTCACCGGGTGTCAGATGGCCAACGCCACCTGTCTCGCCGCAGCGCGCACCGCCGTGTTGCGCCGCGCCAGCTGGGACGTCGAGCAGCTCGGGCTGTTCGGCGCGCCGGAGATCGAGGTGATCGTCGGCGGGGACGCCCACGTCACGATCTTTACGTCGCTGCGGTTGCTGGGTTTGGGTGCGGCGCGGGTCCGCACGGTGGCGGCGGACGAGCAGGGCCGCATGCGGCCGGAGGCCTTGCGGGACGCCCTCGCCGGCGGCACAGGGCCGGCGATCGTCTGCGCCCAGCTCGGGAACGTGAACACCGGGGCGTGTGACCCCCTGGAGGAGCTCGCGCCGCTCGCGCGCGCGCGCGGCGCGTGGCTCCACGTGGACGGCGCCTTCGGTCTCTGGGCCGCAACCAGCCCCCGGCATCGCCACCACACCGCCGGCGCGGCGCGCGCGGATTCGTGGGCGACGGACGCCCACAAGTGGCTCAACGTCCCGTACGACAGCGGCGTGGCCATCGTCGCCGACTCCGCCGCCCACCGCGCCGCCTTCACGGCGACGGCCGCGTACCTGGTGAAAGGCGGGGATGGGCGACGCGACGCGGAAGACTGGACCCCGGAATTCTCGCGCCGCGCCCGCGGCTTCCCCGTCTACGCCGCCCTGCGGGCGCTGGGCCGCCGCGGTGTGGCGGCGCTCGTGGACCGCTGCTGCGATCTGGCGCGCCTCATGGCGACGCGGCTCCGGGCCGTGCCCGGGGCGGAGATCCTCAACGACGTGGTCTTGAACCAGGTGCTGGTGCGCTTCCGGCCGTCCGGCGGCGGCGATCCCGGCGCGTTCACGCAGGCCGTCATCACGCGGGTACAGCAGGACGGCACCTGCTGGTTGGGCGGGACCACGTGGCGCGGGTCGCCCGCGATGCGGATCTCAGTCTCCAACTGGTCCACCACCGCCGCCGACGTGGAGCGCTCCGCGGCGGCGATCGCGCAGGCCGCGCGGGGCTAGCCGAGCAGGGTGGGGGCGTCCACGCGGATCGCTTCCGCCACGCGGTCGGCGAGCGCCATGATCGTCACGTACGGGTTGATCTCGAGGGAATCCGGGAACAGGCTCGCGTCCGCCACCCGCAGCCACGGCAGGCCGTGCACCCGCCCCCAGCCGTCCGTGACGGACTCGGCGCCTGCCCCCATGGCGCACCCTCCCATCAGATGCGCCGCCGAGATCGCCACCTTTCCTTCGTTGAAGTGGCGGGCGGCGATCCGGTCGGTCAGCTGTTCCGCGTCTCTCGCCTCGATCAGCGGCGGGTCCGCGAACGGCGCGTGCACGCGGACCGCGCCGGCGGCGAAGAAGATCCGCGCGGCGGCGCGCGTCCCCTCGACGAGCCCCGCCACCGTCTCCTCCGTGAAATGGTAGTGCGCCACCGGCCGCCCGGCGCCGTCCACGGTGATGCGGTTGCCGGGCGTCGCTGCGTCGCACGCCAGTACCAGGATCATCTGGAGACGCGGGAAGGCGCGCATGACGCGGGTGTGGTCCGGGCCGAAGCCGCTCAACGCCTTCGCGGTCGTGAACGGGAAATACATGCACGTCTCGAGGACGAAGCGCTGCTCGGCGCCGCGGTCCACGAAGTAACTCTTCGGGTGTCCCACGTCGTTGGTGATCGGGCCGGAGTGCTCGGCGACGAGGATCAGGGCGGGATGGCAGGTGAAGCGTGCTCCGACGGCTCGGGGGAGAGGCAGCCGGCTCCGCAGCAACAAGCTCGTCGTTCCCATCACGCCGCCGGCGCACACCACGATTCCCGCGCGCAGTCTGTAATCCCCCGGAGCCCACTCACTGGGCCGTCCCTTCCCGCCGTCCGGCTTCGCGGCGACACGCACGGCGAGCGTCCGGTCCGCCTCGATGCGCAGCACCTCGGCGCGAGTCACGATCTCGACCCCGTCCCGCTCGGCACGCGGCAGTTGAACCCGATTAGTGCCCTGCTTCGCCTGGTTGGGGCAGCCGAGGTTGCACAGCGAGGAGCCGCGGCAGCCCTTCACGTTGACGGGGAACTGCTCCACGCGATACCCGGCCCGCGCGCCGCCCTCGACGAACAGGCGGTTGTTGTCGTTGATCTCCTCGGCCGGGAGCAGGTGCACGTTGTTCTCGGTGAGATAGCGTTGCGAGCGCCGCAGCAGGTCCGCGTGGTCGAGTCCCGGCACCCCCCAGCCGCGGATCACGTGCTCCGGCGCGGTGAGCGAGGTACCCGTGTAGACGAGGGTGGACCCGCCGTAGGCGTGCGCGAACGCCAGCGTCATAGTGCCCTGGGCGGTGAGAAACCCGCCGCCATCGGCATATAGGGCGCCGGCCATGTCGAGCTCCCGACCGGTGAACTCGTCGTCGTCGAAGCGGGGACCCTGCTCGAGCACGAGCACGCGGTGGCCGTCCCGCACCAGGGGGGCGAGCGCCTGCGCGACCGTGCCGCCACCGGCGCCGGAACCGACGATCACAACGTCATAGAAGCGCTCGACCACCGCGGTCACCGCCGCGCGGCCCAGCCGCGTGGATCGGCGCGGTAGCCGATGCTCGCGGCGGCGGCGGGTCGCGCGTAGTATCCCATGAGGGCCAGCGTGCGCAGTCCCCAGAAGCCGCGGCGCAGGAGCAGCAGCGGGGAGTTCTGGAGCACCTCGAGCACCCGGGCGCGGCGACGGGGGTCGAGACGCGTGAACCGGCGCCCGTAGCGGAGCAGGGGGAGCCACTCAATCGCCCGGATGAGCGTCACGAGTTGGCGTTGCAACCGGCGGGGGCGAGGAGCGAGGGCCTGCTCGACGATCCGCTCCAGCTCCATCCAGCCGCCGGCGTCGAGGGTTCCGGCTTCGGGGACGACGGTGGCGGCGATGGCCCGGAACGAAGGTTGGACCGCGGCGAGCACGCTCACGCGGGAAACGTAGACGCCGGCACCGGACGGAGCAATTCAACGGGGAGGAGTGCGCCACCGTGAACGCCGAGCTCCAGGGCTATCTCACCGAGATCGAGAAGGTGAAGGCGGACGCCCGCGCGCTTGTCGCCGGGCTGAGCGAGGAGCAGGCGAACCGCCGTCCCGCACCGGACAAGTGGTGCATCGCCGAGTGCCTCGCTCACTTGAACGTGGCTGACGCGAAGACGCTGCCGGCGTTCGACCGAGCGATCAGGGCGGGTCGAACGAAGGGGCGCACCGCGGCGGGGCCGTTCCGGTACGGCTGGTTTTCGCGCTGGATGATCGCATCGATGGAGCCTCCCCCCAAGCGCCGCATGCGGACGTTCAAGATCTTCGTTCCGCCGCCGCCCGGCGCCCAGCCTCTCGCCACGCTCCTTCCGGAGTTTCTGAAGGTGCGTGACGAGCTCGCTGAGCGGGTGCGCCAGGCGGACGGCTTGGACCTCGGAAGCAACCGCGTAGTGTCGCCGGTGACGCCCCTGCTGCGGATGCCGCTCGGCGCCTACTTCGCGTTCGTGATGGCGCACGAGCGACGCCACTTGTGGCAGGCCTGGCGGGTGCGGGAGGGGCTACACTAATGAACAGAGGGGACACTATGCGATGCATCGCACTTCCGGTCGTCGCGGCCGTGCTCTTCGCCTGCGGGCAGGCGGGGACGCCCGTGCCCGTCGTCGGCACGCCGACCGATCTCACTCAGCTCGCCGGCCGCTGGGTCGGTGACTTCAGCAGTGTCGAGACCGGGCGCAGCGGCAGCATCGTCTTCCGGCTCTCGGCGACCGGCGACAGCGCGTTCGGCGATGTCCTCATGAACCCGACAGCCGTCGCCAACCAGGTCCAGGTGCCGAATCCGTCAGCGGCACCAGCGGCCACTCCTGCGCCGGCGCCGCAGTGGATCGAGATCAGGTTCGTGCGCGTCACGGGCGGCCGGGTGAGCGGGACTCTGAAACCGTACGCCGACCCGATGTGCGGCTGCCCGCTGTTCACGACGTTCGAGGGGCGGCTGGTGGGCGACACGCTCTCGGGCACCTACACCTCGCGCCACCAAGCGGGGGGCCCGAGTCAGCAGGGGCGGTGGACCGCGGTGCGGGAGCGGCCGTGACGGAATCCTGGCCGATCGGCCTGGCCCCGGCTTCGTAACTTCGGGCGGTCTGCAACCGTACATCCCCGGCCAGCATCCCATACTGAAGCGCCGACCCGAGAGGCTCGCCGTGCCACGAAGGATTCTCGCGACGTTGTGTGTGCTTGCCGCCGCCCCCGTCGGGGCCGGCGCCCAGAGCCCCGGTGCCCCTCCTCCGGGGGCTCCCCCGGCGTTTCCTCCCCGGAAGGTCGTTTCAGCCACCCGCATCGCGGCGGGCGGCATTCGCCTGGACGGGCGGCTCGACGACCCGGCATGGGCCGGCGCCCACTGGATCACCGACTTCACGCAGAAGATGCCGCATGAGGGCGCCCCGCCCAGCGACAGCATGCGCATCGCGATCCTCTATGACGGCGACGCGCTCTACGTCGGCGCGCGGATGTACAGCCGCGACCCCTCGAAAATTCAGGCGCCGCTCTCCCGGCGCGACAATACCTCGCAGGCCGAGCACCTGTGGGTCTCCTTCGATACCTACCACGACCGGCGCACGGCGTATTCGTTCGGCGTGACCGCGTCGGGCGTGCGCATGGATTGGTACCACCCGCAGGACAACGAGTACAACCTCGACCCCGGCTTCGACCCGGTGTGGGAGGCGAAAGCGGTCGTGGACTCGGTGGGCTGGACGGCGGAGATGCGCATCCCGTTCTCGCAGCTCCGCTTCAACGACGTGCCCGTGCAGGTCTGGGGCTTCAACGCCGACCACTGGAATCCGGCGACCAGCGAGGACGTGTTCTGGGTGCCGGTGCCGACGAATCGCACCGGCTGGTCGTCGTGGATGGGCGAGCTGGTGGGCATCGAAGGCATCAAGCCCTCACGCCGACTCGAGGTGCTGCCGTACTCCGCGGGCGATGCGACCTTCACCGGGCGGCCGCAGCCGGCGGACCCCTTCGACGACGGCAAGAACCTCGGCGCCCGGGCGGGCGCGGACGTGAAGATGGGACTCGGGCCGAACCTCACGCTCGACGGCGCCGTGAACCCGGACTTCGGGCAGGTCGAAGCCGATCCCGCGGTCGTGAATCTCTCGGCGTTCGAGGTCTTCTTCGACGAGAAGCGGCCGTTGTTCACTGAGGGGGCTCAGCTGCTGCGCGGCAACGGGCCGAGCTACTTCTACTCGCGGCGCATCGGCGGCCCGCCGCGCGGCCCGGTGAGCGGAGACTTCGTGGATTATCCGCGGAACAGCACCATCCTCGGCGCCGCGAAGCTCACCGGGCGGCTCGCCTCGGGGATGTCGCTGGGCGCGCTCGCGGCCGTGACGGCGCGCGAGACCGCCCGGACCTACGACACCGCGACGGCGACGTTCGCGCGTACGCCGGTCGCGCCGCCCGCGGGCTACGGCGTCGCCCGCGTCCAGCAGGAATTCGGGGCGTCCCGGTCGGTCGTCGGCGCGACATTCACCGCGGTGCACCGGGATATCGGCTCGACGGACCCGCTCGCCGCGTGGTACAACCGCGACGCCTTCGCCGGCGGCGCTGATTGGGTGCTGCGCTGGAACCGCGGGGCCTACGAGCTGCGCGGCTGGCTGGGGTTCAGCCATATCCGCGGCGACTCGGCGGCTATCAACAAGGTCCAGCAGTCCGCGGTGCATTTCTTTCAGCGGCCCGATGCGCATTACCTCACCTACGATCCCAGGCGTACATCGCTCACTGGCAGCGTCGCCAACGTGCAGTTCAATAAGACTGGTGGTAGCTGGTTGTACAGCCTTGCCTACGGCTGGGAATCGCCCGGGTACGACCCTAACGACGCGGGCCGGCTCGGCAACGCCGACGGCCGCTTCGGATTTGTCAACCTGCGGTACCGGCAGACGAAGCCACGCGGCAAGCTGCAGAACTACGACTTCGGCATGTACGGGGGAGGCGAGTGGGACTTCGGCGGTGATCGTCAGTACATCGTGAGCGAACCGTACGTGGACCTGACCTTCCGTAACTTCTGGACGTTGAACGGCTATTTCGACTTCTTTCCGCGGTCCTACGACCACTCGGCGACGCGGGGTGGGCCGGAGGCGGCCACGCCGCAGAACTGGGACGTCGTCTGGCGGCTCGGCAACAGTTTCGGCGCCAAGACGTCCTGGAGTTTCCGCGTGTTCTACGGCGGCGATGAGCTCGGCGGGCAGACCTACCGTTTGAGCGGCGGGCTCTCGATCCGGCCGGGAGCGCGCTGGCAGCTGTCGCTGACCCCCAATTACCTGCGGGCGATCAGCTCGCGGCAGTACGTCGATTCCTTCTCCGGCGGCAGCGCGGCGACGTATGGCACGCGCTACGTGTTCGCGTTCATCGATCAGAGTACGTTCATCACGCAGCTGCGCTTGAACTACACCCTGCGGCCCGACCTCACCCTCGACGTGTACGCCGAACCGTTCGCCGCCAGCGGGCGCTACTACGGCCTGGGCGAGCTGGTCGCGCGCAAGAGCTTTGACCTGAAGCTCTATGGGACGGCCGGCACGACGCTCACGCGCGACGGCGCCGGGAATTACACCGCCGTGGACGGCACCGATACGCTGCGCATCGCCAATCCCGACTTCAACGTGCTGTCGTTCCGCAGCAATGTGGTGTTACGCTGGGAGTGGCGGCCGGGGAGCACGATGTATCTGGTGTGGTCGCAGAACCGCTTCGACTTCGCTGCGCGCGGGGTCCTTGTGCGGCCCGGCGATTTGTGGGACAGTCTGAGAGCGCCGGGGCAGAACTTCGTGGCGATAAAGATCAGTTACTGGTTGTCCGTGGACTGAGAGCACCGCTGTGCGCCTCCGCGCCT